>Ga0209723_1002032_pt1 | contig 28935 bp, 26 predicted proteins | sample BiotimSIPDNA_2_FD_185750 | JGI IMG/M metagenome (GOLD analysis project Ga0209723, IMG submission 185750) | Anaerobic biogas reactor microbial communites from Washington, USA - Biogas_R2 time_0 SIP DNA (SPAdes) (version 2) | ecosystem: Engineered > Bioreactor > Anaerobic > Unclassified | place...
GACTTGACCCTTTTGGCGGTAATCTGCAACTTTCGTAAGGCGATGCGAAGCCATGAGGTGCTTCATTTACCGCCAAATTTCTGAGAATCGTCTGTTTTGGCGGTAATTTCGAATTTTCTCCTGCTCCCGATACATTATTCTCTCAATATTTACCGCCAAATTCGGAAGTTTTGCATCTTTTGGCGGTAATTACCTAAGACGAAACGTTTCGCGCCACCGCCCACGCCACCGCCCACACCACAGCCGCCGCCAACTCCACTTTCACGCCACCGCCCGTGCCACCGCCAACTCCACCGCCCACACCACAGCCGCCAACTCCACTTCCACGCCACAGCCGGCCCTATCGCCAGTGCCGCAACCACCGACCCGCAACCCGCGCCGGAGATCCTGCACGAGACCTCGAGCCATTCATAATTTCCAACCAAATATTTCTCGGCGAGAGGATATACATGTTGGTGCAACTTCCGATCCAACAACTCAGTTGGGCCCACGAAGCATTTATTATTACTTATCTGGGTGATAGATAAGGATCCTGGTAACAGACGTCCGAGCGACAATATAATCTCCGTGTTATAATGATGTTCCAACGGCGGACACAGGTTAAGATACGACTTATGTCGTGTTCCTGTCGGGGAAAGCGCAGCGCGGTATAAGGCCTTGGGAACGGTGGCGCGGCGTGCACTCCGGTATTGCTTACAGCAATTTCACATGCTTCTTAGCCTGTTCCGCTCGTTGGTTTTTTTGTGCTAATCATTCCGTCGCAGAATAGAATGAATTACGGAGTTCGTTACCATGTTGGAATTACTTAAGAGTGATACCATGAGTATTTATCTGGATGAAGCGCTTGAATCGGAGCGCCGAAAGTTTCGGTTTGATCCGGATAGTCGGCGGATTGATAGTATTCCAGACAAGAATGATATCCTTATCCGGGCAACTGAAATAGTTTCGGGGGAATATACTCCATCTCTTCCGGAAAAAGTATTAATCAGCAAGCTTGGCACGCCGAAGAAGCGAGTAATCTATGTCTATAATGATTTGGATCGTTTAGCGCTCAAGCTAGTTCAGCATGTACTGTCTCTCCGCTATGATCGGTTCATGCCATGTTGTCTGGCTTTTCGACCGGGGTTTTCAATTCAAGCCGCTTTTCGAAATGTGCTTCGCCGCTACGCTCCGGAGTATTCTTGTGTTCGAACAGATATCAGCGATTTCTTTAACAGTATTGATGTGGATCGTATGGCAACTCTCATTCGAAGTTTGCTTTCGGAGGATGAACCCCTGTCAAGTGTCGTTGAACGCATGCTTCTGGATCCTAATGTAATTGCAGAGGGTCATGTACTGCGCGAGCAGAAAAAAGGGGTTATGGCCGGAATGCCGCTCGCTCCGTTTTTGGCGAATTTATTTTTGGACGGATTCGATCGACAGGCGGTGCAATGGGCACCGATTTATCTGCGGTATTCGGATGACCTGATTTTCTTTTGCCGCCCTGAGGATGCCAAGTCATTGCTTGACATGGTTCGTTCAGAGCTGGGCGCTTTAGGGCTGGAAATCAACGAGGATAAGACTCATATATCATCGCCGGGTGAGTCGTGGTCTTTTCTCGGGCTCTCGTATGAAAATGGGCAAGTCGACTTATCCGAGGGTGCCATAGAAAAAATGAAGGGAAAGATATCCAGAGCCGCGAGAAAACTTTATCGCTGGCGCGTCAGTAAAAATGCATCTACGGAGCGAGCAGCCCGTGCCTTGATTCGCAAGTTTCAATTCAAGTTCTATGGCACCGGGAAAAAGGATGACGAATTAACCTGGTGTAAGTGGTATTTTCCGTTGTTGACATGTCATTACGGTCTGTCGCAAATAGATCTCTACATGCAACAGTGGATTAGATATCTTTCGAGTGGGCGCCACTGCAAAAAGAATTTCCGGCAGGTTACTTACGACAAGATGAAAGAATGGGGTTACATCCCCTTAAAATCGGCATATTACAATCGTTTCCGAGTTTCTCCGGGAGCGGAAGAAAAGCAAACGCGATGAAACACATAGAAGTTCATCTATGTAAATGTTTGTTTAGGGTTTTCAACAATATATTAGTTTTGACAGCGACCCTTGTTATCTATACAATTCAAATGAACAAACTGTAAAAATGGATTATGCCGGCGCAGATTAGCGGGTAATTGTTAAGCCGCCGTGAGATGATGGAAGAGGATTTTTGTTATGAGTTTTTCCGAGCTTTCTGAGGTTATTTTGCCGCTTTTAGGTGGTCTGTCGTTGTTCTTATACGGCATGAAGATGATGAGCAACGGACTTGAAGCCGCTGCGGGGGATAAACTGAAAGGGCTCTTGGAGAAGCTGACCTCAAATCGCTTCTCGGGACTTGCTGTGGGCACAGGCATTACTGCGGCCGTGCAATCCTCTTCGGCTACCACTGTTATGGTGGTCGGTTTCGTCAATTCCGGCATCATGACATTAGCGCAGGCGACCTGGGTCATTATGGGTGCTAATATCGGCACTAACATTACCAGCCAATTAATTGCTCTGGACATTAGCGCGCTTGCGCCGATTATCGCGATCGTCGGGGTCAGTCTAGTCGTTTTTCTCAAATCTAAGAAGCTTCATCATATCGGATTGATTCTTGCCGGACTGGGCATCCTGTTTATTGGCATGTCCATGATGAGCGGTGCGATGAACCCGCTGAGAGATGATCCGTTTTTTATCAATATGATGACGCAATTTACCAATCCGTTCTTTGGGGTCATGGTCGGTCTCGTTTTTACGGCAATAATACAGTCGTCTTCTGCTTCAGTGGGTATCTTGCAGTCGCTTGCTTCAACAGGACTGATTGGATTGCCGAGTGCCATCTTCGTCTTATTCGGGCAGAATATCGGCACTTGCGTGACGGCGGCTCTCGCGTCAATCGGAACAAGTCGAAATGCCAAACGAGCTGCGATGATTCACTTGCTTTTCAATGTCATCGGTACGGTCGTATTTTCAATCATCGTTCGATTGACCCCGTTTGAAAATTTTGTAATGTCGCTGACTCCGGATCGTCCCGCGGCTCAAATTGCCAATGCACACCTTATTTTCAATGTTTCAACGACACTTTTGTTATTACCGGTTGGTATTTATCTGGTGAAATTAGTTCAAAAACTTCTTCCGGATAAGCCCGGTGACGAGGATTTGATTCAGTGTGTTCGCTACCTGGATCGCTCACTGTTGAAGAATGAGTACAGTATCGGCTCGATTACGATTTTTATCGTCCAATTGAGAAGAGAAATTGATCGCATGCTCACTATGGCTCGTGAGAATATCGATCGCAGTTTTCTGGCGATTCACTCAAACAGCGCTACGCTTCAACAAGAAATCGAAGCCGGAGAGGACTATATCGACTATTTGAATAAAGAGATATCATTTTTCATTTCGCATATGATTGCTGCTGAGATGTCGGAGAAAGAATCGGTTGCCATAAATGCCTATTTCAAGATTACCGGAAATATTGAGCGTATCGGCGATCATGCCATGAATATTGCAGGTTACGCTAATCTCTTAGAGAAAAAAGGACTGCGTCTGTCTGATAAGGCGCTGGATGAAGTCGATCGGATGCGACAGACTTGCTTGCGTTCTCTCGATTTTCTGTACGAGGACCAAGGGCTAAATCTGAACCAGCTGCTCAATAAGATGGAAGAAGCCGAACAACTCATGGATGATATGACGATGGAATTTAGAAATAAGCAAATCGATCGTATGATTTCCGGCGAATGTTCCGGCGAAGCCTGCGTCATTTATTCTGAAATGCTCACGGATTTCGAGCGATTGGGAGACCATCTGCTGAATATTGCTCAGGCGGTTTCCTCCGCTAAGCTTGACGAGATGAAGCGTCCTGATAACTTGTGTATCCCGACACCAAACACAGAGTTAATCGAAGGGGCCAAATAATCGCCGAAACGGTGACTTCGGAGGACGTTTATGTCGTTGAATGTGGTCTTGTACGAACCGGAGATTCCTCAAAATACCGGCAATATCATTCGCTCGTGTGTCGCATGCGGGGCCGAGCTTCACATTATTGAGCCTATGGGATTCGACTTATACAAGAAAAATGTCAGTCGCTCTGCGACAAATCATTTAGAACACGCGAGCATTACGACTTATCCCAATTTGGAGAATTTTTTCTCGAAGCGAAAAGGTTTGTTTTTTTACCTGACCCGGTACGGCAAAAAAGCGCCGTCAGATATCGATTTTCATTCTCCGGAGGGGGATATATATCTCGTCTTCGGGAAAGAAAGCACGGGCCTTCCTTATAATCTCTTGAAAGATAATCTCGAAGTCTGTTTTCGCCTGCCGATGACACCGGAAGCAAGAAGTCTCAACCTTTCAAATTGTGTCAGCATTGTACTTTATGAGGCACGTCGGCAACAAGGATTTCCGGGCATGTCTTTTCTCGAAGTTCAGAAGGGCGAAAACTTTCTGGAATCCTTCGATATTTAGGATAACCGAGCATCACAAATTGGGCGACATGATGAGAAAGCACGCACCGATGACCATCATCAATGCGTGCTTTTCGGGTATTTTCAAAATGTATATTCTTGCGCGGGGGAGCGTAAGCGGTGAAAGAATCGCATGATTTATTTCACACCGTAAAAACACTTGTCGATATGTGATTGTTCCAATCCGGGTTTGCGCTTGGTTGCAAGTCCAACAACTGCAAGAACAATAATTGAAATGGGTAATGCGATGAGGATGCTGTCGACTTGCGATAATTTTTCAAGAGAGGTTCCGGCGAATAGATGATTCTTTCCAAAAATACGGACACAGAGTCCGATGACCGTTGCATTCTTGCCGTGGAAAAAAAACAGCCACAAGACGCTGACAAAGGCTCCGGTTACGACACTTGAAATGGCCGCAACCTTTGAAACACTGCGAATATATAGGGAAGCGAAATAGGTCGGAAGGAACGAAGCCGCACAGAGTCCAAAGAATACGGACGTCGATTGGGCAATCATTCCGAAGGTTGCATCCACTTCATTGCCGACATAAGCCAAAACGGCAGTGACAACGATTGCGACCAAAACACCGGCGCGTGTAAGCAACACGGACTTATTCCTGATGCCAAGGCCTTTTTCAAAAAAGTCTCTGCCAAAAGAGGTGCCAACCGCATGGAAGAGGGAGCTCAGGGTTGACATTGCTGCGGAGAGCAATACGAGCATAAACACGGTTCCAAACCAATCGGGCAGGTACGTCTTTAAGAATAACGGGATGATGCCGTCGATACCTCCGGCCCCCGATGCGGTCAGAGCCGTTTGTCGGGTATCATCAAAGAAAAAGACGTTGGACAAAGCACCAACCGTGAAAGCGACGCCGGTTGCGAACAATATAAATACGCCGCCGGAGACCACAGCTCGGTTGAGTTCACGATTGCTTTTTACAGTCATAAATCGGACGGCCAATTGGGGTTGGGCAAGAACGCCGATTCCGACACCGAGAACGATAGAAGATACAATCGACCACCAATAAGGGGAATTGAAGGCGGGCATTGAAGTCCAACCCCGAAAACCGTTTGCAGCCATGCTTTGCGTCTGCTCCATGACTTCGGGCTGACGATATAGGTCGGTAAGTCGAGTATGGGCCTCGGCCATTCCGCCAAGTTTTGAGTAGACAAAAATCAGAAGAAATGCCATACCGCCGAACATAATAATACCTTGAAATGCGTCAGAATACATGACGCCCTTTAGGCCACCCATCGATACGTATACGGCCATTAAGATGACAAAGAAAAATAAAGTGGTGTTGTAGTTTATACCGAACTGTGCAGAAAGAAAATTTACCGCACCTTTGAGAACTGCCGCAGTATATATCGGCATAAATATGAAGATGACGATAGCTGCAAATGCCTGGATAAATCGGGAGTTGAAGCGCAGACCTAACAACTCGGGAAAGGTATGAGCATCGAGATTGCGGCCCATTTTACGCGTGCGTTTCCCAAAAAAGACAAAGGCGATAAATACACCGGCGAAAATATTAAGAAACGTGAGCCACAACAGAGACATGCCGAACATTCCGGCTTGTCCGCCGAATCCGACAATCGCTGAGGTGCTGATAAATGTCGCGCCATATGATAATGCCATAATGATCGGATGAATTTGTCTGCCGGCGAGCAAATAGTCGCTGGCATTTTTGGTGCCCTTGTAGCCGGAATAAGTCAGCCAGCCCAGGATCAACAAGTAAATGACCGTGACAATAATTTGAAATACCATACTACCCTCCTGATTTTTAGACTAAAGTTTCTCTTCAACGTGCCTTTCTTCTTCAGCCCAAGTCTGAGCCTCGGAAATTTCCTCGTCTTCTTTGTCCATGCCTTTGTTCCAGTTGACGAGACCATAGACAACACAAAGGATTGTGCTGCCGATACATAGTAGATACACCAGTGCAATCCAAAAATCGGGAATGCCAAAGAACATAAGATGCCTTCCTTTCTACATGGTCGTTTCGGACCGTACGGCAACGCGATGACGGATGCCGCGACTACAGGTACTACAATGGGGTCATCCACTTGACAATCCCACAGGTTGATAGTAAATCCGCAAGTACTTGCATTTCAAGAATGCATAGAGCATAGTATGACAAATTGCACAAGAAAGTGCGAAATAGGTATAAAATATAGTCTATAAATGATAGAGGGAAGAATAATCACCTATGGATAAACGCAATAATCATCAGTGGCAACGCTATTTGCCGAAACTTACGGAGCTCTTTTGGATCAGTCTTTCAATTTTGTTTTATGAAATCGTTTTCGCCATATATTACCGAAATTTGCCGTCCGGCTATGTTCCGTTATTTTCTATAGCGTTTGGGTTGTTTTTCGGTGCCTTGGCCATGGTGCCACCTCACCCCCGCGCTCGAATCATTCTCCAGGGTGTATTTACCGGTGTTGTAGGTTTTATCTATATAGCACAGGTGGTCTATCATCGCATTTTCGGAACGCTGTTCATTGTCAATTCGCTCCAAGGCGCCGATGATGCCATGTATTTCGCGGATGTGCTTTTCATATCGATTTTCAAAAGCTTGCCTATTATCGCATTGTTCTTTGTCCCGATGGTTGTATTTTTTATTGTTGCGCGTAAGTATATCCGTCGCAGCAAGCATACGGCGGTTTCGGTGGTTGCGGCGATCTGCACGGCAATTATTATCACAGTATTCACCACCGGTCTGGTTGTATTTGACAACAGTGGCGCAGTCAGCCCGAGGCGTCTATATCTCTCTGAGTTTTCGGACGAACTTGCCTCGCGGCGGTTTGGCCTATTGCAAACGATGACTTTAGATCTTCGGTTCAATGTTCTGAAAATTCAATTCACAATAGAGGAAGAGGTTGTATTGGATGACATAGTGGTTGAAGAGTCATTTGCTTCGCCATCCACAGAAATCAATCCTTCCGAGACCGTTAATGCGTCTTCGACTGCTTCTGAACCTTTAGAGACAACAATTCCGACCGAAACAGAGCCGGAGCCGATTGTTTATGAACCGAATATACTCAACATCACATTTCCTGCGGACGAGACGGATAGAACGCTTGCGGATATGAATGCATATTTTTCGGCAAAAGAGCCTTCGATGCAAAATGAATACAGCGGTCTTTTTGAAGGAAAAAACCTCATACTCATTACTGCAGAAGGTTTTTCGAAATATGTTATCGATCCCGAGCTTACGCCTACACTGTATATGATGGCTAACGAAGGTTTTGTCTTTAATAATTTCTATACTCCGGTGTGGGGTGTCAGCACATCAGACGGAGAATACGTCGCGACGACCGGACTGATTCCGAAATCCGGGGTCTGGAGTTATTCGTATATATCCGACAATGAGATGCCATTTGCGTTTGGCAATCAGTTTGCAGCGAAGGGTTATATCAGCAAGGCATACCACAATCATACCTACACATATTACAACCGGCACAAATCGTATCCGACGATGGGATATGATTACAAAGGTATCGGAAACGGCTTGGACGTCAAGAAGACCTGGCCGGAATCGGATCTCGAGATGATTCAGGTGACAGGGCCTGAATTCATCGGCAATCAACCGTTCCATGTCTATTTTATGACGGTGAGCGGCCATTTGCGGTATAGTTTTTCAGGTAATTTTATAGCCGCTCAAAATAAGGCCCTGGTAGAGCAACTGGATAAATCCTCAGCAGTTAAGGCGTATTATGCCTGCCAGATGGAGCTTGATTTTGCGATGGCGGAACTGATCCGACAACTGGACAATGCCGGACAACTCGAAAATACGGTCATCGCAATCAGTTCGGACCACTATCCATATGGACTGGAAGAAGAACAATACAACGAATTGGCAGGACACGACCTTGAAAAAACCTTTGAAATGTACGAAAATTCATTTATTCTCTGGTCGGCATCCATGCCGTCCCCGATCGTGGTTGATACTTATTGTTCAAGTCTTGATATCGCGCCGACACTGTCAAACCTGTTCGGTTTGCCCTATGATTCAAGGCTCTATGCCGGAACGGATATTTTATCGGATTCAGAGAAGTATGTTGTGTTCAAGGATCGGAGTTTTATCAACGGTTCATTTATGTATGATGCCGGTGCCAAAAAAGTCATCAAACTGGTCGATGAGGACTTGACGGAAGATCATCTTAAGGAAGCGATAGAGCATGTCAATGACATGTTTAAGTATTCTTCAAAAATCATTGAAAAAGACTATTACGGTTATATTTTGACGGAGGACTGGCGTAATCAGCAGACTTGATTTTTGCCGTTGTTTTTCGCCTCGTAGAGTTTTTGATCCGCTTGCTGGACGATATCCATCGCATCGACTTGCTCGTCGTAGGTTGCCGTTCCGACGCTGATTTTCAGAGTGATATCTTTGCCGTCACGTGTCAGAGGGGTCGAGGCGATTGTCTTTCTCAACCGTTCTCCGAGCTCCTTCGCGCCTTTGATATCGGTATCCGGCAGAATAATGGCATATTCGTCTCCGCCGTAACGAAAAACGTAGTCTGAAAGACGCGTTTGGGCGCGCAGTAATTGCGAGACATGACGGATTGCTATATCTCCGAAAACATGGCCGTATTCGTCGTTGATGTATTTGAAATCATCAATATCAATCAATACGAGGCTGAAACTTGACGCATAACCTCTGCCGCGTACACGCGAAAATATCTTCATGGTCTTCGATAAGGTATCGTAAAAGTGTCTGCGATTGTAAAGGCCTGAGAGTTCGTCTATGACGGACAGTTCCTTGAGCTTGGTGTTGAGCGCTTCGTATTCGCGATTGACCAGCTCAAGCTCTTTCTCGGCCTTTTTCAGGTCAGTGATATCGCGAGTGGTTCCCCATGTGCCCAATATCTGACCGTCGTCGTCATAGAGGGGGTACTTTGAAGCCGAAAACCAGACCACCTCGCCGTTATCCTTGATCCAACGCTCGATTCGCCCGATAATCGGTTTGCCGGTTCTCATGATTTCTTCTTCATCTCTTCGAGCGCTCTCTGCAAAATCGCGCGGATAAAGATCGTAATCGCTCTTGCCTATCAATGCCCTCGGATCTTCCAGACCAAACTGGCAGACATGGGCTCGGCTGTTAAAAAGGAAGCGGGAATCCTTATCTTTGAAATATATCGTATCCTGAGAATTCTCCATTATGGTCTCGATAATCTTGGTCTGAGAGAGAACGCACGCTTCGAAAGCTGATGCTTCATTATCTTTGTTGGCCATATGCACCTCCAAGTGCGAGTCGGGATATTCTTTACATACATTATATACCTAGGGAAGTGGCGAATTATATCATAAGATAATAAAGATGATGAGAAGCGTCAGAGCAATCAATCCAAAAGCACACAAAAACAAGTGAATGCGAGCAAGGGATGAGTCGCTGAGACCTTCCGGTAAATAGCGACGGAATCTTTCAAATATATTGGCGCATACATTTGTGATTCCGGTCAAGAATGTCGGTTCTACGACCTTTTCGGATAATATTCGCGCATCCGGCACGCCCGGAGTCTGATCGCCGAAAATGCAGGAGTCGTCTTTGACATCATTAAATCCGGATAGTGACGGAGAATAACTGATGTGAGACTGCGAAAGCCTCACCGGATTACTGCCATCCTCAGAATTCATCAGATTGTCTTCGTGTGCAGAAGGTGTAGCCTTCCAAATCGGTGTAGACGAACGGTATGACATTCTTATCGGGCCATCCTCTCCATCGATGGAAGATGCAGAAGATAAGTCAGAGATCGAATTAGTCGGCTCGTCTAATTTATAATTGCGTTGACTCATTCAAGCACTCCTTGTTGTCTGTTCGAAATATTATAGCATTCGTGAGCACGAATATGAATATTTTCCCCTTTTAGTAAATTTGCACGAATACTATAAAAAAATCAAGAGATAATAGGATATAATATACACAAATAAATCAGACGTTTTATGATCGGTTTTGTCTGAACGTAGTTTCCGGACATTCTTTGTGGATCGCAAAACATGACGAGGTAATCGATGAAGACAATTATTTTAGATCAGAAAACGCTTTTCTATGCTTCGTCTGAAGAAAAAGAACGGCACACCGTAAAACAGGTTGGTCAAGTATTTATTTCTGAGAACGAACCGAGAAACACACTGCTGGATCGATTTGATTTGTTAAGGGCGGGGGCGCGGGAGAACTTGGATTTTTTAAGAAAAAATGGTTACCGTGTGCTTCTTCATACGGATCTTACGATTCGAGATACCAAGGCATTATTGGCCAATGCGGTGTTAGAGCATGCTGTCTCGGAGGTTATTACGACCCGATCAATTCGGGATAAGTTGGACGGAATCGTTTGGGGCAAGGATGATGAGGATTTAGCGTTGGCTGTGTTTGAAGATGCTAAATTGATTCAAATAGCTCAAGAAGCGGGCTTGCCGACGGCCGCGATTGTCAGAGATCGCCGAGAGGGCAAAAATTTCGCTACGCTTCATATTGATGAATACGATGAGATTGACGACGCCGTTTATCAGGCAGAAGTGATATTTAAGATTGCATTTGCGATTGCCAACAAACCGGGATGTCGAATTGTCGGACTGGATGGCATGGACTTGGTCGGCAAGGCATTTTTCGCACACAAATTAGTGGCCTTTCTTCGTGCTTTGGGCGTTTCGGGCAAAATTCTCAAGCTCTCCGACTTTAAGAACCCGGTAGAGGTCACTTACGCAGGAGAAGATATTGTAGAAGCCTATTATTTTCATGCGTTTAACTGCAATAAGCTCATTGAAGAGATATTGGAGCCAATTCGATCTGAAGGGGTAATTGACAAGACTTTGATTTATTTCTCGGAGGAGAGCGGTCCGGTCGGTAGGGAGCGCCAATATAAGATCGACAAAAATGATATATGTATCCTTGAGGGCGTTCATATGTACAGAGAGCCGCTGATTGATTATTTTGACATGAAAATATATCTCTTCATGGATGGTCAAGAAGCTAAGCATCGCGCTTTGGTGCGTGACATATATTCCGGAAACGAGCCGCTGGCTGACGAATACGAAAAGAAGCAATTGCCCGCTCAAAAAATGTATTCTTCAAGGTATTCACCGATTGATCTTTCGGATTTTGCTGTTGATAATACACAATACAGAAGACCTTATATCGTGTAAGTGATTGGGAGAAGAGGTTATGAGTCAGAAATATATTTTGTCCTGCAATCAATGTGCTTATTCTTCTGTTTTTAAGATCGGAAGAAGCTCAGACCAAGACGCTTGGCAGATAAAAATCAAAGACCAGATCCTTTCGAACCATTTTGGTGAAGAAACAAAGCTCTTTCTGGAAAATCATCCGGACGTCAAGATTAATGCGTTTTGGGCAGTTTATACCTGTCCTTCCTGCGGTCGAATTCGACAACGGGTACGGATGCGGATGCAAAGCGGAGAGAAGACTTTTGCATACCGCAATTATTGTGATGATTGTGGCGCGCGAATGGCTCAGGTCAGTGATATTTTACACGTGCATTGCCCGTCCTGTAAGCAGCCGCTCAAAGTAGAGTCTATCTGACCCGACACGGACAGTGCGATTCATTCAATATGTCTTATTTTATGGAGGATAGACATCATGTATCGTCATTTTAAAGTATCCGTTTACTGTACCGTTTTTGATCTCCTCAATATCAATGATTTGGATGAATTCCGTGAGACATTTTCCGCATTTACAAAGCATGTGCATGTGGATCATGTTTATCTTGAGACGTATCGGAGTCGCGTTCGCATAGACCCGAATCGAATGAGAGAATTCATCACATTCTTTACTTCCATGGGTATCCGTGTTTCGGGCGGTATCACACCGACGCGGGATGAGCGTTTGAATCGATTTGGCTTTTCTTCTCTATGTTATTCCGACCCTGAAGATTTGGAATTACTCAAAGACGTCTGTGCGATGACAGCGGGAATTTTTGACGACTTTATATTAGATGACTTCTTTTTTGACAATTGCCGCTGCGAAAGATGCATTGAGCAGAAGGGCGACCTGAGTTGGGCTGATTTTCGCTGTGATCGCATGAAAAAGATTTCTGAAGATTATGTTATAGCGTCTGCCAGGAAGGCGAATCCCGATGTAAAAGTAACGATCAAGTACCCTAATTGGTATGCGTCATATCATCACACCGGCTATTGTCCGGAAGCGCAGAAAGATATTTTTGATTTCATATATACGGGCACTGAGACAAGGGATAGCCGGATGACTCAGCAGCACTTGCCCAAATACCTGAGTTACTTTCTGATGAGGTATATGGAGAATGTTAAGCCGACGATGAATCTCGGGGGTTGGTTTGATCTTTTCGAATGTGCCGGCAATCCTCTGGATTATTCCCGTCAGATTCTGTTAACTGCATGGTCGAGGCCACAGAGTATGACTTTCTTTTGTTTGGGCATGCTCCTGGCTTCTGAGTATCGAGCGTTTATCCCGATGGCGGGGGAAGCCCTTTCCTCGGCAGATCAAATTCTTGATTGTTTAGGGACGCCTTTGGGGATTCCGAGTTATGTGCCGTTCGCTTCAGATGGCGAGAACTATATCCATAATTTCTTAGGGATGAGAGGTTTTAGTTTTGAACCGACACCACACTATCCTGCGGACTCCGAAGTGGTGTTTTTATCTGAGTGTGCTGCCAAGGATCCTTTGATTATTGAGTGCATTTGTCAATCTCTGAATAAAGGCGCGGATGTTGTTTGTACTTCGGGATTAGTTGCACGAATTCAGGATAAGGGCTGGAAATCCATTTCTTCAATGACCGTTTCAAACCGCCACTTGTCGACGAACATTTTCGCTTCGGCCGAAAATGCTTTGGCTTACGGGCCTTACGCGATAGCAAATTCGCACGTTCAACTACCGATAATCGAATATGCGACGAATGATGAGTGGGTGCTCTCAGCCGGTATTGGGCAAGAAACCTCTGCCCCGATTGTTATCGGTGTTAATTATGGTCGAGGGCGATTGTTTGTGTTTAATGTGCCGGAAGATTTCGGACAGATATATTCGTTGCCGGAAGCTGTAATCGAGCCGCTTCGCGAAGCGCTGGCGGTTAATGATGTTGCAATGGCATGTGAGGGTAAGTTCTCAGTCTTCGCATACGATTCAGACGTGTTGCTGGTACATTCGTATTCAGAAAAATATGAATCGCTTTATCCTGCGACAGTTAAGAAGAGCGTAAAATTTTCTGTACCGGAAGTTTCGGGAGAGAGTTCAGTCCGGAGGAATGCAGTTGAGCAAGAAGTGAAATTTCCGATGGTGGTTGCACCGGGGTCGACCCACATATTTAAGTTGACACGTGAAAAGGGCATCGATTAGTCGATGCCCTTTGGGTTACTTTTTTTGAATTAAGCGTCAATTTAGAATGCGCAAAATTATGCTTCGTCGGAGAGCTGTTCTTTGACAGTTTTGTCGTCTTCTTTGGCGGGGTTCTTTGATTTTGGAAGATTTCGCAAAATGATGCTGTAAACTAAGGATAAGATCATCATGGCAATGCCGACGGCAGCAGCGAAATAAACGGTCGGGTAGCGTCTGTTAAATCCATCTGCATCGATATGCTTGAGTATAATGCCGACATAGGCCCATGCGACCGGAAGGATATAGAAATAGTCTTTGTTAAAGATCATGACGGCTGAGGCAATCGCAGCGCCGATAAGAATAAGGAGAAGCGTCCATAGAGCTTCCGGCAGTCCGAATCGATTCCAACCCATATCGACGAGAAGAATGGTGATGTTCGCAATCACGGCTACGGTAATCCATCCGAAATATACGCTGAAGGGAAGTCGGACAAATAGTTTTTCGCGAATAGTCAGTTTCTTGTTGCGCAAGGTCAATGAGATGAGGGTAAGACAAATCAGAATGGCGACAATCAGCACCGTGGATGCGAGTATGAAACTGTAATGCCAAGTAATAATCCAGACGCTGTTTAGAATGGAACTGATGACAAATAATACACCGACTCGGATGAGCGTAAAAGTCGTTGTTGCGTCTCGATTTTTTGAAAAAACGATGAATTGATATACTACATATCCCGCAAGGAGAAGGTAGATGACACCCCAAACAGCAAACGTAATGCCTGCAGGAGCAAATAGGTTAGGGTATGAGTCGGATACTTCGCCGGTAGTCTTGCCATTTATCGGAAGCAGTGACGCCAGAGCGTTCATTACAATCATCAATACATAAGAAGACCCAATGAGCAAAGGAAATATGCCGGATTTTTCTTTTTTTTCCATAAAGGAAGCCTCCTTGCTTAGCCATGAGGATATCGGCTTATCTACTTATGATTATCATACCATCAAATTTGCAGAAATAGAATGAGCCTATTTTCCCGGTTCATGATGTGCCGGAAAGAAATTGCAGGTCCGAATGTTTACATACATTACGAAGCGTAATAAAATAAAAATGAAAATCACTATTTGTATAGGTGCAAAGATGAAGCGAATTACTATGGTAGCCTGGATTATTATAGTGACTTTTCTTGCCGCGTCGTGTGGTTATGAGGGTCGGCGTGGGACGGCGTCTTCAGAATCGGAATCCCTTCAGTCGCATTCGGACGGTACGGTTAGCACCAGCGTAAACGAGACAGATGTGTTATCAAAGGAGAGCTCTGATTACTACCTTGAATCCGATGGGCAAGAAAGTCCGATTTTGTCTTATGAAGGGGAATTTTCGCCGTTGTTTACCTATGATGCGTCAAGAGATATTCTATTGGCGTATTGTGTAAAAGATAAGGCGGCGATGCCGTACAATTTGAGTGATAACGTTTCCAAAGACGGATCTCAACGAACCATATATATCCCCGAAACTCAAACTGAGATTGAAGTGTTTTGGGATACCGGTTCTCAGAATTGGCACGTGACAGCGGCTTCCGACAAAGGAAATGCCGGTTACGCGACATCGGGGTTTCTGGAGTATGTTGTCTATCTTGACCATGAGGATCTTCTCGATTATAGCGAGTCTCTTCGCAGGGTGCACCCGGCCGGGGCGACGTCAAAATATTACACAGTGACGGAGGGAATCTGTTGTGTGCCGCAAAACAACGAACTCCAATTCTCTCAAGATATAGATGGTGATGGCAACAAGGAGTTTATTCGATACTATTTGTCGGAGCAGACTCAAGGCGATCCGGTTCAGACGATTCAATTAAACGGACATAATGTTTGGGAAGATACGAATTCTGATAGACTGGTCTATGTGTATTTGATGGATGTCCACGAGCAGGATCCCTATTTACAGGTATGCTTGCTTTTTGAAGATTCAAACGATCTGTTGCGAACGGTATTGATATATTATGATGGTTATCGCGTCCTGTCGGAGTCGATTATGGGAGAAGCGTGCATCACGAACGAAGGTCGAATTGAAGGTTTATCGGGTGGTGTTGTCGCAGAAGCCATTTCGCCGGATTTTTTTCAGTTCGACTGAACGCGCATCCGATGATTACCGGAATCCGATTGAATCTTAAGGGAGAAGTAAATGCAGATATTTATTGAAAACATCATCATAATGAGTTTTTCGGCAATAATTATTGCATTGCTGATGTTGCTTCTTTCTGTTGTCGGTCGGCGCGCGTTTTCTGGCATGTGGCATCAGGCTGCCTGGATTTTGGTAATGCTGTTGCTGGTATTTCCGATATCGCTCATTATTGGTCGGTTTAATCCGAGCTTGCCTTTTGCAACCAGAACACTGCATCACTTAAAAAGTAGTCTTGTCGAGTGGATGGGAAGACCCATATTTCCCTCGGTTCGGGAAGAAGATTTGGCGCCGGGAAATCGCTATTCGACTTTCGGCCGATTATCAATCGCTAATGCTTTGTTTGTCGTATGGGCTATAGGTTTTATCGTCTTAAGTACTCAGCGCATTGTGTCTTACATACGATTCAAGAAAACGATTATCGATATGAGCGTTACCAGTGATGAGCGCTGGTGGTTTGCTATTCCGGATAATGTTCGGGCGAAAATTAAGCTCAGGGATGCAGGAATTCCATCGCCTTTTGTATTTGGTGTTTTTCGTCCGGTGGTCATCATGCCAAGTCATGCTGTGAGCAAAGAAAATGTATCCTATGCACTGATGCATGAATTATTGCATGTCGAACGCCGAGACTTATTGACTAAAAGCATTGCGGAGATTGTTGCAATTTTACATTGGTTGAATCCGGCGGCGTGGCTGATTCGAAATCAGATTAATCTTGCGTGTGAAAATGCCTGTGACGAAGCCGTAGCGGAGCGATTGGATGAACAGGAACGAAAAGCTTATGCCAGAGCGATTTTGGACTTTATGGATGTATCAGTCGTTCCTGCGCCTTTATACCCGGCTACGTTGGCGTCTTTCTCCGGCGAAGAAGCAAAAATAAAGAAACGCCTCGAGCATATTATTGCGTATAAACCGATGACAAAATGGTCGATGGTGATGTCAGCGCTATTGATTATGTTGGTCGCATTGTGTGCTGTATTCACGAGTACTGTTCTTGCTGCGGAAACAAGAGCGACGATACCCGAAATGCCGGTTCAAGTTGCTGTGGATACCGTATCAGAAGTGGACGTGTTGATATCTTCGATTCCGGAGGTTCCGGAGTATCCGTCATATTCTGATCAAGCGTATATATATGAATATGCCGGTTACGTGCTTGTCGGTGGCACGCAGTTCTCAAAGCAAATCGAGGGTCGTCTTGCCGAAAACGAAAAAGAGCCGAAGTATTCCGAAGATGGCAAAAAAGTTGTTTTCATGGTGGATTCCGATTTGGGGCAATGCGCGTATCTATTTAATGGTGATTCGTGTCGGATGCTCTCGGATCATGCAATAACTATCAGAATTTCAAACAACGGCTCGCAAATTGCAGTCATTGAAACTACCGATCAGTCAGAGAAGAACGTTCTGAAACTCTTTGACCTTGATGGTTTCGAAGCAAAGGTTATCGACGAGGGACCAATCGTATCGGTTTGTTTTTCGCCAAACGGACAAAATATCGCGTATACACTTAGGACAGAAGAAGGGGGGGCAATATCGCGCGTAATAGATGCCTTGGGGCAAATCGTTTATGAAGTTCCGGAAGCTGAAATACTTGCGATCTGGGATAAGGGTGGACATGCAATAGTGTGCAAACAAGTTAACGGTGATTCCGCTATTGTGTGGCTTCAGGGAGATCGAAGCGAGTTGTTGTGTTCGTTCGATTCATCAACAAAAAATAAGGGTGTTCGAATTATTGCGGACAAGAGATGGACGTCCATGCTTGTTATTGGCGAAAACTCTGTTTCGTGGGTGGCACCTGACGGGCGTGTGGTTTCTTTGGCTTCCGCGGAGTCTGAGATTCACATTCAGTCTTTGGAATCGAATCGAATATCTTACGCGGGAACACCGATTGTCTTTGAAACCATAACTGCCTTTGAGGGTAAAACATTTTGGGTTACGGATGAATTGACAAATTCGACGCAAAAAATTGTTGCGTTAGATTTTCCGAATTTAGAGAGTGAAAGAATAGAGGGGAAAGCGGTGGCGTTCTCGGAAGATGGTATGCATGCCGTCTTTGGCGTCGGTGAATTGTATTATTGGATAGACGCCGCGAAGACGGAGCCGACGGTCACACTATTGAAAGGGACACTTTCGCAGAAAAAAGCTTGTATGTTTTCTGATAAAACGCTTTATTATCTCACCGATGATGGTAAGATTTATTCAGCGAATGAAGAGGGGGCGAACGAATTTCTCAGAGATCATGTCGATGATTTCAGAGTTGTCGGAAGCGGCGATTCCGCGGAGATATACTATTTGTCCGAATACTCCGAAAATGTGCTGACCAATGATGAAATGGAACCCATACGATTTTTTGGAAGAAAACTCTCTGTTTTCAATCCGAATGAACCGATTAGCCGTGATCGGGTAGTCGCCGATTACGTGAATCATTGGTTTGGGTCAGTGAGTGCCGTATTTTACGAGTGCGTGACACAGCGGACGATAGGTGAATATGGTTGTGTATCGGATATTCATCTCTACTGTGGCTCTGATGGACACGAATTCAGAAGCATTTTGCATATCGGTTAATCCGAGAAAGGAGATAAAATGCAAAAAATTACCGAGTCTGAAATGATTATTATGGATATCATCTGGGATGCAGGCAAACAAGTGACATCTGCCTTTGTATTGGGTAATTTGCCGGAGAATGTTCGATGGAAAACAACGACCGTGACGACATTCTTGTCGAGGTTGACCGGCAGAGGTATTCTGACCATCACAGAAAAGAAGGGTCGAACGAACTATTATTTGCCGACAATGACCAAGGAAGAGTACTCGCTTCGGGTCACCCGCGACGCAATGCTCGGAACCGGAATCGGCTCAATCAAGAGTTTGATTGCATCGCTTTATAAGTCCAACGATATTTCTAAAAAGAACTTGTCCGGCCTCAAGGAATGGCTCTCCGAAGAGGGATACAAAAAAGAATAGAGTCAAGAAAAGAAGGTTCCGCCATAGATGAAAGGATTTTATCGGCACAATTATCGTCTGATTAAGACCAACATGTCGGCATTGATAGTTTTTGAGTTGCTCTACAAAATGATATCGGTCCTGGTGTTGTATCCCTTAATTCTGACGGTGCTCGATTATTCAATTAAGAAGGCCGGACTTTCTTTTCTGACAGACAAAAATCTGGGTGTATTTATACGCAATCCCTTGTCTCTCGCCATGATGAGTTTGATGGGGATATGTATTGTCATTTTTGCTATTTATGAATTGGTGGTCATCACATTATGTTTCGAATTAAGCCATCGCGGTGAAAAGGCAAATGCTTTGGAAATTGCGTGGGCCGGGATTATTCGGCTCAAGTCCTTTTTTCATCCAAGTGGTTTTCTGTATTTCTTTGCGTTGTTGGTCGTTGTAACTTTGCTCGATTTTCCGTTTGCGTCGTCGCTGGTCTCTGTGACCGGAATTCCTGATTATTTGCACAATTACTTCGATCGCCATCCCCTTTTTTTAGCCGTGGGCGCAGGTTTTGCAATACTTGTTTTGTGGTGGTTTGGCGCGTATGTGTTTAGTTTGCACTACATTATTGTCGGGAAAAATACAGCTCGTCAGGCGATGCGGAAGACCAAAGCGATAATCAAAGGCAGACGAATTCTTATTAATTTACGCATATTTTTCTGGTACCTGCTGGTGTTTTTGACATTATTAATCTCGTATGCAGTGGTCTTGCTCATTTTCGGCCTTGCGTATCGGATATTTCTTTCAGACCGTATGCAACTGACCGCGTATTTGTCAACGGCCCGGTTTCTCGGCAATATATTAAGCTTAGTGATATATAGTTTTTTCACGCCGGTCTTTCTTTCGGTTATCACGACGTTCTTTTATTATTTCAAAGATAAAAATTTAATCGAAGAGCCGGATCAAGCGGTCATAATCAGAAAAATTAAGAGTCACAGAATCATTGTCGGCGTCGTCGCAGGAATACTACTGATTACTAATTTCGGCATTCTGTCTCAGTCCTTTTCAGAAAATATACTCAAACAAGTCTTGCTAGTCCGAACGCCAAGCATCACAGCTCACCGAGGCGGATCAGTTCGTGCACCGGAAAATACAATATCTGCTGTCCTCCTGGCCATAGATGAAGGCGCAGATTATGCCGAGATTGATGTGCGTATGACAAAAGACGGCGTAGTGGTCTTGATGCATGACGTCAACCTAGTGCGAACCACCGGTGTCGATCAGAACATTTGGGAGACTGATTATTCCGAGCTCGAATTGATGGAGGCCGGATCCTATTTATCGGAGGCATTTATCGGAGAAAAAATACCGACGCTCGAAGAAGTATTGTTGGAAGCAGATGGGAAGATAAATTTCAACATCGAAATTAAGACTTCAAAACACTCTCCGGAGTTGCCGCAGAAGGTCGCTGAAATCATCTTAGCGTACGGAATCGAAGACGATTGCGTCGTATCTAGCTTTAATCACAACGCCCTTAAGACCGTCAAAAGCGTCTCGGAAAAAATTAAGACAGGTCTTATTATCACCATGCCGCTTGGCAGTTATACCAATCTTCCGGCTGTGGATTTTTACAGTCTGAACGCTGTGTTCGTATCAAGGCGGCAAGTGGAAATGATTCATCGCCTGGGTTACGAGGTTCACGTCTGGGGTGCAAAAGATGCCAATATTGTATCGCGTATGTATGATTATGGTGCGGATAATATTATTGCCGGGGATCCGGTTATGGCTCGGGAAGTAGTTCTCTCGTATTACGCGGACCCGATGGTTACATTTGTCGGTAAATTCGTTTTCGGAGATCAATCCATTAATTCCAAAAGTGTGCCGTTTTTTCCGTTCCGATACTGATTTCCAAGCCTTGAATTGAGATGCGAATAGGAAGACTTGACACTGAAAAGAAATAGAACATATTTTCAAAAGCGCCATTTATGGGACACATGCCTTGAGATAATGAACCCGTAAACAAAAGCGATTAGCCTCTCCGGTCGGTTCTGAGAGTGCAACGTCAAATTAATGGGGGAATTGATTTATGGTAGGTGTCACATTTTCGTTGGTCTTTGGTGTGTTATTCTTTTTTGCATGGTTTATGTTTGCGACCATTGATGCTGCTTTTTCGGATGATGTCGAGATAATATACTTGGAAGATAAAGCTATTCCGTCTTCGACGATTTCCTGTGAATACGATTGAATTGCGGACGCAGATTAATCTCGGTTACACACATGTTGCTCCTGGATTCAATGACATATTTGACCGCTTCGGCGACTTGTTCGGGCTCAATGTATGCGCATTCGATATTCTCAGGCTCGAAAAAGATGTCGTCATAGAAACGGGTTTGGGTCAGATCCGGTTGGATCAATGAGACGGCGATGCCCTGACGCCTAGTCTCCTCGAAGAGACTGTTCGTAAAGTGCGATAATCCCGATTTTCCGGCAGCATAGGCACATCCATGAGGCGCCGGACCGGTTGCGCTAATGGAAGAAATATTAATGATGTGACCTTTGGCAGCGCGAATTGCGCGAAGAAATTGTCCCGTCATAACTACCGGTGCTTCAAGATTAAGTCGCAACATATGACGGATGTTATTGGCATCAATGGTCTCGTGAGGTCCGAATTGACCTTCTCCTGCGCAATTAATAAGAAGATCAATATGCGATTCCGCATCAAGAATGGTCGATACGGCACGGTCTTGATCGTCCGGGATTGTAAGATCACATGGTATATGTATCATGTTTGGTGTACTGTCGATGGGCGGCCTGCTCCGGGAGAGCGTATAGAGCTTATAGTTCGACATTAACAGAAAATTGGCGATGCAAAGACCGATTCCTGAAGAGGCGCCGCTCAACACTGCAATTTTCATAGGACAAATACCCTCTCTTTCGGAATATGCGCGAATATCTTTTCGAGATGGCGCGCAGCAACGGATTCCCGTAAGTCTGAACGGACGCTGACAACATGGTCAGTAATTTCGTATTCATCGAGATAAAGCATACTATTAGGGCGGTTTTTTGCAATTCTCTTAAAAAAAGAATCGTTCATGCGGAAAAATCCATAGCTGACATCACGAATTTTTTCGGCAGGTATACGGTGCAAAATCGTCTCAAAAAACAGATCATAATCCGCCTGGAATTCAGCGGCTGTAAACACCGGGTCAAAACAAAGACGAACCGGATGTCCGATATCGATTGCGGCTTCGACTGCGCGAATGCGCGATTCCAGGCCGGGGGTGTGCCGCTCGTAGCGATCAATCACGGACTGCGGCGACAGTGAAAATGCAAAGACCAAAGAAGCAGAGGGCGGAAGATTTCGTATAAGTCCTATATTTGCGCTCTTTGTTCGAATTTCGACCGACAGGGAGGGCATTTCCCGGAGCCAACCCGATATCTCGTTCGTGTAAGAATACACACCGTCAAAAGCGGCGAGGTCCGTATCGTAAGAGAGCGCAAGAAGCATCCGTTCGTGCTTTTGAGAAGCATCGAGTATGGATGAGCGAAAATCTTCGATGTTAACGAAAGCGACGGTTATTGCGGAGTTGTACATCCCGCCAAGATAGCAGTATTCGCAATCAAACGGACAGTTGAGCAAAAAATTCGAGTAATAAAATGCGTCAAACCCGAAATTCTGACATACGTCCGGGCCGGGATACAAATACGGCTCCGTTTTGACGGCAAGAATCAGAGAAGGGTTTTGTTTTTGGAAAATAGTGTTCTGTCGGGGGCGACTGAAGACGTCTTTGTAGTTTCGAATACGTATGACTGTCGCGCCGCTGTTTTTTTGAAGAATAGTCCGGGTGACAGGGAAGTCAGCTGCGCGATCTTCAACGTATATGACATTATATCGGCTTTTCGCTTCGCAGCTCGTCAATGATGGCATTCAATATCACTCTCCTTTCTAAAGGATTCACGATTGCGGCGTGGAGATGTCTTGAGAGCACATTCTGAGCAGAGCGCTTCTCTAACAAGGCCTTGCGAACCTCAAGCTTCAGGGTTCGCTGCATCTGATGTGTAAGCTTCAGTTTATCGGCAATCTCTGTAAGCATTGGCAACAAGGCACTCTCTGCGGGCACCTCTGATACATATGGACACAGAGCCAATTGCTCGATCAGCGCGATAAATTTTGGGAAACTGATCTGCAGTGCACGATCCAATATCCCAAGATCAAGATTCGAAGAAAGACCATAATCCGTGACGACTTTGATACACAGATATTGATGTGTTTGCAAGAATTTTGATGCAGCGTGACAGAACCCGGAAGACTCCATATCGTATATCATGATGTTTTCTGAGCATATAGAATCCGATGATGTTACAGCCCCGCGAAAAGGGGTCGAGACACAGACCAATTCGGATAGTGAAATGTGAGCAGTCAAAGTGCGCGCAATGTCCGAATAATAGTCGCGATGCGAATCATCGTCCGATATTTTAGCGGCTACAGACAAATGACCAATCGGGAACTCTGTTGATGAAGCGGCACAACAACCGAAGTTAATCAAGAGGATATCCTCGCGGCTCTCATCCAGAAGGGTCAACAGATAAGTGGATGCCGAGGCAGCGCTGAGCTTACCCACACCGGACTCGATAAGGCACACGGATTCGTTCCGGTAAATCGCAAAAGGATGCGGACGCATATCTTTGTTGAGGCGATAATGAGCAATAATCCTTTCGGCTTCCCGATGGATCGCAATGACAAAGGCGAGCATGAGCCGATCACTCCTTTGAAGGACGTCTTGTCAAATAGTTTATGGAATGCGAACATGAAATGCAACTGCAAATGGTGTCGGTTCAGTATCGCCGAGACCATTTAAGAGGGATATGAAAGGTAAGGGGTAAATACTGTTCAAGAAACACGATTGCGTCCGGCATTCTTGGAAAAATAAAGTTTTTCATCGGCGGAATGGACCATCTCATCGATGTCCATACCCTCTTCAAAAGTCGAAAGACCGATGCTGACGGTCAGCCGAACCGGTCGATTATTAAGGAAGATCGGGGTCCGAGAAATATGGTCGCGGATGCGCTCAGCTATCTTCTTGGCAACATCGACACTTGCACCGCCGAGAACGACCATGTACTCGTCACCGCCGATACGAAAAACCGTATCTTCCGGTCGACTCAGCATGAGAAGGATATCCGCGACATGTCGAATGACCTCGTCGCCCTTCGCGTGACCAAAGGTATCATTGATTGTCTTGAAGTGATCGACATCAAGAGAAATCAAAGAAAACGGTTTCCGGTAACGTGCGGCATCTGCGGCACAGCGATCCAAAACATCGTAAAAATGTCTGCGATTAAAGAGTCCCGAGAGTTCGTCCGTCCGAGACAAACGTCGAAACATATGATTCTTGCGCTCGAGTTCAGCCTCGGTCATCTTGAGCTCTGTAATATCTCGAGTTGTGCCCCAAGTGCCGATAATTTTGCCATCACGGTCATAAAGCGGGTACTTGTACGCCGAATACCAGCCCACGTTGCCCGAGGCATCCGTCCAGGACTCGATCTTGGCGATGAGTGGCACCCCGGTGCTCATAATAAGGTCTTCTTCAGCAGCCGTCATGTCTGCAAAAGATTGAGGGAAAAAATCGGCATCCGTCTTGCCGAGCATATCTCTGGGATCGTCAAGATTGAAAATTCTTGCGTGAGCCAGACTGGTCCAGACGAATCGATGCATGACGTCTTTAAAATAAATAGTATCCTGTGATGATTTCTGTATTGCCTGCATCAGAAAGGACTCGGGAAACGTCTGAAAAGGCACGTCAGCAAACGCTGCGGAGTCACTGGGTGTGGGTGTGGATGTGGAATATTGAGACAATCTAGAGCCCTCCTTTCAAGCGGTGTGCTCTGACTATTATATTCGTCTACAAATTAACGTACAATCAACAAAGTATGAATTAATTTGTTCATATTAGATGATACAATGAATTTGTTCAAAAAAGAAGCGAAAACGGAGGCGTGCCATTGAGCTCAAAGAATACTCCTCGACGTCGTTCCGGCGGTCTCTTACTCGTCATTTTATTCGACGTTCTTTTGGTGGGGGCGATGTTATTGGCCAACATATCGTTGGAGGAAATATTGGCAAGCCTGGATGACAATTATTGGCTTGCTGCCATTGTGATTTTTCTCGTCTTATGCGTTAAGACGATTCTTCCGATCATCCCGCTGGTGGTTATCTACGTGGCAGCGGGCGTGCTATTGCCGACACCGGTAGCGATTATAGTAGTTACCTTAGGATTGGCGGTCGAGTCCACTCTGGGATACCTCATCGGAAAGCGATTCGGCATGAATTATGTCAAGCGCTTGGTCGGTCGGAGTAAACGCGCGGAAATGCTCATGCAGCGACAAGAGGATAGTGCATTCTCGTTTGCTGTTATTGTTCGCATCTTGCCCGGACCACCTTCGGATGTGACGAGCATGTTTTTTGGAGCGACCGGTATGCATTACATGACATTTCTAGCATCATCGCTCCTTGGATTTTCGGCACGTATGGTACCGTTAATTATTGTTGGTGAAGCTGCCAAAGATCCCCTTTCACCGTATTTCGTTATTTCAGCAGCGATCGTTATTCTTGTTGCGGTGATTACTCTAGTGATTCATCGTAAAGTGACAAAAAAGGAGTCTGCCGAATCGGAGGTCAATAAAGATGATTCGTCTCAAGGGGAATAAAGCATTTATCATTTCGGCAATGGTGGCAATTCTTGGGATTGCTTCGGATTTTGTCTTAGGTTACGCGACGCCTGAGGCTATTGGGCATTACGGCATTATTCAAGTCGGTTGGGGAGAAGTAGCGCTCTGGCGACCGATGATATCGATGCTTATGGCAACGGTGGCATTTCCGATTTACCTGTTCGGTATCCAAGAAGTCGCCGAGCGAATCCGTCTCTCATTTCCGAAATTAAGTCGACTGTTCCTGACACTGTCTATTTTATCCTCATCAGGATGGTTGCTGACCCATGTTTTTTTCTGTGCGCCTCAATTCGTGTATTCGTACCTGTTTCAAAAAGGAATGCCCGAGCTTGCCCTTGAGATGGCCGACGAATTGACGCTCATGCTTTTCCCCGGATTGGCGGTTATGCTGGTGATCATGTCACTTGCACTCCTGTTGCTTTTTATCATGTTCATGTCCGGGCGTACGCCCTTTGCCCGATGGACTGCGCTTGGCTCGCCCTTTGTTGTTTTTGCCATTCTTGCTGTCATCCAAAGCGTCTTTCCAGATTCGCGATTTGCTATGGGACTGTTAACCGGATTCATTCATTTTGGACTATTGGTCCAATTTTCCATGATATTGGCTCAAACTCGTCGAAACGCATCGAAAAATGCCGAAAACCCATCATAAATTATCGTTTTTTCGTCAAAATGCCGAAATTTTATGTTGTACCTGTACATGTTCTTATCAGAGCAGTATATTCATAATTCGGACGGCACTCAAAGGTGAGTGATCGCACAAAGACGGACGAGAGGCACGATATGAAACAGGAATCGCCGATATTTTCTCCGAAGATACGGTCTGCATTTAAAAAGTATAGTTTCGAGCAATTCATCAAAGATTTATCAGCAGGATTCATCGTTGCGATTATCGCATTGCCACTATCGATTGCTTTGGCAATCGCATCAAATGTACCTCCTGAACGTGGGATTTATACTGCTATTATTGCCGGCTTTCTGGCATCGGTTTTCGGTGGTAGCCGCGTCCTTATCTCCGGTCCTTCTGCATCGTTCATGGTCATCGTATTTGGGGTCGTGAATAGTCACGGTTTAGAGGGCATGTTTATTGTGACGGTTATGGCCGGTTTGTTTCTTGTCCTATTTGGATTGCTTCGCTTGGGCAACGTCATTAAGATTATTCCGTATCCGATTGTCACCGGATTTACTTCCGGCATCGCGGTCATTATTTTCACATCGCAGATCAAAGACTTTTTCGGCATGACGACCGGTGCGTTGCCACCGGAATTTATAGGAAAATGGACCGCTTATTTCAAAGGCATTCCGACAGTCGATGGGCCGACCTTGGCGGTTGGCGTTGTTGCATTGGCCATCATGCTGATATGGCCCCGAATCAACGCCAAAATCCCGGGTGCTTTTATTGCACTCATTATTACTTCGGTGGTCGTAAAACTATGGCTTAAGGATGTGCCAACTATCGGATCGGCTTTCAGCGACTTGCCATCGTCTTTTGCGCCGATCCATTTTCCGGTGATTACAGTCGATAAAATTCAGGCATTGGCAGCACCGGCATTGGCGATTGCTTTTCTCGCCTCAATGGAAACGCTTCTTTCAGCGGTGGTTTCCGACGGTATGATTGGTGATCGACATCATTCGAATACGGAATTGATCGCACAAGGCATCGCAAATATCGGTGCCGGGCTGTTCGGAGGACTTCCGGCAACGGGCGCGATGGCACGCTCTGCTGCGAACATCAAGAACGGCGGGCGCACGCCCTTGGCGGGCATTTTTCATGCCGTCGTTCTTCTTATCGTACTTCTGTTTTTGATGCCGCTGGCAAAATTGATTCCGTTAACCGCATTGGCGGCGGTGCTTATCATCGTGTCATACAATATGAGTGAGTGGCGCTCCTTTAGAAGTCTTTTGAAATCGCCGAAAAGTGATGTCATTGTTTTGCTATTAACCTTTCTGATGACGGTATTTGTCGACTTGGTCATGGCTATTCAGATCGGCATGCTGGTAGCGACACTTCTATTTATGAAGCGGATGTCAGATGTGTCAAATGTGCGTGTGCGAAAAATGAGCCTTGAGGCCGGTCTCGAAAATGCTTACGATGAGTCGGAAGAAGATTCCGATGTCATTGACGAGCAATGGCCGAGCGTCAAAAAGAAAGTCGATCACGTCGTGATATATGAGATTAGCGGACCGTTCTTTTTCGGCGCGGCCGATAAATTCCTAAGCGCGATGGAGAATATGGGCAAGAAAACGCGCGTGTTAATCATAAAGATGAAGCATGTACCATCAATGGATGCGACAGCATTGCACGCATTTTCGAAAATAGTTCGGCTGTGCAGGAAAAAATCCGTCCGGCTTCTACTGACCGGAGTGCAAGAACAACCGCTGGCTGCCATGAAGAACTCCGGGCTCCTTGAGCACATTGGCGAAGAAAATATTTTCGCGGGCTTAGGCGACGCCATAGACTATGTACAGGAGAATATACCCGGATGCAAACCTAAAGATAAGAACGTATAATGAGAGTGCTTAAATTTGGCATGCGACAATGTCGATTAGTAGCGCAAAATTGATAGTCAATGAGCAATATTTATTCAACTGGCCGCCGAAAAGTTAAAAAATGGTTGACGTATTTTTTTTTTTGATGTTATAGTATCGAAAAAAGGAGGTCTGTTGTATATGAAAAAGAGGATTGTTGCCCTTTTATCCGTTATTCTGATTCTCTCATTCTCGGTATCTATGGTCTCTGCTGAAACGGGGTATTTTTCTAGTCAGAAGCGCGTGAGGGGCGCCGGGAGCACGTACGTAATATGCAATGTAAATCCGAGCAAGAGTACAGACGGAGGAAGTTACTACGTTACATTGACTTCATTTAGTTATCAAATACAGGGAGTACCGCTAGTCTTTAATAATGTTGTGGGGGCGAATGATTTGGTGTTTAGACCATACACAACAGCCGGAAACGAGGCAACAAGCTATCCTCTTAATTTCAAGTACGCTAGTACGGATTCTAACGGAGAAATCAGGAAGAATATGTCCTACGGAAATAATGCACAGAAGAATCATCGTTATCAATTGAAGTGTAGCCTCGGTGCTTCTTCAGCAACCTCAGAATTTGTATTCAGCGGACGTTGGACGCCGTGATTATATAACCGCCAATGCGATAGAATTATTCACGGATCAAGATTATGCTTGATCCGTGTTTCGGCTCTGTTAACTAAGAATGGAAGAAAACGAGACTTGAAACGCAAGCTGGCAACAAAATGAAGAAAAATCATCACCAGTTTCGTCTCAAGCAGGGTAGCACGAAGCAGAAACGGAAGCAAGTTTGCT
>Ga0209723_1002035_pt1 | contig 28880 bp, 29 predicted proteins | sample BiotimSIPDNA_2_FD_185750 | JGI IMG/M metagenome (GOLD analysis project Ga0209723, IMG submission 185750) | Anaerobic biogas reactor microbial communites from Washington, USA - Biogas_R2 time_0 SIP DNA (SPAdes) (version 2) | ecosystem: Engineered > Bioreactor > Anaerobic > Unclassified | place...
TCAACGCCCGATCTATCCGGCTGACGGCCAAAACGTTCTCCCAACCGTATCGTTTCCGTTCCCCTACAGGCCTTCAACGCTACCTGAAGGACTGTCAGCCGGATAGATCGCAATTCGTTTTAGGCAGATTCGCATTGTTGTCGCTCCCATGTCGATTCGCTAAAGTATTCCCAGGGAAACCGATGGAGCTTGGATTATGATCCATCGCCTGCACGAGTTCCAGAGGACGCCACCCCCGTGGATCCTGCAAGAAAAGGTCTGATCGCCATCTCCGGCCCGTCGTGCGGCGGAAAAGGGCCCCTGCTGGCGGCCGTGAACCAATTCCACGCCGAAATGCGCATCACGAGCTTTTCGGTGATCAAGTGCCGGGAGTCACGGGCATCGCAACCTCGCCCCGATGAGGCCGGCATCTGGGACGATCCCGACTACTTCCGCACCCGAGTGGAGATCGAATCGCTCGTCGGCGATCGATACGTGCACGCGGTCAGCCACGGGTTCCCGCAAGTCCTCGATCTCCAGCGAGTCGCCAGTGCGCCCACTCGCCTCGTGGTTCTGGAGGCCTGCCAGGAGATCACTCGGCAATTGCCGTCGTCGGACTACCTCCGCGAGGTCGACGTCACCACCGTCTTCGTCTCGCCCCTCGGTTGCCGGGACATCCAGTACCTCAGAGCATGCGACGTCGACGTGGCCGAGTATGTCAAGGGCTTGCAGGTGACACGCTTGCTGGCGAGAGCGGCCTTCCACCAGCGGCCTGTCGACGACGCATTTCTTGCCGACGTTGCCGTCCGGGCGCGAGATGCGGTCGAAGAACTTCGCACGGCCCACCTGTTCAACTACGTTCTAGTCAACCGGGCAGGCGAAGGATCGCCGGAGTGGAACCGCGACGCTGCCGGGAACTTCCAGGGCCGCCCCCTGGGCGAAGCGGCCGCCGCGCTCGAAGCCTTCGTGCAACTGTTTGCCGGTCGACCCTCGCCTGCTCTGGAAAACTGGCAGGCGCAATCACTGTGACTTTCAAACATCAAGAACGCGATCTTCTGACAACAAGGACGAACCATGAAGAGCGACCACTGCGTTGCCATTGCCGACTTCATCACCGGCGACCTGAAGCCGGAGCGGCAGATTCTGGGCGACACCGCCCAGGTCGTGGCCCTGGACGCCAGGTGTGAAGAGGATCTGATCGGGCGGATCGAAGACGTCGACGCGATCGTGCTCTACCACGCCATCTCGATCACGCGGACGACCATCGAGCGGCTCACCCGCTGCAAGGTGATCGTTCGCGGCGGCGTGGGCTACGACAACGTCGACTGGCGTGCCGCTCGCGAGCACAATATCCCGGTGGCCATCGTTCCCGACTACGGCTCCGAAGAGGTGGCCGATACCGCCATCGGCATGGCCCTTGCCCTGACACGAGGAATCCACCTGCAGAACTCGCGGCTCCGATCGGGTCCCGGCATGTGGGACTATACCAACGCCGTTCCGCTCACCCGGCTCCGCGGTTCCGTGTTCGGCGTGGTCGGCCTGGGACGCATCGGCTCGGCCGCCGCACTGCGTGCCAAGGCGCTGGGCATGGACGTGATCTTCTACGACCCCTACAAGCCCGACGGCTACGACCGTGCCCTGGGAATCCGCCGGGTGGAAACGCTCGAAGCCTTGCTGTCGCAATCGATGGTCGTCAGCCTCCACTGCCCCCACACGGAAGAGACGCGAGGCATGATCGATGCCCAAGCAATCGCCCGAATGCCGGCCGGTTCCTATCTGATCAACACGGCCCGGGGCGCCATCGTCGATACCTCGGCGATCCCCCAAGCCCTGGCCAGCGGCCAACTGGCAGGAGCCGGAATCGACGTGCTTCCGCAGGAACCGCCCGCCGAAGACGACCCGCTCATCCTGGCCTGGCGCGACCCGGCCCACGCCGCCCACGAGCGGTTGATCCTCAATCCCCACTCGGCCTTTTACAGCGAGGAGGGCCTCCTCGACATCCGCACCAAGTCCACCGAAACCTGCCGCCGTGCCATCGTCGGCGAACCCTTGCGGAACGTGGTGAACTGAGATCGAGTGGGTCGCACCTGCCGGGTGTGACTGCAGGCGATCCCTTATTGGGATGCGGTTGTCGGCGGACGGCCCACTGTCCTGCCGCTCCGCAAAACTGCCCTTCGCCACACGCCGCCGTGCTGCCGGTGCATTAGTGTCTTTGTGCTGGACTTGTGCGCATGGTGCGCGCATGTTTGTGAAGGTTGGGTTGCGGGCTTGCCCCGCTTTAGGCGATTCGACTTGCCCGCAATAGTTCCGGCCATAGAATGCAGGATAAACGCGTCGGAAGTCACCAGCCTGAAACCCGTTCGGAGCCCTTCCTATGGTCAAAACCGCCAGCACCATGCTGCCCCTCGGCGCGAAAGCCCCCGATTTCTCCCTGCCCGACCTCGACGGCACGCTCGTTTCGCTCGCCGACTACCAGGACGCCCCGGCCCTGTTGGTGATGTTCATCTGCAACCATTGCCCCTTCGTCAAGCACGTTGCGCCAGAACTAGCCAAGCTTGGCCGGGACTATGCCGACCGCGGCGTCGCCATCGTGGCCATCAACGCCAACGACGTGGAAAACTACGCCGCCGACTCTCCCGAAAGGATGCGTGAGGAAGCGAAGCGGCAAGGCTACACCTTCCCCTACCTCTACGATGAAACCCAGAAGGTCGCGAAGGCCTACCGCGCCGCCTGCACGCCCGACTTCTTCCTCTTCGACGGCAGCCGCCGCCTGGTCTACCGGGGCCAGCTCGATGCCAGCCGCCCCGGTTCCGGTGTTCCGGTCACGGGTGAAGACCTTCGAGCCGCCCTCGACGCCGTCCTGGCGGGCAAGCCCGTTCCGGCCGAACAACGGGCCAGCATCGGCTGCAACATCAAATGGAAGTCGGGCGGCGAACCGGACTATTTCAATCCGGCCGGCACGGGGTAGCCGCCGTGCGTCGCCGAGTCTCTCCGAGACTCGGGAACCGCCGGTCTCGCCGCGCTGTCCGTTTCGGTGAGATTGACCTACAGACTTTCCCGAGGTGTGTCTGGATGCTATAATCTCGCGCACGTCTGCATCACGCCTCGTCTGGAAAGACCGCGATGCTTCACACGTCGCCTGGAGTGGCCCCCGGACGGCCCTGCCGGTTGAAGAGCCGTTTTGAAATCGACGGCCCGCGGCTGACGGTCTCCTATCACGGCATCGATCCCAGCGGCTTTTTCCTGCTGTTGTGGCTCATCGGTTGGACGGCGAGCTGTATCTGGCTGACCGGTTCGGCGCTCCGGGAGCCGACGGCCGCGTTGCTTGCGATTCTCTTCTGGGCAGCCTGGGTCTTCATCGACCGTCGGAACGTCGAAAGCCTGTCGATCGGCGATTTGACGGAAGGAGAAGCCCGTTGGATGGCCGACGTCGTCCTCCGCCACTGTCATTGGTGGGGCCGGTGATTCTGCTCATTGGGACGGCGGGCTCTCGTCGATGCCGTCATTTGGCGTTCCTCAATGGCGAGGAAACAGCATCCTTGCCAGCCAACTCGGTTTCCGTTCGCCCACGGGCAACGGGAAGTGTTGGTCGGGCTCTTGGACCACCATGCTCGCCGCTCGGTAACCGCTGAGAACGGCGCCTTCCATCGTGGCCGGCCAGCCCGATTGCGTCCAATCTCCCGCCAGATAGACATTGCACACGCCCGTTTCGGTCGGGAGCCGACGCTGCTGGGCCTCCGGCGTGACCGAAAACACGGCGTTTCGCTCCGTGACGATCCGGTGGTGGAGCAGCCGGGCGGCCTTCGCTTTCGGAAAGGCCGATCGCAGGTCGCCCAGCACCCGCGTCAGAAGTTCGTCGCCGGGCAAGTCGGCCAGTCGTTGGGACGCACTGATGACAACCTGATAGCGTTCGCTCGTTTCTCGATTCGCTGAGGCTTGCTCCGAAGGCGAGTGCCGGAAAATCCATTGGCTCACGCGACCGACCAGGGCCGCATGGGGCAGCGACGTGATTTCACGGTCAAACCAGAGATGAACAGCCGTAATCGCCGAAGACTCGATTTGCTGCACATCCCAGTCACGATGGAGAAGCGTTCGTTGTTCCGGCAAGAGAAGGCGTTCGATGGCCGTCCACGGCACAGCGAGAATCAGCGCATCGAATGGGAATTGCCGGCCGTCGGCGAGTGTGAGTGATTCGGCTCGTGCTTCCAACGTCCCGATCGAACGAACCGGACTTCCCAAGTGGATGCCGACGCCCGACTGCCTGAGCCGATCTGCTACACGGCGACCGAAGACCTCGCCGAGGGGAATCCTCGGCAGCAGAACTTCATAGCCTTGCGCCGATCGCAAAAAGCCGTCGAGAAACACCTTGCGGGCCATCGACAGATCGACTCGCTCAACGGTCTCGCCGAGGGCACTCACGAGAATGACCGACCAGAATCGATCGATGGTTCGTTGCGACTGCCGCTGCTCCCGGAGCCACTCGCCGGCCGTCTTGTCTCGCCGGTCGTCGGCCTTGAGCCGACCGAGCCGCATCAGGCAACGCGCAATGCTGAGCCGTTCGCCAAGCGTGAGATACCGCAGTCGAGCGAAACCGGGCAGCAGGTGGAGCGGCGCCGGCAGCCAGGGCCAGGAGGTGAACTTGCAGACATCCCCGTTGGGTCCGATGAACGTTAGCCGGCGGTGCCGCTGAAAACAGTCTTCGACTCCGGTACGGCGGATGAAGTCGAGAAAGTTCGTGCAGCATCCCATGGCGACGTGCATGCAATAGTCGACCTGTTCGCCGGTGCGGGGATCGTGGAAGCTGCCTACCCGCCCTCCCAACCGGTGCTTTTGCTCGAACAGATCGACCCGGCAGCCGTTTTCAACCAATGCCAGGGCGGCGGCCATACCGGCGAGCCCCCCGCCGACGACCGCAACGCGTTTCCCTTCACTGCTCGGCTGGCAACCTCCGCTCACGGCAACACCGCCTTCGCCGAAGACCACAGCATGGTTCTGGCCATGATCGCCAGCGGCCGCCATCGTCCCAGGCAAACTCGCTCCCTGAGGACCCGCCCCGGCTCGGCCTGGATCTCCTTCAACAACCGGTAGTAAACGCGGATCATCGTCACGAAGATGCGCCGGCCGCCGCCGTTCAACGCTCCAGCCAACTCGGTCGCCGTCCAATAGAAACGCTCCGCCCGGTCCGTTTCCAATCGCATCAGCTCCCGAAATCGACCATCGTCGGTCGCTGCCGCCAGATCGTCTTCCGAGTAGTTGAATCGCCGTAACTCCTCCTGGGGCAGATAGACGCGCCCGCGCCCAAGGTCTTCTCGAAGATCGCGGAGGATGTTCGTCAGTTGAAACGCCATCCCGCACGCATGGGCCGCTTCTTGCGGATCATCGCCCCGGTAGCCCCAAATCCGCAGGCAGGCCAGACCCACAACGGTCGCAACGCGGTAGCAGTAGTCGGCCAGTTCGTCGAAGGTCTCGTAACGGTGCTTGGAAAGGTCCATTCCGACGCCGTCGATCACGTCGAACAGATACTCGTCGGGAATCTCAAACCGCTCGACCATATCGGCCACCGCCGGCAAGATTCTCTCGTCTCCCTGAGAACCAAGGGATAAACCAGCAAATGCGTCAGTCGTCTGCTCCCGCCATCGGCTCAAGGCCTGCCCGGCTTGTTCCGCCCCCACCTCCGTGTCAACCATGTCGTCGGTATGACGCATGAACGCGTAGAGAGCCTCCATGGCTCGCCGCCGCCTGCCGGATAGCAGGTAGAAGCAGGGTGTGAAGCTCGACCGGGATTGGCGAGCGATGCGCCGGCACTGGTCGTAGCTCGACCGAAGCGTTTCCGCAGAATAGCTCATGAGGGCGGCGCTCCAAGACGGCCTCGACGCAAACGCCACCAACAATCCGCAGCGAGACGCAGTTTGACCCACTTCGATACGGTCGGACGCCGGGTCAGAACGTCGTAGTCCTGCGCTCGGATCGCCCTGAGAATCTCCAGCCCGCCGTGAACGAACAGGACAACGCTCAATTGCCAGAGACGAGGCATTCTGGCAACGAGCGGCAGGCCGATCCGAAGGTAGGCTTCCGCCCGCCCCACCTGAAACGCCAACATCTCTCGAAACCCGTCCGTACACGTGCCGGCATCCAGACAGGACTCCTCCACCCCGAATCGCCGGCAATCGACCATTGGAAGGTACAGCCGGCCCATGCTCCAGTCCCGCGCCACGTCCTGCCAGAAGTTGGCGAGTTGCAGGCCCGTGCAGATCGAGTCGGAAAGTGCGATGCGTTCGGGTTCGTGGCACTCGGCCAGGCACAGGACAATGCGTCCGACCGGATTGGCCGAATTCCGGCAATAGCCGAGCAGGTCGTCGAACGTCTCGTAGCGCGAAACGGTCTGATCCGAGCGAAAGGCCGACAACAGGTTCTCCAGCGGTTCGCGGGGGATCTGGAACCGCCGAATCGTATCTTCCAGGGCCACGAAAACCGGGTGTCGAGTCCGGCCTTCATAGCAGGCGCTCAGTTCCGCCTTCCACCAGTCGAGCAGTTCCAGGCTTCGCTCGGCGTCGGCCGTCTCGTCGGCCAGATCGTCCGCCCAGCGGCAGTAGGCGTACACGTTGGCCACGTGGCCGCGAGCACTTCGAGGCACAACCAGCCCGCCGACCGTGAAGTTCTCGTAGTGGCGTCGAGTCAGACGGCGGCAGTATCGCCTGGCCTCCGCCAGGGAGGGCACGGAGGCGTCCTTGGCCCCAGGGCCGTACAATTCCAGATCGGATTGGAAAGTGGTGTCAGTCATCGGGCAAGTCTTCCGGCTGCCGCGGGGCTGCTGCCCCCTGGCCGTTATCCCCCGAATTCATTATGATGCCTGCCCAGGAGCGCGCGAACCATGCAGATCATACTTGCGGCCCCACGAGGGTTCTGCGCGGGCGTGAATATGGCCATCGAGAGCCTCGAAATAGCCCTCGAACGTTTCGGCCCGCCCGTCTACGTCTATCACGAAATCGTCCACAACAAACCGGTTGTCAAGTATTTCAGCAGCCGCGGGGTCGTGTTTGTCGACCAGTTGGACGAGATTCCGCCCGGGAGCAACGTGCTCTATTCGGCCCACGGCGTCTCACCGGAGGTGCGCCGGGCCGCTGAGCAACGGAATCTGAACACGATCGACGCGACCTGTCCCCTGGTTACCAAGGTCCACCGCGAGGCGGCCCGCTATGCTCGCGAGGGCTACACGATCGTGCTCATCGGGCACGAGGGTCACGACGAGGTGGTCGGCACGATCGGCGAGGCACCGGAGTCCATACGGTTGGTGGAAGACGAAGAGGATGTCGACCAGTTGAAGTTTGCGGAAGGCACAAAGCTCGCCTATCTCACCCAGACCACGCTCTCGGTCGACGACGCGTCACGAATCATCGCGCGGCTTCGCGAGCGATTCCCGCAGATTGTGGGACCCGCCAAGGACGATATCTGTTACGCCACCCAGAATCGGCAGGAAGCCGTTCGAATGCTGGCGGGGCAGGCCGACCTGGTCCTTGTGGTGGGAAGCCGGAATAGTTCGAATAGCCAGCGCCTGGCTGAAATCGCGCAAACCACGGGCGTGCCGGCCCATCTCATCGACGGCCCTGAGGATATCCGCTCCGAGTGGTTCTCGGGCAGCGAGACCGTGGTGATCACGGCAGGAGCCAGCGCCCCGGAGGAGCTGGTTGAACGTTGTGTTTCCCTTCTCCAGGAGACCTACGCGGCCGAGGTCCGAACCCATTCGGTTCGAGAAGAGAACGTCCATTTCACCCTGCCCAGAGAACTGCGATCATGACCATCAACGACCTGGAGCTTTTTCTGGTCGAACGGCAATCGGAGACCACCGACCCCTCGATCCGCTCCCTCCTGATTCGGCTGGTAACGGAGACAGGCCTGGTGGGCTGGGGTGAAGCCGTGCTGCCCTGGCGTCTGTCCGAGCTTCCCGGGCGGCGCGCTATGCTCTTACCGATACTCACCGGAAGAAGCGCGTTCGACATCGAGGAACTGCTCGAACAACAGAACTTGAGGCCGCGGCCGCTCCAGGCCGCCGTCGAAATGGCCTGCTGGGATCTGGTCGGGCGGATCGCCGGGCTGCCGCTGTGCTGCCTGTTCGGCGGGCAGTATCGCGGTCGCATCCCCCTGGGAGTCCGGCTCCACGGGAGTTCGATCGAACAGGTCCTGCAGCTCTCGCGCGAAATGGCCGACCAGGGATTCCACTGGCAGACGCTTTCCGCGACCGGGCGCATGTCGAACGATGAGAACCTGGTGACGGCCCTGCTCGGCGCCGTCGGCGACCGGGTCGAACTCCGGCTCGACGGCCGCCAGAGCTACAACATGGAGCAGGCCCAGGAGTTGTGCCACCGCCTGGAAGACGAGTCGCTCGTCTTCTTCCTCGATCCCCTGCAGGGCGGGCGAATGGAGGAAGTCGCCTCGCTGCGCCGCCAGACGACGATGACCATGGCCGTGGCTCGCTCCGTCGAAACGCCCGCCGACATGATGGCCTTCATTCGCGGCGGCGTTGCCTCCAATACGGTGATCGACATTCAACGGGTTGGAGGCCTGGTTCTGGCTCGCAAATGCGGAACGATCGCTGAAGCAGGCGGCATCGGAGCCTCGCTCTGCGCCGGGCACTCGCTGGGAGTCGCCACGGCCGCCACGCTCCAGCTCGCCTGCGCAACCCCCGCCTACAACGGCTGCCTCGAATGCACCCGGCACCAACCCGCCGACGAGTTGCTGGTCGAACCCTTCTCCTACGTCGACGGCATGATCCAGGTCCCCCAAGGCCCCGGCATCGGCGTCGAAGTCAATCGCGCGGCAATTGACAAGTACCAGGTGAGTTGAATGACGAATGTCCTGCCCAAGATAACAACCGCCACCATCGGCAAAGATGATCGCTTGAAGTCATAATCTTAACCATGATCTTAATCGTAATCCCCGTCCCTTCGCAGCAATACCAAGGTGGCGCCGTTAGTGAAATGAATCAATCGGTCGCAAGGCGGATTTCGGGGAATGGGTCGAGATTAGGATGACGATTAAGATCAGGATTCGGATCTCTCGCTTGACAGAAATACGCAGGTTCACCCCTTGTGGATGTAGTCCTTCATGAACTGGTTTTCCAGGGCCAGCCGGCCGAGTTGAGCCTTGACGATGTCGCCGATGGAAACCAGGCCGACCAGGCGACCGCCGGTGAGAACCGGTAGATGGCGGATGCGTTTCCTGGTCATCAACCCCATCACGTCTTCCACGGCATCGGCCGGCGAGGCCGTGGAGAGGCTGGTGCTCATCACTTCTTCGACGCGGGTTGTGGCCAGGTCGTAGCCGCTTCGCGAAGAACACGCGTGCAGGATGTCCCGTTCCGTAATGATTCCGACCATCTTTTCACCATGCTCGACGTCACGGGCGCAGACGACCAGCGATCCGATATTGTGATCGATAAGCCGCGTCACAGCCTGATCGAGAACCGCATCCGGCCCGATCGTAAACACGGTGCTCCCCTTGGCTTTGAGGATTTCTGCAAGATTCATGCGTGGTTCCCTTTCCCAACCTTCGAAGGCCTGCAGGGTTCACAAGCATCGCTCCGCAGCCTGGGAAAATATACCGAGACACGCAACCCCGGGGCAGTGAATAGGCTGATCCACGCAACGCCAAATGCAGTTCGGCTAAGCAGATTGGGGCTTCCTGCGTCAGATTGGGGATTCTTGAGTGTGCCGGCGGACTCGGTGGACACTTTTGCCGTCAAACGGGATTCAACGCTTGGGACAGCAACCACCCGCCTTCTTGATTCTCGCCGCCCGGGCATTGTCCGACTTGATTTCCGGCACTTCCTTGAAACAGGCAGCCGCACAGTCCAGGAGCTGGCGGTGAAACTCCGACTCGGGTCTGGCCAGCGAGCAGTGGACCCAGAGTCCCGTCTTGCGAGTGACGACCAATCCGGATCTCTTCAAGGTCGTCAGGTGCCGCGAGACCCGGGGTTGCGGCACCTGAAGAATCTTGACGATGTCGCCGACACAGAGTTCACCTTCGAGGAGCAGACTGAGGATTCTCAGACGCGTTCGATCACAGAACGCCCGGAACATCAGATCGACTTGTTGCGAGGACGATTCCCGTTTCGCCTTCTTCGTTCCGATGGGCATCGATCGGCTCTCGCAAACATTCGGGGCAGACACATCGTGATGACAGGGGGGCTTGGCCTGTCCTCCCTGTTCTATCAGGGTGCCGTCGGTTGTCAAGAGATTCCACAGCATGTCTTACGCCACCTGAAGGGACCGATCCGGTGATGCGTCGTCGTCGACGATCGATCCGTCGGCCAGTTTAAGAGTCCGTTTTGCGCGGGACGCAGCTCTCGGGTCGTGCGTCACCATGACAATCGTTCGGCCCTCCTCGTTGAACTCCTCCAAGAAACGAATCACCTGGTCGGCCGTCTCCGGGTCGAGATTCCCGGTCGGTTCGTCGGCCAGGATCAGCGCCGGATCGTTCGCAAGCATGCGAGCCAAGGCGACCCGTTGCTGCTGGCCTACGCTCAACTCCGCGGGCTTGTGGTCGATGCGGTTTCCCAGCCCAACGCGCTGAAGCAAGGCAATCGCTCGTTCCTCTTGTTCCGAGTCGCTGGCGCCCGCCAGGTAAAGGGGTATTTGCACGTTTTCCAGTGCTGTCAGGTACGGCACCAGATTGAACGTCTGAAACACGAAACCGATGCGCTTCTTGCGAAGACGAGCTCGCCCGTTGAAGTCCAGGTCGTACACGGATTGGCCGTCGAGAAACACCTTTCCGGAAGTCGGAGAAAGCATCCCGCCCAGCATCAACAGGAGCGTGCTCTTGCCGGATCCGCTCGGGCCAACCAGCGAAATGAAGTCACCGGCGGCAATTCTCAGCGTTGCGTTGTCCAATGCCGCAACGGTTTGCCGGCGATGTTGATAGGTCTTACTTACATTCTGCATTCGCAGCATGGGTCAGATCTCCTGGAACGTGGTGCAAGGATCGAGCCGGGCTGCTCGCCGGGCCGGGAAGAAGCTGGCGGTCAGCGTGATTCCCGCCGAAATGCCAACGGCCCAAAGGATGAGGATTGGCATGGGAAGGACGGGCACTCCAGCCAGTTTCGGACCAAGCGTTACAGCCAGCGTCGTGCCCATGACGAAACCACCGACTCCGCCTGCAAGGCCGAGCAACGTCGCTTTGAGCAGGAAAATCCGCAGCACAAGTCCGGACTCGGCGCCCAAGGCCATCAGCGTGCCGATTTCTCGCCGCCGTTCGTGGACGTTGGCGTACATATAGTTGGCGATCCCAGCGCCTCCTACGACCACGATAATGACGAGGAAGATCACCGATAGTCGTCCCATCATGTGATTGACGTTCTGCTGGGTGGCCACGACCTGCTTGACGGTGACGACCTTCGCGTCGGGCAGCAGCTTGTTGACTCCGTCGACTAGTCCGGCGGCAATCTCCTTGCAGCAGCCCACGATCTCGATGCAATTGACCACCGGTCCCTTGCCCGAAAGGTCCTGCACTGTATGAAGGTGGCCGAAGATCCGCGAATCGTCGACCGTTCCGGTTTCCGGAAGGATCGCGACTACGGAGAACGACTCGCCTAGAAGCGTCACGGAGTCGCCTTCGGCTGCTCCCTGAACGGCGGCCACGTCCGATCCAACCAGGATCTCATGACTGCCGAGATCCTTGATCACGCGTTTGCGCACCAACGTCTTCTTGTCTTCGGGCTCGGATTCGGCCGCCACATCGACGGCACCGCAGCCGATGGGACGCGAGAAGATTCCCGCACCGGCCCACGACGCCTTGGCCTGAAACTCGCTCTTCGGCAGGATGCCCGTAAAGGCGAAGTTTTTGCCACCCACTTCGACCGGCACGTGCAACTTGGGCGACAGATTGTCGACGCCCTGAATGTCGGACATCGTCAGCCGCATGACGTATTCTTCGGGAATCACTTCGTCGTGCATATCGGCCGAATAGTAGTCCTGCAGAGTGACGGATTTGGGCAGTACCAGCACATTGGCCCCCAGAGAATCCATTTCCCTGGCTACCGCCTTTTCGGAGTAATACGTCACATTCTTGATGGCCACGACTGTCGTAATGCCCAGCAAGATGGCCAGGAAGCAGGTGAGCATCTGGCTCTTGCGTTCAAATAGTTCGCGCCAAACGAGTTTTCGCAGATTCACGAATCGATCTCCTATTTCGCGGGGCAGCAGCCGCCGGGGCCGCACTGGCCGCCCGCACACGGGCCGGCCTGAATCTTGGCGACGATCTGTTCCTTCGTCACCGCGCCGACAAAAGTGGCAACCGGCTGGCCCGCATCACTGCGGCGGACAACCTGCCGGGCCGCAGCCTCCTGGACCGCATCCGCCCGGGCCGCACGCCGAACTGGCTTTCATCAACAGATCGACCAACTGGTCCTTGGTCGTGGGACCCTCAAACATGCCGATCGGTGAACCCGGCGGCGCGAGAAAGACGGTCATGGAGGATTCCGTTTTCGGGTCGATCTTCAAGTCGTAGAGAAAACTCGCCTCTGCCGGATCGTTCGGATCGAGAGTGACGATTTCCGTTGCACTGCGGAATCGTTCATCTTCGGCAAACTGCCGAACGCCCTGCATGGCTTCGTCTTTCGACGCCGTCTCGTCGTTCTGAATGCAGAGAAGCACGAGCTTCCCCGCTTGAAGGGACTTCATACAGTCTTGAGTGCACGGCGACGCAATCGCGCCCAACAAGTCCTCTTCGCTGTACTTCCCCGGAAATCCGCCGGTGATCGCACCGTTGGGAGCGATGGCAAGCACCGAGGGCATCGGGGCTCGGCTCAGATCGAACTCGTCGACGATCGCCTTCTCGTTTGGACTGGTAATGTCAACGACCACGGTGTCCGCACGATCGGCGATTTTCCTGACCGCTTCGTCGAAGACCTTTCGCATCGAGAGCGTCTCCGCATCCTCAGTCTTCTGAAAGAAGGCGAACAGGTATTTCCCCTTCTTGGCCGCCTCATTTCTCGCCGTTTCAGCAATGCCCGGTTCGGCCGGTGTGTTCGAGTCTGGTTCGACCGTGACAACTGCCGCCGGTTTCGAAAGGCTTGTTTCCGTCGATTCTGCGGACCGTCCGCAGCCCGTTGTGGCCAGAAGCTGGCCGGCAACCGTCAATGCACAGGCCGCCGCAACGAATTTCGAGTTGTTCTTCATCTCTTCCTCCAGGCGCAAACACTTTCGCCGACTCGCGAGGGACCGGGGGAGCAAGACGCCCTCGCAATATTCGCTGACCCGTATATAGCATATATTCGGGTGAGCGGATATAGCAACTTGAGCCGCTCGTGGCTGGAAATTGCCACTCGCTGGAGGGGCATGCGACAGGACGAGGATCCACGCCGGAAGAAACCAGGATTTCCGGCGGTCTGCCGCGCTCAGGGCAGCATCACTGGGGTGGGTTGGCTCGGTATTTGATCACGCGGACCTTTTCCATGGTGATCAGTCCCTCTTCGACCATTTCCTCGATATGCGGCAACAGGATTTCAATCTTCTCCTCCGCATCCACGATCTCCACCACGATCGGAAGATCCTGCGAGAGACGCAGAATCTTCGCCGTGTGCATGCGGCTGTGGGCGCCGAAGCCCATCGGCCCGCGGAGAACCGTCGCGCCGGCGAGGTGGAGTTCGCGGGCTTTCAACACGATCGCCTCGTAGAGAGGCTTGCCGTGCCAATGGTCGCTTTCGCCGATGAAAACGCGCAACAGGCATCCTTGTTCGGGGATCTTCATGACGACACTCCCTTCGGTCAAGCGCCGTAGACGGCCGTTGCCAACCGCGAAGCCGCCCACGCGGCCGACAGGCCAAACACGTTATTGCCCAGGACGTTGGCCAAGGCCAACCAGCGTTGCCCATCGTTGGCCAGACTGATCGTTTCCCAGCCATAGGTGGAGAACGTTGTGAATCCTCCGAGAAGTCCAACGAGCACGGCGAGCCGGTATTCTTCGCGAATGAGCACCGGCCCGGTCAACAGTGGCGTTAGGAACCCGATTGCCGCGCAGCCGACGATGTTCACCACCATCGTACCGGTGGGAAACGAACTGCTCGACCAATGTTGCGCCCATCCGGCAACAGTATATCGCATCAAGGAGCCGCAGCCGCCTGCGATGAAGATCAAGAGGAATTGTTTCATTGTCTCACTTCCGTCCAAACACCGAGGCCTTACCCAGTTCGGCCTCGATCTCCATCAACCGGTTGTACTTGGCGATCCGCTCGCTGCGGCAGGCCGAACCGGTCTTGATCTGGCCGCCGCCCATCGCCACGGCGAAGTCGGCCAGGAAGGCGTCTTCCGTTTCGCCCGAGCGGTGCGAGACCACGTAGCCCCAGCCGGCCTTCTGGCACATCTGGATCGCTTCGATCGTCTCGGTGACGGAGCCGATTTGATTGAGCTTGATGAGCACGGCGTTGGTGCTTTTTTCTTCGATTCCGCGGGCGATGAACTTCGTGTTGGTCACATAGATGTCGTCCCCAACGATCTGGATTCTGTCGCCCAACACCGCCGTGTGCGCCCGGAAACCCTCCCAATCGTTCTCTGCCAGGCCGTCTTCGATGGAGACGATGTGGTATTTATCCACCCACGACTTGTAGAGATCCGTCATCTGGGCAGCCGTCTTCTTGCCTTGGCCCGACTTGGCGAGATGGTAGGCCCCATCTTCGTAAAAGGAACTGGCGGCCGGGTCCAAGGCAATGGCGATGTCTTTGCCGGGCGTGTAGCCGGCCGCTTCGATCGCTTCGATAATCACCTCGCAGGCCTCGTCGTTGCTCTTCAGATTAGGGGCAAACCCACCCTCGTCGCCGACGCTGGTGGCATACTCGCGATCGTGCAGGATCTTCTTCAGGGCGTGGAAGGTCTCGGCAACGTAGCGCAGTGCTTCAGCGAAGTTCGGCGCGCCGATCGGCATTGCCATGAACTCCTGGAAATCCACGCTGTTGTCGGCGTGCTTGCCGCCGTTGAGGATGTTCATCTGCGGCACCGGCAGCCGGACGGCTCCCGTTCCTCCCAGGTAAGCATAGAGCGGCAAATCAGCCGCCGTCGCCGCCGCTCGGGCGACCGCCATCGAAACCCCCAGGATCGCATTGGCTCCAAGCTTGCTCTTGGTGGGCGTGCCGTCCAGGTCGATCATCAGACGGTCGATCTCGGCTTGCCGCGTCGGGTCCAGACCGAGCAGTTCGGGTGCGATTGTGTCATTGACGTTGGCGACCGCCTTGAGCACGCCCTTGCCGCCGTATCGCTTCTTGTCGCCGTCGCGGAGTTCCAGGGCTTCATTTTCGCCGGTCGAGGCGCCCGACGGGACCGACGCCGACGCCGTGATTCCGTTGTCCAGTGTCACATGAACCCTGACGGTGGGGTTGCCTCGCGAGTCGAGGATCTCCATCGCACTGACGGCCGCGATTTTCCGTTTCATGGTCTTCTCCCTATGACAAAAAGTGCTCCGGTTCGGCCAATAAAAAACTCCCGCAAGGTTCAACCTCTCGGGAGCATGGATTCGGCTTCATCGTAGGTATCTCCCGCCAGGCAATCAGGCGTCCAGGCAGGAGTCATCAGCCCGATTCGGGCGGTTTCGGGGGACTCCACCCCCATTGCGGTCGGACTGACACTCGAGCGATCTGCGGTGGAGGTCCAACTCGCGTGCCAAGCCTCCCTTATATGCCGATGAGCGTAAGGCTGCAAGCGGGTCCGCAAGTTTCGAGGCGTCGGAATGCGGAATCCGGCATGAACAGGGCCGAAGTCCACTTTGGTCGGAAAGTAGCGATTGAATTGACATTAGCCGGAGTGGCCTTATAATCACGGCAACTGGGGATGGAGTCCCCCTTATAACCGCTTGCTGGCAAGCTGATGACTCCTACCGACGACGCTCTTGCCGTGGTAGGGGTTATGTTTGATCGAGTACCCTGCCTCGCCGCAGGGTTTTTTGTTTCTTGTGCGAGTCTTGTACTGCTCTGCCAATCATGTCTGATCCCAACCGGTTCTCTCGAGGAGATGCGCAATGATGCCAGACCGCGTTGACCGCGTAAGCCCGCAACGAAAAGGCTTCACACTCGTCGAACTGCTGGTTGTGATTGCCATCATCGGCATTCTGATTGCGTTGCTGCTCCCGGCGGTACAGATGGCGCGTGAAGCGGCGCGGCGGACGCAGTGCCGCAACAATCTGAAACAGGTGGGCCTGGCTCTGCACAACTATCTTTCCGTTCATTCTGCGTTTCCGCCCGTGTCGGTCGTGCCTCGCGACCGCACCTCGCAACCCTGGTCGGCACACACACGGCTGCTGCCGTTCATCGAGCAGGAGAATGTTGGAAACCTGATCAATTGGGACGTCGATCATGAGTATATCTCCAAGCCGCCGGTGGCCGGCATCCGCATCGCCATTTATCAGTGTCCCAGCGAGCCCAACGACCGTGCTCGGCCCACAGCAACGATGACGCACTACCCGCTCAACTACGGATTCAACGAAGGAACCTGGTTTGTCTATGATGCGGCCAGCGATCAGGGAGGAGACGGTGCGTTCGTTCCGAATCGTGCGATGAAGGCAGCCGAAATCAGCGACGGGCTGAGCAATACGCTGGCGGCGGCCGAGGTGAAGGCCTATCAGGCCAATCTGTGGGATGTCGGGACACCCTCGACGTTGGGCGTTGCGCCACCGGCAACCCCAACCGACCTCAGTGCGTACTTTGGGGCCGGAACTCTCGACGAGAATGGCCACACCGAATGGGTGGAAGGCGACGTGCGAGAAACGGGCTTCACTACCACTTTCCCGCCCAATAGGATTGTCCCCTACAACGCCGCCGGGACATCTCACGATATCGATTTCACCTCAATGCGAGACGGAGAGTCCATCACCCTGCCAACCTATGCCGCCGTCACTGCCCGCAGTTATCACCCCGGAATCGTCAATGCGCTTCTGCTCGACGGTTCTGCCCGTTCCGTAGGAAGCACAGTCGAGCTTTCCATTTGGCGAGCGTTGGGGACGAGGGCTGGATCTGAATCGATCGGCGATTATTGAGGCAGTTCGCAATGGTTTCTGGAATTACGCGTAGAAAGCAGCCGGGCCGAGCGAAGGTTGTGGCGGTGCTGGGCTTGGTGGTGGTCAGCGTTGCGGTTTGGTTTGTCGCCGGGTGGTTTCGTAACGAAGAAGTCCCGGCCGACGTGGCCGACAAAACGGCGTCGTTGTTTCTTGAGGATATTCGCCACGACCGGGTCGACGCCGCTTGGAGCGGGACGACGGCCGAGTTCAAGTCGTTCATGGGAAAGGATCGTCTGCGGCAATTTGTCCGTACGCATTCCGTCCTTAAAGAACCGACCGAGTTCCTGGAATTCCAGATGATTTCGATCAATGGTCTACCGCTCGCTGAGTGCACTTTCCGGTCTTCAATAGGCGCCTCCACCATCCACGTATTGCTCGCCAATGAAGCCGGGCAATGGAAGGTAGAACGGCTGCTGGTTGATTGAGCAGATCTACCCGGTCAACCGCAAGGACTTGCGGAGGCGTTTACCAGCCGCTTTGCTGTGGAATGGAGCGGTGTCGCTCTGCAAAGCGCCGATTGCCGCGTTCTCGTGCATCTCTTCACCTGCAACCCGTGCTGCATCTAGCGCCGCCCCCCTCACTTGCCTCTTGACCAGAATTCAGTATAATCAGATAATTCTGAATTATCTGAAAATGAGCAAACACCGGGTGAACTATGGCCCGATCCAAGATAACCGCTTGCTGCAAACCGGAGCCTGACCCTTCGGGCGGCTACCGCGTGGAGTCGATCATTACGGTCGACGAGAGGGGCCAGATGGTGCTGCCAAAATCGATACGGGAGAAGGCCCAGATTGCCGCGGGGGATCGCCTAGCCCTGATAACCTGGGCCAAAGACGATCGGGTCTGTTGCCTATCTCTCATTAAGGTCGAGGAGCTAAGCGAAATGGTGGGAGGATTCCTGAGTTCGCTTACCGTAGCGAGCCAATCGGATTCGTGAGTGAGCACCAAACAGAAGGAGCGAAACATGAGCGACAAGATTGTGGATACCGTGCGATCAAAATACGCGTCGGTGGCCCGGTCTGACCTGTCCAGCCGGAACCAAGGTGTCCGCGCGGTGGCCGAGGCCTTCGGCTATTCGGAAGACGAACTCGCCTCGATACCGGCCGAGGCCAATATGGGTTTGTCTTGCGGGAATCCGACCGCATTCGCCAGCCTGAAGCCGGGTGAGGTCGTCGTGGACCTCGGATGCGGCGGGGGGCTGGACGTGTTTCTCGCTGCCGCCAAGGTCGGCACTTCAGGCAAAGCGATCGGCATCGACATGACCCAGGAGATGATCGATCGCGCCCGGGCCAATGCGGCCAAGGGAATCGACGGCAAGCCGGTCTCGAATGTCGAGTTCCACCTGGCAACCATCGACAAACTACCGGTGCCGGATGCCTCGGTCGACTGCGTCATCAGCAACTGCGTCATCAATCTGGCGCCGGACAAACGAGCAGTCTTTCGCGAGATCGCCCGCGTCTTGAAGCCGGGCGGGCGTCTGGCCGTCAGCGATCTGATCCTCAAAAAACCTCTTCCGCCGGAAATCGCCGAAGACGTAATGGCCTACGTCGGGTGCATCGCCGGCGCGATCTCAGCCGACGATTATCGAGTCGGGCTCCTGGAGGCCGGTTTCGCGGAAGTCCAGGTGGTCGACACCGGCGCGGACCTGAACGCCTACGCGCAGGTCGAGGGCCAAGCCAGTTGCTGCTCCACGCCAACCCTTGTCTCGATCAAGACGACCAAGCCCGGCGGATGTTGCGGTTCGCCACAGCGGCCTCCTGCCGGTTCGAGCCAGGTTCACAACGGCCTGCGCCAGTTGCTCACCCAATACGATGTGAATGAATACGCGACCAGCGCGAAGGTGTTTGCCGTGAAAACCGGGTGACTGCACCGCGATGGTGTCTTGGCTGGCAACCAAGAACCAGACCTTCCCCCTCGCAGGGGCCACTCGCTCCCAAGAACCTGCAACTCAGGTGGGCAAGGACCCCACAGAGCAGGAAATCTAAGAAAACAGAAGAACACTCCCCTCCAAACCGCCGTTGCCACAAACCGGGCAACTCCCTAGACTCTCCGATCCCCGCACAGATCCGGAAAAAAGGCACGGACGCCGACACCCATCGCAAGGAGGCGTGAGTGGTCACATCCTGGTTGCTGATGACAGTCCTGACCGTCGGGGCGGGGTCGGATACGGTCGTGGTGTGTCCCGAAGTCTTTCGGTCGGCAATGACGCCATGGGTGACGCACCGCGAGTCGCAAGGCCGCCGCATTGCCTTCGTCTCCAACCAGGGCACCACCGACGATATCCGGGCAGCCATCCGCCAGGCAGCCGACACAGACGACCTTCGAGCGGTCTTATTGGTAGGCGACGCGGAGGTCGGCGTGGACCAGGACTCGGCCGTTCGTGCCCGTTGCGTACCCGTCGAGTGGGCCAGGTCGAAAGTCACGGTGAAGCTCGGCTCGGAACCGCACATCAGTACCGACGATTGGTGTGCCGACCTGGACCGTGACGGCACGCCCGAGGTGGCGGTCGGAAGACTCACGCCCGATTCGCCCGAACAACTGGCGGTGATGGTCCGCAAGATCATCGCTTACGAACAGTCGCGAGACTATGGCCCTTGGCGGCGACGACTCCAATTCGTGGCGGGGGTCGGTGACTTTGGGGCGCTGGCCGACCGGGTCATCGAAGGAACCGCACGGACCTTCCTCACTCAGAGCATCGCGCCGGCCTACGAGGTCTCGATGATCTACGGCAGTTGGCGTAGTCCCTACTTCCCCGATCCTCGCCGATTTCGGGAGACCACGCTGGAGTCGCTCAACAGCGGCTGCCAGTTCTGGATCTACATGGGACACGGCTATCACCTGCAACTGGCCGACGTCGTCACGCCGAGCGGCGAGTTTCCCCTCTTCTCGGTCGTCGACGTGGCCAGGCTCACGTGCCGCCAGGGACTGCCGATCGCCTTGTTCCTCTCCTGCTATGCCGGCGCCTTCGATGCCTACGACGATTGCCTGGCCGAAGAGATGCTCCATTGCGAAGGCGGCCCGGTGGCGGTGATCGCCGCCAGCCGCGTGGCCATGCCCTACGCCATGACCGTGATGGCTCTGGATCTCGCCGGCCAGGCCCTCGACGGGCCCGCCGAAACCCTGGGTGAGGCGATGCTCGCCGCCAAGCGGCACTTGCTGGCCGACGGCGAGGCCTGTGGCCCGCTGCGCGAGAAACTCGACACCGTAGCCGGCCTGATCAGCCCCTTCCCCGACATGCTGGCGGAGGAACGCCGCGAACACACGTTGTTGTTCAATCTGCTCGGCGATCCGCTGCTGCGGCTGCGTCGTCCAAAATCGGTCCAGCTCGCCGTGGCCGAGACGGTTGCTCCTGGCGAGACATTCAACGTCGTCGGATCGAGCGACGTGGACGGACGGGCGACCGTGGAACTGGTGGTGTCGCGAGACCGATTCGTGGCGACGCCGGTTCGCCGCACCGAATTTCCCGAATCAACGCGAGACTGGCCGGAACTGCAAGCCGAATACGAGCGAGCCAACGATCGGCGGCTGGCCTGGACGGAAACCGAGATTCGGGACCGAAAACTTGCGGCCCGCCTCGCGATCCCGGAGAATGCTCGGGGCAGCTGCTTCATCCGTGTTTACGTCGAGGGACAACAGGACTACGCCATGGGAGCAGCCGCAATAAGCGTACGGCCCGTGACTCTGGCAGCCAAGCCGGACAGTAAGATCACTCGGTAGGCTCGCGATAGGCAGAAGGTCGATTCCTGTTGTGTGCCACTGCTTGCTCGCAAGCAGTGCCTTTAGGTACTTTGGATCAGCATTGCTTGCGAGCAAGCAGTGGCACACGTCTTGTTGTTAGGTTGCACATCTTTCATGTCGCCGACGTCTCCCGAGAACCGCAAATCGTCCGCTCTGTCATCCTGGCTGGGGCTCGGCATCTTTGTCGGAATCTGCGCGGCGGCCTGTGCGATCTCGTCGGCCCGACCGGTAACCGACGCTCCCTGGTACAGTATTGTCCCGCCGCTGCTGGCGGTGACGGCCGCCTTGATGACCAACCGCATGCTGACGAGCCTGTTATCCGGTGTGCTCGTCGGCGGCTGGCTTGCCGCCTGGCATGTCTCGGAGAGTGTCTTGACCACGGCAGGCGGAGGTTTCACGAGAGCGGGTGGTTTCTTCATCAGAGCGGTTGCGTCGCCTAGCAGCCAACTGATCCTGCTGTATGTCGTGCTCATCATGATGGCCATTGCGGTCGTCCTCGTGGGGGGCGGCTTAAAGGGCATGGCCGGCTGGCTGATGCGATTTGTACGAGGCTACCGATCGGCCCAGTTCGTGACCTTTGTCGCCGGCTTGTTGGTCTTCATCGATGATTACGCCAATACCATGATCGTCGGCTCGATGATGCGCCCCGTGACGGACGCTCAACGGGTCAGCCGGGAGAAGTTGGCGTTTCTCGTCGACGCGACGGCCGCTCCCATTGCCGGCATCGCCCTGATCAGCACCTGGATCGGCTATGAAGTCGGCCTGCTTGGCGAAATAGCCCAGACCCTGTCGATCGACAAGGCCGGCTATGCCATGCTGATCGACGCCTTGGGGTTTCGATTCTACTGCCTCATGATGATCCTCTTCGTGGCAGTGAATACCCTGTCGGGGGCCGATTTCGGGTCGATGGCGATCGCCGAACGCCGCGCCCGGGAGGAGGGCAAACTGCTGGCCGAGGGCGGTGAACTGGCCGTGGCCCTCGAAATGGGCCGGGCGGAACCGCATCGAGACGCACGGATCCATGCCTCAACGGCCGTGATCCCAATGGTAACCATGGTCAGCGTGTTTCTGGTGAGCCTGTGGTATTCAGGCGGCGGTTCTGGACTGCTCGCCAACGACCACGCTGCTCTGTTTCGCGTGTCGGTCTGGCGCGACGTGTTCGGAAGAGCAAACAGTATTCCCTTGTTGGCTTGGGCCTCAGGAATCGGGTTGGCCACTGCCTGGTTGTGCTCCTGGCAGATCGCCCGAACGCCCTGGTCGGCCATGGGCCGGGCGATCTGGATCGGTTTCAAAGCCAGCCTTATGCCCGTGGCGGTGTTGGTGCTTGCCTGGTCGCTCAAAGGGGCCTGCGAACAACTGCGGACGGGCGAATTCCTCGCCGCACAGCTCCAAGGCGCCATTGCGCCGACGATCTTCCCCGCGCTGGTGTTTGTCGTGGCCGGGGCAACCGCCTTCGCCACGGGGACGAGCTACGGGACGATGGCGATCCTGATCCCCACGGCCGTACCCGTCGCCTTCTCGCTGGACGGCGGGATGTACGGCACAGTCACGATCCTCACCATCGCCGCCATCCTCGACGGGGCCATCTTTGGCGACCACTGCTCGCCCATCTCCGACACCACGATCATGAGTTCCGCGGCCAGCGCATGCCACCATGTCGACCACGTCCGAACCCAGATGCCCTACAGCCTGGCGGTCGCCGCCATGGCCCTCTTCCTGGGCTATCTCCCCGCCGGGCTTGGGGTCGCCAATTGGGTAAGCCTCGCAAGTTGTCTCGGGCTCTGCCTGGCCCTGTTTGCCTGGCTGGCCGTCCGCATGCGGCGAACCGGAGCAGACGAAAGCCGCCTGACTGACGACTCCCGGCCCAATCAGCCGGCCGCCAGGGGCATAGTAAATGAAGAGTGAAAGGTCCCACAGCCGACCGGGGGGGACGATTCAAGAGGCTTGACGTCCGTTGAGTCGACGGCTATCGTACTTGAAGTAGCAAAAGTCGCCGTTTGCGGGAGTAACTCAGTGGTAGAGTGCTAGCTTCCCAAGCTGGACGTCGAGGGTTCGAATCCCTTCTCCCGCTCTTAAGGGGCTCGATTGCCGTCTTCTCCGGCGTTCGGGCCCCTTTCCCTTTTGCGGCGGGGTTCGCGAAATTGACTATTCTCGGAGGGTCAGCGGAGCGACTGGTTCAAGGACTGGTTCAAGACGCTTGGTTCAGTCGTAACGCCGACTCGCGGCAGGACTCGGAATGGCCATCTGTCAGCCGGCCTTTGCCGAGCGGGCGAGCATGATCCGTACTTCCGCCCGAAGAATCCCAATGTCGGCCTCGGTGAGTCGTTCCTTGCTCACCTGCCGCTTGTCTCGGACGACCCCCCACTTCGTCATCCACTTCCGGACAGCCGTTTCGCTGACGTCGAACAGTCGCCCAATGACGGCATTCGGATACCGCCGGGCCAAAGCCGCCAGGATATCCGGGGTAGGTCGCAACGGACCATCCGCTTCGGCAAGATTGAAGCCGCTAGCAGGCACGTTGTCGCTGCTGGCATGCGACTTCGTGCCGCCGTTGGAGAAACCGAGGAATTTGGCGACTGCGTCGGTGCCCTCGCCCGTGTCGACGCGATCCAGGTCGACGTAGTGGCGGTCGGTCGTTTCGATCGAGACGTGCCCCAGACGCTGCTTGATGGCGATATCCGGCACGCCGTTAGTCCGCAGAATCGTCGCATTACACACGCGTAGTGCATGGAGATCGAGACCGACAGGATCGATTTCGGCCCGTTTGAGATCTGCCTGGAAGTCCCGCAACAGATTGCTTTTGAGGTAGGGAAGCCCGCGACCGTTGCGGAATAACCGGCGATGATCTCGGTGCTTCAGGATCTTGTCTTCCAAGTGTCGGAGGGCCTCCGCCTGCGAGGAGTCTCCCCTGCCGGCCTTCTCGTATTCGGCCAGTTTTGATCGTGTCCTGGTAAGGTATTCCTCCATCAACCTTCGGCGATGTGGCAGGTCTCGCTCAATCCACTCTCGCAACAGGCCATTCAACTCCTCAGGGATCTCCACGACCCGCTGGCGTCCATTCTTGGCCACCGCCGGCCGGACGACGATCAGCCCCCTTTCCCACCGAAAGTCCTCTTCCCGTATCAACACCAGCTCCTTGCGTCGCATCCCAGTAGCCAGGGCCGTTACCCAGATCATTCGACGATGAACAGGAGTGGTCCCCAACAGTCGCTGGGCTTCGTCGGGTGCTAGAGCCCGTCGCTTCTTGCGAGGAGTTTCCCGGAGTGGTTGCCATCGCGCGAGCGGGTTACGAACGACCCCGGGAAGCTCGCGGTTCACGGCATGTTGGATCATGCGGCGAAGGACGGCCATCTGCAGGTTAACCGTTCGTGGTGTGACGCCCTGGTCGAGGCGGCGGTTGACGTACGAATCGATGGCTTCGAGCGTTAGTTGCGAAATCCGTTCGATGCCCATGTCCGACAACGTGAAATCGAGACGCTCCTTGTAGAGATTGTAGGTCCCGCTCTTGACCCGGGTCTTGCGATCGGCGAGATAAGCATCCTTTAACTCAGCCAAGTACGCATCTTGCTGATCGGACATGGCCAGAGGTATGGGCGCACCGGCATGCTCTCGCTGGACTTCCGCTTCGCGATCCAGGAGCAGTCTCTCCGCCAAGTACTTCTTCGTCGCCTCCGTGGGTTCCGTGACCCACTTGCCGTCGGCATCCTTGAAGCGGATCGAATAGTTGCGGACCTTCCGCTCCTGTCCAGTCTTCTTGTCCGGATATTTTCGCCGAAAAACCGAGCCCATCTTACTTCACCACACCGTTGTACCGAGATTCCAGGAACGCTTCGATTTCCGCTGCCGAAAACCTCAGACCACCACGAATGGGCAACTCGTAGAACGGCAGCACGCCGCGAGCTACCATCCGCTCGACAGTTCGCCGGGAGACTCGCAGTCGTCGGGCCGCTTCGGTTACCGTCAGTAAGTCTCGCGACTGTTCCACGCGGGGGTTGCTGTTGGAAGGGGACGCACTGCATTCGCCGCAGCCCCGTTTTCTAGAAGAATCACGCATGACAAATCACCCACAATCTTCGAAGGTCGAATCACGAACTCTGAAACGCGAAATCAGCAGGTAGAATGAAATGGTTGGGTGTCGGTCATGCTGGACCGTGGGGCACAGGGATCGGTGCCCGGTGTTGATCTGTCCTTAGTAGTCCTTTCGGTGTTTGGAACTCGTGTTTCGGTTGCTTGCGTGGCTGGAATCAGGACGCCGTTCCTTAAAGTGGCTATCAGCGAAAGCCAAGTTCCAACTGCGGGTGGTCTCGCATATGGCGGCGGCGGGCGAGATCGCTCTGTAGTTCAGCTATGGCTGCCGCGTCTGCCTCGGCCCGGTCACGCCCTCCGTCGAACTCGGCGATCGCACTGCGTTCGGTTACCCACTCCCTCACGTCCCGAGGCTCCATCCCAAATTCGAGTGCACTGCGAAGTTTGTCCTCCGGCACGTACACGATGCGATCGTCGTGAGCGCAAGCCGTCGAGCCAAGTTCGTCGTGTCGGGCAAATCGCCGCCATAACTGCACCAAGATGCTCTCCGGGCACACTTCTGGAGGGTTACATTGCGCAATCGATTTCACGTGGTCGTGACTGGGAAAGTTGGTGGGGGCCATGGGGAAACTCCTATCAGAAGTCATCGTGAACGGGTGATTCGGACGCCCAACCGAGTTGGTCGTAAACGTATGTCCGCTGGGCACGTGACCCCAGCTTGCGTCGGGCGGCGGTTGGGAAGATCCGGCGGATCTCTTTTCCGAAATTCGCCTCATTAAGCGGTGCATAGCCGGAGGTCTGCATTTCCTCGCGGTATCGGATATAGAGGGCCTTGGCCTCGACATGACCAATCTCGACCGTGAGACAGTGATTCTGCAAGAACTGCCTCGTCGGATTGCTTTCCAGTCGGTAGTCACTAAGTGACTCTCGGCAAATTGCCGGCTCGGTGAAGTGGCCCTGCTGGCGCAGGCGGGCCAACCCGACAAGCGACCAATTGAGGATCCCGGGCAACTCAGTTTCGAGCTTCTCGATCAGGTGTTTGTCTTGCTTCTCGGGCGGGATCTGGACGAGGAACGGTAGGAGCAGCATTCTCCGCCAGACACCATCGCTTCGGTCGGTGAAACGCGGCAGGTTGTTGGTCGCCAGGACCATGCGTGCCGTGGGACGGACCGCAATGGGGTCCCGATTTTTGCGGTCGATTGTCATCACGTCGGCCGCCACGAAGCTCTTGAGGGTTCCCTCTGCAACTCGGTCCAACTCGCCGATCTCTGGGACGATGTTGGCCAGCTTGCCGATTGTGGCCATCAAGGCAAACCTTTGGCCAAAGTGCTCGAGGGGAACAGAACTGACATTGTCCTGGCCCAGAACGGCAGTCAGGGTTGCGAGCACAACGCTCTTTCCATTGGCACCCTCGCCGTATGCGAACAACATCTTCTGCTGCGAACAATCCGGAATCAGACAATAGCCAAACCATTCCTGAACAAGGCTGATCCGTTCCTCGTCACCCTCGAAGATCTCCTCAAGGAAACTGAGCCACTGCAGACAGTCAGCCTGCGGGTCGAAGTCGTAGTGGAGAACGATCGGAGAAAACCAGTTCGGCGAGGCAGGTACGAGAACCTGTGTCAGATCCTCTTCACCGGCCATCAGGCGCTCGACGTCGAGGATGCCGTTGGCCATCGCGATATGTCCCTGATCGGGGCCCGCACTCGTTCCGTCGATCCAGAATGGTGCAGAACGATTGCTATCGAGCATCGATATTGAACGTATACAGTCGAGAACGGTTCGCGCAAGTCGGGGTTTGACATCCTTCTCTTCGATTTCGCTCAAAAGGAACGAGAAGACTTTTGCCTCCGCTTCCTCGTCGTGGATCGGCCGGTAGCGACTTCCATCCCAATGATGGTATTCCCTCTTGTACCTCCAAAGTGTCTGCCCGCCTTGGAGGGCCTGTGAAGAAACAAGAAAGGCCCGTGCGAGCATCAGCAGCGTAGGCTGTTCCTCTTGTGCCTGTTTCTTCGTGATTTCGAGCAGGTCGTCGCATCCATCTGAATCAGCGAAACGGTCGAACGCCGTAGCGATCATCTCGTCGAGACGTTCGCGTGAAGCATCGCCTTCCGCCATCAGGAAATCGTCCAGGCCCACTTTCCCGGAATCGGAGGCAGCGGGTAGTCGAAGCGGACGCACCGAAGCACCGCGAGCTCGGAGCGCAAGCATAAGGCGTATTTCGGCGAGCTTGATTTGATGGTTGTTTTCGATGTCGCTGTCAAATGCGATGACGACTTGGCGCATTTCTAAAGGAATTTCGCCGAAATCTGCCAGAAGCCGATCACCGTCTTCCTTGGCGCCTCGCTGCTTCCATCCCCAGACCCCGTTGATACCGACAACCGCGTAGTCCCGGGAGGCGGCAGAGAGAGCTTTCTTCTCCCCCTCGGTGATGATCAGCGACTCTTTCGGGTCACTGACTCTCTGGCGTGCCGTCGGAGGCACGTATAAATACTGCGAGCTCCCCTTCGGCGACTCATACTTAATGGTCTTGCCATCACGCTTGTCCACTCGTGGCTGGTCGAGCTTGACGTGGTAGGTCATCTCGATGCCCGTCGAGTCCAGATACGGGAACACCATGGCCCGCGATCGAGCCGGTCTCTTCCATCGAAGAATCCGCCCCGCCTCCTCAGGCGTTGCGGAGAACACTTTGGACAATAGAATGGTCTCGTCGCTGATACCGGATGCGCGTAATTCGTCCCGGTGCTTGTCGTCTAGTGAAGTCATCTTCTCTCGTCTCCCAGGGGATGGTTAGAAAGCGTATCGCTGATGACTACTTAAATACGCGCGCGCTCCCCGCTCGAAACGATTCCCCAGACCCCGCCGCGGGAGTCCTGTTAGATGTGCACCGAACATATTATCTGCAAAAGACTTATGGCATCCGTAGGCTGTGCCAATAGATGGCACTGCCGGTCCAAAACGAGCGAGCTACATCTCAGGGGGCATGAGTACTCCCCGAACGCACTGCCCTCGGCTAGCTGCCTCCCAGGCAGTACAAGCACCTGGCCTGGAACGAGCCCACCCATGGCGTGTCAGCTAGCGGCGGGCCCTTCGCCTCGGTGTCGGAAGAGGGGGCCAACGCCGTGTCGGAGCCGTTGTGCCGTGGAACGCGAACGTCGCGTTCCACGGCAGCAGAGCCTGGTTGCCCAGACACCGAAGCGAGTGCGGGAGCGCCAGACGCGGATAAGACCGTCCCTGCCCATTGCAGGGTCGGGGCGTGGCCAGAGTTTGTGGCTCGGTGTCTTGGGACGCTCGCGCCGTGTTCTCCGTAGCAGAAGTCGGCTGGGCGTTGCAGTCCCAGAAAACCAAGCGAATTGCCGTGTCCTGGGACACAGGGACACGGTCGTCCAACCCCTGGTGGCCGCCAGACTGCCCGGAGAGACGGCTAGCCGCTTGTGTCCCAGTGCCCCGAGACACAACACTTCTCGCTTCGCACAGCAGTCCCCGTCTTGGCTGCTGCCCAAAACAGACAAGAAGGTGTTGTGCCCTAGGACACCGGGACACGGCCACCCAAACGTGTCCCGGCGTCCCGCGCGACTCGGGGCACGCCGCCAATCTCCGACTTGTTGCGAAGGTTACAGGCAAGGACTCAGGTCAACCACCTCCTGCCGTCTGGCGGCAAAGATACTGCACGAGCCGGAGCGGCATGGGCATCAAGGCGACTCCTCGGCACGTATTTCAAAACATGCGCACATCCTGAAGCCCATGCGGGCGGTCGGCCACGCACTCACACCGTGTGGCTGATCGCCTCGCCTTTGACACGAGGCTTCAGCAATGGTAAGTGCAATCTCGCGTAGCCATGGTGCCAAGGCATCAGTCCTTGATTGCAGGCGTGCGAGGGCTTCAGCATCGGACCGTTCGTAGTCCATTTGTATACCTCTGTTTTCAAATGTTGTTGGATGAGCCACCCACGCCCCCAGGGACCAGCCAAGGGGCAAGGGTGGGCCGTCCATGAACGGCCTAGATAAGGGGTTTCAGCGTCCTGATGATTTCTCCAACCAGGTCCGGATGGGAGAGTGGTATGCGGGCCCACCACATTTCTCTATCATCCAACCAGTCGTCAA
>Ga0209723_1002036_pt1 | contig 28875 bp, 24 predicted proteins | sample BiotimSIPDNA_2_FD_185750 | JGI IMG/M metagenome (GOLD analysis project Ga0209723, IMG submission 185750) | Anaerobic biogas reactor microbial communites from Washington, USA - Biogas_R2 time_0 SIP DNA (SPAdes) (version 2) | ecosystem: Engineered > Bioreactor > Anaerobic > Unclassified | place...
ACTACTATTGTTGATGTTTATACGGTAATCAGCTCTGTAACGGATAACTCATTCGCCAATGGAGCTACATACAATATCTCAGGACAGAGGGTAGGTGAGCAAACGGAAGGTGTTATTATTCAGAATTACTACTGATGCGATAATTTTTTTTTAAAAGTTTATAACTAGTTCATTGACATTTTGATTTTTAGTGAGCTGGATTTGAACATCCAGAAGTTCTCTGATATCAGCCTTGGAAAGGATTGATACTTCAACAACTTTGGAAACTTCCGTGATTGTAAGCGGGCTTTTGAGCGCTGCTTTTATCCAGGCAAGCAACAGGTAAGAACTGATTGCAACCCAAAGATGGATCTTGACAGCGTTCTCTGAATATCCCCAGAACAATTTGACCGTCAGGTTTCCCTTGATCCATTTGAAAAACGTTTCGATTTGCCATCGGTTGCGATAGATGTTGGCTATGACGAGTGGCCCAAGTTCCATGTTGTTGGTTATAAATGATATTACCTCATCGTTTTCAGCATCGTAGAACTTCACAAGTCGTAAGTCTTCCGGGTACTTTTTCTCGCTGATATATCCAGAAAGGTGAATAATCTGATCCCCGACAATGCTTGCAAGGTCATCGATGTTGTAGTTTGTATTAACTACCTCATACTTCATGGTGTCCTTTGCCCTGGTGATGAAGTAGGTCTTATGGAGTTGCATTCTGTAAAGGGCTTCGAAGTCAACATAGGCCTTGTCCATCGTGTATATTGCCCATTTGTATGGCTCATACACATCTAGGAAGTTGCTGTCATGCCATCTGCTGTCCGTGACATAGATGGTTTCCGGTATACTTCCACGCAAGTCTAGGACAGTATGCATCTTAACGCCACCTTTCGAGTACTTTCCAAGAGCCCATTCAGCCAGTTTGATACTGCACGGGATTGTTGTAGAGTCAATCGCGAAGATTTCCCAGCCTGGAAGGTAAACATCAGGAATGTTCTCCTTTGCGTACATGGGACGTACTTTATTGATGAGCCACATGCCGAGTTCCTCGAAGATCCTGTAATCCCTGACTTCGTTTGCCCTAGACAAGGATGAAGAATCAACAGCCGTCGGGATACCAAGATGATATACAGACTTCTTAAGAGATTTAAGAACTAAAGAGATGTCCTTCAGTGACTTGCATCCGGCCATTTGGCCAAACATCAAGTGAAGACAATGGCTGTAGCTGTTAAGGCTTTTTGCGTGAAAGTCTCCTGCGTACTTCTTGACGGCCTTTTCAAAGACCCACCTAGGGAAGAACTCCATTACTTGGGAGAAAACATATTTGCCTTGGTTCATGATTTTAGGCTTTTGACAGCCACAAAAATAACCAAACGCTCACCTCAAATCGTGAAATGTCAAAGAGCAATTTAAATTATTTGTAGTTAATAACTTGAAACGATGTTGAATCACATTATCGCATCGAAGTGCGATTCAAATCGTGAACAAGTAAAAACATGTATAAAGCGTTACATATTAATAAGTTATAAAAATTAAATACTAATTTATCGCATCACTAATAATTCAGAATGGAAAAAAGTTTTTTAACAGATAATCCTTACAGTTTGGAATTACTTTTGACAATGGGGCCGGATTTGCCGAAGACAAAATAAAAAACGTTAGAAAAATCAATAATATTTGGCGGATATTTGGCAGAGTGAGAAATTTTATGTTATTTTGCACCCTGTTTTGATAAAGCAGAAATTAAATAAAAAATAAATAATACAGATATGTCAAGAATTTGTCAGATCACCGGAAAGAGGGCTATGGTTGGCAATAATGTTTCTCATTCAAAACGCAGAACCAAGAGGACATTTGATGTTAACCTGTTTAGAAAGAAGTTCTTCTATGTTGAAGAGGACTGTTGGATTAGCCTTCGTCTCAGCGCTGCCGGCCTGAGAATCATCAATAAGAAGGGTCTTGATGCCGCTCTTAAGGAGGCTGTCGCTAACGGCTATTGCGATTGGAAAGACATAAGAATAATTGCGTAATAACAGAAAGGAGTAGATATTATGTCAAAGAAATTAAAAGGCAACAGGGTTCAGGTCATACTGGAATGCACCGAGCACAAGGATAGCGGTATGCCGGGTACTTCCCGTTATATTACCACTAAGAACAGGAAGAATACTCCTGAGAGACTGGAACTTAAGAAGTATAACCCAATTCTCAAGAGGATGACAGTCCATCGTGAGATTAAATAATATCCCTAAAACATGGCAAAGAAAGCAGTAGCAGCCCTGCATCAGGGTAAGGTGTCGTTGGCAAAGGTCATTAAGATGGAGAAGTCACCTAAGACCGGCGCTTATATCTTCACAGAGAAGATTGTCTCTGAAGAACAGCTTAAGAAAATGATCTAAAGAGGTAATTTTACTTTAGAAATAGAATTTAAAGAGCAGCTGCAAGGCTGCTCTTTTTTTGTGTTCGATTAAAACATATTATTGCATTTATCACCTTATTTATATAATTTTGCGGTTTACGGATAAGGGATATTTTTTCCGCATCCTGAATACTTGAATATGGGTCTGTTTTCATTTTTCTCAAAGGATAAAAAGATAGTCCTGGATAAAGGCCTTGAAAAGACCAAATCCAGCATGTTTTCCAAGCTTGCACGTGCGGTTGCCGGAAAATCAACGGTCGATGACGAAGTTTTGGACAATCTTGAGGAGGTACTAGTCACTTCCGATGTGGGTGTAGATACTACTCTTAAGATTATCAGGCGTATAGAAGAGCGTGTAGCCCGTGATAAGTACATGGGAACATCGGAACTCACGGAGATACTTAGAGATGAGATTTCGGCTCTTTTGGTTGAAAGCAACAGTGATGATGATGCTGAACCTTTCAGCGTACCGTCAGGCCGTAAGCCCTATGTGGTGCTGGTGGTCGGCGTTAACGGCGTAGGTAAGACCACAACTATAGGCAAACTGGCGTATCAGTTCAAAAAGCGCGGCCTCAAGGTAATGCTTGGAGCAGCCGATACCTTCCGTGCCGCAGCCATAGAGCAGTTGCAGGAGTGGGGGCGGAGGGTTGACGTGCCGGTTATTCGTCAGGACATGGGTTCCGACCCCGCTTCAGTGGCTTACGATACACTCAATTCAGCCGTAGCAAACGATATTGACGTGGTTCTTGTTGACACAGCCGGCCGTCTTCATAACAAGGTGGGGTTAATGAACGAACTTACGAAGATCCGTAACGTCATGAACAAAGTGGTTGAAGGCGCTCCCGATGATGTGCTGCTGATCCTTGACGGTTCGACCGGACAGAATGCCTTTGAACAGGCAAAGCAGTTTACACTGGCCACAAAAGTTACCCAATTGGCTGTCACCAAACTGGACGGAACGGCAAAAGGGGGTGTTGTGATAGGCATTTCGGATCAGTTCAAAATACCCGTGAAATATGTCGGACTTGGCGAGGGCGTTGATAACCTCCAGGTCTTCAACAAAAGGGAATTTGTAGATTCACTGTTCAAGACCGATGTGGAATGAAGCCCGGAGCTGTTGATATAATCACTTTAGGATGTTCTAAGAATCTTGTTGATTCTGAGAAACTTATGGCTCAGCTAAAAGCTTCAGGTCTTAAGGTAAGGCACGACCCTGAGAGTGTCAGTGCCGAGACGGTTATAGTCAATACATGCGGTTTTATAGGCGATGCCCAGGAGGAGTCAATCCGGATGATTTTAGAGTGCGGAGAGCTTAAGAAAGAGGGCAGAATAGGCTCTCTTTACGTAATGGGATGTCTTTCGCAGAAATTCCGCAAGGAGCTTCAGGCCGAAATACCTGAAGTTGACGGTTGGTACGGGAAGTTTGACTGGAATACCATTTTAAAAAATACCGGTCATGTTTGGCACGATGAGCTTGAGAATGAGCGGTATCTTACAACACCGCCGCATTATGCCTATCTGAAAATAGCCGAAGGGTGCAATCGTCATTGTGCCTATTGTGCCATACCGCTCATGACCGGACGGTACCGCTCCCGCAGCAAGGATGATATAATTGACGAGGCACAGCGTCTTGTGGCCCGGGGCGTGAAGGAATTACAGCTTATTGCCCAGGACCTGACATATTATGGTATAGATACGGACGGAAAACCCATGATTGCCGATATGGTAAAGCGTCTTTCAGACCTGCCCGGTTTGGAGTGGCTCCGTTTGCACTACGGCTATCCCGATGATTTTCCTGTGGATCTCTTGCCGGTAATGCGTGAGCGGGACAATGTGTGCAAATATCTGGATATAGCGTTGCAGCATATCAGCGATGATATCTTGAGACGCATGAAGCGCAATATTACGGCCGAAGAGACCCGCAGTCTGCTGACCCGAATCAGGGAGGAGGTCCCCGGCATCCATATCAGGACCACGCTGATGACCGGTTTTCCGGGCGAGACCGATGACGATTTTCAACAGTTGTTGGATTTTGTAAGGGAACAGCGGTTTGAGCGCATGGGCGCATTTGCCTATTGTGAGGTTGAAGATACCTATTCGGCGCTCCATTACAGAGACGATGTGCCTGACAGCATAAAGCAGTCGCGTATGTCAACGTTGATGCGTCTGCAGGAAGATATTTCGTATGAAAATAATCAGACCAAGGTTGGAAAGACTTTTAAGACCGTAATTGACCGTCTTGAAGGTGACTACTATATTGGTCGTACAGAATATGATTCACCTGAGGTTGACCCTGAGATGCTTATCAAGGCTGACAGGGAGTTGCTTGCAGGTGAGTTCCTGAATGTCAGGGTTGACCGTGCCGAGGCCTTTGACCTTTACGGAACAGTTGTTGATGATAATCCTAACTAACCACATTATGAATAATAAACAGTTTTTGGCTGAACTTTCAAAACGGTGCAATCTATCCGTAACAGAGACGGAAAAGAATGCGGAAGCTTTGATAAATGTCATGGAAAGTATTTGGCATGATGGAGATTCCGTAAACCTGTCAGGGTTCGGTTTGCTGGGAGTGAGAAAGAAGAAAGAGAGGGTGTCGGTCAGTCCATCGACCGGTGTTAAAATGCTCGTGCCGCCGAAATTAGTGCTTACATATAAGCCTAGTCCGGTACTGAAGGACAAAGTAAATTCAAAGAACTATGGCGAAGAGGTATAATTTGTCGCAGCTGACCGATGTATTCGCGACACAGACCGGTATGTCTAAAACCGATTCGGAGAGGTTTATAAAATCTTTCTTCGATATGATATCCGACGGTCTGATGGTTAACGGCAGAGTTAAGATTAAGGGCCTGGGTACTTTCAGGGTTGTACAGGTCAAAGACCGTGAGAGCGTACGGGTTAACACCGGCGAGCGTTTTGTCATACCCGGATACCGCAAAGTAGCGTTTACCCCCGATAATAGCCTTAAGGAGTCTATAAATAAGCCTTTCAGCGCTTTTGAGACTGTAATATTGACCGATACACAGGCCGGACTTTTAGAGACAGTCGATGAACCGGAATCCAAAGCCGCCGAAAAGCGACCTGCCGATGCAGCTAAGGCCGCAGAGTCTTCTGCCGTTCAAGGGTCAGAAGCAGCATCGGAGCCTGTTTCGGCTCAGGAACCTGTCACTAAAAAAGCGTCTAAACAGGAGTCAAAACCGACATCCAAATCCAAACCGAAGTCTAAATCAGAAAAGGTCCGTAAAACCGGAGAAAAGATTCCTGCAAAGGCAGGTGAACCTCAGGTAAAGGAGATCACCCGGAAGCGTGGGACACGTCTTATCTTGAAGTTTTTGTTATGGATTCTTGCTATACTGCTTGTACTGCTGGTTTTGACCTATCTCTTCTGGCCGTTGCTGGGACAGAAGTTCTTCAAACAGTTTGACATTGAGAGCAGACGTAAGACCGACAGGATTGAAACAGTGATTGATCAGGATGCCGGTGATGTAACGTTACAGCCGGGAGCAGAGTCAATGGAACCGGCAGGGGTGGAACCGACGGAAGAAGTGGTGCAACCGGAGCAGATACGGTCAAGTTCGACGCCATCGGCCGTATTCAGGCTGAATGTTGCAGACCAAAACAAGGATCTAGCCGACTTTACTGCCGCCGATACGGTTAATTACCGCATGACAGGTACAATGAGTACGCATTATGTGAAATCCGGCGAGACATTGACAAGGATTGCTCTCAACTATTATGGAACTAAAAAATTGTGGCCTTATATTGCGGCTTATAATAAAATGAGCAACTATAATGCCTTAAGAATAGGCAGGAAACTACTTATTCCCGTTCTTGAAGCGAAATAAGAGACATTTGGGAAGGCATTTGAAATAAATGTTGTTTAAGAATCTTTAAAATTCGGATAATAACAACACTATTTAAACTTTTTTAGTTCCGAAGGATTCCTATTAGAGCTATATTTGAGGCATACAACGGTCGGAATCGATCGGAGAGAGAAATATTGACAGAATTTCAATTATACTTATGAGTGAAAAAGTTGACATTCGAGAACTGAATGAGCGCATTGAGAAAGAGAGCGCTTTCGTTACTAATCTGATGGCCGGCATGGACCAGGTGATCGTAGGTCAGAAACATCTGATTGAATCGTTACTGATAGGACTGCTTTCGGACGGACACATTCTGCTTGAAGGTGTTCCGGGTCTGGCCAAGACTCTTGCCATCAAGACTCTGGCATCCCTTATTGATGCCGATTTCAACAGGATACAGTTTACGCCTGACCTTTTGCCTGCCGACGTAATAGGTACTATGATCTACAGCCAGAAGGAGGAGGTATTCATACCTAAGAAAGGCCCTGTATTTGCCAATTTTATTCTGGCCGATGAGATAAACCGTGCTCCGGCCAAGGTTCAGAGCGCATTGCTTGAAGCTATGCAGGAACGCCAGGTGACGTTAGGGGGTGAGACATTCAGCCTGCCCAGGCCTTTTTTGGTGATGGCTACTCAGAATCCCATTGAGCAGGAGGGGACCTATCCTTTGCCCGAGGCTCAGGTGGACCGTTTTATGTTGAAAGCTGTGGTTGACTATCCCAGGATTGATGAGGAGAAGAAAATTGTCAATCAGCAGATACATAATAAAGTAGGCACTGTAAAAGCTGTAATGAGCACATCCGAGATCATTGAGGTTCGCAAAGTGGTCGATATGGTCTATCTTGATGAAAAGATTGAGCAATACATAGTAGATATAGTATTTGCCACACGCTATCCTGAAAAGTACGGTCTTAAGGAGATAAAGGAACTCATTTCATTCGGCGGTTCACCGCGTGCATCAATTAATCTGGCTCTTGCAGCCCGTTCATACGCCTTTATAAAACGTCGCGGATATGTTATCCCCGAGGACGTACGTGCTATTGCCCACGACGTTTTGCGTCACCGCATCGGACTTACTTATGAGGCCGAGGCTACTAACGTCACGCAGGATGAACTTGTAAGCCGCATACTCAACAAGGTTGAAGTTCCTTGATTTAAAACCTTTATAATCAGTTTTTTATGGAAACAAGTGAACTGATAAAAAAGGTCCGGAAGATTGAAATCAAAACCCGGGGATTGTCAAACAACATCTTTGCCGGCCAGTATCAAACCGCCTTCAAAGGGCGTGGTATGGCTTTTAGCGAAGTACGTGAGTATCAGTATGGCGACGAGCCGCGTGACATTGACTGGAATGTTACGGCACGTATGAACAAGCTATATACAAAGGTGTTTGAGGAGGAGCGTGAGTTGACCGTGATGCTTCTGGTGGATATTTCAAACAGCCTTAATTTCGGCACATCGGTATGCATGAAACGTGATATGGTGACTGAAATTGCTGCCACCATAGCTTTTGCGGCTATTGAAAACAATGATAAAGTGGGGTTGATGTTTTTCAGCGACCGAATTGAAAAATTCATTCCGCCTAAGAAAGGCCGTAAGCACATACTCTACCTGATCCGTGAGCTTATAGACTTCGAACCTGAGAGTAACGCTACTAACATTTCGGTGCCGCTCGAATTTCTTATGGGAGCGGTCAAGAAACGTTGTACTGCGTTCCTTATGAGTGACTTTATTGACGAGAACGATTACAAGAATGCGTTGACCATAGCCAACCGCAAGCATGATCTTGTAGCCATACAGGTCTATGACAAACGTATGGAGGAGTTGCCCGATACCGGACTGATGAAAGTGCTCGATGCCGAGACCGGCCAATCTATCTATTTGGACACATCGTCAAAGGCTGTACGCACAGCCCACAGGAGATGGTTTGAAGAGAACCGGGCACGCATTAAGGATACTCTTACCCGGAGCCGTGTTGACAGTATTTCGATACGCACCGACCAGGATTATGTGAAGGCTCTTATGGACCTGTTTGCCAAAAGAAATTGAAAATGAGACGATTATCATTATATATCTGCTTTGTGTCGATGTTTGCGGTATCGGTTCCTCTGTTCGGATCGGATGTTTTTGTGAAGGCCGAACTGGATTCCATGATGATGTGGGTAGGTCAGCAGACCGGTCTGCATCTTGAGGTTACATGCGACCCGGGACAACAGATAAATTTTCCGGCTTACCGGGACACCATAGTGAACGGTCTGGAGATAATTCCGCCGGTGATTACCGATACGGCATTTATCAATGACGGAAAACGCATGACAGTATCCCGTCACTATACGGTGACCTGTTTTGATTCGGCATTGATCTATATTGCACCCATACCGGTTATGGTTGACGGTCAGGAATACCGTTCCAATCGTCTGGCATTGGCTTTCATAACCTATGATATTCCCGAAGGTCAGGAGACTCAACTGTTCGGGCCTAAGGAGAACATGCGTACTCCTATACAGTTTCGTGAATTATGGTTCCCGGTTCTGCTCTATATGCTGTCCATGTTGGCCATTGTGGCAGCAATCTTTCTTTATAGAAGGTATAAAGATGATAAACCTATCATCAGGCATATCAAAGTGGAGCCAAAAATACCTATCCACGAACGTACACTGGACGGTATGGAAAAGCTTCGCCAATCGGACATCGGCCGCCGCGGCGATAACCATAAGGAGTATTATACCAGACTTACCGACCTGCTCCGTGAATACATCAATGAGCGGTTTGGATTCAATGCTACCGAAATGACATCGAACGAGATATTGGAGCATCTCTATGAGAGCCAAGACCGCGGATCACTCCGTGAGCTTGCCGAACTGTTGTCAACATCGGATTTGGTAAAGTTTGCCAAATTCAAGCCGCAGATAAATGAGAATGACCGGAATCTGCTGAGTGCTGTAGAGTTTGTTAAAGATACAATGGCCGAAGTTCCCGAGGAGGAGCTTTTACCTAAGGAGGAGACTGTAGTGATAGAAAAGAGAAGCAAAGGGGCAAGAATGACCCTGATCAGTATAACGCTGGCTGTGTCTGCCGTAGCACTAGTAATGTTGGTTGTTTCTCTGTATAGGCTTTATTATGTATTATTTTAAATAAACCGGATTATGACATTTGCAAACGATGCATACCTGTTTCTTCTACTGTTGGTTATTCCGATAGTGGTATGGTACATAATGAAAGGCCGTAAGAGAAAGGCTTCGCTGATGATTCCCTCTACCGGAATGTTCAGTGGAATAGGCAAGAGTTGGAAATCTTATCTGATCCACCTGCCTTTTATTCTTGAGATGATAGCTTTTGTTCTGCTGGTAATAATATTGGCACGGCCTCAGACCACCGACCGGTGGCATGATACCGAAATAGAGGGCATAGAGATAATGATGTGTGTGGATGTCTCCACCAGTATGCTGGCCGAGGATCTCAAACCTAACCGCATAGAGGCAGCCAAGTCGGTGGTATCGGAATTCATAAGCGGACGTCCTAATGACAATATTGGATTGTCCATTTTCGCAGGCGAGGCATTTACACAATGTCCGATGACCGTTGACCATGCAGTTCTGCTCAATGTTTTACACAACGTCAGCAGCGATATTGCCGCCAACGGTATTATTGAGGACGGAACGGCAATAGGTATGGGATTGGCCAATGCTATAAGCAGACTCAAGGACAGTCAGGCCAAATCTAAGGTGATCATTCTTCTGACAGACGGTTCAAACAACCGGGGCGAGATTTCACCGCTAACTGCCGCCGAAATGGCAAAGAGTTTCGGTATAAGGGTATATACCATCGGTGTAGGCACGAACGGAACTGCACCTTATCCTGTATATTCGTCATTCGGTGTACAGTATATAAATGTTCCGGTCGAAATAGATGAGGAGGTGCTCCGCAAGATTGCCCAGACTGCTAACGGCCAGTATTACAGGGCTACGAGCAACACCAAATTGAAGGACGTTTATGAAGAGATTGATAAACTTGAACGGACCAAACTGCAAGTAAAGGAATTCAGCAAGAATCAGGAGGTTTATCAACCGTTTGCGATGGCTCTTTTGCTGGTAATACTGCTTATCATTCTGCTCAAACAGACTGTTCTTAAGACGATTCCTTAATAAATATAGACTATGTTTAAATTTGCGAATCCTGAATATCTCTATCTGCTGGCGGTTATTCCGCTGGTAATAGTTCTACATATTTTTACCAATATAAGACGGCGTCGGCGTCTTGAGAATTGGGGTGATCCGGTACTTCTAACGCGGCTTATGCCCGGGGCATCGGACAGACGTCCCAGACTGAAGTTCTGGTTGCTCACGGTTGCCTTCGCTATGGGATGTTTCCTGCTGGCACGTCCTCAGTTCGGTTCCAGGCAGGAGACGATAACCCGTAAAGGCATTGAAACCATTATTGCTCTGGATGTCTCGAACTCCATGCTTGCCGATGATGTTATGCCCAGCCGTCTGGAAAAATCGAAACGTATCATTTCCGGTCTGACTGACCAACTCAAGGATGACAAGATAGGTCTTATAGTATTTGCCGGGGACGCATTTGTACAGCTGCCCATCACCAGTGACTTTATTTCGGCGAAGGTTTTTCTCAACTCCATATCACCGGGAATGGTTGCGCGGCAGGGTACAAATATAAAAGATGCCATAGATTTAGCTGTCAAAAGCTTTACACCCAATGAGGGAGTGGGTAAGGCTATTATAGTTATCACCGATGGCGAGAACCATGAAGGAGGTGCTGTAGAGGCAGCTCAGATTGCCGCTGAAAAGGGATATCTAGTCTATGTGTTAGGTGTGGGATTGCCATCGGGAACTCCCATACCGGGTGAACGAAGCGGCGAATTTCGTAAGGATAGGGATGGAAACGTGATTGTTACCCGTCTTGATGAGAACATGTGCCGTGAGATTGCAGCAGCCGGGGGTGGTGCATATTTTTATGTTGATAACTCTAATTCTGCCGAAAAAGCGTTGCAGACAGAGCTTGACCGTCTGGCTAAAGCGGACATAGAGACTACTGTCTATACCGAATATGATGAACAGTTCAGTATATTTGCATGGATAATTCTTCTCCTTTTGCTGATTGAGGTATTTGTTGGCGACAACAGCAGTCCGAGAAAAGGGAAATTTAGTTTTATGCAATTTTTTAAAACTACGTCTGATTGATTATTGAGACCTGATAAAATTTGTTTTTTAAACATCGAGGAGAATAGGAGAGATGAAAAAATCCGTTATATTTTTAATGTTGCTTGCTTCGGCCTATACATTGAGCGCACAACGTACGGACCGTTCATATGTGCGCCGGGGCAACAAGATGTTCAAAGACAGCCTCTTTATAAAGGCCGAGGAAAACTATCTCAAAGCCATAGATGCTAATCCGGAGTTATATCAGGGTATTTACAATCTGGGAAACTCTTATATTGCTCAGCAAAAACCTAATGAAGCTATTCAGCAGTTCGGTCGCACAATCAACAGATTAGAAGGTGAAAAGAAGTCTCTTCTTGAGAACAATCAAACTTCAAGCGACGAATATGAAAAGGTAAAGAGTGAATTGGCAAGTGTTTACCATAACACAGGGTTGGTTTATCATGTGAGCGAACAGTTTGACAAGGCTGTAAGCGCTTATCGTGAAGCTCTGCGTAACAATCCGCTTGATGATGAGACACGTTACAATATGATTCTGGCGCAGAGAATGCTGGAAGAGCAGCAACAGCAACAAGATCAGCAAGATCAGCAAGATCAGCAGCAAGAACAACAACAGCAAGAACAACAACAGCAACAACAGGAAGACCGGCAACAACAGCAGGAACCGGAGGAACGGGAGGAGATTTCCCTAGAAAATGCCGAGCAGTTGCTGGATGCCGCACTTCAGGATGAAAAAGATGTTCAGGATAGAGTTCAGCGAATGCTGCAGGTACAACCTAAACAGGAGTTGGATAAAGATTGGTAATAGTATGAAAATATTCGAGAAGATAACAAAACTACTTTTTACGGTCGTCATTCTGGTAACGACCGGTACCTATGTTTATGCCGATGATGAGGTCACATTTACCGCCCAGGCCCCTCAGGCTGTGGTGCGCGGTGAACGTTTCAGGATAACATACAGAGTTAACAGTGCCAATCCCAAGCAATTCAGGGCTCCGGATATGAAAGGACTCTCTGTTCTTGCCGGTCCCAGTACATCAACATCACAGGGCATGACATATGTTAACGGACAGATGACCACAACAGCGTCGGTCTCTTATACTTTCATTGTCGTTGCCGAGGAGGAGGGTGACTACACTATTGAAGGGGCGACAGTAACCGTAGGAGATAAGAACTACACCTCAAACGGATTGACAATCAAAGCTCTGCCCCCGGACAGTTCCCAGCCGCAGAGCAGGCAACAATCCGGTCAGAGTAGCAGTAGCAGCCAGTCCGGCGGATCTTCGCAAAGCGGACAACAGACACCCGATGAAATAAGCAGCGATGATCTGTTCATGCTTGCAACTGTCGATAAGACCTCATTGTATGAACAAGAGGCTGTACTGCTGACATTTAAGGTCTATTGTTCACCCTCGCTCAATCTTACAAGTCTGAGCAACAGGATGCCGGACCTCAAAAATTTTCATGTTCAGGAGGTTGAATTGCCGCGTAATAAAGAATTTCAGCTTGAGCATTATAACGGCCGCAACTATAAAACTGTTATCTGGTCACAGTATGTTCTGTTCCCGCAACAGTCGGGTGAACTGGAGATTCCATCTACTACATTTGAAGGTGTGATATCACAACCTGTCAGGAGCAGTACCAATGATATTTTTGATTTTTTCTATAATTCCAACAGATATATCGACATAAAAAGAGATCTGACTACCAGAAGGATAGCTATAAATGTCAAACCTTTACCTTCCGGAAAGTCAAAAAATTTTTATGGTGGAGTAGGGGAGTTTACAATAAGTTCAACAATAAGTGCGACTGATATAACAGCTAATGATGCTGTTACGATTAATGTTGTTCTTTCAGGAACCGGCAATCTAAAGCTTGTCATGACTCCTAATCTGACTCTTCCTCAGGATTTTGATATTTATGATCCTAAAGTTGATAATAAATATACCATAAAAAATGGGCGTCAGACCGGAAACAAGGTTTTCGAATATCTTTTTATACCGCGTCATGCCGGTGAATATAATATACCGCCATTAGAGTTTCAGTATTTTGACATCAAAAGCGGCTCATACAAGACTCTTTTGACCGATGGTTATACTCTGAATGTTGCCAAAGGCCAAGGTGGTGAATCTCACGTATCCATGTCGTATGTGAGTAAGGAGGACCTGAAATTTGTTGGACAGGATGTCCGTTTTCGCACTACAGGCGGCAAACTCAGCAATGTGAACGATATGTTTTTCGGTTCAGCTGTTTTCTGGATCCTTTTGTCGTTGCCGGCAGTTCTTCTTTTTGTTTTGGTAATTATTTTACGCAAAAGGATATCGGATAACGCCAATATTACCAGAGTAAGGATTAAAAAGGCCAGTTCTGTGGCTGCCAAGCGCCTGAAAGTTGCCCGCAAGCTTATGAATGACGGCAACAAGGATAAGTTCTATGATGAGATACTTCGTGCAGTTTACGGTTACCTGAGTGATAAATTGGTTATTCCGGTTGCCAATCTCTCAAAGCAGAGTATTATAGAAGAATTAGGGAAAAAGAGTGTGTCCGATGAACTTATAGAACGGGTAAAACGGCTGCTTGATGATTGTGAGTTTGTCAGATATGCTCCGGGCGATGACACCGGGCGTATGGATCGTATGTATGAAGAGGCTGCCAACACTATAGGAGAATTGGAAAACATCATCAAATAGAGAGAGACTGATTATGAAAAAAATATTTCTGGCGTTAATGATTATGGCTCCTGTTATGACACTTGTTGCACAGGAGCAGGAGGATGAGACCAGTGTTATTTATCTGGGCCAACAACAGGATTCTGCAAGCGTAAGACAGATGTCCCTGTCCGATGCTGACAGCGCCTATATTCAAGGTGACTATTTGACAGCTATCAACATTTATAAGAATGTGATAGAGGCTCAGGGTGTATCGGCCACACTCTACATGAATTTAGGTAATTCGTATTTTAAACTGGACGAGATTGCTCAGGCTATACTTTGGTATGAGCGAGCCTATCTTCTTGACCCGTCTGACCCCGATGTGAAGTTCAATCTGGAGCTTGCCCGTACAAAAACCGTAGATAAGGTAACGCCTAAGAATCAGCTTTTCTTCGTTGTCTGGTTTAAAAAGCTGGTTGCAGCGCTTGATCTCAATACATGGGCTATTCTTACGCTGACGCTTTTCTTGATTGCTACAGTTTTGTTGGGGCTTTCTGTTTTAACCGGAAAAGTCTCTGTCAGGAAATTATCTTTCTCTTTTGGGGTTATTTTCTTTGTATTTTCCGTTTTATCCTTTATCTTCGCTTCAACACAGAAGAACAACATCACACATCGTGACACAGCGATAATAGTTTCGCCCAGTGTGACAGTGAAAAGTACTCCCAGTGAAAGTGGAACGGACCTGTTTATTATCCATGAAGGCCGTAAGGTTGACATATTAGACAATTCAATGAAAGAGTGGGTTCAAATAAGGCTGGAAGATGGTAATACGGGTTGGGTGTTACAGAAAGTAATGGAAATCATTTAGGATATAAATAAATGGAATGAATGACTGAATTGTTGCAGAGTCTCATAGAGATAGACAGAATGGTCACGCTTTCAATCAATGGCAGTGACTCTCTCTTTTTGGATAGTGTGGCCGGAATATTCACTTCAATCTATATCTGGATACCATTGGCACTTGCAGCAATCTTTTTGATTCTAAGGAATATAATACCGCAAAGGCTTATTCTTGTGTTGTTCATGGTGGTGTTAACCGTTCTGATTTGCGATCAAGTCTCATCATCGTTTTGTAAACCGTTCTTTCACAGGCTAAGACCTACACATGATCCACATCTTATCAACATGATAGATACCGTAAATGGCTATCGTGGAGGACTTTATGGTTTTTTTTCAGGACATGCCGCCAATTCTTTCGGTTTGGCGACGCTATTCATGTGGTTGGTACGTGACACGTGGTTTAACGTTTCTGTTGGTATATGGGCAGCGTTGAACTCGTATATAAGGGTCTATTTGGGTGTCCATTTTTTAGGTGATATAGTTGTGGGCGCAATTTTCGGTATTATTGTCGGCACGCTTTTATATCTTATTTACACTTTTCTCATACGTAAGCGCAAGGTTCCTTTTAGAGATTCTGTGCTTTATACAAAAACCGGATTTCTCAGGAAAGATATCCATTCATTTTTGTCCGTCTTATCAGGTACATACATAGTTATCCTGATAAGCTCCTGTATGATTTGGTAACAAACAGCTCTGAGAATCCTATATTTGATTGAAAATGATTAATTACAGATAAATATAATACTTATATGACTAGACTAATTACATTTGATGAGCTTCGTCGGATCAAGGCTCAGTTGCCTGAGGGCAGTATGCATCGTATAGCAAAAGAGTTGAATATGGAAGTAGCCACAGTCAGAAACTTTTTCGGAGGAACCGATTATAAAATGGGCTCTGCAGTAGGTTTTCATATTGAACCGGGACCTCAGGGAGGTATTGTAGTTATCGATGATACGACAGTTCTGGACCGTGCACTTGAGATACTGGCAGAATCAAGAACAAGTGTCATTTGATTCACCGAGCCATTATTTGCATAATAACTATTATGTTAAATAGCGAATATAGGATGCTCCCCTAACAGGCAAGATTTTACTTACAGTAATTTTTTTACAAAATAAGCCGGAACCTAAATGGTCCCGGCTTAAACTTTAGTAATAGATTAAATATTCATTAATCACCTAGATCAAGTAATTGCTCAATGGCATTCAGCTCTTTGCTCATATTGAGCTTGTAGTAGATTCTATACAGTGGCAGAGCCCATTTATCACTATCACCGGGAAGCATCTCACGCAATTTTTCAAACACCGGAAGTGCGTTCTGATAATATACTTTTTCCTTTTCCATTAATTGCTGATACTCTCTTGACCTTATGTCAACATTTTCGTTGGCATTCCAGAATACTTCCGCCTCCTCAAGATAGCTAAGTCCTAAGTTGTTATATGCGTCAGTCAGAGTGGCATCCTTCTCAATGGCAGTCTTGTAGTAATCCTGAGCTTGTGTATATTCTCCGGCCTTCTGATGTATATATCCAAGAACATAATAGTTATAGGCCTTTTCAGGATCCTGTTCAATCATCTCGCTAACGAATTCTGCTAGTTCTTCCATGTTGTTCCTGTCATTGTAATAGTTCAGAAGCTTGTTGTAATAGTAGTCAACGCTAGGATATAGAAGCATACCTTCTTTCAGGGTTTTAAGCCAATTGACGGTATCTCCCAGATTGCCGTAAGCCTCGCAGACAATCTCAGTTGCAAGTTCGCCGTTATGGTCGTCCTCGGCCAGTCCTATATCCTTCATGGCAAGTTCGCCATATTTGAGGACGTTTTCCCAATTCTCCAGCCTGTATGCTGCCAATGCAGGGAAATATGCAAATTTGATTTTGTCTTCCTCAAACTCAGGACGTTGTGAAACATAGTCTTTGATTATGTCAGCCTCAGCCATAACGTAAAACATATCAAATAGCTCATACGATTTGTTGAAATCGGCGCGGTTGTTGAAGAAGAAAATGCCGCCGTTTACAAGCATTGAGAGAGTGCTATTAATCGATTCAGCATGTTTGTTGCGGGCTTCATTGCTAGGTTTGACTTTGGGATCAGAGGGGTTACGTTGTATCGAGTCTGCGATTATCGTGTACTCGTACCACTTGACAAGATAGTCATACATGGCTACTGTGTCAGTCCTTGCCCCAGTGTTGAAATTAATGGTCTCGGCATAGAAATTTTCCCTATAGATAAGAGCTGCAGTGGACCAGGTTTGATCCCAGTCTATAAGCAATGGATCTTTGATAGCTGCATCAATAATCCTCTTACCCTGAGCTTTATCTCCCTGACTTGCGTCATCTCTTTCATAGAAGCTTCTGGCATTTCTCACATTCTTTTGAGCATCTTTTGTGGCTTTTTTAAGCTCTTTCTGTTCCTTTTTGCTCATTTGGGCATAAGCACACGGTGGGTAGATTAAAAATAAACCCAAGGATGCAATCAAAACAAATAAAAATCTTTTCATAATTGAACTGTTTTATGAGTTAACATTTAAAATATATATATAATCGTGTTAATAATGTTAAGTATAGTTTTCTTCTTCCTCTTCAGGCTTATGATTTACATAATCGGCATCGTCTTCATCCTCAATCTGCGGTTCTTCCAATTCTTCCGGTTCACTGTCAACTTTGCAAACAGAGCCTATTTCGTCATTACGTTTTTCCAAATTAATAAGTATAACGCCTTGAGTTGCACGTCCCATTATACGGAAATCCGAAACGCTGACACGTAGCGTAATGCCTGATTTGTTGATTATTACCAGGTCATTGTCATCGGTCACGGCCTGGATTGAGACCAGTTTGCCGGTTTTTTCAGTTATATTTAGGGTCTTAACACCCTTTCCGCCACGGTTGGTCTTACGGTAATCTTCTATCTCCGAACGCTTACCGTAACCCTGTTCCGAAATTACCATGATGGTCTCCTCAGGCTGCTCATCAACGGCAATCATGCCTACCACGCAATCCTCACCGTCATCGTCAAGAGTCATAGCCCGAACGCCTATCGACACGCGGCCCATGGCCCGCACGGTGCTTTCGTTGAAGCGTATTGCGCGTCCGTTGCGGTTGGCAATGATTATCTCTTTATTGCCGTCAGTTAGCAGCACGTCGATTACCTTGTCGCCGTCGTTCAGTTTGATAGCTATTATGCCGTTCTGCCTTGGACGCGAATAATCTTTAAGTATTGTCTTTTTTATTAAGCCGTTCTGTGTGCAGAACACCAGATAGTGATTTGATATAAACTCTTCATCATCAAGGCTTTCTATAGCAATGTAAGCGTTTATGGCATCATCGGGCTCAATATTGAGCATGTTCTGTATTGCGCGTCCTTTCGAAGTCTTGCTGCCTTCCGGTATATCAAATACTCTGAGCCAGTAACAGCGTCCTTTTTGTGTAAAGAATAGAATGTAGTTGTGCGTTGTGGCTGTAAAAATATGCTCAATAAAGTCTTCGTCACGTTTATCGCTGCCTTTGGAGCCTACTCCACCCCTACCCTGCAGACGGTATTCGGTAAGTGCAGTGCGTTTTATGTAACCCAAATTTGATATAGTTATAATCATGGGTTCATCGGCATAGAAATCCTCCGGATTAAACTCTTCGCTTGCCAACACAATCTCCGTTTTCCGCCCGTCACCGTACTTATCTATTATAGACTGCATCTCATCCTTGATTAACTGCTTACATTTTTCAGGGTCATTCAGAATGCTTTGCAACTCTTCTATGCGTGCCAACATATCATTATACTCGTTGTGAAGTTGGTCCTGCATTAGTCCGGTCAACTGTCTCAGTCGCATATCCACTATAGCTTTTGCCTGGATTTCATCCAGTTCAAAACGCTCCATAAGTTCCTGTATGGCATCATTCGGATTCTTTGCGGACCTTATTATATGTATAACCTCATCAATGTTATCCGATGCTATTATCAATCCTTCAATTATATGAGCACGTTTTTTGGCCTCATCGAGATCATACTGAGTACGGCGTGTCACCACCTCGTGACGGTGCTCATTGAAGCACTCTATGAGTTCGCGTAGGTTAAGGCATTTGGGACGACCTTTGACGAGTGCAATATTGTTCACACTGAATGATGTCTGTAACGAGGTCATCTTGAACAACTTATTTAACACCACACCGGTATTGGCATCCCTTTTAATCTCAATTACTATGCGCATACCCTCACGGTCCGACTCGTCATTTACATTGCTTATACCATCAATTTTTTTGTCGGTAACAAGAGCGGCTATAAACTTGATGAGATCGGCCTTGTTTACTCCGTAAGGTATTTCGGTTACTATTATTTTGTCATGTTGCGGTTCAGACTCAATTTCGGTGCGGGCACGCATTATGACACGGCCGCGTCCGGTTTCGAATGCATCACGTACGCCGCTTATTCCGTAAATGAATCCTCCGGTGGGGAAATCAGGGGCCTTGACATACTGCATAAGCTCTTCAACGGTAATATCCGGATTGTCAATCATTGCCATACAGCCATTGAGAACCTCTGTAAGGTTATGAGGCGGCATATTGGTTGCCATACCTACGGCTATTCCCGACGAGCCGTTCACAAGCAAATTTGGAATGCAGGTCGGAAGAATTGTCGGCTCCTCCTCCTTGTTGTCATAGTTGGGTACAAAGTCAACGGTGTTCTTGTCTATGTCTTGCATCATCTCTTCGCCTATTTTCCTAAGGCGTACTTCGGTGTAACGCATAGCAGCCGGGCTGTCACCGTCAACCGAACCGAAATTGCCCTGACCGTCAACTAAAGGATAACGCATTATCCAATCCTGCGCAAGTCGCACAAGTGTACCATATACTGATAAGTCTCCATGAGGATGGAAGTGTCCAAGCACATTACCTACCGTACGTGCCGATTTGCGGTAACCCTTGTCGGATGTGTTACCGTCACGCATCATACTGTACAATATGCGGCGGTGTACCGGTTTAAGTCCATCGCGTGCGTCAGGTAACGCACGGGAGACTATAACTGACATTGAATAGTCTATGTATGAGGACTTCATTTCTTCCTCAATATTCACCCTGATAATTCTGTCCTGATTATCCAATTTCTACTATTTTTTTATCTTTTATAAAGTAAATTCTGCCTCTTGGCATTTGCAGTCAAAATTAGTCAATTTTAATTACCTGACCAACGTGTAAGCAGACTTTTAATCGTAAGGTGTTAATAACTTTTTTGTCGTCTTGTCAGGACTTTATGTCATACCTATATGGTTGGCACGCGTTTTGTTCATATATTTGCGTACTGCCGAATTTATTTCTCGGCAAAACACACATATTTATATTATAACAAAGATGAATAAACGCATTTCAGATAAATTGAATTCGATAATAGTGTTAAGTAAGGAGGAGGCCGAACGTCTTTCGTATTCGGAGGTTATGCCTGAACACCTGCTGTTGGGCATGATTCGGGACGGTAATAATAAGGCCGTGGAGATGCTTATCAAACTCAATGTGGAACTCGGCGAGCTCAAGAGTCGTCTCGAATCGCTTCCCTCTTCATCGGATAATCCCGTGCAGGGAAAGGTTCCCATTGAAAACATATCTCTTTCAATGGTTGTGACCAGGCTTTTAAGAATCGGGATGCTTGAGGCCCGTCTGCGTAAAACCGATGAAGTTGATGTTGAACATCTGCTGCTTGCAATCGCAAGGGATCATTCAGGTAAAGCTGCTGAAATATTAGCCTCGTATCAGGTTGATTACCGCACTCTTGCAGATCTACTGCAATCGGGGCATGATGAAATACAGATGGGTATGGGACTGACTGAAGATGACGAAGATGAGGATGGTCTGTCCGCTTCATCCGATTCCGACAAACAGGGCAAAGGCGGAAGCGTTACCACAACTACGCGTCAGTCGGGAAGCAAGACCCCTGTTCTTGACAGTTTCAGTAATGACATTACTCAGGCAGCGCAGGAAGGCCGCCTTGATCCGGTTGTAGGGCGTGTCAAGGAGATTGAACGGCTGGCTCAAATACTGACCCGTCGTAAAAAAAACAACCCGATACTTATCGGCGAGCCGGGTGTCGGCAAATCGGCAATAGTCGAAGGACTTGCCCAAAGAATAATTACCCGTAAAGTTTCTCCCATGTTATTTGGAAAGAGGATCCTTTCACTTGACATGGCAGCTGTTGTTGCCGGCACAAAATACCGCGGACAATTTGAGGAGAGGATCCGTTCCATAATTCAGGAACTGAAGAAAAATCCTAACATAATAATTTTCATTGACGAAATCCATACCATTATTGGTGCCGGTTCGGCGCCGGGCTCCATGGATGCCGCCAATATGTTTAAACCGGCTCTTTCACGCGGTGAGATTCAGTGTATAGGTGCTACCACGATTGATGAGTTCCGCAAGTCCATAGAGAAAGACGGTGCATTGGAACGTCGTTTTCAGAAGATTGTAGTTGAACAGACCACACCCGAAGAGACTCTGCTCATACTCCAGAATCTCAAACCTTTGTATGAAGACCATCATAATGTGATATATACGGACGATGCTCTCAGCGCATCTGTCTTACTGGCTGAACGCTATATAACCGATCGCGTCTTCCCCGATAAGGCCATCGATGTGATGGATGAATCGGGGTCACGTACCCGTCTTTCCAACCTATCCCTGCCTAAAGAGATTGAAGACAAGGAGAATGAGATTGACTTTACCCGCGAAGGCAAGAACGATGCCGTAGCACGTCAGGATTTTGAATTGGCCGCCCGTTTCCGCGACCGCGAGAAATCGCTTGAAGGTGAACTTGAAGTGATGAAACGTGATTGGGAAGTGTCGCTTAAGAGCCGTCGTGAGATAGTTGACGAGGAGAAAATAGCTTCGGTGGTATCTATGATGACCGGTATCCCTGTACAGAAACTGGCAAGTGAGGAGGGAGAAAAACTGAAAAATCTCTCCCCTGTCCTGAAGTCGAAAGTGATTGCGCAGGATAAGGCTATAGATACTCTTGCCAAGGCAATAAGAAGAAGTCGGTGCGGTTTGAAAAATCCCAACAAACCTATAGGCTCGTTCCTCTTCCTGGGACCAACGGGTGTGGGTAAGACTCTGCTTGCCAAACAGCTTGCCGAGCAGATGTTCGGCACAGAGGATGCCCTTATTAGGGTTGACATGAGTGAATTCATGGAGAAGTTTGCAGTTTCCCGTCTGGTTGGAGCGCCTCCGGGATATGTAGGATACGAGGAGGGCGGACAGCTTACCGAAAAAGTGCGCCGTAAGCCCTACTCTATTGTGCTGTTTGACGAGATTGAAAAGGCACATCAGGATGTCTTCAATATTCTGCTTCAGGTTATGGATGAGGGCCGTCTGACTGACAGTGACAGCCGTACGGTCGATTTCCGCAACACAATAATAATAATGACATCGAACATCGGCTCCCGTCAGATACAGGAATATGGACGTGGAATCGGATTCGGAACGGATGACAGCAGCCTTGAGGGAGCTCGTCAGGATATTATCAGGAAAGCTCTCCATAAATCCTTCTCCCCCGAATTCATAAATCGTATTGACGAGATCATTACATTTAACCAGCTGAATCGTGACTCAGTGGAGAAGATAGTCGATATTGAATTGGACTTCCTCAAATCACGTATTGAGGCCATGGGATATGGCTTTACTGTGACGCCCGAGGCCAAATTATTCCTGGCCGATAAGGGTTACAGTACGAAATTCGGAGCCCGTCCCCTGAAACGTGCCATTCAAAACCATGTTGAGGACCGTCTGGCCGAAATAATGATTGACGATAAGCTTAAACAGGGTGATATGTTGACCATATCGGTCGAAAATGATGAAACAATAGTAAAAATAAATTGATAAAATGCAAAAAGGTAAGATTGGAGTAACTACCGAGAATATATTTCCGGTTATCAAACAATTTCTTTATAGTGATCGCGAGATTTTCCTTCGTGAAATAGTTTCTAATGCTGTCGATGCGGTTCAGAAGCTAAAAACTCTTGCATCAAAAGGTGAATTTAAGGATGAAATGGGAGACCTTACCATCCATGTTAAGGTGGAGAAAGACAGAATTACCGTCACTGACCGCGGTATAGGTATGACAGCTGAGGAGATTGACAAATATATCAATCAGATAGCTTTTTCTGGCGCCAACGATTTCCTTGACAAGTATAAGACCGATGCCAATGCTATCATAGGTCACTTCGGTCTGGGATTCTATTCGGCTTTTATGGTATCCAAAAAGGTTGAAATCATTACGAAATCGTATCAGGAAGGTGCACAGGCTGTAAAATGGAGCTGTGACGGTTCACCGGAATTTGAGTTGACCGATGGTGACAAGTCGGACCGTGGAACCGATATAGTACTCTATATTGACGATGACAGCAAGGAGTATCTTCAGGAGAGTACCATACAGATGCTCCTTAAGAAATATTGCCGTTTTCTGCCCGTACCCATAGCTTGCGGAAAAAAGAAAGAGTGGAAAGATGGTAAGGAGGTTGAGACCGATCAATTCAACATTATAAATAATGTGGAACCGCTCTGGACGAAGACCCCGACCGAGCTCAAAGATGAAGATTATAAGGAATTTTACCGCGATCTCTATCCCATGCAGGATGAGCCGTTGTTCTGGATCCATCTTAACGTGGACTTCCCGTTCCATTTGACAGGAATTCTCTATTTCCCCAAGATAAGAAGCAATCTGGATCTTCAGAAGAATCGTATTCAGCTATATTGTAATCAGGTGTTTGTGACCGATTCGGTCGAAGATATCGTTCTGGACTTCCTGACACTGCTTCATGGCGTTATCGATTCGCCTGATATACCCCTGAATGTCTCCCGTTCATATCTGCAAAGTGACTCCAACGTCAAGAAAATATCGGGTTACATTACCAAGAAGGTGGCTGACCGTCTTACGGCCATTTTTAAGAATGACCGCAAGGAGTTTGAGAGCAAGTGGGACGATGTCAAGCTATTTATCAACTATGGAATGCTGACAGAGGAGGATTTCTACAGCAAAATGGAAAATGTGGCTCTGTTCAAGGATACAGAAGGCTCCTATTTCACATTCGATGAGTATAAGAAGCTCATTGAGAACAGTCAGACCGACAAGAACAAGAACCTTATTTATCTATACTCAACAAACAAGGAGGAACAGCACGGTTTCATTGAGATAGCCTTGAATAAAGGTTATAGCGTGCTGCTTATGGATAACAGCCTGGATGTGGCACTTATTGGAATGCTTGAACAGAAGTTTGGGCAAAACAGCCGTTTCCTGCGTGTTGACAGTGACTCTATCGATAATCTGATCAAAAAGGATGAGAGCAAGGGCGTCGATCTTCCTGACGGGCAGTTGCGTATGCTCAAACAGCTATTCAGCAGTCAGATGCCCAAAATTGAGAAGGCCGATTTTCATGTTGATGCCCAATCGCTCGGAGAGGATGCCCTGCCCGTATTGATAACTACCGGCGAATATATGCGGCGCATGAAGGATATGGCCGCCATCCAGTCCGGAATGAGTTTTTATGGCGATATGCCCGATATGTTCACTGTCATTCTGAACAAAGATCACAAACTCATACAGCGGATACTTGACGATGCCGGCGATGCATGTGATGCCAAGGTCAAACCCGAAGATGAGAAGCTGGAGGCTTTGAAACAGCGTCAGTCCGAGCTGCGTAAGGCTCGTGAAGGCAAGAAGGACGATGAAGTTCCTCAAGCCGAAAAGGACGAGATGAATGAGATTGAAGCCGGGATCAGCGAAACGGAATCGGCTGTCTCATCTATCTATTCCGAATATGCGGCTACCAACAAAGTAATCCACGAGTTGATAGACCTTGCATTATTGCAGAACGGAATGCTTAAAGGCGAATCGCTTTCGACCTTCATACGCAGGAGTATTGAGCTGATTTGACGATATCGGCATTAATTTAATCTAAAAGGGCACCGGAATAGTACATCGGTGCCTTTTTTTTTCTATTTTTGTCCAAATGCATATTAATAAGAATTATGCCTAAAAACAGACGAACCATTGTTTCACTGCTGTTTTTGTTGCTTCTGGCCGTTTCGGCAAACGGTCAGAAGGTTGGGCTTGTACTCAGCGGAGGCGGTGCCAAAGGCATGGCTCACATAGGAATGATAAGGGCGCTCGAAGAGAACAATATCCCTATTGATTATATTACCGGAACCTCAATGGGAGCCATCGTAGGCTCATTGTATGCCATGGGATACTCTCCCGATGAGATGCATGAACTCATCAGTTCAGACGATTTTCGCCGATGGTACACCGGCAGCGAGGATATGAGTTACCGTTTTTATTTTAAACAGTCGCCGCCTACCCCATCAATAATTAATGTCAGCATAGCCGTCAGGGATTCCATGACGATATTACGTCCTCTGATAAATAGTGTCATTGACCCGTTGCAGATGAATCTGGCTTTCGTCGATGTATATGCCGGAGCATCAGCCGCATGCGGTAATGACTTTGACAGTCTTATGGTACCGTTCAGAGCTGTGGCATCGGATGTTTTCAACAAGGCTCCCATCATACTTGACAAAGGTGACCTTGGCAATGCGGTACGCGCCTCTATGTCACTTCCATTTGTCTTCAGTCCTATCAGGATAGATTCCGTTATTGTATATGACGGCGGTATCTATAATAATTTCCCGGTCGATGTAATGGTTGAAGAGTTTGCTCCGGACTTCATAATAGGAAGCGTGGTAGCCACGTCGGTTGACCGCCATGAGGAGTACCTCTTCCCTGATGAGTATGATATTATGGGGCAGGTACGCAGCATGATAGTCCAGCGCAGCGACTATAACCTTGATCCGGAATTAGGCGTAAGGCTGGAATTCAAACTAGACGATATAGGGATGTTGGATTTTCAAAAGATTGACTATGTTGAAAAAGTCGGATATGTGAACACCCTCTCTATGATTGATTCCATCAAAAGCAGGCTCTCCTCTCAAAGAGAAATACAGGAGGTAAACCAATCCAGAGAGAGTTTCAAGAACCGCATTCCTGAAATGCTTTTTAGCGAAATTGAGGTAACAGGTGCTAACCAGGCTCAGAAACGATACATATCCAGAGAATTCAATGCCGATCGTGGAACTTTCGACTTCAGTGAGTTTAAGAGGGGTTACTTTAAAATGCTCTCCAATGAGGCTATAAAAAAAGTGTTGCCCAACACAGTAATGAAGGCTGACTCAACCTTTAAACTCAATCTTGATATAACCATTGATGACCATCCTACCTTTGAACTTGGAGGATGTCTCTCATCGGGTATAACCAGCCAGTTGTACGGTGCGGTGTCATTCCGTCATTTAGGTGAATCATCGGCTGCATATCTTCTTGAAGGTCAGATAGGAAGGGCATACAACAATGCCCAATTCATAAGCCGTTTCGATTTGGCAAGCCGGATACCTATGGCCTTCACTCTTCAGCTTGCATACAACAATATGAACTATTTCAATTCCGCTTATGTCTTTTCAGATAAGATAGTTCCGGCTCTTAACAAGGAGATTGAGTTTTTTGGCAAGGTCAAAATGTCAAGACCATTCCTCAACAACTACAAGGCCGTCTATTCATTCGGAGTAGCTCATCATAAGGATTTTTATTCTCAAACAAGCAATATAGATATAGCCAACTTTAAGTATGACTGTACCAGACATTATATTGTAGGAGGTTCTGTTCTCTTTTCCGGAAACACACTCAATTCCATTCAGTATCCTACGCGTGGAAATTCGGAATCAATCATAGCTCAGATATATACGGAAAACAGTCAATTCCGTCCGGGAAACAAGGTATCGCCCGATCATCATTCAATTGACCAGTCGTGGTTGCAGATGACTGTTGCGACGGAAAACTATTTCAGACTGTCCAACCATCTGACCCTTGGATTCAACGTTCAGGGGTATTACTCCTCACGTAACCTCTCCACGAACTATTATGCCACAATAATGCAGTCGGGGCGCTACTATCCCACCGTGAACAGCCGCTTTGTCTTTGATCCGGCATTCTGTGCCAACTCTTACATTGCAGGTGGTGTAAAACCTATATGGATTATCAATAATGTCTTTCATTTGCGTTCCGAACTTCATACCTTCATACCGGCACGTACAATATTAAACGACAATGGTAATCCTGTTTACGGTAAAGGATTAGAAGGAATACAGTTTCTCGGTGAGCTCTCTTTTGTGGCACAGTACAACCGCATTAACTTTAATGCTTATGTGAACACCACCACATCGCCCCATAACGGCACTACATTCGGCATCACCTTGGGAATACTCATGCCTAACGAATGGTTCATCGAGCGTTAATCAAAACAATGCCATATTTCCAATTCCGTCTTCCTGTTCTGCCTTCCCAACAACGCTTTTCTAATAACATTTTCCTAACAACGCTTTTCTCCTGTTTTTCTGCATAAAAATAGAAAGGTTTTTCAATATAGATAAAATATTTATCCTATACGGTTCTGTATTGCTTCTTGCTTTTAATTTTAATTATCTTTGCTGCCACATAATAAGTCAATATGAAGTACTACATCTTATTTGGCCCTCCGGGGGCAGGAAAAGGCACACAGGCAGGTGCCGTATCGGAGAAATATAATCTTAAACATATCAGTACAGGCGATTTGCTTCGTGCTGAAATTGCAGCCGGGACCGAACTGGGTAAAAAGGCAAAAGACATTATGGCTGCCGGAAACCTTGTTCCGGACAGAGTGGTTGAAGACATGATTGAAAAAGTGTTTGACGACAATAAGGACGTTGCAGGATTCCTGCTTGACGGTTTTCCCCGTACTTTAGGACAAGCCGGCGACCTTGACGAAATGCTCTCCCGTCGCGGCGAGAAGGTAAACGCTGTAATTTCAATAATGATTTCCGATGATACCATACAGTCCCGTCTTATGCACCGTGCTTCCATTGAAGGCCGTGCCGATGATGCTAATCCGGAAACTATCAAGAATCGCATTGTTACCTATCACAAACAGACCAAACCTCTTATTGATTATTACCGAAAAGACGGCAAATACTATGAAGTTGACGGCGAGAACGGTGACATTAGTGATGTGCGTAAAAGGATGTTCAGTGTCTTTAAGGGCGTTGACACTAAATTTGCCGGTCGTGAGGTTGTGATTGACGAGGCGTTGCTTGATCGTGTCCAGAAGCTTGCCCATGAATCACCCCGCCTGCGCATGAATTACGATTTGAGAAATACCGAAGAGGATCAGTCTCAGCGTATGCTCAACGTAATGTTGCCCGGTACCAGAACCGCCATACATAAGCATAATATGTCCAGTGAAACCATTATGTTGCTGCGTGGCAAGATGGATACGGTCTTATATAATGACGACGGCAGCGAGAAGGAACGAATCCACATGGGTGGCGATTCAGGAGTCATAGGAGTCAATATACCTACCGGTCAGTGGCATACGTTTGAAGTTTATGAGCTGGCTATAATTTTCATGGCTCAGGATGGTCCATGGTCTCCTCTCTCCAAAGAGAACATGTTGAAAGCAAGCTATTGACGGCTACATTATGATGAAAGCCATATTTCTTATGAAAAGCCCAAAATAATTGCTTAGCGAAATGCCGATTGTGGAAAAATAATAGTATCTTTGCACCGCTTTTTAGGATGGTTCCGTAGCTTAACTGAATAGAGCATCTGACTACGGATCAGAAGGTTCCGGGTTTGAATCCCGGCGGAATCACATAAAACCCCGCTAGAACATATCCTAGCGGGGTCGCTTTTTTAAAAAGGCCAAAATCGTGCCAAAATCGTGCCCCATTTGTGCCCCATTTGTGCCCCATTCAATTGTCCAAAAATATGTCGCCTAGTGTTTTATGGCGTCCTTATTTTTTATTCTTCTTATACGATTGT
>Ga0209723_1002043_pt1 | contig 28712 bp, 25 predicted proteins | sample BiotimSIPDNA_2_FD_185750 | JGI IMG/M metagenome (GOLD analysis project Ga0209723, IMG submission 185750) | Anaerobic biogas reactor microbial communites from Washington, USA - Biogas_R2 time_0 SIP DNA (SPAdes) (version 2) | ecosystem: Engineered > Bioreactor > Anaerobic > Unclassified | place...
CTGCGTAGTGATCAAAGGCCAAAACGACCACGAGATTGATGATTTTATCGCGCTCACCAAGGAGCGGCCAATAGACGTACGTTTTATTGAGCTGATGCCGATTGGGGATATGGGCAAGAATGGCGGCCGGGGTGTTTCAAATGAATCGCTGCTCGAGGCTAGGCCATACCTCGTGCCTGTGCCGCCGCGCTACCCCAGCCAGCCGTCCACGGATTACCGCGTGCTGGGTTATATGGGCAGGGTGGGCTTCATCAGCCCGATTTCGCATAAATTTTGTGCTGACTGCAACCGCATCCGCTTGATGAGCGATGGGATGATGCGGCCGTGCTTGGGGGTGGATACTGAATTTTCGTTGTTGGAAGCCTTAGAGCAAGATGATGAGGTCTTACGGGAAACGATCCGCGAGATTATTTTTTACAAACCGATCGGGCATAAATTTGAAAGTTGTTCCTACTCGAACAGAAATATGAGCAGGATTGGAGGCTAGACGCGTGGCAAAGGTATTATCAATCAACATCAGCACTAAAACGGGCACGATTAAATACCCGGTTCCGGGGGCGTTTTTCCGTGTGAACCACGGCATCGAGGGCGATGCACACGCCGGCGACTGGCACAGGCAGGTGAGCTTGCTGGCCCAGGAGAGCGTGGATAAGATGATTGCAAAAGGGGTGAAAGGCCTCAAACCAGGCATCTTTGCCGAGAATATCACCACCGAGGGGATCGAGGTCTTCACGCTGCCGGTGGGCACCAAACTGCAAATTGGCGAGGTGCTGATGGAAGTCACGCAGATTGGCAAGGAATGCCACCACGATTGCGATGTTTACAAGCAGGTGGGTATGTGCGTGATGCCCCGTGAAGGGGTCTTTACCAGGGTGCTCAGGGGAGGGAATATGCACCCGGGTGATGAGATCATCGTTATCCCGACGATCAAGGCGGCTGTGCTGACCATTAGCGATAAGGGGTCCGCAGGGATTCGCGAGGATAGAAGCGGTCCGGCAGTGGTGCAGGCGCTGAAGGGGGTTGCTGCGGTTCAAAAGCAGCTGATTTTGCCAGATGAGTTTGAGCAGATCAAAGCCACCCTGGTTGAACTTTGCGACTCGGGCGAGCTGGATTTGATCTTCACCAGCGGCGGGACGGGCTTTGCACCCCGTGACGTGACGCCTGAGGCGACCATGGCCGTGGTGGAGCGGGCGGTCCCGGGCATCCCGGAAGCCATGCGTGCGGAGAGCCGTAAGATCACCGAGCGTGCCCAGCTCTCACGGGCGGCGGCCGGCATCCGCAAGCGCACGCTGATTATCAACCTGCCGGGTTCGCCCAAGGCAGCGGTTGAGTGTTTGCAGGTGTTATTGCCAGTGATGGCCCACGCTGTGGAGACGCTGCGCGGTGAGGCGTATGAGTGCGCGACACCAGTAAATTCAGCTGAAAGCAAGGAAGCTGAAAGCTGAAAGCAAAGAAGCTGAAAGCTGATCCCATTCACTTCGTTCAGGGACTTTGAAGCTGAAAGGTGAAAGAAAAAAAGCGGGTAGCTGGTTGCTAGTAGCTTTGTAGCGTGCATTCTGAACCTGTCCCAGTTCAGTTCTGGGATTGAACGCACCAATAAAATGCGAAAAGAAAATTAAATCGAAATGGCTGTCCCGGTTGGGGCGGCCTTTTTTGTTGGTGAATAAAGTAGGGGCAGAACTTAAACGAAGTACACATAGTGCCGTGTCTGCCTCGCGCAGCACTCTTCGAGCTGGGCAAGCACAGAGGCTTGCCCCTACGGCAGAACATCGCCCTGCACGCTGGAGAGTGTTACGAAGTACACAGAGTGCCGTGTCTGCCTCGCGCAGCACTCTTCGAGCTGGGCAAGCACAGAGGCTTGCCCCTACTGTCATTGCGAACCGCTGAAAGCGGTGGGGCAATCTCGATGATGGCTAGCATGTGATTTGGTGGGTTGAAGGCGGCGTATGCGCTAATTGAGCGTTTGTTAGCCCCGCCTTCAACACCACCCTACCTAAGCACCTCGTAGGGTGGGGTTGAGCAGGTTGGGTAGTTATTATTTTTTTTTACTGTAATGTACCTGCTCAACCCACCAATGCAACAATGATGGTTATATTTGGTGCGTTCAACACCGGAACAGCACCCTACAAACTAATCAAGATGTTATTATTCGATTGGTTTAGGATGGATGGCTTTGTTGAATATCTCGTATCGACCATCGGGGCGCAGAAACAGGAATTTTTCTGTGTGATTCCACTCGTACCTGGTAGGAATAAGATTAACGACGGTAGCCATCAGGAACCGCCAGATGGTTATTTCTTTCCAGGTGCCTTGTTTTCTCACCAGGGTGGTAATTTGAGTGTACGATAGGGGTTGCTGTTCATTGATAAAACAATTCTTAATCGCTTCTGCACAAGATTGACCTTGGTATCCTTTTGGCATGATGAACTCCTATTCGCATATGTTGTTTTTGTAATATCTATAGTTAATTATTTATATTAGTGAATTGTGGTTATCTGATTGGCAGTCTTTCTCAGGCCAGTAATATGGGACCGGTGCTTAATAGATGTTTGTTTGGTGAGATCACAACCGGAACATCATCCTCCTAGTTGAAAGTTAGAAGAAAAATGTAGTACTTATATATCCTGGTTATCAATATTTACTAGATCATCGGCATATTGATAAGAAATTAATTCGCCATCTTGGGTGGCTTTATAAGCAATTTCCTCATGAGCATATTCAGATATCATGGCAGCATTAAATGTTGAAAGTTTTCCACTAATTTTATTAAGTATTTCGATTTCAGAAGAGTCTAAATACTTGAGATCAGGAGACTCACTTATAAATACCTCCCCTACATAATTATGAAATTTTTGTACCTCCGAGTTAATCTCTTTTTTCCAGTCTTTGAGAATGGTCAGCCAGGTATCAAACTTATCGGGAACTGGACCAAATGGCGCATGGGCATAGCGGAGGCCTGTTATGGAGGTGCTGTATTGTTTGTAATGGTAAAAGTCTGCATAAAAGAGCATCTTGAGTAGTTTCGTTTTAACCACGCCGCCTTTGTGACAGAAAAATTTTATAACCTCGCCCAACTTTTCTAAATTAAAAGACATAAAGCCACTCATGATATCTGCAGGGTAATTTCCAAATTTTTCAACCGTTTCATTAATTAAATCGGAGCAACCCGATTCATGTGATTCGAGTTGCTCCAATATGTTGATAACCTTTTGTTCTGATAATTTATCCTTGTTTCGAATAACAAGCTCTTTCAATTGTTTTGGATCCATTGCATAACGAATAATCTGGTCATGACTTTCAGATTGCAGGGCTCCGTTTTCGTACCTATTTATGGTGGCAATTCCAATGCTTAGAATTTCACTGAACTCTTTTTGAGTTAACCCTAATTTTTTACGAAATATTTTGATCTGTTCTGATTGGAGTAGCCCTACACGATTTCGATATTCTCGATAGGCTTCACCTAATGGATCATAACCCGGGCGGGGATGTTCAACATCCTCTCCACATTCGTCGCAATGGTGATATTCGATCTTCACTGGAATTGATTGACCCCTAATATTAAAAATCTCGGTTGATTGGACTAATTGTTGGATTGTTTCCTTTTCACAATTTGGACAGTACATTTTCATTTTATTCTCTTTTTTGTCTAATTCCTTTTGAATGGATACCTCATAGGGTACTCAGAAATATGAAATGATAAACAAATAGCTTGGTTGCGATTCAAATCAATCTTTAATTTTATGTAAATTTCATGCTCATCAATTGTTTTACCAAAAACCCACAAACTATCTTTTGGTTTATATTCATCCTCGAATGGACCTGAACAATAATCTTCTACTTTTAATTGGCGGATGACATCATCACGTTGAATTGTGGTTATGCCTAGTTGGATTAGCGTATCTAGATTTTTCTTATGGTTACCTTTAACTTCATATTTATTTTCTGCCATTGACCCTTTGAAATCTTTTAAGAACCCGCGGATTAGTATTCTTAAATCTTCACTTGAGGGAGCATCCATCCACACCTCCGCAATAATTTTTTAAGGTGCCATAAATATATTATCATATGATAAATAATTTGTCAAGAAACATATCAATTGATAAATTCTGGTGTTTTACCATTACCATTCTCCCAGTGGGGCGGATTGCAGTTTGGCAAGCATGGTTTCTGCCAGCCCAATCACAAAGTCAAGGTCGTATTCCTTTTCCCAACCCCAACTACCCACTCTTGACTTGTAATTTTTATAGGCTGTTTCTATTAAATACATGTTTCTGTATTCACCATTATTCTGCAGTTCCTTTTTCTGCCAGATTATTGACACATCTCCCAGTGGGTAATTTTCATCAACTATCTTGTATTCTGGATCCTTTTTGCTTGTGTTGAACTCACCCACTGTAGTCAATAGAGCCCCTTCTGCGGTTTTATACTGAATAATATTATGGAATACTTGTTCTGGCGCCTTGACTGTTTTAGACGTGCGGTTGTAGTACACAGCCCATCCGTAAATCCTGCCGGTCTTATCCAGGTATTCCAGGCCTTCTTCCCTGCCCCATTCCCTGATAATGTCATCATTTGACATTACCGTAATCCATCCGGAGTTGGGCAGGATATATTTTCCTTCTGGGGGGATGTCATCTTTTGTCATCAGGAAGTCGCGCGAATCCATGGTTATGACGCGTGTATCTGGCGTGGCGGTGTGGGTGGCTGTGGGGGTCTCGGTTGGTTCGGGCGTGTTGGTAGCGGTGGGCAATTGCGTTGCGGTGGCGGTCGGTGCGAGTGTCGGCGTCTTGGTGGGCAGGGCAGCCTGGGTCTTCGCCAGCGCAGTCTGCACGGCTGACTCCGAAGGCGCACACCCAAGAGCGGTAAGTAAAACAAGGGCAACCAGGCTTATAAAAATTAATTTCTTCATCAATCCTCCTAAATAAATCCTGCTAATAAACTGTTGTTTTTGGGTTATTGTAAAGTAGTCCTTTTTGTCAGCGCTATAAACTTAATTCCCCTCGCCCTCTACAATCCGGATCTGTTCGTCGGTCAGGCCGTAAAGCTCATAGACGAGCTGGTCAATCTGGGCGTCGGTGGCGGCGATTTCACGCTGGAGCTGCTCTTGCTCGAAGGGGGTTTGGGGGTTGCGCTTGTGCAGCGCGAGCATACGCTCCACCAATGCTACCATGTGGTCGTGCTGTTTGACCTCGGCTGGGTTGGTGAAGTCAAGTAATTGAATAGGGAGTTTATCGATAAATTGCTTTCCAGCAGCAAAATATCCACCATGAAATGTCGTAGATATGTGCATAAAGTAAAAATTTAGCAGCTTTGAGTTTAATAATCCACAAAGATACCTATAATCAACATTATCATTAACTAATAATCCATATCCACCAGTTGTTACATTAATAAAATAAAAAGAATCGTTTATGTCAAAATAAGTACTCAACCTTGATACCATATACGGAATCATTAATTTTTGTCGTTCCCATAGCCCTAAGTTTTGATTTCTACTATATCTATACCAACCTGAATCTTTAAAAGAGTTTTTCTCTCGGGATTCCAGAAATTTTTTCATCCGATTGAGATAATTCCATCCTAGTGGATATAATTTTGCAAACTCACTGTGGCTAAGGAGAGGCGTAGAAGAGTCCATTAATTTATAAGGGTATAAAACCAATGCAGTAGGCTTAGCCCAATAACGACCAATATTTCCACTACGTACGACACTTTTCAACAATCCATTTTCAATCAATACCCAATCATTTAACTCCATTGAAAGAACAGAAGTAACATTATCTGGTTTTCTTTCCCAATTTTTAAATAAGAAAATTTTATCAGCTCCTGTTACCATTCCTTGATATATTCTCTTACTTATATCTCTAAGTTGTAGAGGAGATAAATCTAATTTTTTTACTAGCTTAGCCTTGTTCCCTAAGAAAAAATTCCACTCTAGTTTATTAATTTCTTCTATAAGAATCATTCCACTTTCACATTTTCTTGATTCTATCCATTCTGTAAGATTATTAACATCGTCATAGTGAAATTCCTTTTTTTCTGATGCAGACAAAATTAATATGCATGTATATGTAGTTGCGCCATTAAAAACCTGTTGGTCTCCAAAATAAGTGATTCTTTCAATATTCCTACGATTCCTAATTACATCTCTCAATGACTCACCATAATGAGAATTAAAGAATTTGTGGGGCAAAATGAAACCTAACAAACCATTTGACGATAAAATTTCTAATCCTTTTTCAACAAATACTACATAAATATCATAGTTCCCCTTACTTGCAGAGATATACTTCTTTTTGTAAAACTCAACCTCACCTGGGGCCCATTCTTTCATTGCTTGGATACGTATATACGGCGGATTGCCGATCACAACATCAAAGCCGCCTTGCTGGAACACTTCGGGGAAGGCTTTGTGCCAGTCAAAGGGGTTAACGCGCTCGATCTCTTTCTCGTCTGCCATTAGCTGGCCTGCAAAGTAATCCCAGCCGATCAATGAGTTGCCGCACTTAATGTTATCGCCCAGGTCTGGCAGGGCGCGCTCAAAACCTAAAGTGAGTTGGCCTGTTTCTTCTTCCAGCACTTTCAACAGCAGCGATAATTTGGTTACCTCCACGGCCTGTGCGTCAATATCGACCCCGTGGATGTTGTTGACCAGGATGCGCTTCTTTTCAGAGGTGTTCAGCCGCCAGTCCCCTTCTGCAGCCTGGATGAGCGCTGGATTCCTGCCCTTGGTCCATTTTTCCGGGTCGTTCGCCAGGTACCACTGCTCGTGCCAGTCCAGCAGGTATTGGAAAGCGCCCAGCAAGAAAGAGCCGGAGCCGCAGGCAGGGTCAACGATCTTGAGCCGGCTGGCCTGTTCGGGCGTTTTGCCTTCCAGCAGCTTGCCGACCGTATTGGCGACGATGTAGTCCACGATATACCTGGGCGTGTAATACACCCCGCCGGCCTTGCGCACTTCGGGTTTTTCCTCGATCTTGGCCTGGTGCGAGGGCGTCAGGCGGATGACCTTGCCCAGGAACTGCTCGTAGACCTGGCCGAGGATCTCCACTGGGATTTCCTTAAAGACATAAGGGCAGGGGTAATACAGGCTGCGGATGATGTCCTTCAGGACCTTATCATCAATGCTCAGCGAGGGTGTAAAGCTGTCGACCCGGTTTGTAGCCCCTTTTTCTTCCTTGAAGTGAAAAAGACCCGAGTTGTACCTGGTGTCCGCACGCTGATAAAGCGCGACCAAGCGGGGGCAAATCTCCTTTTGGCTGCTGATCTCATAGAGCTGGTTTTGCGGCTCGATGCCGCGGTCTTCACAGATGCGCAGGAAAATGATGCGATCGATGGTCATCTGCACCGCAAAATTCAGCTGTCGTTCATTTTCAACCAGCGTTTTATTACGCAGGGCAATGTTCTGTGCCAGCTTCGTGCGCCAGCTTTCAATTTCGGCCAGGAATGCATCGTCCACCCTGGTGGTGCCCTTTTTGGCCGTGTTATCTGCTGCGTACTTGTCAAAAGCGCCTTTTTGGATGGCCTGGGGCGAGAAGATGCCGGCAATCTCATCCCAGCGCTCAAGGTACTGGTCGTAAGTCACATACATCACCCGTGCTGCAGCCGGGCTGTCGGTCGGGTTAGGCTTGTTGCGGCAGTCATAAACCGCAAACTCTTCAAAATCAGTTAGGATGGACAGCGGCAAGCCCAGGTTCCAGGCATAGACCTTCAGTTGATAGGCAAATTCCCTGGTGTTGTGGATATCCTCGGCAGGTTTCTTGGCTTCCACAAAGAATTTCCGCTCCCCGCCCAGCCGAAAAGCATAATCAGGCGCCTTGGCGTTGGGGCTGCCCTTCACGTGAATGGAGTCTTCGTGGATGACTTCACGGTATTGGATGGCAAAGTCTTTCATGTTGAACACATCCCACCCCATGGCTTCAAAGAAGGGATTGAGAAATTCCTGGCGCAGTTGTGCTTCGTTATAGGCTGGCGTGTGGTAGGCGTCTTTGTGTTCGTGAAAACGCTCGACAAGCTGGTGGATCACTTCAGGGGCGGACATTGCTTTCCTCCTGTGAGCTGCATGATAGGTAATTTTAACATAGAAAGCGATAAAACCAGCTGAAAGCAAAGAAGCTGAAAGCAAAGAAGCTGAAAGCTCAAAGCAAAGAAAAATATTGCTCTCTTGCTTTAAGGCTCAGGTGGTTTGAACTTAAGAAAAATGTAATGCGAACTGTCAGTTCGCACAACTAATCGTGCTAGATGACCGAGTAACGTTGCTTGAACAAACCAATTATTCTAAATGTTTTTGTTCACTGAAAGTTAAAAGAACAAAGCAAAAAGGAATAAAAACAGGTGCATTCTAAACCTGACCCAGTTCTGTTCTGGGCCTGTCCCTGTTCAGTTCAGGGGTTGAACGCACCAATAATACTTAAGGTAAATAAAAATGGAAGAGCTGTCCTAGTTGTTTGGGGCGGCCTTTTTTGCTGGGGGAAAAAGTAGGGGCAGACACGGAGGTCTGCCCTGGGCAAGCACAGAGGCTTGCCCCTACGGCAGAACATCGCCCTGCACGCTGGTGAGCGTTACGAAGTACACAGAGTGCTATATCTGCTTACTGTCATTGCGAACCGCTGAAGGGTGTGGCAATCTCAATGATGGTTAGGTTGTGATTTGGTGGGTTGAAGGCGGCGTATGCGCTAATTGAGCGTGTGTTAGCCCCGCTTTCAACGCCACCCTACAACTAATACGAAAAGGGTGTGTAATCAACCCGTCTATAACACCTTTTCCCGCTGGTCATATTAAATCCTTATGATGAGCATATCCCTAGAAAATGCCCTGCTGGATTATTCCATAGTATAATAGCCATGGTTCTTCGACTCACTGGGCCTAAATTAAGAAAACATGGGCATGTGAGCGGTAGCGGGCAGCAAATCCCATAGGCTGTCTGCTCGAGGGTGTTGCCGGAAACAGCAGCGCCTCCCATTTGGAAAGGAGAATGCAGTGAAGTACGTATTTAAGAAATTCCTATTTGTTTTAATCTTGGGGGTCATGATTGTTATGACTGGCTGTTCTGCAGCGGTCGAAGAAGTACCCGTAGAAGTGCCAGTTGAAGCGCCAGTAGAAGCCGAATCGGAGGAGCCTGAAATCCTTGAAACCGTTTTGGAACTGGTAAAAGATGACCAGGTCATCTACTTCACTATGGATCAGCTCAAGGCACTGCCAGCCGTGGAAGGCTTGGGTGGGATCATGTCCAGCACGGGCAAAATCACCGCACCAGCGCTCTACAAAGGCGTGCTGGTCAGCACTCTGCTGGATGAAGTTGGCGGGATGACTGATGAGCACAGCGTGGAGATCGTCGCCGAGGACGGCTACTCGATCACCTATTCGCCCAGCCAGATTTTGGATGGCGAATACATCACCTATGATGTCTCCAGCGGTGATGAAATCGATACCATCGGCACCTTGCAGACCATCCTTGCCTATGAGCGCGAGGGTGAGCTGCTCAATCCAGACATGGACGGCCAGCTGCGCCTGGTGATGGTGGGTGAATCTAAGCTGCAGGTGGTAGACGGGCACTGGTCGATCAAGTATGTCAACAAGGTTGTGTTGAAGGAAGCCATCGAAGATTGGGTGGTTGACTTTATCGGGGCCATTGATGAGCCGATGGACAGGGCAACCTTCGAATCTGGTGCGGCGGATGACTGCCACATGCGCACCTGGGTGGACGATGAAGGCCGGGAATGGGAAGGCATTCCCCTTTACTACCTGATCGGCCGCGTGGATGATGAGGTCAAACACGGTGATGATGCCTTCCGGGATGACCTGGCGAAAGCCGGCTATAACATCGATGTTGTTTCTGCAGATGGGTACACGGTTACCTTGGATTCGTTCACGGTCATGCGCAATGATGAAATCATCGTGGCTTACCTTGTAGATGGTGAACCGCTTACTGATGAAGACTTCCCGCTGCGGCTGGTTGGGCCTGAGCTCTCCAAGAAACAGATGGTAGGCGGGATTGCCAGCGTCATTATCGACTTTGAGGTTGAGGCAGAAGCTGAAGCCACAGCGGAGCCGACTGAAGAACCCGCCGCAGAGCAGCCCGTGGGCGAAGTGCCGGCTGTGGTCGGACCGGCAGACGCATCCGTGACCATCACCGGGTTGGTGGACGCTGAAAAGACCCTGACGATGGAAGATTTATTGAAGATGGCCGTGGTCAACCTGAGCGTTGAGCACCCCAAAAGCGGCATGATCGATGTGACCGGCGTACGTATGACGGATGTGCTGGCCCAGTTCACCATTTCTGGCGATGCCAAGACGGTCTCGCTGGTTGCCAGCGATGGCTACTCCGCTGATGTGCCCCTGGCAGACCTCTTAGCCTGTGAAAACTGCCTGGTTGGCTGGGATGAGGAAATGATTCGTTCCACCATGCCTGGGTTTGGCAGCAACCTTTGGGTCAAAGACCTGGCAAAGATCGAAATTAAATAAATGTCTTAAGTTGTGGGTGGGTGAGGAAACTTACCCACCCATCTTTTTAGAGGGCTATGAAACGTATTATAGTTTGGATCGTGCTCGTGTTGACCTTGCTAGGCAGCGCAGCCTGCACGCCAAAAGCAAAGACGCCCCTGGTGGTATTTGCTGCAGGCAGCCTCATCCAACCCTTTGATGACCTGGAGAAAGCTTTTGAGGCGAAATACCCAGACCTTGACATCCTCGCAGAATACCACGGCTCCATCCAGGTGATCCGGCACGTGACCGAACTGCATGAAGCAATCGATGTTGTTGCATCGGCAGACCAGGCTTTGATCCCGATGTTGATGTACGATGTGAATATACCAGGGACGGAGCAGCCTTACTCGGACTGGTATCTCTCTTTTGCGAGCAATCACCTGGCGCTGGCTTACAAGCCCGGGAGCAAATACGCCGATGAGATCAACCAGGACAACTGGTACGAGGTATTGTCCCGCCCGGATGTGAAGGTTGGCTTATCAGACCCGCGTTTTGATGCGGTGGGTTACCGTCAGTTGATGACCTTTGCCATGGCGCAAAATGAGTATGGCAAAGAGACCATTTTCAATGACTTCATCGACGGCCAGTTTACGCACAGGATTCGCCTGGTGGATATGGGCGATCTGCAGATCATCCGCATCCCAGAATTGCTGGAAACAACCAGGGAGAGCCACATTATGATGCGCGGCTCGAGCGTGGCCTTGATTTCACTGTTGGAAGCGGGTGAGATTGATTACGCTTTTGAGTATGAAAGCGTGATCAAGCAGCACAGCTTCGAGATGCTGCGCTTGCCGGACAGTCTGAACTTGGGCAACCCAGACCTGGAAGAGCAGTATGCCCGCGCTACCGTAAAGTTGGACTTCAGACGTTTTGCCTCGGTAGACCCAATATTTAAGGGTGAGCAAATCAAATATGGCATCACCATCCCCAGCAATGCCCCGCACCCTGAAGAAGCGGCGCTATTCATCCAGTTTCTTTACAGCCCCGAAGGGCAGGCCATCATGCAGGAAAATGCACACCCCCTGCTGCTGCCGCCCAGGGGGGATGGGTTGGCAAACCTGCCTGAAAGTTTGCAAGGACTGCGCCAGGGCCAGTGAAAAAAACCCACTTCCCGGTTGGTTTTGTCATTGCGGCCAGCCTGATGATTTTGTTCATCATCCTGCCCATCATTATCACGCTGCTATCAGTCTCGGCTGAGCAGATGCTGCGGACCATCACGGATAAGGATGTGGCCCGGTCAATTGGGCTGACTTTTTTGGCCGGTGCGATTTCAACCGCTATGGGGATGCTGACGGGCTTGCCGCTGGCTTACATCCTGGCCAGGGGGAGTTTTAGGGGAAAATCGCTGCTTTTAGGCATTGTGGACCTGCCGCTTATCATCCCGCACACAGCCGCCGGGATCGCCTTGCTGCTGGTTTTTGGTCGGCAGGGCATGTTGGGGCAGGCTTTTGCGCAAGTGGGCTTGTTTTTTATGGATCGGTTGGCTGGCGTGGTGGTGGGCATGATGTTTGTCAGCCTGCCGCTGCTGGTCAATGCCAGCCGGGATGCCTTTGCCTCGGTCAACGTTGAATTAGAGCAGTCTGCACGGGTGGATGGGGCGAATGCTTGGCAGGTGTTTTGGCAGATCACGCTGCCTATGGCCTGGCGAGGGGTGTTGAGCGGGGCGGTGACGATGTGGGCGCGCGGGATTAGCGAGTTTGGCGCGGTGGTTATTTTGGCTTACAGCCCTAAGATCATCCCCGTCTTGATTTATGAGCGCTTTCAAGGCTTTGGGCTGAGCTCCGCCACGCCGATTGCGGCAATACTGTTGGTGGTGGTGCTGTTTTTGTTTGCGCTGCTGCGCTGGCTGGCGAGTTCGCTGGAAAAAAACAGCTGAAAGCGATAAAACCAGCTGAAAGCTGATCCACACGGGCTTCGGCCTGGGGTGCGTTGCAAAGCTCAAAGGTGAAAGGAAAGAAGCTAAAAGCTGAAAGGTGAAAGCTGAAAGAAAAAAAGTTGGTAGCTGGTTGCTAGTAGCTTTGTAGAATGTAGCTTTGTTGGGTGCGTTCCGAACCTAAACGCACCATTAAAATGCTAAAAGTAAATTGAATCGAAATGGCTGTCCCGATTGGGGCGGTCTTTTTTGTTGAGAAAAAGAGTAGGGGCAGAACTCCGTGTCTGCCTCGCGCAGCACTCTTCGAGCTGGGCAAGCACAGAGGCTTGCCCCTACGGCAGAACATCGCCCTGCACGCTGGTGAGTGTTACGAAGTATACAGAGTGCCTAGTCTGCCTCGCGCAGCACTCTTCGAGCTGGGTAACCACAGAGGGTTACCCCTACTGTCATTGCGAATCGCCGAAGGCGGTGTGGCAATCTCGATGATGGCTAGCTTGTGATTTGGTGGGTTGAAGGCGGCGTATGCATTAATTGAGTTTGTGTTAGCCCGCCTTCAACGCCACCCTATGAGGCACATGGGTAGGGTGGTGTTGAGCAGGACGGATAATCAATTTTGTTTGTATGCAATGCATCTTCTCAACCCACTAATGTAGCAACGCTGGTTGTAATTAGTGCGTTCAACCCAAGGACTGAACTGGGGCAGGATCAAAACAGCATCCTACAACTGATGGCCTAAACGGGTGTGTAATTGCCCCGCTTATAACATCTTTTCCCGCTGGTCATATTAAATCCTTATGATGAGCATATCCCTAGAAAATGCCCTGCTGGATTATTCCATAGTATAATCGCCATGGTTCTTCGACTCACTGGGCCTAAATTGATAGAACATGGGCATGTGAGCGGCAGCGGGCAGCAAATCTCATGGGCTGTCTGCTCGAGGGTGTTGCCGGAAACAGCAGCGCCTCCCATTTGGAAAGGAGAATGCAGTGAAGTACGTATTTAAGAAATTCCTATTTGTTTTAATCTTGGGGGTCATGATTCTCAGCCTTGCCGCTTGTGCAAAGAAAATTGAGAACCCGGTTATCCGCTTATCGACGACCACCTCGGTCAACGATTCGGGCCTGATGGCATACTTGCAGCCGGTCTTTGAGGCGGATACGGGCTACACGCTGGAGGTCACTTCAGCGGGCACCGGCGCCGCCATTGAAAAAGGTCGCACGGGCGATGCGGACGCACTATTGGTGCATGCCAAGGCTTCGGAAGAGGAGTTCATCGGCGAGGGCTATGGCGAGGAACGCGTACCCTTTATGTACAACTTCTTCGTCATTGTCGGCCCAGAGGCAGACCCAGCCGGGGTTAAAGGTGTTGCAACAGCCGCCGAGGCTTTCCAGAAGATTGCAGATGCTGGGGCAACCTTTATCTCGCGTGGAGATGACAGCGGCACGCACAAAGCGGAACTGAAGATCTGGGGCGCCATGGGTTACGACCCAACCGGGCAGCCCTGGTACGTCAGCGTGGGCGACAGCATGGGCAGAGTCCTGACCGTGGCAGACGAGATGGTGGCATACACCTTTACCGATAAAGCCACCTACCTGGCGCATGATAATGCGCTCAGCCTGCTCCTGGAAGAGACGGACGACATGAAGAATACCTATGCCATGATCGCCATCAAACCAGAGCGCTACCCAGATACCAATTACGAAGGCGCCCAAGCCTTTATCGAGTGGATGACCTCTGAAAAGGCGCTAAAGCTGATTGCTGAATACGGCGTTGAGGAATACGGCGAGCAGTTATTCTTCGTTCCTTAAGAGAAGATAAAGACTTAACCTGACCAGGGGCTTGCTACGCTGAGAACCCGTTAACTGGCTCCTGGTCAACTCAAGGCAAGATTTCTTTTGCAAACCTTATTAGAAGCTTTTCGATTGCTCTTAGGCGCAGACCCCGAGCTGCGGCAGATCATTGCCGTTACGATGCAGATGTCGCTGCTCAGCACGGGTATCTCAGCCCTGCTGGGTATCCCGCTGGGGGTGCTGATCGGCGCGAATGACTTCAAAGCCAAGCGCCTGGTCAACCGCCTCCTGCACACCCTGATGGGCTTGCCACCGGTGGTAGCAGGCTTGATCGTGTTTCTGCTGCTCTCACGCAGCGGACCGCTGGGGACTTTTAAACTGCTGTATTCGGTTACGGCCATGGTGATTGCGCAAGTGGTGCTGATCACACCCATCATCACCGGTTTGACCGCTAATGTGGTCTCCATCAAGGCACCCCTGATCCGCGAAACGGCCGCGGGCATTGGGCTGAGCCCCTTCCGGCGCATGCTGTATACCATCTACGAGTGCCGGGTGCCTTTCGTTTCCAACATCCTGGCAGGCTTTGGGCGGGCGATCGCCGAGGTTGGCGCGGTACAGATGGTGGGCGGCAATGTGCAGTTCAAGACGCGCATCATGACCACTGCAATTATGATGCAGACGAATATGGGCCATTTTGAGTTCGCAATCGCGCTGGGCATCGTGCTGCTGTTAATCTCCTTCCTGGTCAACTCGCTGGTTGGCCGCATCCAAGAAAAGACATTAAGCGCATGATCGAACTCAAAGACATCCTCATTCAATATGACCAGCGCTCGGTTTTGGATATCCCCTCTCTGCGCTTTGAAAAGGGCAAACGTTACGGGCTGATCGGCGAGAACGGCAGCGGCAAGACCACCCTGCTGCGCCTCCTGGCCGGCACGCTCACGCCCGACCAGGGCAGCGTGGTGAAGTTGACCCCCAACGGCATGGGCTACATGCCCCAACACCCCTACGCCTTCAGTTTTAGCGTTCTGCGCAACGTTGAGATGGCGCTGGATAAGTCGGAGGTTCGCCGAAAGCAGGCACTGGCCGCGCTGGAAAAGGTGGGCATGGGGCAATTTGTGAACGCCAGGGGTGATAAACTCTCGGGCGGGGAGGCGCAGCGCATGGCATGTGCGCGCATCATCGCCAAGCCGCGCCAGCTGATTTTGCTGGACGAGCCGACTTCATCGACGGATATCAAGGGCATGGACCTGGTGGAACAGACCATTTTGGATTATGCGGCGCAGTGCGGCTGTACCTTGATATTCTCTACCCACTCGCCAGCGCAAGCTTTGCGATTGGCAGAGGAGGTCATCTTCCTGCACCAGGGCAAAATCGTGGAGCAGGGTCCGGCCGAAAAGCTATTAAACCAACCCGCAAGCGAGCAGGCGCGCCTGTTTCTGCAACATTGGCAGTTATAATTAAGTCAGCAGCCTGATTGAAGTTTGGAGTCGGAATACCTGGTGAATGATCTAAGCACGACCCCGAAAAAATATAAAGATTATGAATTTAACCTGCGAGAATTAGCCGGGTCCATGGGGGATTTTGGTACGCTCTTTCCACTGGCAGTGAGTTATATTGCCATCAATGGCATGAACCCTGCCGGTTTATTCATCATGCTCGGGCTAACGAATATTGCCCTGGGGCTGATCTACAAGCTGCCTATGCCACTGCAGCCCAAGAAAATCATCGCTGTAACAGCGATATCGCAAAAGTGGGATCCGTCCCTAATCCATGCGTCTGGATTTGGTCTGGGGATATTATGGTTGTTCCTATCCCTGACTGGTCTGCTGCAGAAGCTGGTCAAGATTACGCCAGATTTTATCGTGCGCGGGATTCAACTGGCATTGGGCATTACCTTAGCTATCCAAGCGGTCAAGTGGGCGGCGCCTTCGCCCTGGCTGGGTGTATTAGCGATAGCCCTGGTAGTGCTCCTGCGGGATAATCGTTATGCGCCGGCTTCGCTGGTGTTGATGGCTTTGGGGGTCGGCATTGTTGCCTGGCAAGGGAATATGCCAAACAGTTGGGATTTCAGCCTGACACTGCCGCCTCTATCGATCCCAAAATTACAGGATGTATGGAAAGCCATGCTGCTGGCAGGGTTTGCGCAGATCCCGCTTTCTATCACTAACGCGGTGATTGCACCAGCTGCGCTAATCCGCGAATACTTCCCAGAAAAAGCAGTCAGTGAAAAAAAGTTATTGTTAAATATGGGCTGGATGAACGTGGTTTCATCGTTCTTTTCAGGGATGCCCATGTGCCATGGGGCTGGGGGGCTGGCAGGCCAATATTATTTTGGGGCGCGCACCGGCGGGGCTTCGATCTTGGAAGGCTTGATTGAAGTAGCCATCGGGTTGTTCCTAAGCCGTTCAATTGCAGACATCATGGCCAATTTTCCTATGCCGCTAATTGCCGGTATGATGTTGATGGTGGGTTTCCAGCTGGCGAGGACGGTGCGCAAGCTGAGGGGCTGGGAACTGGGTTTGGCAATTGGTACAGCGATATTATCCGTGTTTACCAACATTGGCATCGGCTTTATAGGCGGCCTTCTGGCAACTTTAGTCTATCGCAAATTTGTTTTATCTTCCAAGCAGGAAGCATAAATCCACTCTTACCACTTATACTTGATGAGATAATGCGATATTACATTCAGCATCCTAATGCTGGTCTCAATTTGAAAGGCTTCAGAATATTGATTGAGGTTTTTCTGTTGATGGTCCGCAGTGTATGCGCCTGGGTTGAATGCGCTGGACTTCAAAGAAGGTGTCAAAGAGCCCTTTGAGTTTTGCAAAAGTCTCCATGTTGATAGAATAATAAATCCAGCGGGCGTCATTTGGGTTTCGCTCCGCATCAATAATGCCAGCGTCTTTGAGCACGTTCAGGTGGTGAGAGACCAAGTTGGGTGCCATGGACAGGGAATCCCCCAGCTCGCAATTGCACTGTACGCCGTCAATAATTTTTTCCAACAGCATCAAGCGGTTAGGCTCACACAGCACTTTAACCCAACGGGATAATTCAATTAAATCATCTTGACTGAAGCTTGTTTTAGGATTGATGGTCATGGCCTGGTCTCAAATCTTTTCAAAATCATACCACAATTGGACACAACCACTCAATTGTATCCATTAATAAGTTACTTGTTGATAGAGCTAGTTCTTAGGGCTCAATCAGGATTGTTGGTTCAATGATCAGCTCAGACTTGATTGATGCCGCAATCAGGCTGTATTTTTGAGCAACCTCAAGCGCTTTTTGGACTGATTCTACAGAAGCCCCTCTAACCTTGATACACGGCTTCAGCACGACATGGGTGAAGGTTTCGGTCTTATCCAGGAAAACTTTTTTGAAGCCTTCAGCCGCGCATTCATACTCGAGCAGGTTAATTTTCATCCGTTCGCAGGTCCATAGGAAGATCATGTGAATGCAGGTATTCACGGCAGCCACGAAGGCATCTTCAGGCGTGAACCAGCCATACTGCCCGTGCGCATCGGGTGGCGCACCAAAATCCATTTCTGGGCCATTGCCACAGACCAGGTGACCTTTGCGCTTGCCAATGCGTTTGACAGTTGTTTTGTAACTATTCGCCATGGTGATCTCCTTTAGTCGTCAAGGGCATTCTTGACTTTTTCCTGCATTAATTCAAAATATTTATTGGCAGGCAACAGCATTGACTTATCCATTTCCCAGTCGGTCAGGTGCAGTTTGGCAATCCAACCCTGGCCGTATGGGTCATTGGAGATCAACTCTGTTGAGGATTTCAGCGCTGGATTAAACTCGAGATGATCACCACTGACCGGGATAGTGATGTCGACTGTGGCCTTGATGCTCTCAATGGTGCCGAGCACCTCATCCTGCTCCAGGGCTTGTGCCTCAACAGGGTTGAAGAAGAAGATATCGCCTACCTTGGTTTGGATGAAATCAGTCATTCCAATGACCGCGTTCTCACCTTCTACCCGCACCCAGGTGTCATAACCGGCATAGTAAAGGTCTTGGGGAACTTTCAGCTGGAACTTATCAAAACCCAATTCAAAATTATGTTCAGTTTTCATTGCATGTCCTTCATCTAATAAGCAGGGTATTTCTGGCGTAACTCACGAATGACAGCCTTGACGTCTGCCCGGTCTGGAAAGGTGATCGCCCCTTTGGGGCAGGCGTGCGTGCAGGATTGGCAGTAGACCTGGCAGTGCCATTTATCTGCCACGATTACTTTTTTTGCTGCTAGGTCGACCGCATAAACCGTGTCATGACAGAAATCCATACATTTATTACAGCCTATGCAAAGGTCAGCATCGATGGTTGGGTACCAAGGAATAAATTGCCTGGGTATACCTAAATAGACCTGGTACCTGGGTTCAAGGTCTGGTAAGAGATCATCTTTTAAACTCATAGTTTTACCTCTTTATCTAAAGTACCCCTGGCAGTAGCGAGCATTTGTTTTAATGCTGCGCGTGAGGGGAAGGAGATCGCTTCATATGGGCAGGCGTAACTGCAGGACACATCGCCAACCGTGCATTCATAGGGGCGGGTAACCACTACGCTGCCATCCTGCTGGCTTTCAAAGATGTTGCGGGGGCAAGCTCTGATGCACTCGTGTTGGCACTGTTGCGGTTGGCAGAGCGCTAGATCGATGGTTGGAAACCAGTCAATCAGCGCCCGTGGGACGCCTGCATAATCAGCCTGGGGCTTGGGTTGGTTAGCCACGTTACTAGTTAAGCTTAGCTACAGCGTCAGTGACAATCTTGATGGCTTCTTCGGTGGTGTGGTTGCGTAAATCCAGGGGGGTGATCTGGGTATTGAAGTCTACGCCGACATCAGCTATGGCTTCTTTATACATTTTGCGCTGCATGAAGGGATCACAAGCGCCTACCACGTAATTTACACCTGGCTTGGCATAATCACGCCAGAAGCTGTCGCCATCTTCAACGCATAACTGGGGATGCACAATGGCATACTCCACATCTAACTCGGAGCGCACATAATTGATCAATTGCCAGAGGTCCAGTTTTTCAAAACCTGGGCATTGGCCGGTACAGATACACATGATAAAACGGGGTTTGTCAGACATATAAGGCTCCTTTTTTGGAATAATAGTTCAATGACGATTGAATTATAAATTATTTTACTATTTTGTCAAGAATTAGGATACAAAAAAAGACCTCTTAAAGCTGTATACGCCTTCTGATATACTTAATCATCAAGTGAACGGCATCACTCAACTTAAAATTTCTAGCGATTGGAGCTGGCATGATTTCAATACACACATTTGGCAGGACGGGGCATAACAGTTCGCGCATATTACTGGGTGCGGCGGCATTCTCACGTGTGAGCCAGGTAGAGGCGGATGCGAGCATTGAGCTGGCTTTATCCTACGGGGTCAACCATGTGGATGCGGCAGCCAGTTATGGCGAGGCCGAACTGCGCATAGGTGACTGGATCAAGAGGCACGGAAGGCTTTTCTTCCTGGCAACAAAGACAGGCGAACGAACTTACCAAGCTGCGCGCGATGAAATTCATAGGTCATTAGAGCGCTTGCAGGTTGACCGGGTGGACCTGCTGCAGCTGCATAACCTGATTGACCCGCAGGAATGGCAAACTGCCTTGGGGCCTGGGGGCAGCCTGGAGGCTGCCATCGAGGCGCGTGAGCAGGGCTTGGTGCGCTTTATTGGCGTGACCGGGCACGGACTGACCGCGCCTGTGATGCACCTGCAAGCCTTGCAGCGTTTTGACTTTGACTCGGTGCTGTTGCCATACAGTTACTTGATGGACCAAAACGAGACCTATAAAACTAACTTTGCGCAGCTGCTGGCCTACTGCCAGGCACACAGCACGGCCGTGCAGACCATAAAATCCCTGGTGCATATGCCCTGGGGTGAAGCCCAGCCCACCAGGGCCACCTGGTACCGCCCGCTGGAAGACCAGGCTGCGATTGATCTGACGATCCACTGGGTTTTGGGGCATGAAGGGCTGTTCATCAATTCGGTGGGGGATGTGCACTTGCTGCCCAAGGTTTTGGATGCGGCGAATAGGTTCGTTGAGCAGCCCAGCGACCAGGCGATGAAAGATATGGTTGAGCGCTTGGGGATGCGCAACCTATTTGAATAGGTTTGCGGTAAGCGTATAACTTACATCCAATTTTTAGTGTTTGGTGTGTTGAAGGCTGAAGGCAATCGTAAATATCAATTATTATTACCCGCCTTCAACACCACCCTACGTGAGCTTTTGGGGGACAGTAGTTTGGTGCGTTCAACCCCGGACCGCAGCTAACCATAATCAAGTTTGGATACTTATATTTTTAATGATTGAAAAGCCTGTACAGCCGTTTGCACCTAGTGACTTGGTTTGTGATAATTACAGAATGGTAAAAGAAAAATTAAGAAAGACACGCTTCAAAAATAAGAAGGCAGAGATTGTCATCCTCAGTATCCTGGCAGTGTCACTGGTCGGGTTGGGGGTATTGGTTTACAGCGCTATCCGTGCCAGCACCGGTAACCCCATCATTAACACCCAGGATGATGTTCCGCGCATCACTGCTGAAGAAGCCTATCAAGCCGTGAAGGATGGGGAGGCACTGCTATTGGACGTGCGCCCGGCTGCCCAATACGAAGCCCAGCGTGTTTCTGGGGCTGTCAATTTACCCCTGTCTGAGCTTGAAGCGCGCATGGGTGAGCTTGACCCTGCACAGTGGTATATCACCTACTGCACCTGACCGGATGAAGCTACCAGCGCCCGTGCGGCGTTTTTGATGATTAAGGCTGGCATCCCCAAGGCAAACCCGGTTTTAGGAGGGTTGGCCGCCCTGGCAGCGGCAGGGATGCCCATGGAACCATAGCGAGCCCAAAGCTCAATGGCGTTGTCCTAAATCATGTTTTCAGAAAAAAGAGTCATGTGACTCTTTTTTTGTGTATTTCAGTCAAGAAAATGGATTAATCGCGGTATCACCTCGGAACGGAACAAAGAATCATTATCCCTAAGTTTTGGCAATAATAAAGACCAGAATAACCAAGAACTTTAGTAGGGTGGTGTTGAGCAGGAAGGGTTCGGGACAAATTTCTGTGGGCAAGTGAACCTGCTCAACCCACCAAATGAGTTTTGCTGAGGCAAGTTCGGAAAAGCACAGCATGATTTTGTGTGAACTGATACCCTGATGGGTACAGGCAGTTTGCACAACATCTATTTGATCTAAAATGGTGGGTTGAAGGCGGGTAATTTTTGGAATAGATGTGATTATTAATCCGCCTTTAACACCACCCTGCGGAATCTTATGGGGTTAATTAGACCAGCGTGATTGGGGGTAACTTGGTGCGTTCAACCCCAGAAAAAAACTGGGGCAGACTCGGAACGCACGCAACCATATTGCCACTATCTGATTTGGTATCTTCAATCATGCGCAGTTTCCATGTGTTTGGATCGAGTAAACTCGTGGCGTGGACAGAATTTACTATTCTATTATTGGTTGTATATTAATGCTGCCATCTTCTCACAAATCAGTTAAAATAGGGATTAAAATAATCTAAGCGCAGCAACCTGTAATCAGCTTGCGCCGCAACGATCGGTAGTATTCTTCATATTCAACACTACGCTATTGGAGCTAACATCTCATGCCACCTGCCCTGATTTCCGCCCAGCACATCCATAAAACCTATCAAGGCAACGGCCTGCGCGTCGAGGCCTTGCGGGATGTCAGCTTTGAGCTGCCGGAAGGCGCCTGCGCGGTGATCTGCGGGCCGAGCGGCGGGGGCAAATCAACCCTGCTGCATATGCTGGGCGGCATCGACCGCATTGACACGGGCAGCCTGTCTGTGGCCGGCGTGCGCTTGGACCAGGCAAGTGATGCAGCCCTAAACCAGTTCAGGCGTGAGAAAACAGCTTTCATTTTCCAGTTTTACAACTTGCTGCCCTCCTTCAACGCTTTGGATAACGTGTGCCTGCCACTGCTGGCAAGGGGCGTGCCCAAAAAGCAAGCGGATGAGAAGGCTGCTGAAGCACTGGCGCAGGTGCACCTCAGCGCGCGTGCCAGGCACAAACCCTCGCAGCTCTCGGGCGGCGAACAGCAGCGTGTAGCCATCGCCCGGGCTTTGGTGGTTAGGCCTAGCTTGATATTGGCGGATGAGCCCACTGGTGACCTGGACAGCCAAGCTGCGCAGGAGATTATGGACCTGATCGTCTCGCTAAACAACAGCCAAGGAGTCAGCTTCGTAGTGGCCACGCACAACCTCGATATCCGCAAGATTGCCACACACACCTTTGAGATGCGGGATGGCAGGCTGGAGCAGGCATGAAGCTGCTGACTGCCCTGCGCTACCTGTTGGTGCACATTCGTCACGACTGGCTGCGTTCACTGCTCACGGTTCTCAGCGTGGCGGCAATCGTATGCGTGTACTTGATGAGCAGCGCCATGGTCAACGATATGCAGCGCCTGGGTCAATCGCTGCTTCGCTTCCCTGAGTCGCTGCTGTTGGTGTTTTCGCGCAACGCAGTCTTCCCAACCGACAGCCACATCGAGCGGGCGGACCTGGCTTTTTACGCGGACAAAATCGAGGCAAGCTTTGGGGCGGATGCGGTGGCCGAGGAAGTACCCTTCCTTTATAGAGTGGTCAAGATTGGTGAGCATTCCGTCATCGTGGCCGGGGCAAATTACACCTCTTTAGGCAACATCACCCGGCTGGATCTGGTAGAGGGAGATTGGCCGAGCAATTTTGAGCAAGTGCTGGTGAATCGCGATTTTGCTGCGCTGACCGGCATTGGGGTGGGGGGGCAGTTGTCCATCTACGGTAGTGACCTGGCCGTGGTGGGGGTGATAGACTCTGGGTTGTGGCAGAATGCCCTGATTTTGTTGGATTATGAGCAAGCCATGCACATTTACCAGCTGGTGGATGATTTCCAGATCGGCGGGCTGCAGCTGGCTGCTTGGGTGGACCCGATCGAGGCGCACCAGGCACTCCAGGGTGTATACAATGATGAGCTGTGCTGCCATGTTTACCTGCACGATCACTATTACGCGCTTACGCAAAATGCTTTCAAAGGCTTCATCTCGCTTTATGGCGTGGTGCAGGCAATCGGGCTGCTGCTGATCACCTTCGGGGCATACAACGCGGCAGCGCTGGCGTTGGCGGAACATCAACGTGAGATCATCATCAGCCGGGTGATTGGCTTTTCAGGCCGGCAAATGGCTGGCTTGCTGCTGCTGCGCACCTATCTGGTGATGAGCATGGCCTTCCTTCTGGGTTGGCTGGCGGCAGCGTTGATTACGCACGTTTCTTATACCCTTAATCCCTTTTCTATGTCTGGGGTGATGATCATGCTCAAATTTACGGCAGCGGACGTTTTAGCTGCATTTGCATGGACCAGCCTGTGCACGGTTTTAGGGGTGATCGTTTCCAGCCTGCGTTATGACCCGCTCAAAAAAGGCTCGCAGCTGCGCAGTTTATCCAAAGGCAGGGCAGTCTAGATGGGCACGATGCTGCGGGTGGCTTTCTCAGTCTTCAAGACCTACTGGCGGGTGGTGCTGCTGATGGTGTTTTTCTTCGCGGTCGCGGTATTCGCGCTGCTGTTATTGAGTGGCTACCGCGATAGTGCCATGCAGGTTTTCCAGACGTTGGATGAGGCATACCTGGTGGTGCACGAAAAAGATACCATCGGGGAATTTCACGGCAGCCGCATCAGCCCGGATATAGGCCAAAAATTACTGGCGGCAGGCTGTTCCAAAGCCGTGCCTGCCATTCATGGCGCAACTGGCACAGCTGGGCGGAATTACCAGTTTGTGCTGGGGGTGGACCTGGGGCATTACAAGCAGGTGCAGTCTTACCAGCTTTTGGCGGGTAGGGAACTGCAGACGGGGGAAGACCCGCAAAACGCCATGATCGGGCGTATCGTGGCTGAGCGCGACGGGCTAGGGGTGGGGGACCAGGTGGAGCTGCGCGGGCGCTACTTTGACGTGGTTGGCATCTTTGAGACGCGTGCATTCGCGGATAACCAGGTCTGGATAACACTGCCGGCAGCGCAGACGCTTTTGGGCTGGGGCGAGGATGTGTCTTACTTTCTGGTGCCGGACGAGGGCATTTTACAGGCTGGTCAGGATTTTGAGGGTAACACTTACGTCAGCCAGCGCGGAGAGAGCATGGCCTCGGCTACGCGTGAATACCTGAATGTGCTGCAGCACTTTTCCAACCTGGTTTTCATCACCGGCTTGGGCACTGCCCTGGCTTTCGGGAACCTGATTTTCCGCCTTGCTAGCATCCAGAAGTATGAGCTGGCAATCCTGCGCACTTTGGGGTTTAGGCGGCGTCTCATTACGCTCAACTTCATCTTCCAGGCCGGGTTTATTTTTCTTTGTGGGTTTTTACTAGCCCTGGTGGCGGCGCTGGTTTTTCCACACCTGTATGAATTGAACGTCTTTGACTTGGTGATTCAACCGGATTTGAGCCTGGAGAATATTATAATTATCTTCATCACCTTAGCCAGCATGGCCGCCCTGAGCATTGCCATACCCTTAGTGTGGTTTTACACTTCAAATATCAGCAGTTTATTGCGTACTGAGTAAAAATTGGAGGATTAAAATGAAACATAGAAAGCTTATTATTATTGTGTTGGTTTTAATGATGGCGTCCTTGGCCTGTTCCCTACCCATCAGCAGCAAGCAGGAAACCGTGCCTGACCAGCCAGAAGTGGCCGAACAACTGCCGCCAGCCGAGCAGGAAGAAGGCGGGCAGGGGCTGATCGAAGGCCTGGTGGAGTCGGTTATTGATCAGCCTAACCCCAACCCAGTCTCGCTCAACCGTGGGCTTTCCACCTTGAATGCGTACGTGATGACGGGTGAACTGGAAATGAGCGGACCGAGTGCCCAGGAAATTTCGCGCATGATTGTAAAACAGGAGTATGACCAAGCTGCAGATGCAAACCTGCGCACGATTTACAACTACAGCCAGACCCTGGAAGACCCCGAGCCCAGCGAGAGCACCATGTACATGTGGCGGGTGGGCAATGACACTTGTAACGGCACTGATGACCCTGAAGATGACTATGAGTTTGACAGCATGGAACCAGACCTGCGCGAAATTTCGGACTTGATGACCGATATCTTCGATATGACCTTTTTGGTGGAAAACCCGGTCTTTGTGGGTGAGGAAGTGATCGAAGGCATCGCTTCTAATCATTTCAGCTTCCAGTTGAGCGGATTGGGCGTCAGCTCGGGCGCAAGTGTGCTGGCGAACCAGGGCGAGTATTGGCTGGCGAAGGATGGCGATTTTATGGTCAAGTATTACCTGCTAATCGAGACCAGCCCTGAGCCTGGCAAGGTAAACCATCTCAAGCTGAACATGGCGCTGACGGAGATCAACCAGCCGCGCAGCATCAGCATGCCGCAGGGCTGCTATGATGCGCAGTTCGAGGAGTAGGGCCGGTGGGGTAGGTTTGGGATCTCTGCGGGAGTGATATTTAACAACGTAACCGAATGTTTAATTGGAGACCTACGGTCAGCTGGCTGCTCTGGTCCCACGGGGAGGCTTCGCTCTCAGGAGACCAGAGCAATCAAGTAGAACTACAACCGATACATAGATTATACAAATTCCTGAAACACGCAATAAGAAATGCTACTATACCACTATGAAAACCAAAACCTTGACCACAATAATTCTGCTCCTCACAGTGTTTGTCTCAGCTTGCACGGCAGCACCCCAAACACTTGTCGCGGTCCCGCCGCAGCTTGAACCAATCACGCCACTGCCTACCATCCCTCTTTCCGAAGCGCAGGAAGAACCGACCAAACTGCCTGCCCAGGCAGAAGCACAAACAACTCAACTGCCCTCGTCCACGCCAATGGATTTCACCGTTGAGGCAGTCGCTGAGGGTTTGGATATCCCCTGGGAAATAGCTTTTCTTCCGGATGGGGATAACCTCGTCACCGAAAGACCCGGCAGCTTAATCCGCATAGGCCAGGATCGCAAAAGCATTCCAGTGGAGGGTGTATACCACATCGGTGAAGGGGGCTTGCTCGGTTTAACTTTGCATCCTGACTTTGAGAACAACGCCACTCTTTATCTTTACCTGACCAGCCAGGTGGATGGTGCCATCACCAACCGCGTGGAAAGCTACACGCTCACAGACGATCGGTTAGAAAACCGCACAGTGATTTTGGAAGGGATCCCAGGCGCCGCAAATCACGACGGCGGCAGGATTGAATTTGGCCCTGATGGCTACCTCTACATCACCACAGGCGACGCGGGCAAGCCGGAGAGTGCCCAAGACATCAATTCCCTGGCCGGTAAAATTCTGCGCGTTACAGAGACTGGCGAAATCCCTGCAGATAATCCCTTCCAAAGCCCGGTGTACTCTTACGGTCACCGCAACCCGCAGGGCTTAGCCTGGGATGACTCTGGCAGGCTTTGGTCTACCGAACACGGCAGGAGCGGTTTTGCTTCTGGGTTTGATGAGCTCAACCTGGTTGAATCTGGCAAGAATTACGGTTGGCCGGTTATTCAGGGCGATGAGACCAGGCAGGGTATGCAGACCCCCATGCTCCACTCCGGCGCAACAAACACCTGGGCGCCAGGCGATGTTGAATACTCACAGGGAAAATTGTATTTTAGCGGTCTGCGCGGCAGGTCTTTATATGTTTATGACCTGGATGAGGGCAGCTCAAACCGATTTAGGGCTTACTTTGAGGGAGATTATGGCAGGCTGCGAGCTGTGCGGATTGGTCCGGATGGATTCCTGTATATGACGACCAGCAACCGTGATGGCCGCGGGCAACCAAATGAAGGTGATGACAAGCTATTACGCATCAACCTGGATTGGTTGGAAAGCCAGTAGGGTTGATTAACTATAAGATGTCCTGATGAACACAATGGATAAATGAGTAGGGTGGCGTTGAGCAGGATTGTCTTAGGGGATATTTCAGTGGAAAAGTGAACCTGCTCAACCCGATAAATGAGTTTTGCTGAGGTAGGGTCGGGTAGCATAGCACGATTCTGTGCGAACTGTCAGTTCGCACTACATCTAATAAATCTATCCTAATGGGTTGACGGCGGGTAGTTCTTGGAATTTTGTTGATGATTGATCCGCCTTCAACGCCACTCTACGGGCTATGCTGCGGGGATAAAAAGGCTAGAGCAATCAAGACAGGATTTTTTTTGAAGCAACCTCACTGCCTATTACGACTTTGGTTCTCCACCAGCACCCTCACCTCTAATCCTCTCCCTCATCGAGGGAGAGGAGGATATCTTAATTGGAGACCTGCGGTCAGTTGGCTGCTCTGGTCAGGAGACCAGAGCAATCAAGAATCATTTTTGGTTGTTATAAACCTGCTCAACCCGACAATGGAGCAATTTATAAATATTGACAGGATAAAAAACCCTCTCCCTTTAAAGATCGATTCTGCGAGATGAGACTACAAAAAAGGGAGAGGGTAGGGTGAGGGTGAAATTGTTGGAGACCTTCGGTCAGTTGATGGCTGTGGTCTGGAGACCAAAGCCATCGCAAGATCTATGGCCAACCTGTCGCACTGGGTGGTCCCACTTCGCCGTGCTGCGGGGATATAAAAGACCTGAGCAATTAAAGATATTTTTGTAGTGCGAACTGTTAGTTCGCATAAAAATATTAATCCTATATTCTCTTTGACAATGTAGTGCATTTAACCCCAGTTACAAACCGAAGCATTTTCGGAGCAAAACCTTAAATAATTGCTGCTGCGCTTGGGAAAAATAAAGACCAGAGCAACCCACGTCAAATAAAGGATCAAAATTAGCCCATGCGGCCGGTGATGTAATCTTCGGTGATTTGCTGCGAGGGGCGGGTGAACATCTGGTTAGTAGGGGCATACTCCACCAGCTCGCCCAACCAGAACAGGCCGGTGTAATCCGAGACGCGCGCGGCCTGCTGCATATTGTGGGTGACGATGACAATGCAGTACTGCTCTTTCAGCTCGGCGATCAAGGCTTCGATATGGGCTGTGGCGATGGGGTCCAGGGCAGAGGCTGGCTCGTCCATCAGGATGACTTCGGGGTGCACGGCCAGCAGGCGGGCGATGCACAGGCGCTGCTGCTGCCCTAAAGCCAGCCCCAGGGCGTCATCACGCAGGTGGTCGCGCACGTCTTCCCACAGGGCGGCCTGGCGCAGGCTCTGCTCCACCAGCTCGTCCAGCTCGGTTTTGCCCAGCGACATGCCGGTGACGCGCGGCCCGAAGGCAACATTGTCATAGACCGACTGCGGGAAGGGATTGGGCATTTGAAAGACCATGCCGATGCGCTGGCGCAGGCTGGGCAGGTCCAGCTCGGGATTGTAGATATCTTCGCCCTCGAAGAGGATTTTGCCCTCCACGCGCGTGCCCTTGATGGTATCGTTCATGCGGTTCAGGCAGCGCAGGAAGGTAGACTTGCCACAGCCGGATGGACCGATCAGGGCAGTGACCTGGCGGGGGAAGATGTGCATGTTGATATCTTTCAGGGCTTTGTGGCTGCCGTAAAAGAAATCCAGGTGTCGCACTTCGATGATGGGCTGCGGGTCGCTTTGCATGGGGCTAATTTTACCTGATTGTG
>Ga0209723_1002047_pt1 | contig 28675 bp, 24 predicted proteins | sample BiotimSIPDNA_2_FD_185750 | JGI IMG/M metagenome (GOLD analysis project Ga0209723, IMG submission 185750) | Anaerobic biogas reactor microbial communites from Washington, USA - Biogas_R2 time_0 SIP DNA (SPAdes) (version 2) | ecosystem: Engineered > Bioreactor > Anaerobic > Unclassified | place...
TCTGTTGTAGCCAGAAACAGAGGCGTTAGGAGGTACTTTCGTGTTTTCTATGCCGAAAATGTCAAAGAACATAAAATAAATATCAGTTGTCAAGTCTTTGCTAAAATGGCTTTTTAGAGTAGACTCATTACTGTTTCGATTAAATCTCCAAAACATAAACTTGCCAACATTGGTATAAGGCATATCCACTTGTTCATAAAAGCTCCTTGGTGTTTGATTTAAATCAAGTTGCAACATTTGTATTGCAATTACGCAAAATGCATGCCTGGCCAAAATTTTGCAAAATTCTTGATACAATCTGCTAAATGTGTTAAAGAGGGTTAAATGACGTCGAAATATCTTACAGGTTTTCAGGGTTGCTAAACACAGGTAATTCCTTGAAAATATTTGTTATCAATTCTGAATTGTGTTGTGTATTCAGAAGATTTACCTGAAAACTTCTTATAACTCCTTTGCAAAATTCTTCATTCCTGGAAGCCTCTCACCACTCATGGAAATACTTTTACCAAATCCACCTGCTTGCCCCTTTCTCCTTCCAAAGGGTATAATTAAAGAAACATGTATTTTACAATCTTATAAAGGATGCTTTTATGCAGATTCAGTTTTATGGTGGTGCGCAGACAGTTACCGGATCTCAGGTTCTTATCTCTGTTAACGGAAAAAAAATACTTTTTGAGTGTGGCCTTTTTCAGGGAAGACGACAGGAATCTTACGAGAAAAACCTGAATTTCTCCTTTGATCCAGCCGAAATCGACGCAGTAATACTTAGTCATGCGCATATCGATCATAGTGGTAATTTGCCAAATCTGATAAAACGCGGCTATAAGGGTTCGATCTATGCAACTCCGGCTACAATTGATCTGTGTAAAATAATGCTGCGCGACAGCGCTTATCTTCAGGAAAAAGATCTTGAGTGGGTTAACCGTATCCACCGACGTAATCATCAAAAGGAACTTGAACCACTCTACACAATGCGTGATGTTGAGGAAACGATTGAACATTTTGTTGGAATTAGTTTTGATAAAGCTTTCACTATAGCTCCGGGAGTTGAAACTGTTTTCAGAGATGCTGGTCATATACTCGGTTCTGCAAGTATCCATCTGGAAATTAATGAAAAAGGAAAACTCTACAAGCTTGGAATGACCGGTGATATTGGCCGGCCCAGCATGCCGCTGACAAAAGATCCAAATGTTCTCCGTGAACTCGATCTGTTAATAATGGAAAGTACTTACGGTAACCGATTTCACGAAAGCACCGAAAATGTAGAGGAGCAGTTATCTGCCATGATCAGCGAAACTGCTGCATCCGGTGGTAAAATTATCATTCCGTCATTCGCTGTGGGAAGAACACAGGTCCTTGTCTATATATTACACAAACTTTTCGACCAGAACCGGATACCGGATATGCCCATATTTGTTGACAGTCCACTGGCTGTTCACGCTACAAATGTTTTCAGGTCGCATCTGGATTATATGGACAGAGAAACAGAACGCATATACATTTCAAACCATGAGGATCCTTTCGGGTTTCAGAGATTAAGTTATGTCGAAGATGTTGAACATTCTAAAAAACTTAATTCTCTTGCATACCCGCACATAATTATATCTGGTTCTGGTATGGCTGAAGGAGGGCGTATTCTTCATCACCTTAGAAATAATATCCATAATCCAAAAAATCTCGTACTCTTTGTCGGGTATGCTGCAAAAGATACTCTTGCAAGGAAAATTATGAATGGTGATCGGGTTGTAAAAATTTTTGGTGAAGAACATACTGTTAAATCTAAAATAAAGATAATGGATTCATTCAGCGCACATGCAGACCGTCGGGATCTTCTTGACTATGTAAGCTTAAACTCACCACAGCGGCTTAAACATATTTTTCTGATACACGGAGATTCAGATCAGGCCTTGCCACTCAAAGATGGACTTCGAAGTAAAGGGTATCAGAATGTGCATTATCCGGCTCCGGAAGAAGTTTTTACTTACGAACACATGTAATTCTGAAGTCAAAAATTGGTGCCGGTGGGGGGGCTGTTGGATTGGGAGATCAGTTGGTAGTGGGTTGAGGATAGTGAACAGTAGTATCTTATAGTTTTCCGATTATTTGTTATTTTTGTCTGAATAGTTCCGATTTTCCTGAAAACCGGAACTATTCACAGGGTCCCACACGCCCCCAAAATCTATTTATTGTTTTATTTCTGTTTCGAATTTTTTATAGCTACTGTGGGGGGCGTGTGCGCTCGGCGACCATGAATATTTATAAACAAAATATATGTTTACACTTTTATGGGTTGTTAATTAATTTGTAACGATCAAGTATTTTTACAGCCTCACCTGCATCTGAGTTGTTAATCCAATTGATTTGTATTCCCCGTTGCTGCATTCCTCTGAACCAGGTTTCCTGCCTTTTGGCCAAACGATGAATGTCATGTTTTAATTGTTCAACCATGGTTGTATAACTGGTTTCTCCCATTAAATATCGAGCAACATGCTTATATTCCATACCAAAAAGTACAAAACGTTCCTGAGGAATGCCTTCGTTAATGAGATTACGAACTTCATCAACCAACCCTTCATCCAGCCGTTTCTTTAGTCTGGTGTCGATACGTTCCCGAAGCACAGTTCTGTCCCATTTTGTACATATAACAACAGGATTCAAACTTGAATTATCTTTTTTGATAGACGGAATGATTGATTTGTTACAACCGTTTTGGGGGTTTTCCTGGTTATAGGTTGTGATTTCAATAGATCGAATTATCCGTTTTTTACTGCTTAGGTCAGTTTGTAGGTATAGTTTGGGATTTATCCTTTTAAGTTCATTTTCAAGCCAGAGGGGCTCTTTTTGCATGAGTTTTTTTCTAAGTTCCGGGTTTTCAGGCACAGCAGGTATATCATAATCTCGCAAAACTGCTTCAATATATAAACCGGTACCACCGACAAGAAAAGGTAACCGATCTCTTTTCAGGATATTATCAACAGTTTTAAGAGAATCAGATTTGTAATGATAAAGAGTATAAATTTCATATGGATCAACAATATCTATAAGGTGAAAAGGGACTGTCCCGTTTGGGGTTGAATATTCATCAAGATCCTTTCCTGTTCCGATATCCATTCTTTTGTAAATTTGACGGGAATCAGCTGAGATGATTTCACCATTATATTTCAGGGCAAGAGTTACCCCTAATGTGGTTTTTCCTGATGCTGTTGGGCCGCATATAACGACCAGATTTTTTAATGGGTTGTCTGTCATAACTACTTTTTTAAGTGTTTGCCCTTCCGGGATAATAACCGTATAATTGAATGATGAATAAAAATATATGTTTACTCATGTTTTTTTTAATACTGCCGGCTTTTTTTTGTGTGGTTCCATCAGGACCTGAAACGGTTTTGAGCATGAAATTGTCCGGCAGTGTTGATACAATTTCTCCTTATGGGCCCCTGAATATTGTTATTTCTGAATCATTATCAGATTCAAGTGCGGTTGAAGTGGTGTTTTCGCCGCAGATACCATGTTTTAAATCATTTGTATCTCCTTCGAAAGATACTGTTTCAATCTCATTTTTCTGTCCATTGGAAGGCAATAAGAAATATACAGTAAAGTTGTTAAATGATCTGGTTTCAAAATCGGGTCAGATACTACTTGAAGGAGATTCGATAACATTTTACACTTATTATCTGGAGCAGGAGCCAAATAACAGTTTTCCGACTTCAGACATTTTACAACGAAAACTTTTTGGTAGTATATCAACAGTTGTTGATACCGACTGTTATATCATACCGGATTCATCAATACGGAGTGTTCATCTTGTATCATCTGTTTCGCAAACAACCTTTGAGTTATACGATAACAATGGTGAAAAGAGTTCTGACCGTCAATATAAAAAAAATGATACTTTAGACATTCCGGATTTATTTGTTTATCCGCTTTATGTCAGGGTATTCAGTTATCAGCATTCGTCTGGAGGTTATTATGAAATAGGGTACTAGGAGATTCAGAAATACAGGCAGGATATTTTCTTGAAATATAGAAAACAGGTATATATTATTATAAGCTATACAATAAATATAGGATTTTGTTTATCTGTATTGAATTAATACACTCATTGACTTAAACTTTCTGGCATAAATTATGAAATACTCAGACAATTTTAAAAGATCTCTTGACAAGGTTTGCAGCGACTCGTCAACAGACTGTAATGGTCCGTTCTGGTCTATGATAATTGAAGCGATAGCTGATGTTGTCAGGAATAATGGTAATCTTGAATCTTTTCTCAAATCAGAAAGCGATCTTATTGATTTTGGATTGTGCAAAGAGGTACATGAAAATTCTGATCAGATAAGAGAAACTATTGTAAATGAGGATATTTCACAATTTCCTTTGCAGGTATTAACAATATCACAATGGCTCATGGATCTTTATTCACGATTACTGCTTGGAGATAAAAAGGAAAATCTTGAGAATGAGATCCGGGTTGTGAAAATGCAGATCCAGAAAAAAGAAAAGATGGTGGCTGAAATTCAGGAAGAGAGGAAGCAACATCTACTTGGTTTACTTAACCCGTCTGTACTCTCTGCATCTGTGAAAAAAAAGATAAATGGTCTTGAAGAAACAGATGTAATGTTGTTTGAGAGTATGCGTATGAAAAAGGCTATATCCAGAGGTGTCTTTTTTTCTGTTCAACAGAAACGTGAACACTTTGACCGTGAAAAGCAGCTTCAGAAAGAGTTGGCCTGGCTAAATTCTCTGATAGATTCCATAGATGATCGGGTAGCAATGTTCGAGCTGAAAAAGGCCGGGGATCAGATCGTTTCAGAATTTAATCAGATAATAGATCTCGAGGTCGTATTAGAAAAAACAAAAGCTGAATTGGAATGTATTGAAAAAAAGCAGCAAACAGTTTCACTTCTTGAAGTAGAAAATGCGATAAGAAAAGAGTTGGAGTATATCAGGGATCTTGTCAAATTGTCTGCAAAACGGCTCAGGATTGAGACCTGTCCGGTTCTTCTTAGAGAAAAGCCATATTTCAACTACAAAACGTTACGGGAGTGTATAGAGCGGGTCATGGAATTTGATCCTAAAATATTTCGAAATTACAGGGTGAATCTTTTTGGAAAACCACGTGTGCTTTTTGTTCCAGGTATCGGGAATTCTCTTTATGATTGGAAAAATAATGTAATTCTGGTTCCAACGATGGTTCCTGAAAATAATCCTATTGCATCTGTGGCTTCCGGCCTGATAGAATATCGTCTTGACGTAGATGAAGACAGGGTGTTGATTAACTCTTATAACCAACTTCCTGAGATGAAAAATATACGTTCAAGTTTGCAGCTACGCTCTTATTTGATAAAAGATTATGTAAAATGGATGATTTCTGAATACAAAGGCTATCGTGTTCTTCAAAAAGGTGTTAAAGAGTGGTTTGAGCACGAGATCGCACCAGATAAAAATGACATATATACACCGGCACCTTACCAGAATTTTGCTCTCTCTATTTCAGAATACGAAAACCTTTTTAAACAGATCGAGGAAAAAATTGAAGATGGAATCGAGAACTGCTCTGAGCAGGACTTGTGGATCGGTTCTATTCTTCAATACCAGAAAGGTAAATTTGACATCTCACTTCAAATGCTTCAGGCATTACTCCAAAAAAATAGCAATTTTACAATGGCCTGGTACAATTTGGGGCATGTTGCATCGAAATTAATGAGAAGGAAGGAAGCTGTTTGCGGATTTACAGAATTCTCGAAACGTAATCCACAGAGTTGGTGGGCTATAGTTGCAAGAGATCACTTGCGAAGACTACAGACTTCATGAAATTTGCCGTATAAGTCATCCTCTTTAATGTGTTTCCCTATAAAAGAAACAGGATTAAATTCACTTTTAGTTATATCTAAAAGGAATTTTGTAAACTTAATATTGACAACGCCTTAAAAAAAAGGTAACTTAAATTGTGTTTTGTTTTGCAAGGAGGTGCGGCTCTGTCTTTTGTACCAGTCATTTCAATTGTTGGCAGACCAAATGTTGGCAAATCAAGTTTGTTTAATCGTATTATCGGCAAAAGGGTAGCTGTTATTGATGACATGCCCGGTGTAACAAGAGACCGTAACTATTATACCGCATCATGGAACGGATTGGATTTTATGTTGGTGGATACGGGTGGAATGCTGCCGACAGTTCGTGAAGCCATACCTGAAGCAATTCATGAGCAGGTACGTATTGCGGTAAATGAATCGGATGTTGTCGTTCTGGTTACTGATGGGCGAACGGGTCCAACAGATTTTGATGAAATGATTGCAAAACAGCTTAAGCGTGAAGCATCAGAAAAGGTTATTGTTGCTGTAAATAAAGCTGAGGCGCGAGATGTCCGGTATGAGGCAGATAAATTCCGTTCTCTTGGTCTGGGTAAGCCTTTTTCTATATCAGCACTTCATGGAAATGGTGTTGCCGACCTTCTTGATGAGATGGTGGATTTGATCCGTCATAAAACAGAAGAGATTATACCTGGGAGTGAAAACTGCGAGGATGAGTTGAAACTGGCTGTTGTGGGAAGGCCAAATGCAGGCAAGTCATCACTTGTAAATAGATTGCTTAATCAGAACCGTATGATAGTTGATTCAGTTCCAGGCACTACAAGGGATGCTATAGATTCAAGGCTGGTTTATAACGAAAAAAAAATAGTACTGATTGATACTGCAGGGTTACGAAAACGATCCCACATCAAACTGGATCTAGAGTATTATTCTAATCTTCGTGCAATCAGTAGTATTGAGAGAAGCGATATATGTTTACTTGTAATTGATGTCACGGTTGGTATAGGAGTTCAGGATCTGCGTATTTTACGTAAAATTTTCGAATTCCATAAAGGTGTTGTGGTCGTATGGAATAAATGGGATATAATGAACAAGGACCACAAAACATTTGATCAGTTAGTTGCAGACGCTCGTAAGCAATATGTTGAATTAAGGTTTGTCCCGATGGTTTCAATTTCTGCATTAACCGGACAAAGGGTTAATGTCATTTTAAATACTGCAATGGAAATAAAGGAACGTATGACATGCAGAGTTTCATCTTCAGAGTTTGAAAACAGAATTTTTGAATGGACCAGAGTTCACCCTCATCCTGCAATACCTGAAAATCCGGTAAGGTTTCTTGGGGCAAAGCAAGTGGTTGCACCTTTTCCCCTGTTCCGTGGTTTTGTTACTAATCCCGAAAGTATAGTTACGTCATATACACGATATTTAATCAATAAAATATATGAAACTTATGATTTCCGTGGGTGCCCAGTTGTAATGGATTTTCGTCCAATTGCTCGCTCAAAACGATTTGCTGGGAATTCATCGGAGAACAAAAATCTGGAATCAACAGATTCGGAGGAAAAATGAAAGTTGGAATTTTAGGTGCCGGAAGTTGGGCGATTGCACTTTCGGTACTTTTACACAATCGTAATCACAAAATAAGCATGTGGGAATTCAATAAAAACGATGCAGATATGCTCAGGTCCAATCGGGAACACCCTGTAAAACTTCCCGGGATAAAAATTCCTGAAGACATTTTTATTACAAATGACATTGAAACCGTAGCAAAATGTTCCGAATACATCATTTGCGCTGTACCATCTCAAACCATGCGATCAACCATGAAATTACTCGTCAAATCCGTAGGCGAAAATGATCTTCAAAAGATAATGGGATGGGTTATGGTTGCTAAAGGCATTGAAATAGAATCGCTCTGCCTGATGACAGATGTATTACTTGAAGAAATACCTGGTTTGGATACAGATAAAATTGTGGCACTTTCCGGGCCTTCTCATGCAGAAGAAGTGTCACGCGAAATCCCCAGTACTATTGTAGCTGCATCAGATAATCATGATCTGGCAGTCAAGATTCAGGAAGAGTTTTCTACAGAATCGTTTCGAATTTATACCAGCTCTGATATGCGGGGCGTCGAACTGGCAGGCAGCATAAAGAATGTTATTGCAGTTGCTGCGGGAATCTGCGATGGTTTGGGATTTGGTGATAATACAAAAGGGGCTCTTCTGACAAGAGGTATCGCGGAAATGATGCGTTTGGGAAGAAAAATGGGAGCCCAGGAAGCTACCTTTTCTGGTCTGGCAGGTATAGGAGACCTCATTACTACATGTATAAGTAAACATAGCCGAAATAGACAAATGGGAGAACTGATTGCATCAGGCCTGACCCTTGAACAGGCTTTGGAAAAGATGACAATGGTTGCTGAAGGTGTTCAGACAACCAAATCAGCTTATCTCCTTTCGGAAAAACTGGGCATTGAGATGCCGATTACACGTGAAGTATACAAAACTCTGTTTCAGGGGAAGAATGCCAAAATCGCCACACGGGATTTAATGGTCAGGGAGTTGAAGCCGGAATGGTGGTGAGATACATCTTGATTGTCTCAATTACTCGGAATGACATTGGTTACCGGTTGTTAATCATGACAGGGTGTTGTTAATCGCCTGTTTGATTGTATGAAGAATCAAAATAGCCACATGCCGGTTGCTGTTTACGAACAGGACCTGACTGATGGACTGATTATAGAGATTCAAATGTCAGGCAAAAAGCTTCATAAAAAGGAATGAACTATTCGGATAAACAATTTAATGCTGCATCAGGATCGGAAAGGTAAATAAATATGGATTTCAAAAAAATGTACTATTCGATCAGTGAAGTTTGCAAGATAATTGGGTTGGAACCACATGTGCTTCGTTACTGGGAAAGCGAATTTACTCAACTTCGTCCCAAGAAAAACCGTGCTGGAAACAGAGCATACAGAGAAAAGGATATTGAGCTTGTAAAATATATCAAACACTTGCTCTACGAAGAGAAGTTTACAATCCACGGGGCCAAAAAAAAGCTTTCGGAAAATGGAAATAACGCAAGAAAAACACCTGTACAAGACATGCATATTTCAGAGACAATGATATCAATCGAAGACATTAGAAAACAGCTTCGGGAAATTTATACTCTACTTACATCCTGATTTTGTGTTTTTTTAACCAGAATCGGTTTTAGTGCTTCGATTACAGATGATATGGACGTATACGAATCGATGGAATAATACTGATACCAGCCACAATTTCTAGTACACTCTCTCATAATTTTCCGGCCATTTTCAGCTTCGGGTGATGAAAGCCATTCTGTCAGATCTGTATAACGTAAATCCGGCCCCCTTGTTTGGAGAATATGGCATGGATAGTAAAGTCTTCCATCTGGTGCAATAATTACTGATGCAGTTGAGCATTTTCTTTTTCGGTAAGCACTGAAATATCCCTGAGGAGTATGAATTGTATCCGGATATTTTTTACGCAGATAAAGGAGCTTTTTTTCAAGTAGGCCTATGTCCGGGAAATGGTTTTCAGTTTCGTTCATATGAGCTGCTGGAATAACCACAATGTTTGCTCCATATTCGTAGCATAATTCAACTTTATGATCAAGAGCTTCTACTGTGTCACGTGTTACAACAGATTGAACTGATACCTGAAGCGGCAGAGATGATAATTCAGGCAGCAAATCAAACATTTCGAGATTGTCATGACCTTCATCTATAGATACATGAAGAAAATCGATGAAACGGGCATAATGCTCAAGAGGATATTTTGTAAGGTTTTTTACGCTGGTGGTAAAAAGAAGGTAAAATTTACAGGATCGGGCATATTCAAGAAGCTCTCCGATATCGTTTCTCAAAAGAGGTTCGCCACCTTCAAAACTGGTCATAAGCACCGATGATCTTGAAAGGTTGTCGAGAATGACTTTTATATCATTTGTCGAAAGATCCTTTACCGGATTTTTTTTTACATTGCAGAACGGACATCCAAAATGGCACTTTGATGTAAGTTTGAATGAAGCATAAAACGGGTAAACCGGTTCTCTCCTGATAAAATTGGTGGCAAGTCCTTTTACTGTCGGAATGTAACTTGACATTGGCATTATTCTCATCTTTTACCAAAAACCTTTCCTGAACTTTCAATAATCATTTAAAATATCAATACTTACTTTAGCAACACCTTTGTGAATCATATCGATTTTCTTTGCAGCAGCTTCTGAAAGGTCAATAATTCTTTTTTTAACAAAAGGACCACGATCATTAATCCTTACAATAACTGAAAGGTTATTCTCGAGATTTGTAACCTTGATCCGGGTGTTGAAAGGAAGTTTGCGGTGAGCTGCAGTAAACTTATGTCTATAATAAATTTCACCACTGGCAGTCTTTTTCCCATGAAATTTTTTCCCATAAAAGGAAGCCATTCCGGTTTGTGTATGGATTGAAGGTTTGCTTCTATGACTGGTTGTTCCGAAATGTTTCTGTTGAATTCCAATGTGAGAACGTTTGTAGCGTGGGTTTGTTGAACATCCTGAAATAATGAAAAATAATGAAACCAGTATAAACAAAAAACGTAATAGAACATTGCTAAAGCAGTTAAAGAACCTGCTTTTTAAGGAATATTTATAACAGTTTTCATCAAAAGCTGAAAAGTAAACAGGTAATAAAATCATTTCCATTCCATGATATAATATGTAACCTTTGCTGGGCTGAATAGAGACGACAAGTTGATGATGATTTGCAGTTATGAAATTGAACAGATCGCCTAAGTAAATAATACTGTTCAGGTTTAAATATGCAGCTCCTGGAATTTTTTTGTAAGCTGTCCTATATGATTAATCTCTTCAGTTATAAGTTTGTCAATATGTCTTTTGCCGAAATCATCACCAACCAGACCTTTCATTGATGTATACAATACAACGGAATCTTTCTCAAATTCAATAGCCTGTTTAAGGATTTCCTTAACGGAGATAGAGTCATCAAGCGACAGTTCTTTTCCTTTGACAAAAACCTCGTTGTCTGCAACTGCTTTCAGATATAAATGGGTAAGATTTTCGGGGTCATAGATATCCTTTTCCTTGTCTTTATCTGGAAATGAAGCTTTGAGTTTTTCAAAAATTTCAATGTGCTGTTTTTCCCAGCCAGCCAGTTCGTTAAACAGGTTTTTGATATCTATGTCATCTGTTTTTTGAGCAGCAGAATGGTAAAAAGATTCACCATTTTTCTCAATTTGAATTCCAATATTAAAAATTTCGTTTGCATTAAACATATAGAAACTCCCTTTCTGATAAATCAGATTGTAGTAAAATAACTTAAAACCTGGTAAACCATTTGTAATTTAACTATTAAAAACAAAGAAAGAAATAATCTGATATCAAAATACAATTGTGCAGAATAAGATGGCTTGGGTTTAGTTCTGGAAAAATTAATTTTAATAGCAGGGAATTATGTTTGAAGGATATCATTTTTCAGGATTTAGTCCTGGATTTTGCAATTTCGACAAAATACATTCGTTTAAATCACTAAAATAGTTTAATCACAAGAAGGATTAATCCAAGCTTAGATAATTAAATTCAGTATACTTCCCAAAACTGCAAAATCCCGATTTAAATCAGCTAATGACTGGCTGGACGCTGTATTGTTTAATAAATTCTTCTACACCACGATAAGCCTCATCATCAGTGAGTTGTCTTGGTGGATGTTTACAGAAATAAGCGGCAGGTGAAAACAGAGCTCCACCAAGTCCTGCATTGATAGCAAGTTTGCAACACCTGATAGCATCAATAGCGACGCCTGCACTATTTGGTGAATCTTCAACTGAAAGTCTCAATTCAAGATTCATCGGAATATCCCCGAAAAGTTTTCCTTCCATACGTATAAAACAGATTTTTTGATCATTTTGCCATGGAACATAGTCAGAGGGGCCCACATGAATATTTCTATTATCCAGTCTTGTAGCTGTAACAGACTGGACTGCTTCAGTTTTAGATTCTTTTTTGGAGCTTAACCGTTTTCTGTTAAGCATATTAAGAAAGTCTGTGTTGCCCCCGGTATTCAACTGGTAAGTACGTTCCAGTTCGACGCCTCTTTTTTTGAAAAGGTCAGTAAGTGTTCGATGAGTTATAGTTGCACCCAACTGAGCTTTGATATCGTCTCCTATTACAGGAATATTTTTTTCTTCAAATTTTTGTGTCCATTCCGGATTACTGGCAATGAAAACCGGAATATTATTAATAAAGGCGATACCGGTATCAAGAGCGCATTGTGCATAAAACTTTGTAGCTTCTTCAGAACCTACAGGCAGATAATTCAGAAGGATTTCTGCACCGGAATTTTTAAGTATAGATACCACTTCCTGCTTGTCGGGTTGATTTTCTGAACTTAATAAAAATCTGACGTTTTCATCATATTCGTTCATATGTTCAGAAAATCCATCCAGAATTTTTCCCATGGAGACCGTTACTCCTGTTTCAGGAACAGAAGGGCAGAAAATCTTTGTACAATTCGGCGGAGCGAAGATCGCTTCGTTTACATCACGGCCAACTTTTCTGGAATCAATATCAAATGCGGCAACTATTTCAATATCTGAAGGAGAAAATCCTCCAATATCCCAATGCATAAGGCCTATTGCCTGACCTGGGGTTTTGTCTTTGTAGTATTCAATTCCTTGTATTAGAGAACTTGCACAATTGCCGATGCCCACGATTGCGATCTTTATTTTGTCCATATCACAGCAACCTCCCTGGTGTGTTAATACGATTAATTATGGCTACTGAAACGATTCCTGAATAAATCCGATTTAATTTTTGGAATAGTTTTAAGTTCACCAGTAAAAACATTCCACTTAATTACTCAAATTTGAGAGTAAAATGCAGTTAAAAAAATCAGCAATGATTATGCCAATTGAAACTAAATTAGAACGGATAGGGATTAGATAGACGTAAAACACCAGTTTCAATTGCAAACCAGAGATTGCCATTTTTATCGCGGTTCATTTTTCGTACTTGTGCTGCCGGCACACCGTTTTTCTTTGGATCTGAAACCCATTCATCACCATTGAATTTTATATAACCGGTAGTAGAACCGAACCAGATTCTGCTTTGGGTATCAACCATAATATCCCGAATGTCAGGCATGATATCCATGTAGGTGTTCCATTTGCCATTAGTATAACAGTTTACGTCTTTTTCACCAACTGCAGCCCAGATTGTTCCCTTTCGTGGATCTTTTGCAAGGGCTTTGACACTATTCCAGCTGAGCCCACTTTTCATGTCATGAACTTTCCACGAGGCTCCATCAAAAACACTTATTCCTTTTTCGGTTCCAAACCATATAACACCGTCTTTATCGGCTAAAAGTGAATTAACTTTGTTATGTGCCAGACCTTCCTTTGTGGTGTAGGTTTTCCACTCGCCATTCTGGAAAACGGCTGCTCCATTGTTTGTGCCAATCCATATTTTACCATCAGTCGTAGCCAGTAATGCATTAACTGAATTATCCGGAATTCCATTTTCTGTTGTATAACAGGTAAAGCTGTTCCCTGTTCTGACAGCTACACCGTTTTGGCTTCCAAACCAGACACTCCCTTTATTGTCAGTGGTCATACTGGTAACATTACTGCCAGGGATTTTTCCCAGTGTTGAATAATTTCTGATATCTTTGGATGTTAAACTCGAGGAAAAAACAGACTGTTCTGTCGCATACCACAGAAGATTCCCCTGAACAGTGAATGCTGTTACCGGAGCATCAGCAGAAAAAATCTGCCATTCAGTAGGTTTTTCGTAAACGACTGAATCTGCTTTGACATCTTCTTCGTCCTGAGCCATTATAGAGGCGACCAGACAAGCACTTACCAAAAAGATTCGTTTAAGCATATAAACTCCTTTTATGCAGATTTTAAATGATCAGTGAATATGGTTAACATAACTTTATGTATAAAATACGAGGGGTACAGAGAGTTTTTCAATAGAAATGGTAGTTTCATAAATATAATAAAATTATAAACTGGTTTCTTTCAGTTCAATTCTGTTTTTCAGAGATATTGTTTTGTATTAATGAATTTAAGATAAAATGATTTTTTCCAGATTGTTCATACGAAAAAAACGAGTTTTTTATGAGCTGCTGATAGGTCCAATAATTACCTAGTACCTTTTTCACATAATTACGGGTTTCTGTGAATCCGATATCTTCAACAAAGAGATCAAATTCCCGATCTTTGTTTCTTTTATACCATTTTTCTGCATTATGGGGTCCGGCATTATAGCTGGCCAAAGTCATAACTTTATCATTTCCAAAACGATCAAGCAGCTCCTTTAAGTAATAGATTCCAAAACGAATATTTGAACCCGGGCATGATAATGAATCTTTTACATACTTTTCGCCAAGTTTCTTTGCTATGTATTCACCAGTGTAGGGCATGATCTGCATTAAACCTATAGCTCCCGCTGGTGATACTATTGTTGAATTAAAGATTGATTCTTGTCTGATAACGGCACTGACCAGCAAAGGATCAACATTGCGGGACCTGGCCTCTTTAAGAATATCAACGGAATAAAAAGAAGGATATAGCAATGAATAAACAGTGCCAGGTAAATTGCTTCGTTTGTCTTGTGGTATTCTCCATGCCAATCGTCTTGCGATTCTGTAGGCCTGGGCTGGAGCATCAGAAACTGTAAATGCCAAAGCAAGCTTAAACTGTAACACTAAATTGCCTGGATATGATAATTCAAGCGGTTCCAGAAAGAAATCTGCACTTTCTACAGCCCCGATTGAAGTAAAATGAAGGCCTCTTAAATAATTAATCGAATCTATATGTGTCAGTGTTTTTTTTAAATTTGAAGGTGAAATTGAATCGAGCCATAAGAGGGTGTTGTTTAGATCAAATGCAGTATCGGAAATGACCCCAACTACAGTATCTCCAGGAATAGCGAGTTGTTGTGATGAACGATGGGCATAATAATCATGAGGTTCGGTCAAAATAATATTTCTAAACGTCTGCCTGGCATCATCCTGTTTCTTCAGTGCAAGAAGGCATTTGGCTTTCCAATAACACCCTGCAAGGAAAAATGAAGAGTTGGGATTGTATTTAGTAAAACGTTCCAGAAAGGTAAATGCCGAGTCAAACTGACCAATGCGATAATAACAAAGGGCATGTCTGAGATGCGATTCGTCTACTCGTTTGCCTTTGGGATATTTGGTTATAATTTCGCGATAGTGAGTCGCAGCTTGAGTCCAAAGATTTCTGTCTTCCATCTGCCAGGCTTTTAGCCAGACTATCTCCTGTGATCGTGAATGGCTGGGAAACAGCTTAGTATAAAGGTCATACCAGTAATTTGATTCCTTAGGTTTTCCGATATTACGATAAGAACGGGCTATTGACATGATTAAATCGGGATCATTCCCATGTTTTTTGATGTAATCTTTACCAAGAGAAACAACTTTCTGATATTTTTTTTCCTGATAACTGAGCTGTGTTTCAAGGTAATGAAAACTGCGCTGCGATACTGTATTTATAAAATCCTTACTGTTTTTCGAAAGAGTCAGAAATTGGCTGGTTGATTTCCATTGTTTACATGAAAACGATGCCAATGCAAGCGAGAAGAAGCTGGAGCCTTTCAAATCAGATATTTGAGGATTTGCATTGTAAATAATCGCCGCAATTCTACACCCTTCATCACCTTTAAGTTTGGTTATATTCAGTAATGAATCAATTGCACTCCATTTTTTTTGAGAAGCAAGAGTATCAATATGGTCTGCTATTGAAAAACTGATTTTTTCTTGCGAAACAGCCCATTTTCTGTATTCTTCAAGCCATGGTGAATTAATAATATTTGTTGTATCAGTTTCGAGAACTGAACGTATTTTTTCAAAAATAAAGTATTTATATCTATTGGGGAGCTGATATTGAAGTACAGCGCGATAAGCAGACAGGCTGTTTTCTGTACGTCCAAGTTCCTGTTCGATTTCACCTATGTATTTGTATGCAAGGGGAGCTATGATTTCACTTTTCCCGGCTGTAAGTCTGTAAAGAAACAGTGCTTTACTGTGGTTTTTAAGATTTTTATGAATATAAGCAAGTTTAAAGAATTTTGCCAACGAATCTTCACAGGATGTGTCTTTTAAAACGTGCTGTAAAGCGGTATTGTATTCACCTTTTATTATGTGGTCTGTGCCGGTCCAGTTAACCGGAAAATGGTTTGATGTATTGCCCGCAAATGTAATATTCGCAAAAAAAATAAAAGGTAAACAGAATTCCGAAAAGGTTCTTTTCATCAGATATCCTTAAAAAATCAGATTCCAGTGGCATGAAAGAGTCTGTGTTAAATAAAATTGGTTATTGCAGGCTTAATATGCAAGTAAGCTTACCTTTGAAAGACATCCCCCAGATCTGCTTCCTGACGTAGAAGTTCATTTTGAACCAGAAGTGGTCTTATGGAGTGAATATCAGAGAACTCACGGGCAGCGATTGCAGCACAAACACCTGCAGCCTGTCCAGTTGCCATGGCTGCAGGCATAATGCGATAAGAGGAGTGTGCTTCATGTGTTCCGGAGATGCATCGTCCGGCAATCAGGATTCTTTTAAGATTTAAAGGTAACAGACATCGTAAAGGAATATCATAAGATTCACCAGGAGGAAGTCTTTCAATTCGGGTACCTTTCCCTTTTGGATTATGAATATCCAGTGAATATGCACATCTGGCAATTACATCAGAAAACTTTCTGGCTTCAATTATATCCTGACCTGTCAACACATAATCACCTGTTATTCTTCTGGCTTCCCGTATTCCTATTTGGGTGCCACTTTGAATCATATATGAATCTTCGAAACCAGGTACATAGAGTTTGAGAAACTCCGAAACTTCATGAACCTGGAATCTGCTTTCGTATTCTGCACGTGTAAGGTCAAATGCATTTGTACTCAAAGCATTTGAAACCCGTGTACTATTTACACTTACTTCATGCTCATGAGGAGTAGAAAACATCAGTATATCTTCTCTTGGAAGCTTTAGTTTTCCATCATTCGTAGCTTTTTCGACCAGATCCCATAAACCAAAAACTCCATACCATTGTTCAGGATGCTTTTTTATATACTCCAAAAAAGCGGGTCGGTTAAATCCAACCATTCGGAAGTACTTTGTCATTGGTTGTGTTAATCCGTCCGAATCTCTGCCAATTTCATATTTTGCTCCAGCATAAGCTGCAATATCACCATCACCAGTACAGTCTACAACGAATTTTGCTTTAATTACAACCGGGCCGGATTTTGTATGAAAAAAGACTTCTGGTGAATCAGTATTTCTGTAATTAAATGCATATGCATGGAAAAGTATCTCCACACCTGCCTCATCAAGCATGCAAAGCGCGGTATATTTCAAAATTTCCGGATCAAATGGAACAACGTAGCCTGTGTCGATTGTTGGAGGAGTTGCTCCCCCATTTTCAATTAACCTGTTAACCAGTTCGAGCAGTACGCCGGCAATAACTCTTTTACCATCACCATGATCGGTTGGGAAAAGATATTCTTTCCCTGGTTTTCGCAATACAGGTTCCTGGGTATGAGCCGACATTAACGGCATTACCAGTGCAACGGTTGAAGCTCCTCCTACAAATCCATATCGTTCTGCCAGTATTACCCTGGCACCTGCCCGTGCAGCACCAAGTGATGCTCCTAATCCGGAAGGACCACCACCAACTACAAGTACATCCGTTTCTGCAGCAATCAGTGCTTTTGAAGGGGGGACTGTAACAGTATGATTTTTTTCAGGTTCTTTTAATGGTGGCATTTTGTAGTCCTAAGTTTTTTTTTCTTTTTCAAGCTGCTCCTTTTGAGAACTTTTTATTGCTTCTGATAATATCCATTAAAATTGAATTGTTTTGCATGGCACGTTTCCGGAGCTCTGGAAGAAGTCTTTTGATTTGAGTTTGAAGCACTTTTCTTTGATCCCAATATTTATCTATATATGCAATCAGCCGGCCCTCATTAACAGATGAAATAGGTGGCATCTCTATTTGCATATCGTCAAGAAACCCTGCAACCTTTGGCGAATAGGGAAGTGCTACAAATGGTACTCCTTGAATTGCTGCAAAAATTAAAAAATGAAGACGCATTCCTACTGCGAATTCAAGTTTCCCGATAATTGAAAGTACTTGTCCTGAGGTATATGTGCCTTGTAAAACTGTTGCCCTCTGGGGGTGCAGCATTCGTGAAATGACTGCATGGCAATGTTGCAGATCAAAAGTCCTGGGTTCCATGGGGATAAAAACTACATCTGCATTATACCTTTCAATCATGTAATCTGCAGCATTAGCTAAAAGACTGTGATAATGGGATTCTTTAATATCTGGTGCTGCAACTCCAGCTTCACGCACAGACATTCCTATAAGATTCCTTTTACCCAGTAGTCCTTCATTTTTAAGTATTTTATTATTAATTGGTTCAGATGAAAGTAATAAGGCAGGATCAGCTGTTACTGTAATATCACGATCTATACCGGCGTTTTCAAGAATCTGACGAGAACGGCGATCTCTGACGGTTATTGCATCAACCTGATTGAGAACATAGCTTACATATTCCTGTACAGGAGGTTCTTTTAATGGACCTGCACCAACAGAATAGATCATTACAGGAATCTGTTTCTCGATTGCCATAAGTGCTTCACGAAGATAAACTTTCGCATCAGCATCGTAAATTATTCCACCACCTCCTATAAGCAAAATGTCAAGTCGTTCAATTTCAGGTATTATTTCCGTTCTTGCCATTTGCCTGTTTGGTATAACCCTGTCTACTTTATGTCGAAAAAGAGTATCTCCACAAGATCGCGTAAAAACAGTAATTTCGCATGAAATAGTATTTCGTATTTGAAGTATTATACTTTGCAGTATTGCTTCATCACCGAGATTAAGTCCACCATATGAACCGTATATTCCGATTTTAATCGGGATGGTTCCATTCATGTCACTTCACTTTGTTGGTTGTAATTCCTAAGTCATGCTACATACCTTGTAATGGCAACGTTTGTGCCAACTGTCAGCAAGTTCCATTATTCGAATAGGTGGTTAATAAAAGACAGATTCTTTAGGTCTGTTTTATCAAAATTGCCTGTAGTGGTAAGAGTATAAGTAACCGGATTTAATTCTTTATACAGGTTTGTAAGTATGATACCTTTTTTTCACAAGCTTTCTGGTGACAATCTGATCTGTTTTGGCTTGGCGACAATGACTGTATCTTGTGGCAGAGCTTGATAACCAATCAAATTAATTTAATCTTTCCAGCCATAAAACCTGTTTGGTTCAATGCTGCTTTCCCGGTATATGCTTCTACTTGTGGCAGTGCAAAATGAGTACGGTTTTTACGTTAAATGATATGATTCATGTAATATAAATGTAATGTTAATATTGAATATGTAATTCCAGTGTGATACAATTGTTGTGGCAAAAACAGATACTTTTTAAAGAAGAGTTAATATTGAAACGTAATATATCGAAAAACATGAGTCGCGAACAAATCATCGCTTCAATGGCTAAAAAATTAGCCGAAAATAGCAGTTCAGAAATAATTGTAAAGAAAAAACTGTCTGATAAGTATATCTACTTTATTGTGGCAGCAGTGTTATTGGCAGGTTTATCAATTGGTATTGCCATATCCTTTAATAATAAAGGTACAATTGAAGAAAATGAAGAGTCGGAGAAAGTTTCCAGAATAGATAATCCCGTAGTGAAACTAAAAAATGCATATGACGATAAAATGATCAATGAAAACCAATATGCCATTTATTTAAAGGATTTATTGATAAGATATGATTCATTACCAGAAAAATACAAAGTAATTTCACCGGTAGTGAGCGATAAAGAAGTTTTTGATGAGTTGTCTGCGATATGGCCTGATTTGAGTAATAATATCCGTTTGGAGCTTACTAACGCAATACCGGATGTTGAGAACCGAATTTTAGCAGAATAAATTAATAATAATCTCAGCATTTGATGGAGAGTAACCCTGTATATATTAAAACAGGGTTGAAAATAGAAGGCTATATACAATAAACACCAGAACACGTGAATCAATTAACCCAAATTCGTAAAATGTGGTAAATTCAGGAAAAATTTTATACTTGAGTAAAACACAAAACGTTGTTTAAAGAAAACAGAAATGAAATCCAATATATTAAGACCGTATGATTATATTGACAATACTATCAATATAATCATACTTGAAGATGAACCGTTTCAGACAGAACTGATTACTGAAATACTGGAGCCTGTTCAGCTTTTCTCTTTGTATACTGTAACAACAAATAAAGAGGCAGTTTCATTGTTTCGTTCAGGAAAACGTTTTCATGTATGCATTCTGGATTTAGGAATCAGTGATATTGATAATGATGAGTTTTTCATTTTACGTAACTATTCAAATCATTGTTCTGTGATTGTACGTACTGGTTCTGATTCACCAAAAAAGGGAGCAACATGTATTCAGCTCGGAGCAAAAACTGTGATTGAAAAAAGTACAATGTTTGACACCTGCAAATTCTGTCAAATTGTCAGCAGAAATGCTCTCCTGAATATTGTAAATTTTCGTTACAGTGAATCATCAGGTGATACTCTTAATCTGGCAACAAAAGTTTTATTCGAAAAAAACCCCGATTCTGTAACCCAATGGGCAGATTACATGCGTATAACCGATCGCCAGTTACGTAATCTCTGGAGAACCGGTTCTGGTTTTGGAGCCAAACAGATTCTCTCTTTATATCATCTTTTTAAAGATGCTTTTAATTACTATAAAATTAATATGTTTGGTGATTTAAATGAACGTGAAGAATTAAAAAAAATTTCAGATAAAGGCAGCAGATCCTATTTTGAAAATAATCGTGAAATTCTGACATTCCTGTTTTCATAATACGAGTATTCAAAACCGGAAATTATACTTCCGTTTTCCAGCCCTCTGAAGATTTATAATGTAATTACGATGTAATTACAAGGAGGGTTTATGTTCAGAGAAAATGAGAATGGAAGCTCGATTCTGGAAGTTATCATTGCAATGGTAATACTGGCGTTGCTGGTTACCGGTTTAAATGCCTGTGTTGTAACCCTGATTAACTCAAATATTACTTCTAAAGAGATGTCTGAAGCTACTTCTGCAGGTTATCAGATTCTTGATAAATTCCGTGGTTCTGATTACATGTCAATTATTACCAGTTCGGATCAGATTAAGGGAAAATACGTACGATGCTGGACAGTTACCGAAGACAGTATTCAGAAAAAAATTGATTTAAAGGTATCATGGCCGATTACAGACAAAAAGCATTCGATTATGCTTTCAACCATTATCGCAAGGCCATAACAATGAAATGTTTAAAATCTGTAAATGGCTTAACATTAGTTGAATTGATGATATCTCTGGTTATAGGTTCACTCGTTATGTCGGCTGCTTATAAATCGCAGCGCTATATCAGCCTCAGTGCTTCAAGAGAAAACGACAAAGCAATTCTCCAAAGGGATATTTTAACCGTTAAAGAATTCCTGGAAAAGGATATGCGTATGACTGGAATTGGAATACCGGGTAATGGGGTAATTGGGTCGTTATCGGATACCTCGAGTGATATTCTGGTAACATTTATAAATAAACACCAGATTAAAACCAGATTGAAATCAAAAGCAAATATATCCGATAGAAAGATACTGATAGAAAATTGTCAGGGTTTTAATGTTAATGGATGGGTTTGCATTTCCAGTATAGATACCATATTCAGAGAAATAGACCGGATTGGAATAAATTTAAATGGACCGGACACCGTTTATTTTGTGGATCTTATTGCCGCCGGACCATTTGACACCACAAATACATGGGCGTTTCCTGTAGACCGGACTGCCTATTTTATAAAAGACGGTGGATCTGGGCTTATTAGAAGGCATAACAGGATTGAAGTCAAAATATCGGATTGTATCGATACATTAAACCTGGTTCCGAAAAACATTTCGGGAAATCAAATAAACAGTGTTTCTGATGCCCGGGTATTGATGGTAACAATTGGTGGTTATGTCGGTTTGGAAGATAACAGAGTATTGTTAAGTGAAAATACTGAAGTTCTTATCAGGAACGGAATATAGTAAGGTTTAATCTGATGTTCAAAAATGACCATGGATCTACAATAGTTGCTATTGTAATTATTGCGTTTATTCTTAATATAACATTCGCTGTTTTTTACTACACTTCTTCAAATACAACACAAAAAACAGGATTAAGTAAATCAAAAGCAACAGCACTTAATGTTGCTGAAGCTGGTAAGGAAAAATTATATGGTGAAATCAGATGGGGTTTTTATAAACCCAAAAATCATACAGAATCTGTTTACAATCTGCATCCATTCGAAAATGGAAAATTCAGTGTTACATGTAGTTCCACAATGAATCTGGATACAATATGGGTTACAAGCAGCGGTTTCGTTCATGATCTAATTTCTAAAATTAGTGTTGTGGCTGAATTTTTGCCGGATTTTATTATTCCTTTTCCCCCGGTAAAGGGTGCCATAACAGCCCGTAACAGTATTATTGTAAAAGGTAATATTGAAGTAGATGGAAGAGATTATGACTCAACCGGAGTTTTGACTGGTAACGGTGTTTATGGCGTAAGTACCAGTGGTTACTTATCGGTAGAAGGTAGTTCTACTGTTGGTGGAAATGGTGAAGTACCAGTAGATAAGGGATTAATAGATTCTCTTAGAGGTATAGTATCAGAGGAACATGTACCAGTAAGTACTTCTCTTAGTTCTCCTGAAGCGTTTCTTGGTTTGCCACCAGGAGCACTTGATTCATATAAAACAAAAAATTTAAACACACCATTGCAGGGACTGGTTTATCTTACACAGGATTATGTCGGACCTGTTCATTTTGGAGAATCTGAAGGTGTATTAATTGTTCATAATGCATATAAATCAGCTGAGTTGCAAATAACCGACGGAAAATTTAAAGGGCTTATTATTTGTGACAGAATGGCAAAAATCAGTGGAAATGCAGAAATATTGGGTGCAGTTGTTACATTGACAGATGGTGAGGTGTCAACATTTGGTACAGGAACCGCCACAATAAGATACTCATCACAAGTGCTTGGCAATTTAAATAGTTACTGCAAAAATCTTATGAAAAAAGTAAGTGAAATATCGTGGAAAGAACTATAAGTGGAAATATTTGAAGCAGCTTTGTGTCGCGAGCAAGGCATTTCAAGCAGCATTTCGCTATGTAGATCTTGAGAACGGCAGAAAAGAGGGCACTGATTTATCAGGTATCTGATCTGTTTTGGGACGGACTATTTTTTAATCTTTATCTAAAGAGTTAAAAGATAGTCCGTCACATCGAAGATGGGCATGGCACATTAAAACGTGATTATAGAATGAATTTGGCATATTTAAGTTTAGTTAAACAGACTATTAAACCGGGTTCAGTTGGTGGTGTGTGCTCTGAATAACTCAAGAGCACACTCAAATTGCAGTCCGGAAAGTGCCATTTATCATATCAGGCAAAGTTAATTATGATAAGCGTGATTAATGGTTAGTCACATTGTTCAGCATTAATTGTTTCGCTTAACATGCCTAACATTCTATAATCTATACCATTATCAACATTATCAACATCAGGATTAAACGTTTCTGGTTTCAGCATCCAGCCTTTTGCTCCATAATTTGAATCGTTTTCGAAATTATCAGATTCTTTATTAATAAAAGAGATGGCTTTAGGATAAAAACCATCCATAATTTCACATTTTCCTGATACTGCATTATCTTCTATGAGATAACATGATGAAATATCGGGTTTTGTTTCCTGGATATGAGAGGTGAAATTGTAGGGTTTCCCTTCTCCGTGAAAAAGGTTTTTACGCACAATGCAGGTGGTACCTGGTTCAATTTCAATGCCGGATACACGATTTTCAGAAGAGTTTACACCACAGTTGATGCAGGTGTTTTTTTCAATTAAAAGATTATTTGCAGCATTATGTTGACTATTTGATTTTCCACAAACTGTAATTGCTGGTCCATTGCAACGGACAATACAGTTGTTCTGAATTGTATGTCCGCAATCATGAACCAGAATCCCATTATTTGAGTCTATGATTCGGTTTTTTTCTATTACTGATCCAGTTCCAGCCTGGATTAAAATCGAATTATTTCCACAATTTGCAATAAGATTTCCTCTAATCTGGGTATCGCTGCATTTTATTGTAATTCCATCACGGTAACAATTCTCAAATGTGTTGTATTCGATAATATGGCTTCCCTGATTTTCAGAGGTATCATTACTTCCCAAAAGTATACCATATTGATAATTAACGAAACGATTATGTCTGAAAACATGGTTTTTAATAAAATCTTTCTCAAAAATATCACCATCGGTTACCATAAGACCAAAAATTGCATTTTCAGGTCCGTGTTTTTTGGGATGAATTATTTTCTGTTGTTCGAATGAACAATTTTCGACAAGATTGCATTGTGCACCTGAACCACCAAAAAACATTGTACATGTTGTTTTGTCGGCCGTACCGCAATCAATAAAACGTAGGTCATTGAACCGATTTCTCTGACAGGCTCCAATTGCAGAAATTGCACCATTTGGAGAACGCTTAAATGTCAGTTCCGAAATAATAAAATCACAAACATCATATAAAAACCAGCAGGCTCCGTGTATTTCTACTTTTCCTTTTTCTTGTGCGACTATTTTTATAGGCATATGAGTTGTACCACTAACCTGAATGGTTATATCATTATAATAGATACCATTTTTAAGGATGATAGTATTACCTGGTTGAACCCTCTCAAGTGCTAACTCAATTTTTCCAAAAGGATTTTCCCAAGTTCCATTACCATTAAATGAATCGTTGGAAACCCATAAATATTTTGGATTATTTTTATCGAACATCTATTGCCTGGCTCCTTATTTTTACTGATTATAAATCGAAGTAACTGCTATTGGCTGACAAAGCTTTAATCTAAATTATAAAATATTTAAACCAATATGTGTGAAATCTGAGTGGTAAAAATCGCAAAAATGTCTAACCAGAAGCAGTTCTATTGGGAACTAATTCTTTTCTTTATCTCTTTCCTTGCAGTTTTCATCTTTTTTCTTAACATATTTTGATACCTTTTTTATAATGTCTGGTAACATTGAAAGGGCTTTACCCAGATTGGGTTCAGAAGGGTTAACAGGATGAATTTGAACATGATCACCACAAACTGAGACAAAAGCAATCGGTATTACATTTATTCCACCACCTGTACCATTACCGGATTTCTCGTCTTTTCCTGCTCCGCCTGCTGCAAAACCCACCGATACTCTGGATACAGGTATCAAAGTTACTTCACCAGCTTTAACAGGTTCGCCAATAATTGTTTCTGTTTTGGCTATATATTGAATTTGATCAAGTGTTGTCTTGATTACGTCAGAAAGTGCCATAAATTTTCCTCCCGGACAGGATCGGTTTGAATATAACATAAAATAGTGAAACAACAAACTCTCTATCAATTAATTATGACCTAATAGTAACGATTCTTTTCTACGAACTTTTGTACAAACATTCTAATTTAATTACTTATTATAACAGGAACATGTCTATGAATAATTCCCAATGCATGGTTTAGTGTCGTAGAATCTAATTCCGACAGTATTATCGGTAAGCTTTCAGTAGACTAAAAGCGAGTTACAGTATTTGGTAATGATTGAGGTGCTAATTACTAAGAATCTCAATAACAGGTCAGGTGATGTGATTCTTAACAGACATTGAATGCTTTTTGCTGCTGGACGCTACCCTCGCAGGCTCGGAGTATTTTCAATTAAAATTAAGATTTCAGGTTTGATTTTTACGGATATAAATATATTTTAAATTAGTTTTTCTTTTATAGCTTCATATTATTTCTCTTGACACAAATAAAAATCGGAGCGGTTTTGAATCAGTTTTTCTGTTTTCAGATCCAGTCTCTTTATTATAGGGTCTATATCCTGATAATTTTTGTGTTACCAATAACTGGTTACACTCAGAATGTGATAATTACAGAAATTTACCGTGATCCCCCTGGTTCAGAAACAGCTCTTGGAGGTGGCGCAAGTCATGAATATATTGAAATAACAAATCTTGGTTGCGATACATTTCCTCTGAAAAATCTTTTAATTACCGATGGAATTGATGCTGATTCGTTAATAATGTGGGATAATATGATCAGTTCGCATCAGGAGTGTTTCTACTCGCAGGACTTTTTACTCCCTGGTCAAACGGCACTGATTCTTGATTCCGATTATTCAAGGGCTTTACAGGAAAACCATGCTCCCCCTTTTTTTATTGAAAAAGGTACTGTGTTGTTGAGAGTAGATGACAGAGATCTGGGAAACGGACTTGCTGTGGATGATGGCATTGTATTGTATCGTGGTGACAAGAAGAATGTTATAGAAATCATTGCAAGCGCATCAGATGAACCTGTGTATTTGGATAGTCCTGTATCGGGAAAAATATCATTATCAAATCCAATAAACAGGGAAGGCTTTTCGGTTACTCCATCTATGTTTCTTTTTGATTCTGTTCATTATTTTTACAAAATAGATACGCTTTCTCCTGGAAAATTTAATGAATTGAACAATGGATTTATTGCACAGTGGAAATTCTGTTCAGTGGATTTCAATCGTCAGCAAGTTTTGCCGTGTTCGGTATTGTGTTTAGGTGTTAATGATTATGCAGGATTATTAGTTCCATGGTGTCTTGAATCCGTTTTCGGATTGAAAACTCATATTGTAGATAAAGGGGTTATGAGTTTTGGGAATCAGAAAGGGGTACTTGTATTTGATCTTCCTCTTGAAAATGTTGATTATTATCTTACGATTGACACTAGTCGGTGGTATATTGATATCTCATCTGTCTGGAGTCCGGCTGCATCAGTTGTAATATCAGAAATTTTCCCAAAAGCAACTCAAAATGAGCCTGAATGGATTGAATTGTTTAATCAATCTTCGAAGAGTATCAATCTTAAAGGCTGGAAGTTAGGTAACAGTGAGGATACGATTGAGATTACCGGCAGGGATTTTTATCTTGAACCGGGTCAGTATGTAGTGATTACAAAAAATGCAAAATCCTTAAATGTCAGGTATTTTGGACTCAATTTGGCGATTGAGCCATTTGTGTGGCATACACTTAATAATACTTCTGATACAATAATGCTTTTAAACACGCAGTCTGTTTTAATGGATATGGTTTGTTACAATAAAAAGTGGTTTAACCTTTGGTCGAGCGGATCCCTTGAAAGAATTAAGTTTCAGGAATCTGGCTGCGATTCTCTATTATGGGAACCTGCATTGATAGCCAGTCCTGGTATGCCAAATGGTGTGCAATTTTACAGATTAGTGGATAAACCGGTTTTTGATATTGGACCGGTTCCATTTACTCCAGATAATGATGGAAAAGATGACTATCTTCAGATATCACTAAAATTGCCACCTTCTTATTCAATCATTTCACTTGCTATATTCTCATTTAGTGGCAGAATGGTGTACGAAATTAACGATGTAAAGCAAGGAGTGTTTTTATGGAATGGTAAAGAAAATAACGGTAAACCTGTTATAAATGGGCCGATATTTGTTGCAGCCGAGCTAAAGTATAACAAAGGTACAAAGAAGCTTTTGAAAAAAGGTGTTTTATGGAGATAACCATTTCTGTATTTATCGTATTAACATTAGCAATTCAAAGTCTGGCAGCTCTTGGTGATCCTTTTCCTGTTGGTTATTCAATGGGTAATTTAGGTACAATCCTATGGAAAAGAGGGGCACCTGGTCAACAACCTTGGATTCCTTCTGCATATATTGATAAAAACTCGAAATGGGGTTTGTCTGCAGGTGTAGTTTCATTTTATGGAAAAACGGGAAATTACAGGGATAGATCCATATATAGAGTTATTGGTGGCGTTTGGTATTGTACACCTTTAATGAATTTTAAACTCTCATTTACACAACTTGATGTTTTCGGGATTTACTATGAGCAATCGGTTTTTGTTTCAGCTAGCGGATCGGTTTTTTCACTTTTTGACGTAAGTATAGAAGCCAGTGCATACAGAACTGGATTAAAGGATAATTCCGAACAAGTACGAACAATAGGGGAAATTGGAAGCAGCTTTTGGTTTCCTTTAAATCTGGTATCATTATCTGTTTCCGTGGACCATTATGTGATAAAAAAAAGCGGAATTACTGGAGCAGATCCACCATTAACTATCAGAGCGGGAATCCACACAAAATTAAACCGATTCGGTGCTCAAGGAGTTTTGATAGAAATAGTTCCAGAATTCGAAAAATCTATACGGTTAATAATAGGTGAGGAGTATCGGATCGTGAGATGGTTGGGAATACATGGCGCAGTGGGTAATAATCCATTAATGATAGGGATAGGTTTAGTATTTGATTGGAAAAGGTCAGGAGTGAATGCTGGATTGGTTAATCATCCGGTACTCGGTTGGTCTAGAGGTTTTTCGTTATATTACAGGAAATGATAGAATATATATGGGTATGGGTATGGGTATTTGGGACGGACTATCTTTTTATGTTTATGATTTCCAAATGAGAATAAAGATAGTCCGTCCCAATTTTTCATTCTTATAACCTGATTTATTAACTGTTATAACCCATTTGCATACGGACATCTGGAGACAAATGACCAGTAGTGTAGTATTGAGTACAAATTAAAGCTTGTAGTAACAATAGAATATTAATAACCTTGGACAGGTTTGAGGTGTGTTAACCAGTTTAGGAGAGTCTCAATCTTTTAATTTAGCTGCCTGATATTACCGATTCTTTATTCATACAGGTAGAATACTTTTTAATCATA
>Ga0209723_1002055_pt1 | contig 28614 bp, 23 predicted proteins | sample BiotimSIPDNA_2_FD_185750 | JGI IMG/M metagenome (GOLD analysis project Ga0209723, IMG submission 185750) | Anaerobic biogas reactor microbial communites from Washington, USA - Biogas_R2 time_0 SIP DNA (SPAdes) (version 2) | ecosystem: Engineered > Bioreactor > Anaerobic > Unclassified | place...
GTCATCTCTTTGAAACCGGTGACCCCATCACCAATTCTGAAACGATAAGTTTTCTGACCGGGAGCAAGCGGAAATGTATTCTGGGATACTTTCGACAGTTTTCTCCCTGCATACCATTGCTGGGCGATCGTGAAATTGTCCACCACACTACTTAAAATCGGCTTTCTTTCGGAAGAGGAAACAGAGGAATGACGGGAAACAGGTTTGGAAGGAAACTCAATGGTGCAGCTTGCTTTCTGTAACACCTTGACCGTGTTGGTCTTCTCATCATAGACAAAGGGACGTATTATCAGATGCGCAGTTCGCATCCCCTGAAGAGTGCTGTAAACAGGCTCGCAGATCCAGGGATTTTTAAATCTTATGTGAGGTTGACGTTTCTCTGCCGGATTTTTGTGCTTGAGTAAAGGTTTCTCCAAAGCGACAGTCTTTACCGATTCAGAATTGAAATTTACCTTTATCTCACCTTCAGGAGGAACTCCCAGTAATATTGAATATCCAGGTATCTCGGCTTCACCATCTTCACCCAACACGGTGTTAGCACCAGGGAAGAAAATTTCAACATGGGGTTCAGAGTTTTGTGCCGTTATCTCATAATTTTCAAGATCCCAGGAAAAAACGTATCTGGCAGTACTACTCTCGGAAATCTGAATTTGAGCTGAAAGCTTAAAAACAGCAAGACTCAGAAGAATAAGAAGCAAACTTTTTAAAGTCATTTTAAAAAACCATCGAATATTTTAACTGATCTGGAAATTCAATTCTAATCCCAAAATAATAATTTCCTTTTACGGAAGTCGAGCTACGCAACAGCGAACATATATCCTAAATTTTTAATTAGTCGAATATCCTACCCTTCAGAGACTCCCAAAGCCCTGAAAGGACAAGATATAATAGCCCAGGCTGAAAGCCTGGGTGGGAGGATCAGGAGGATAATTTCCTGTTTCTTATTTTCAGGTTTTTTCCATTACCTGTTACCAGATCATATAAGCGGAAAGTGAGGTTTTTATGAGAAGAGTCGGAATGTTTCTTGCGATTATTGAGGATTACCTTATGAATTCTTTTAGCCTGTAACACAAACGCTTCCAGATTAGCTTCAATCAGTTGTGGAAAAGGTGAGCCGTCGGTTTCAATGGCCAGAAAAGGGAAATTATCAAATTCAGTAAAATTCAGGTTCAATTCCTGCTTTCCCTGCATTCTCTTTTTACCCTCCAAATTCATCTCCTTTTTCAGAATTGCCTCTGCAACTCTTGATGGCATACATCCAAACGGGCCAATAGAGATTACACCACAGGAATCATTGAGGATTTCACGTAACCCAAGTCCCACTGTAAGTATAGCTTCACCCCTGAAATTTTCATTTAACAGATGTGTTACTCCTTTAATGGTTTTAGCTACATCAATCATCTCAAACCTATACAATCTGCTTTTAGATAATATGGTCTTGATATGCCATTCCCACCATTCCTGAATCTGAGAGGTAAGTTTCATTCTAAGCTGCTCTTTTAAGGAGAATTGTCTCTCAGATAATCCGGAATTCAAAACATAATTGCTGTAGCACATGTACTCGGCCACAGGAGCCACTCTAACCATAAATCCTTGATCTTCGAGGTAATCGACTAAATTTTTCCTGGAAAACTCCTCCCTGCGAACATAGATTTCCCCGATTAATGAGATTACTGGCAATCGATGTGGATCTTTTTTGAGAGGAATCAAAGAAAGCCTTGATGCAATACTTTCCAGAAGAGTAGTCAGACGAATCGAATACCTTCCTTCAAATAACCCTAATATCTCCTGCCACATCGATTCCAGTTCATTTAGTGCATCATCTTTATCTTTTGCTGCGACTTTGAGAACACTTTTAATATCGCTGAAAACATCTGATATGACGATTCCTGTCCAGGCTTTCAAAAGAGTGCGTGCGCCCAGACCGCCATAACTGTTTTCATCGGTTAAAGTAAATACTGCAGCATTGGGTATCTGTCGTTTTTCGATAAGATGCTCCAGAGCAACACAATACTGCCCCAGTCTGCAGGGACCACCACCTGTGGGAAGAAAAAACAAGGTTACAGTGTCGGGATCTTTTTTCTTGCGTATATACTCCAGAAATGAACCGGTGGTAAGAATATAGGGCAGACATTCTTTGCAGGTTGTATTCTTTCGCCCTTCAAGCAGTACATCTTTATCTGCAACCGGTAAAGCTTTTCCATTTACACCAATGGATCTGAAAATTGCCGCAACCACCTCTGTACCATATCTTCCCATTGAGGGCAATACAATTTCCACATGAGGGTCGGTTAATTCATATTCGACACCTTTAGAAGAGATTACTTTTATTCTTTTATCTGTAATGACTTTAGCGGCTCTGAAAGAATCATCTTTTGCATTATGAATGCCCAACTTTCGATAACTGGAAATTATATCCAGAGCAGCTTCGATTCTGGTATCGATTCCGGCATCAGCAGTATGTTGATCCAGTTCCAGAGTTAAGGAAGGCTTTGAACCCATAAGCCTGCGAAAATAGCCTAAGAGAAAAGAATCCGGACCGCATGAAAAGTTAGTAATATAGAAGCCGAAAAGATTTTTGCGTTCACTTACAATCTGGGCAGATTTCATAATTTTCTGACCTGTCGCCCAGAACATCTTACGATCCACTTTTATATGGGAGGAAGGAATCATATCATGAGGTATAACATAGTAACCCCTTGAGGCTATTTTATGGGGGATTCCCATGTTGGCCTCATCAGCAAATGCATTGTATTGCCTTCCAAAAAGAACTATTCCTGACATCTCCGGGTGACCATCAAGATATTTAAGTGTATTCCTCCCTATTTCAAGAAGTTCTCTTTCAAAATCATGCTGTCTTTTGCATGCAAACTGATATGCCTTTCTTACACTTTTTTCGGGCACACCAATCTCTTTCATCATTTCCACCAGTGTGTCCTCTGCTGCTTCATACCCATTCTCCATTTTCAAAACAGGAGAGAGTAACACGGTGGGAGACTGCTCAAGCTCTTTGCGGAAAGTTGCCTTAAGATAATATGGCTCCCCTTGAACAAATACACACATCCTGCTAAATGTCTCAACATTAGGTACAGGAAGCTGCATTACCTGGGGAATAAAGATGTAATCGGGTTTCTTCTTTAAAAGATTAAAAAAACTGCCATGAGTTATTTCTGCAGGAAGACAGAATGCAGCTTCAATTCTTGAAATCCCCTCCGGATCAACTTCATCAGATAACACTACCCGAAATCCAAGCTTATCAAAAAAGTTGGAATAGAGCGGAAAAATTAAGTGAGTAAGAAAAGATCTGAGAATACCAACGGTTCTTTCGGGCTTGTCCTGATTAACATTGTCAGCCGGAGAAATCACTCCATATTTCTCGAAAGCGAGCTTCTGACGTAATGCAACCAGATCAAATTTACTGGAATCTATCTGTTTATTGAGCCTGAGGTTGTAATATTTGTTGCAAATTCCCCCAAAGGGAAACAAGGTTCCATTAATACGAATTCTTGAAATTTCACATTTGCGGTCACATTTTTCGGCACCACCAGGACAAACGAAACTGTTTTCCCTTATAGCATCCCGCTCAACCAGAGTCTTAAGATCAAAGTGCTGAGGCTCACAAATTCCGGCATCAATCCGCTTTTTAACTTCTAAAGCCACTCCAAAGGCTCCCATTAATCCCGGATCGGGAGGAACGATAATTTTACAGTTCATAAGAGAGGCCATGGCTACCGGAACAGCCCGGTTATAACAGACTCCCCCTTGCATGAATATCTTTTTTCCTACAGGTCGCGAACTCTTAACCCGATTAAGATAGTTCAGACATATCGAATAAACTAACCCCGCTAAAAGATCGTTTTTTTCTACCCCCTCCTGGCTGGCAATTTTTATGTCACTGGAGATGAAAGCAGAACATTGGTCAGTAAAATTGGGTGGATTTTTACCCTGAAGAGCCAATTCTCCAATCTCTTCAGTCAGCACGTTAAGAGATTCTCTGGCAGATTCTTCCAGAAAAGAACCAGTGCCGGCACTACATGCCTCATTCATGGCATAGTCTGAAGGCACACCGCTGGTCAGAAAGGTATATTTGGCATCCTGCCCACCAATTTCGAAAATAGTATCAACCTCTTTATCAAAAAATGCGGCAGCGGTTGCATGTGCCACGATTTCATTAATTACATTTTCTGTCAATGCATGAAGAGCTGCAATCTGTCTGCCTGAACCAGTAACTCCCAATCCACATATTTTTATCGTGGCCCCATTGATCTGCTCAAGTATCGCTTTATAGCAGTTTCTTGCTGCATTTACCGGATCTCCATTAGTACGCAGATAAATCGAAGCCAGAATTTTAGAATCGCTTTTATTAATTAACACTGCTTTTGTGGTCGTGGAACCTACATCCAGTCCCAGAACACAATCGCCAGCAAGCGTAAGAGATCCTCTGCTGAACTCTTTGAAATCCACCAGATGCAACGCCTGATTGAGAGGTTTGTGAAGTCCAAAAGAGTTAGGTCTTCCAATCAAGAGTTCATCAAGATTTGAGGGAAGCTTAAAGCATTCATTTTCCAGCGCCCAAAGAGCAGCACCATAAGCTTCAAAGCACTCCGCATAATTAGGAATGTCCAACTGCCCAAAACGGGATCTGAGAATTTTGACCATAGCCACATTGAGAGAACCGCCCCCTATTAGTGCGACCCTGTCACACTGAATATCCTTAACCAGATCGCTGATTTTGTCGGCCATCATCAAACATAACCCTGCTGCGACATTCTCTCTGGGTTCACCCTTATTTAATGCATGAGTACAATCGCTTTTGCAAAAAACACTACACCTGCCGGCAATCTTGTGAGGCTTACCTGCTGATGCCATCCTCACAGCCTCATCCAGAGTCAAACCCATTCTTCTGACCTGCTGAAGAAAAAATTCACCCGTTCCAGAAGCGCATTTATTGCCGGAGTGAACCGCACTGATACAACCCCTCTTATCGATTATATACACCAGTTGTGTCTCACCACCTGAGCTTATCAGCATTTCAGGATAAGAATCATTTTTATACTGCTGCTTTAATGCAACCTCCACAGCCTGTGGCTCTGAAATTGAGGTCAGTTTGACACTGGTTCTGAAAGAACGGCCAGTGACAGCTATCCGATCGATGTCTTTGATAGAAATATTTTTCAGGAAATTCAACAAGGCATCAGCCGGATTACCTTCATGAGTTATTCTGTTGACTGAGATGACTTGTGGATCGGTTTGCTCAAGATTAATCTGAACACATTGAATCGTAGTTGAACCAAAGCATATTCCTAATGTTTTCATCTGGGCTCTTTCAATGATGATGTAAGATGGTGTTTTTTTTTCAGTTGTTCCGAGAACCGCAAAAATAATGCCATGAATTGATTAAAAATATATTTTCAGTTCCACTTTAAAAATTATGGTTAGAACAGAAATTAGAGAAATATAAGTTATTTAACTGAGCGTGCCAATTAAGGAGAAAACCCAAAATGTACAATGAGAATGATCCTCTGTCAGTAGAAAAATACTCTTCAGCAGTAACACTTTCTGACATGGAGGTTTTCATTTTCCCGGAACTTATGATGTCACTGGTGATTGCTAACATGATGTCACCAAAACTGTGGCAATGGAAATCTGATCCCTGGTTCAGCAAAACGGGAAAAGCAAGCCCACTCAAGCGTGTCCAAAGGCTTAAGCAATACATAATGGACCACTTCACATTCAATCTCGATCTGGATACCTGGGGACTCACTACAAAAGAGAAAGAACTGGCCAGATTTAGTGCTTATATCGATGAGTCGATTCTTGCTAAAAGTAATGCACTTTTTGGATATGAAGGAGACAAGTACTACTTCGATATTGACATCAGAAAGCACTTCGGCCTGGATAAATATACTTCTAATGTTATACCTTACTGGAAAACTGAAACTCTGGAAGCTATGGAGGCTTTCAGGTTTAAGGAAGGCTATCCCACTGGTGCAGGCGAATGCGTTTCACTCGCAGCACTCTATGCGGCCAGCTCTGCAGTGGTAGCTCAAATACCCCTGGATGATATTTACATGTTGGCGACTCCGCTTCATTCACAGAATTTTCTGGACATCGGAGATGGTGTACTTACAAACAACAGGCGGTTAGTCACTAAAACAATGTGGTTTAACGGAACAGAACTTACCGCAAAGGCACGGCGCGCCCTGGAAAATGAAAATGTTACCATTGTAGCACACAGTACCGGATACATTCACACCATCTATGATTCTGCTACCATTTCCCCTGATGTCTACTCAAAATTCAACAATAAGTTGAACAAATACCTGAAAACCGATATTAATTTTGAAATCCTGGCTAACTTTCTTCGCCATCACAGCGAATTTCAGAAGTGTTTCCAGATTTCCCACATCTGCTGCGGTAAACCCCGTTATATCGAGGCGGAAAAAGTCTATCAATATGAACATTCCAGTAAATCACGTGTAGGTGACTCCACTCAGAACAAATTGCTTCATGAGATAGAGGAAGATGATTTTTACACCTCTCCCCTACCTCAAAGAATTATGCTCTCCGATCTGGAAGCATTCTTCAAAAGCAACCATATCTCCCTGGAGGATTCCTCCACTGTGGACAAATTAAAACTACACCTGTGCAACAACTGCCTTCCCATCGACAGAGTTATTGAAAACCTGAAAAAATTCTGCAAAACGGTCCCGAATATACCAGACTCCCGGAAAAAATGGCAAAGCACCCCAGCCATTGATCTTAATGATGTTAAAAGTGCAGAGGATGTCATAGCCAAAATGAAAGAGCTTCGTAAAACCAACTTAACTGCAGACCTGGCATTCTCTGCCTTCCGAGATCTAAAAAACTCCCCCTGGAAACCTTTTCTTAAAGCAGCCCTCCAACGCAATCCGGTTTCCATTAAACAGACCACAACGATGTCTGTAAATGATACATTCAACAGACTCTGTACCTTTGATAACAGCTCGATTTATCCGGGAGAATCCAGACTCGCCCAACCCGATGAGGTCTGGAATTTTCAGAGAGGTGATGGACTGGAAAAAGCGATCTGCCTTATTAATATTCTTAAAAACCGCTATCCCGATGATTTACCACATTTAAAAGCCGTTGGAAAAAAGATATTTGTCATTCACAAAACAGGAGAGTTCCAGTTCCAAAGTTCAAAAGATGTCGAAATGCCACAACAGAAGGATTTCTAACATTCTCCTCCATCATTTCCTGGTGATGGAGGACACAAAAATTTCTTTAAACTCAGTAAACGTAATAAACAAGAACAAGGATTTTGAATCAACGCAAAACCAACTGCTTCTCATTACTTACCAAACTCCACTTAACCAATCCCGAAAACTCTTCAAATAAGCATTTATTACTGCAGATGACTCCCTGGGATCTTAGCCCCTGATCCACCCCTTCCCTGTCACCAAATATCCCACCGGCTTCCTTTAATAGTAACGCCCCTGCAGCAAAATCCCATGGTGAAAGCTTATATTCAAAATATCCATCATATCGGCCGCAGGCGACCCAGGCCAAATCCAGTGCAGCGCTTCCCATTCTGCGAATCCCCTGAATATTCTCATTGAAGAGCCGAAAGATGGAAAACAGGGTGTTCTGCATCATTTCACCCCTCTCATAATAAAATCCGGTAGCAATAACCGACTCCTTTAGGGATTTGTTCTGTGAAACAGTGATCCTTTCTCCATTACAAAAAGCACCACTTCCAGACTCGGCTGTAAATAATTCATCCCTGTTGGGATCATAAATCACAGCTACCTTTACGCTTCCTTTTTCTGCATAAGCCACAGAAACGCAGTAGTGAGGAATCGAATGCGCAAAATTATTGGTTCCATCGAGCGGATCGATAATCCAGAGCCGCTCTGCCATGATATTTTGTTGCCAGAGAGTTTCCTCACTCATAATGATAGAATCCGGCATTGAAGAGCGAATCAAAGAAAAGATAGCTTTTTCTGATTCCTTGTCTGCCATGGTTACCAGATTATAAGAGGTCTCTTTGTACTGGATTTCCGTTTTTCCCTGAAGCGAAAGGATTAATTTTCCGGCAGTTGTAGCTATTTCTTTAGCCAACTGCAATATTTCAGCCATTGTGTTCTCCTCAAAAGACGTGTATAGAACAGGACCAGTCAGCAGAAACAGGGGATAATAAGTCTATATTATGATTTTGCGGATGGTGGCAAGGCAGCTTTATGCAAAAATGCTACTTTTTCTTCCAGGGAAAAGCTGTCACATCGAAATAATAGATGCGACGATCAGAATCACTTCCCAAAGTTATTTCAATGACATCAAATATCGAGCCCTTTTCTCTTACAATAGTCTGACCGACAACACGCCAATCCCTGTTTTTCAATCCATGTATCTTACTGATAAAGCTATATTCAGCATCCAAACCTTCATGCTGTTTGTGTACACCGGTTATCACCACCGCATCCTCATAAGAGTCTCCGCTTCCTCCGGTGAATTGAATTCTTCCGGGAATTTCCTGCTTCTGTTCGGTTTTCATGGTTTGACGGTTTGCACATCCGCCCAAAATCAGTAATGCGATCAGAAATATTTTTTTCATGATTTATCCCTCAGAGAAAATGTCTATCTGGGCTGATTTTCTGATTGAATGTATATTAATATAGTTTTTTACTGCATCATTAACCATCCTAAAACAAATTTCGATTGCAATAATCTGTCCTAAAAAGTACCATTGATAAGGTCAATAATAATTCTCCCTCAGGAATTCATAAAATGTCTTCTTCAAAGAAATCAAGTGACACTTCAGTACATCTGAAAGTAAGTGGTGACATGTCAGGAGAAAGGGTACTTGCCCTCGAAAAGGATTTTGAAACTGTGATAGCAGGATTGCCCAAGGGAGCAAATTTAGTGCTTGATCTTCAGACAGTCAGTCACATCGACTCAAGAGGAATCTCCTTATGTGTCGGAATGTACAAAAAATGTGCAAATCGCAATGCAACCTTTTCAATTAATGCTGGAAGCGAATCATTGAGGATTCTAACTCAGATCAAGCTGGATAAAATAATACGAATTCAGGTGCTCCCAGATGACAACAGATAGACTTATCCCCCGAAAAACATGTTTTGGTTTGTAAGCAGAGCGGGTGTATTCGATGGCTTTTCGCACTTTGATCGTTGATGATACAGTAATATGGCGGAAAATACTCTCAGAATGCATATCAAGCTTCCAGGAATTCACACTCATAGGAACTGCAGCAAATGGAGAAATCGCTCTAAAAAAGGTTTCTCAGCTTAAGCCAGATTTGGTCTTTTCAGATGTTCACATGCCAGGAATGGACGGCATAGAATTTCTGAAGAGATTAAAAAGCAGTTATCCAGAAATATCGGTCATCATGGTCAGCACCGATATTTCAAGCAGCACGCGAGCTACGGTTGAAGCTTTACAATCTGGTGCAACCGATTTTATCTGCAAACCAGCAGAATCCGATTATCAACAAAACATCAAACAGTTGCAGACCAGTATCAGATCAGTACTCCGCCTGCTTGAAATCCGCAGTTACACCCGTAAAATATCATCTCCGCAAACCAGTGTACCTGCTGAAATGCCAAAACCTCCAAAGAACAAGGTATCTGCCATTTTAAGCGATATACCCAGAAATTTCCAAGTATGCGTGATCGGTGTCTCAACTGGAGGACCCGATGCATTAAATAAAATAATACCTCAGTTTCCAAAGAATTTCCCGATACCCATACTTCTGGTCCAACACATGCCCCCTCTTTTTACAAGATCTCTTGCTGAGAGTCTGGATAAAAAATCTCAATTAACTGTCAAAGAAGCCCAGGAAAATGACCCTGTAGTTCCGGGAACCGTTTACATTGCTCCGGGTGGAAAACACATGGTCCTCAAGATGAATCAGAGTAAAGCACTTATTGGAATAAACGACTGGCCAGCAGAAAATAGCTGTAAACCATCGGTTGATGTTCTGTTCAGATCGGTGGCAGAGCATTGGGGAGATTTGGGAGTTCTGGCAGTTATCCTTACCGGAATGGGCTGTGATGGACTCAACGGTGTTCGTATTCTGAAAGAAAAGAAATGCTTTTGCATTACGCAATCGGAACCAAGCTGTGTGGTCTATGGGATGCCCAAGTCGGTAGATGAAGCTAATCTTTCTGACAGATCTGTTCATCTGGAATCCATAACTTCCGAGATCATCACTCTTACCAGAAACTCAATATTCAGATATCCGGGTTTTGACAAATCAATTAGATGATAACAACCCAGATACTTGAAAGAATTGCCAATTACAACCGGGCATTTCTGTTACTGACTTACGAGACTTATCATTCAGATGAAAAAGAGGACTGCAACTGTTTCTCAATTAAACCAAAGAAAGCTTCTCTGCTGTTTCTTTTGCAAATAGATCAATCCCCATCAGACCGCAGACCTCTCCAACTGTATAAAAAGACCCTGCGACACATATAACCTGATGAGGGCCGCTCACGGCTTTTGATAATGCTTCAGCTATAGTGTTGCATATTAGTGCTTGCACACTTCCTTGAGGAATCGATTTCATCAGTTCTTCCGGCATGGATGCCCGCTGCACCTCTGGTCTGCTCAGTATGATTGTGTCTGCAATTTCAGAATACTTTTTCAGAATTCCAGGATAATCCTTGTCTTTCATTATCCCGGTAACAATACAAACCGATTCTTTTTTGAATCGTTTTTTCAGATTTTCAACCAGCACTTCCGCTGCATCGGGATTATGTCCCACATCCAGAATAAACCGTTTCTGGCGAAAAAAGATTTGCTGAAATCTCCCAGGCAGAAATGCCTTTGACAGACCTGCACCTGAGCTATCACAAAGAAGAGATGCCTGCTCCATTGCTTCCAGAGCCAATAGCGCATTTATCACTTGAAATTTCCCTGGCATTTTTAGCTGGTACCGCTTCCCTTTTCTGCTAAATAATGTCCCAGAAGCAGTTTCACAGATATCGGCTGCATCAGAAAAAGAGACTTCAATTAATGGAGCGTTTATATCAGAGCAGGTTTGCCTGAAAATATCTCTTACCTGTTGATCGCAACTTGAGGCAACAACAGCAGGAATACCGGACTTAATAATACCAGCCTTTTCACTGGCGATAGATTCCAAATCTTTACCAAGCAGATCCATGTGGTCAAGGGCGATTCTGGTAATCACAGCAACTTCAGGTCTTATTATATTGGTAGCATCCAGTCTTCCACCCAGACCGGTTTCAATTACCGCCCATTGCACCTTATTGCGTTTGAATAATTCAAATGCCATGAGTGTGGTAGTCTCAAAGAAAGTCAGATTAAGCTCATCTGCTACCTGTTTTAAGTCACAATAGACCTCAAGCCACTGGTTTTCATCTATAATTTTACCATCAATCTGAAAACGCTCTTCAAAATTCAACAGGTGTGGTGAAGAGTAAAGCGCGGTTTTAAACCCTGCCACCCGCAACATCGATTCAAGATATGCACAGGTGGAACCCTTGCCATTGGTACCAGCCACATGAAAACATTTATAAGCCAGGTGGGGATTTCCACATCTTCGTGCAGCCTCGGTTATACGATTAAGATCATATTTTATTCCCTTGCTGTTAAGGGAAAAAAGGTGCTTTTTAACTTCTACTGCGTTCATCTTCACACTTTACACTTTTCATCTTTGCGTTTCAAATTTCGAATGTCCTTTTCGGACCAGACAAGTTGCCTCCAGAAACCATCTAATTCAGGTATTTTTATACCAATTATGCTCCTAAAAATCCCGACAACCCTTTGCGAACCATCATAACTGCAATCGCAGCAAGGAATAGATTAGCAATCTTGGAGATTATTTTTGAACCTGAATTACCAATCAGTTTTATTATTGACCCACTGAGATAGAAGACAATTCCGGCAATGGCTATATTGGAAACCATGGCAATTGCAGTTGGGAAAAGCCCATTTTTTCTACCCAGTAACATCAAAGTAGTCAACACCGCAGGGCCAACAATCAAAGGCACTCCGATGGGAACCGGCCCCAGCGATTCTGCCTGATCTCTTCGTAAAGGTTTTTCCACAGTAACCAGATCACCCACCGATATTAAAAACAGAATAATTCCACCGGCAATCATGAAATCCTCTACTGTTATCCCCAGTAGGCGAAGAACCACCTCCCCTACAAACAGAAAAAGCAGACCAACTATGGTAGCAGTTATAATCGAAGATAATATCACTCTGTTTCTTTGCTTGTCATCTATACCTTCTGTAAAAGACAGGAACAGAGGAAGTATACCAATGGCATCCACCGCTATAAACAGTGGAACAAAACTAATCCAGAACTGATTCAAGCTCATAACATTTTCTCAATTGTTCATTAATTGCAGCATTTGGGTGTGGATTTTTCCATTGGATGCCAGATAATTATGAAATTCCGGGATGAATGGGGCACCACTATGATCGCTTACCTGACCACCTGCTTCAAGAACCAGTGAAATACCGGCTGCAAAATCCCATAATTTGTCATCAAATTCAATGATTGCATCAACAATACCTTCAGCCAGGTAAGTAAAATTACGAACAGAAGCTCCGAATATTCTGGCATTAAAAACCCGCGGAGCCACTTTCTGTAGCATCGAAGTTTTTACTTCCACATCATTTCTGAAACCTGAATCAAAGGCCAAGGTACAATCCTGAATCCTGGAAACGTTTGAGACATGGATTGGCTGATCATTTTTATAGGCGCCACTGCCTTTTTCAGACACGTAAAGAGCAGACTCATGGGGCAAATAGATCACTCCAATCAAGAATTCCTGTCCCCGTATCAGCCCTATAGAAACACCATAGGAGCTAATCCCCCGTATGTAATTATGAGTTCCGTCCAGCGGATCTATCACCCAGGTGTACTCCAGGGGAGCATTTTTCATTTGTGCGTCAGATTCCTCAGCAATAAACAAATGATCATGAAAAGAAGAACGCAATCTATCCACTATTATCCGCTGGCACTGTTTATCAAGTGAAGTCACAATACTTCTGTCTTTTTTATATTCAAGCTCAAGCGGTCTGCCAAAGTTCTCAAACAACAATGCTCCAGCTTCTTTGGCTGCGCTTATTGCTACATTAACAAACTCTTTCATAATAAACTTCCACTATCCTCTCTGTTGGAAACGGAGATCCAGCTCTGAGTATCCCATTGATAATATTGATAGGGAAAAAATCTTGCTTTATACTGCATTCTGGAACTGCCTGGCACAAAATAACCCAGGTAGTAATACTGCAGACCCAGATCCTCGGCCATCTGTATTTCACGTAGTACACTGTAATTACCCAGTCCCCTGGCCAGAAATTTGGTGCAATAAATGAAATAAACACTGCTCAGAGCATTAGAAGATAAATCAAGGAACCCTGCCGCAATAAGCATTCCATCCAGATAATAAAGTGAATAAGCTGAAGGACAGGATTTAATGAAGAAATTGTTATAAAATTCTTCTTTATCTGGTATGGTTCCAAATCGGTTAAGGGAATGATCCTGATAAATTCCATAAAGTTCAAGAAAGGGGGCGTTCTGCTCTAAACTCACCTGAATATCGGAATTTTTTCGCCACAATCGTCTTTGACTTTTGGACATGCGGAAAGAATCCACCGGGACTCTTACCGGTATACAACTGCAGCATCCAATACATTGCGGTTTGAAAAAATACATCCCAAACTTCCGCCATCCACCCGATATCAGCTCATCAAGTTCAGAATTGCTCACCTCTGCTGCATAGAAAAAGGCGAGTTGCATAAACCGGTTTTCAATGTATGGACATTTGCTCGGAGAGCTAAGCCTGACTTCTGTATATAGCTTCATCTACAAGGTGGATAACCCTGATATCAGGTGATTTCGTGTTTCATCTGAAATTTTTTCAATATTTCAGAATTAACGTTTTCGATATTACTGGGCTTACATAGCACATATAAAACATCGCCAGCTTTAAGTGCAGTGTTTCCTCTTGGAGCTATAATAGCATCACGACGATTAACCATGGTAATAGTAGTACCCCCTGGCAAATCCAGGTCGGAGATAAGAACTTTTCCGCTATACACATCTTCATCGATAACAATCTCAACCAACTCCAACTCCGGCTTTTGCAAGGTTATAAGCTCCATAACCTGTCTTGGTTTAGGTTTGGCTTTAACTCCCAGTTTGAGCAGGTCAGCAAGCTTGGTAATAGTTGTACCTTGCACCATCATAGACAGAAAAACAGCAAAGAATATTATATGAAAAATTTTACTGGAATCGCTTACTCCAGCAGCAGCAGGATAAGTAGCAAGCACCATTGGTACTGCGCCCCTTAATCCACTCCAGTTGATAAAGATTTTTTCTTTGAAAGTGTACCTGGTAAAAAATGTGCAACACAACACCGTTATCGGCCTGGCAATAAAAGCAAGAACAAGGAACAGGAAAATTCCACCCAGATAAACCGAAGCAATTTCCTTAAGAGAAACCAAAAAACCAAGAAGAACAAAGATAATCACATTGGCAATGGTAGATATGGCATCTAACATTGTTGAAATGTTGGACTTGTAAGGGATATTGGAATTTCCCATAAAAAATCCGGCAAAAAATGCAGATAGTATGCCACTGGCATGACACAAATCCGCTACCCCAAAGGAAAGCATTATAATTGCAATCATGTAGACATACAAATATCCTTTGTCTAAATATCGGATAAATCGGAACAGAAAAACTCCAAGTTTTCCCACAATCAGCCCAACCCCTATCCCGCCTACAATCAACCACACTAAAGACAATCCAATTCTCGCAGGATGCTCCAGTTGGGATACAATAAGTTGAACCGCAATGGATGTCAAAACAATGGCCATTGGATCATTAGTTGCAGACTCGATTTCAACCACTGATGAAAGCTTTTTATCTATTTCACGAGATCTCAATATCGAAAAAACAGCCGCAGCATCAGTTGATGCAATAATACATCCTATTAAAACGGCAGTTGGTAAACCGATTTGAAGCAGAAGATGCAATGATGCTCCAGTAATTGCAGCAGTCATTATCACTCCTATGGTCGCCAAAATCATAGCCGGACCCAGTACCAATCTTAATCGCTCTGCCTGTGTGTCAAAACCACCTATAAACAAAATAAAAACCAGGGCGAAATCGGCAATCTGTCTGGCCCACACAAAATCATTAAAGTCAACTAAACCTATCCCCTCCCTGCCAAACAGAACCCCTGCCAAAAGTGATATAACCACTAATGGTACACGCCATTTATTGGAGATTCTGGCTACCAGGATTATTGCCAGGAGGATCAAAGCTGCTATTAAATACATAAAAACTCCTAAAACTCACATTTTTTCAGTTACATCATTTGCTGATTAAACAGACTTGTTTAAAAAGCACCATGATCTTCCATTCCAAAGTTTCCACGCTGAGTAGCACGCAGGATACCTGCACAATATTTACCCTCAATAATTCAAGGGAAATGCTACTCCCAGTTACCCTCTGAACCACAAATCGTAAAGTACGAAATTACATCTGGTGTGCCAGCAGATTCTGCGACATTAATTCAATGCGTGTAAAGAATAATCAATGGGGTTCCTTTTTAGCATTTGTACACTTAGAACAGATTATAAATATACATTTATTATGCCTTAAAAAGGAACTCTTTTCAACACCTGTTTCAACAACTTTGTTTCTGATATTGTAAGTATCAAAAGATGATGCGGCAAGGATAACGTGGCAGGAATAAAACAAAAAATCTGCGTAACTACACTGTGGCTTTTTCTCCGGAAATAATATTTTTTATTTCTATAAAATACCTTGTCTGTCAATGTACATCTCTGATCTAACTTATTATTAAATCGGATCAGCAGTGTCCGGCTAATTTAACAAACATAAGATTGCATAAAAAAGCTGGGCACGCATAAATTCCAGATCACAAGCACCAAATCCTAAACAAATCCCAATAACCAATCATTCAAAATCCAAAACAAGAAAAGAACAGGAAGAAAGAGTAATCTGGAAAGAATATCTAAATGAGGAACCGAAGCCCACCGAAGCGTCTTTGCGTAGGCGGTTGTTCCTTTTTAGAGTTTTTGGTATTGCAATCTGGAATTTGTTTGGAATTTAAAATTGTAATTTGGTGCTTTCAGGTCCGAAATTCCAAATCTCAAGCGGTTTTTACAGTTTTCTTTTGTTAAATTAACCGAACACTGCTGAAATCAGATTTATCTTTCCATTATTTACCCAGAGCCGACTCCAGCTTTCTGATCGTCTCCAGAATTTCGCTATGACTCCCCTGTTTTCGCAAAACCTGTTTGAATTCATCATTTCGCAAAAGATATGACAGTCTGGTCAATAGATACAGATGAGAGCGGATAGTAGGGCTGATTATGGTAAAGAGCGCAAATACCGGCTGACCATCCAAAGCCTCAAACTCTACAGGCTCCTCCAGGAAACAGAGCGATATCAATGGTTTAGATACATGCAGCACCAGAGGCATCCTGGCATGAGGAATCGCAATACCTTCACCCACAGCAGTAGAGCCCATTTTTTCTCTGGCCATTAAAACCTTATAAAGGAACTCCGGATCAACACTTTCAGGGATTCTGATAATTTTAACAATCTCTTTTATCACCTCATCCTTATTGGAACCCCTGAGTCCGTGAAAAATACCACCGGCATCGAGCGAATCGCTTAAAGAAAGCATTGGTCCAATCTCTGCTTCGGGCTCCTCAAACAATTCCGGTGAAAAATTGATCCTCTTTGCTGTGGCCCATTCGATTATCTCAGTCCTGTTAAAGCGATACTGGTCATTTATCTTATAGGCAGGGATTTCTCCTCTATTAATCCAACGATAAATCGTCTTTTCAGATATTGAGAAAATCCGCGCTATGTCCTGCACTGTTAATTTCATCTACAACCTCACGGAATATTTTAAGATTTTTACTCCTTTGAAGGAGCTTGAAAATAATTTTGCGGCATTTTCATAGCAAACCCACGCTCCCGCTGGCAGATTTTCTCCATTTCACGCCTGGCTCTCTCATACCAAATATTTGCCGAATCTGATACAGTATTCGAAAAAAGTCACCTTTGATTATAGTTCTTCGAACAAAAAAGTGCTTTAAAAAACGTCTCAATCTCCACAGGGGCTTATTGTCTTTAACCTGATAAAAGCTGTCATTTTATAATCTGTTGATATACTTTCATTTAAAAAAAAAATGGATCTGATTTCCCCTAAAAATTCATCAAAACAGTTGTAACTGACCAATACAAACGCTATATTAATCTCGTAAGTAATAAAAATCAAATTACCCGTTGATAAGTAGCTTTTAATAATTCATTTTTTTCTTAAAGATATAGGTGGCGAAATCATAACAACATTGCAATCTATATTAATTAGTGTAAATAATTTTTAGAAATCAACTTCACCAAATCACTCGAAGCGGCGGTTGTTAAAGTAATAAAGTAAAGACAAAGCAGGTTCGGATGCATCACATTTTTAAATGTATCCGAAATTAAGAATTATAAAAATGCAGCATAGGACCATTTTATGAAGAAAAAAATATTTCAGATATTGACTATTTGTTTAAGCCTCTGTACCCTTTCCTGCTTTGAGAATAATCCGAGCGGAACCGATGCCTCCGATATCGATCCACCATCTATCAACTCACTTTCAGCAGTGGTGGAAGACAGCATACTTGCCAGCCTGCTGCTGCAGGGTAAAAATTTCAGGAACGGACTGGATATTTCTCTGGATGGAAAAAATATTGATGTGAACAATATTACCGATACATCCCTTCTAATTCTCCTTAAAGATCAGCTTGCAGAGGGTACCCATACTATAGTAATTAAAGGAAACGGCTTTAGCGCATCGATCTCTTTTTATGTGATACAAAACGAAAGTGATATTGCCATTACATGGAAAGGAATGTTGAACAATCCACCATCTGACCCGGAGCTGAACTGGGTGTACCAGGACACTATTCAGGATATCGCATATCTGTGGAACGGAAGCGAATGGTTGATTATAGTGGCGGATCTCGAATCTGTCCTTGAGAGAATCCTGGATACCATTCCACCCGAAGCCCCGCAAGTTCTATCTCCCGATACATCATATTCGCTACCCACATGGAGCTGGAATCTGCCCGACGATGCGGTAGAATTCAGGTACCAAATCAATGGCGAGAAAGAAGACGCCTGGATATTAGTGAAAGATTCCATAAGGACCTATACCCCACCAGAAAACCTGCCGGAAGGGATACACACACTGTATGTGCAATGCCGTGATAAAGAAGGCAACTGGTCCTCCTCGGGCAGTGCATCTGTTGTGGTATTATATTGGTACCCATTGGTCATCAAACATCCTGCGGAATTGGCGGTAAATTTGAGCCACCCGGATCGTCCGCTTCAACCAACAAAAGGAGACACAGTTTCCCTTTCCATTGAGGCAATCGGAAATAATCTTTCATATCAGTGGTGGATAGATACAACCAAAGTGGAGAATGCCACTGAAGCAACCTATGTTATTTACGGCATCACCGCAGCGGACAGCGGGAAAGAGATATACTGTATTATCAGCAACAATCTTGGAAGCGACACCAGCCAATCTGTTCGATTAACGGTAGTAACAACCATCGCGCCACTGCAAGAGCTACTGATTGTCAGGAAACCTGCACTTTCTTTGAGTTTACTGGAAGGAGCCGCGTGTACCCTTTCCGTAGCAGCAACAGGAGGCACTATTACCTATCAATGGTTGAAAAATGGTGTTGAAATTCCAAATGCAAACGACACTATGTACATCATATCTAAAATTTTACCGAATGACAGCAATGTAATAAACTATCAATGCAGAATAAGCAATGAATTTTTTAGCACTTTAACGTCTACTAAAATAAAGATTATTTCACGATCTCCCAAAATTATTTCTCATATAGAGGATCAATGTTTTTGTGCAACGAGAAGCGCAACCTTTTTGGTATCAGTACAAGGCGACGATATTACCTACCAGTGGTACAGGAACAATGAAAAAATTGCCAACGCAACATCCTCACAGTACCAAATCTCGGAAGCATCAATGGATGACAGCGGCGATGTTTTTTTCTGCGTTGTGCAAAATTCGTTCGGCAGCGATACCAGTAATCCTGCAATGTTGCATGTGTATGCCCCTAATGCACCACAGGTGACAGCTCCGGGTGATTATTCAATCGTTTGGACATGGAATCTTCCTAAAGATGCGATCGAGTTCAGGTATCAGCTTGATAGCACTAATAACGATAAATGGACAACCGTAAAAAAAACAGTACGATCGTACACGCTGCCTAAAAATGTAAGTGGTACCCATACGCTTTTTGTCCAGTGCCGCGGCGAAATAGGGGGCTGGTCTTATACCGGGAGTGCAACAGCAACCATAGATCCGGCGATATTTGCTCCTCCGATAATAACTGTGCAGCCAACCTATCAGATCATCGAAAATGGGAAAATTGTCATGTTTACTATAGAAGCCAAAGGGCTAGACCTCTGCTACGAGTGGAAAAGAGACACAGAAACCATTAGCCGCGATTTAATTTTTTACTGGGGTAATGAACGCAGTGCAACAGGTTTTTATAAATGCATTGTCAGCAATGAATATGGAAGCGTCATTAGTGACAGTGTGTTTCTGCAAGTCAAAGAAAAGGGACTGATTGATGATTTTTTCGATGGAAACGCCATCAACGAGTATGGATTCGAGTGGTCATATTATGAAGATAATGACGGCCTTGGCGATGGTGATCGGCCGCAGGCCGATCCTTCAACAACTCCTTCGGTCATCAATGTCGATTATACAGAAAAACCCAGGCATGCATTTGGCAACATGGACGATTTGTGGCCTGTAAAAGAGTATGTCTTCTCTGTTAAAAAAGAATTCGCTGACAACTGGTATGGGACAATGCCATTCACCTATGGCGAAAAATATAAGGCACCATGGGGAGAAGGGGACCCTTATGTTGCCATTACATCACGGCTATCCTCTGGAAGCCCGTATGTTGATTTTTCCACAGTTTCACAGATCGAATTCAAAATGCGATCGCATGGTGAACTGGTCGTTACTTTTAAAATAGAGACACAGGACATTGTTGATGATTCGAGTAATGCATTCTATCAAGCAGATTTTTATACAGCTCCGTTTGAGTGGATGCATTATTCTATTAGTCTTAACGACTTGAAACAGCCTGCCTGGACACCAACCAGCAGCAAAAGGGCATTTGACAAGACGAAGGTATGCGGTCTGACATGGGAAGTATATGGTGGCCAAAACAATTTAATATCCAGTGATACGCTGGACATTGATGATATCCGGTTCAAATAGTGTTTAATTGCACGCGATTTAGACAAGCCCTCAATATACAATAAGCCTGTTTGTCTATTTCGCCGAGTCCTTAATTATGAGGCAATAAGCTCGCTTGTCTGTTTCGACGAGTCCTTAATTATAAGGCAACAAGCTCGTTTATATCAACGACCATTCTATAATATTCACGCAGGGCTGCAAGCCGTTCTTCCACTAACGCACTGCCTATTAAAACCCGGCATTTCCACAGCAAAACCTGCACATCCTCAGCAAACCTTCTCCAGTTCACGTCTGGATTTCTCATCCAGACCTTCCATATCTTCTATTATATACTGATTACCCACCACATCCCTTATCAACACCCCTTGAGCCATCTTCCTTATGGAGGTAAAGGGATTCTTAATTATAAATCTGCATCTTCCCTTATCGGTTTGCACTTCAAAATAACGATTTCCCTGAAATACCTCGGTGGACACAATTTCATTAATCTTTGGAAGATAATAGCTTTTTTCCAACTCCTCTTCCACGATTGCTCTGGATAAGGGGTCCAAAGCATGCAACCCTTCAATAATCAGATACTCCTGATCATTACTGATAAAAGAGATCTCCTCGCCTTTTCCACTAACCGGACGAGTCCATCTTATCTTTACCGGCACAGCTTTTTTTTCAGCATTTCCGGCAAAAACCTGATCATTTATTTTAAATAGTCGGATATCTTTGGTATTGATAGCTTACCCTCCCCACACAACTGACTGCAAAGCATTTACACTATTATATGAGCGAACCATTTCCGCATAAATTCCATCAAGCCCTATCAGCTCATCATGAGAACCGGTTTCCGCAATTTTCCCTTCGGACAAGACCATCAAACGGTCTGCATTACGTAAAGTGGACAACCGGTGTGCGATGGCAATGGTTGTTCTGCCCTTTATCAGATTGCCAATTGCCTCCTGAATATGCTGCTCTGTAGAAGCATCCACCGATGAGGTGGCTTCATCCAGAATAAGAATCGGCGGATCATGAAGAATTGCCCTGGCAATGGCAATACGTTGTTTTTCTCCACCCGATAAGCGCTCTCCGCCCTCCCCCACTAAAGTATCATATCCATCTGGCTTGCTGACAATAAAATCATGAGCATAAGCCGCACGTGCCGCAAGTAAAATCCTGCTGAAAGAAACATTTTCCATGCCATAGGCAATATTCTCTGCTATTGTACCATTGAATAGAAATGGTTCCTGCATGACAATTCCTATACTGGATCTTAATTTATCAATCCTGATTTTTTCCAGAGGAATTCCATCCACCAGAACCGATCCGGAATCCGGCTCAAAAAAGCGGATCAGCAGATTGATTATTGTACTTTTTCCCGCACCTGATCTGCCAACCAGACCAATTGTCTCCCCTGGAGCTACCCTGAATGATAATCCCTTTATTACCTCTTTTCCTCGTTCGTAGCTGAAATGAACGTTGCGGAACTCAACTTCCCCCCGGATCTTCCCCACCTCGACACATTTATCATTCCTATGGTTTTCAGGTACTGTGTCCAGTACTTCAAAAATCCGCTCTGCCCCGGAAAATGCATGGGTCATCCAGTTCAAAACCATCGAGAACCATTGAAGAGGACCGTAGAAAAGCCATATATAACCAATGAACGCCATCAGGTCCCCCAGCGAGAAACTGCTGCTTTCGTTCATTTTCGCCCCGAAATACCACACCAGCGATACCCCCAGAGACATGATCCAGTAGATGGTCTCATTGAAACTTCCTGATATAAGCTGAGTACTTACTCTGGTCGAAGCAAGCTGCTCATTGACATTATTAAAAAGCTGTATTCGGTGTTCCTCTCTCGAGCATGCCTTTACAGCTCTAAGTCCGTACAGAGATTCACTCAAAATCGAATGTAAATGACCTACGATAGTGCCTTCCCTTAAAAAAAGCGGATGCAGTTTTTTCCAGAACCAGCTTGTTCCAAATATTAAAAGCGGCAAAGGGAGCATCACTGCAAGCGAGAGTTTCCAGTTAAGACTGAGCATGATTGCTCCAACCACTATAAAGGTCAGACTGTTGATAATCAGGAATGGCAAACCGTCAACCAGAAACTGTTGCAGCTCTCCAGTGTCATGCATTATTCTTCCCACCAGCTCACCAGGTTCACGCCGGTTAAAAAAGCTTAGTCTCAGATACTGAAGAGCCCTGTGAAGATTACTTCTGAGATCGGTTACCACCCTGTTACTGATCCATGATGACAAACGGATATGAACCAGTCTGCTTGCCAGATACAAGATCCCGGTAATAATCATTGCTCCAACATAAAAGGGAAGCTTCTCTCTGTTACCTCTCCCTATGCAATCATCTATAATTCCCCTGGTCAGATACGGCGGAAGTACCTGCAACAGTACTCCTATGGCAGTGATAATCAGCAAAAAAACTGCTTCTTTTTTGTATGGAAAGGCCAGGGTGATTATTCTTTTAAGAATTTTCATCCTGGGAACACACCGGGGACAGTTACCTGACCGTTCAGGCAAAGGAGATCCACATTTTTTACAGAAACTGTCCCTTGAACTCTCCGGAAAAACCAGCGAACTTCCTTTCAGATAATCATTTATCAGACGAACTGTTTTTGCAAAATCCTCAACCAGATGATTAGAGTAGTAAAGCAGATGAAAAATACCGGTCTCACTTCTTACTGATACCCGACCTCCACCGATCAGCTCTTCAGTAAAAACCTCCCGTAAATCATCATTATTAAACCGGCAGACAATTTTACTTTGACTTACCACTAACAGGCATTCTGAGGTAAGTACCAGATAACCGGTTCCGAACTGACGGTTTTCAGTCAGATCGGAATGCTGAACATAGATAATATTTCCATAGTTTTGCAGGATATTCTTAATATTTTCAGGTATGGATATTGGATAATCCATTCAATTTTCTCCATCTTTTTGCGGGAGATTTTCTGTGAAATTCTGCTGTAAAATTCTACTGCGAGATTCCCCTGTGGGGACACCCCTTGTGGGTGCTCTCCCCCAAATAATAGCACAATCTGTATTGTCACAATAAAAACAACGAAAAAAATACGGAAGGAGGGTGGAAAAATTGCACTACCGATGAAAAAACAAAAGAGTAATTCCGACTGAATAGTCCTTCAAAAGGAGGTTTGGTCTGATGCTCCAAAACGATTCTGTTGTTACTAAAAACGATCTGTCATATCCTAAAAACAATCTGCATATTTCTAAAAACAATCTGCATATTTCTAAAAACAATCTGCGTCTTTCTAAAAACAATCTGCGTCTTTCCAAAAACGATCTGCGTCTTTCCAAAAACAATCTGCGCCTTTCCAAAAACAATCTGCGCCTTTCCAAAAACAATCTGCGCCTTTCCAAAAACGATCTGCGTCTTTCCAAAAACGATCTGCGTCTTTCCAAAAACGATCTGCGTCTTTCCAAAAACGATCTGCGTCTTTCCAAAAACGATCTGCGTCTTTCCAAAAACGATCTGCGTCTTTCCAAAAACGATCTGCAACTTTCCTAAAACGATCTTCCTCTTTCCTAAATCGATCTTTTTCTTTCCAATTACGATCTTTTTCTTAACTGTTTCCAACTTTTTCTTTCCAAAAACATTATTTTTCTTTACTAACTCATTTAATTTCTTTCCATTTTCAACTTTTTTTGTACAAATTGCAGTGTTTTTTTACTTAAAAAGTCTATTTTCTCCTTATTTACGGAGTTATAGCTGCTTTTAATTGACATTTTTACTGTTTAAATCAGTGTTTTGGCTTAAAGGCAGGTACTTTAGCTCATTAAAAGCGGTGTTTTTCTTAAAACAAAGATGTTTTTGCCCAGTACTTCAGACTTCAGCACCTTTAGAGATCAGACGTTTATAGCAAATAACCTATAAACCCATTCCTCATCCCTCAGGGAATAACCGATCATAGCAAGTCAGTTTCAACCAAATCCTGACCTTCTGTTTCAAACTCAGACAAGGACTGATTCGTTTCCGACAGCGAGCTGTTTGGTAGCTTTGGAAACCTATCGAAGGTAACCTTCTCAGTGTACGTATTGAATAAACCAATCAACAGCCAGTCTGGCAACCTCTTCGAGTGCTCCAGGTTCTTCAAAAAGATGAGTTGCACCTACAACAATTTCCATCTTCTTTGCATCAGGTTCCATTAACTGCAATGCGCTTTTATTTAACTCAATCACCTGATAATCATCACCTCCCACTATCAGCAGTGTCGGGGCAGTAACTTTCTTCAGATAAGCTTCTGCCATATCGGGCCTTCCCCCTCGCGAAACTATCGCTTTCACTTCCGGCCTGTTCACAGATGCCACCAGCGCAGCAGCAGCCCCTGTACTTGCTCCAAAATAGCCCAGCGGCAATTCATTTACCTCCTCGTTTTTATTAACCCATTCGGTCACCGCCCCCAGACGCGCTGCCAATAACTCTATATCGAAACGAAGCTGTGCGGTTATCAGATCAGTCGCCTCTTCTGAACGGGTGAGAAGATCAAAAAGCAGTGTCGCATAAGCGCCCCTGTTCAAGTATTGAGCCACAAAACGATTTCTGGGACTGAATCTTCCACTGCCACTTCCATGGGCAAACAATATGAGCCCCTGTGCATTTTGTGGCACGTACAAACTGCCCTTGAGCATCACATCCTGATTCATCAGAGGGATATTGATTTCATGCTCTTTCTCTCTTTCCAAAGCCATTTTCTACGCTCTCCCGGTTAAATAATTGTCATATCCGATCCAGGCAGAATTTTAATTTGCCAAAACCTGGCAGTTGCCAATCCGCCATTAAATATCCAGAACCACGTGAGCATTCCATATTCCCTCCCTGTTACTCAGGCGGAACTGATAAAAGGTTACTGCCTTTACATCGGCGGAAAGCTTATGACGTTTCGGATCGATCAATTCACCGCTGGCAGTACCCTCAAAACGGAATTCACCGTTATTTTCTTTTATTTCTGCATTATCCAGTCTTAATATGAGCCTTAAAGCATCTTTATAATAGATAATTTCCTGAAGCACATCGAAAAGGAGAAGATCAAGGGCCATATTTTGTAAACGCAGCAGTTTTGATTCAGCTTTTTTTATCGTGTCCAGCTCTTCCACCATCACATTGACCATAGCATCCGATGCAACGATAAAAAGATCATTCAAAGTATCTGCCCAGGCTTCAAATGCGATATCTGCAGTAGCGATTTCTTCCAGATATTTATACGGCATTCTTACCCTTTAATATTTCCTATTGGAGTAAATCGGACTACCGGTCTGCAGGTTCCAGCCTCAGATGCGGCCTCTATCACCTCATCGATATTTTTGTACGCAGGCCCAGCCTCTTCAGCAAATCCGGAGTAAGATGCAGTTCTGGTATAGATACCATGTAAAGCCATATTTTTCTGTATTTCTTTACCCCTGAACATACGCCTGGCGGCTCTTCTGCTCATCACCCGTCCACTTCCGTGAGTAGTGGAATAGAAAGAAGCGCTCCCGCTTGTAACCCCTGTTAACAGATAAGATCCGCTTTCCATGCTTCCTCCAATAATGACCGGTTGCCCAAATGGTTTGTACTCTTCAGGTAACCCTTCCATTTGCGGTCCAAACGCCCTGGTAGATCCCTTTCGATGCATTATGAGCTTCCTTGGAAACCCATCAACTATATGAGTCTCCAGTTTCGCCGTGTTGTGAGCTACATCATAGATCTGGTTTATCTGCATTTCGGATGCACTCTTGCCGATCACTTCGGAAAATGCCTGCCGGATATGATACAGGATCATTTGCCTGTTGGCAAAGGACATATTGATTGCACATTTCATTGCAGCGAAATAATCCTGCCCCTCCGGAGAATTGAAGGGTGCACAAGCCAGCTCACGATCGGGCAGATGGATACCGTATTTTGAACTCATCACCCTCAGAAAAGTCTGCAGATAATCGGTGGCAATCTGATGACCAAACCCTCTGCTTCCACAATGAAACATGATTGCCACCTGCTCCTCCCTGTTAATCCCGTATACCCGGGCCAGAGTCTTGTCATAGACATTATTTACACCGGCAATCTGGATTTCCAGATAATGATTTCCGGATCCCAGAGTACCAATCTGATTTATCCCCCGCTCAATGGCCCTTCCACTTACTTTTTGAGGATCAGCACCGCTTATGCATCCCCTCTCTTCTGTTCTGTCTAAATCTTTCTGAACACCAAAGCCCTCCTTTACACAAAAGGCAGCACCGGTTAAAAGAATCTGCTCAAACTGTTTTCTGTTGAATTTGATAACCCCGTGCCCCCCGACTCCAGATGGCACACTATGGAAAAGGCGATCAACGATCTTTTGAAGATAAGGTTCTATTTCTTTGTGAGTAAAATTGGTGATAATAAGACGCATTCCGCAGTTTATATCAAATCCGATCCCCCCAGGAGAAATTACTCCATCCTGACTATCGATAGGAGCAACTCCACCTATGGGAAATCCATACCCCCAGTGCCCATCAGGCATACACATCGCGTATTTGACTATTCCCGGCAGCATCGCCACATTGCAGATCTGCTCGAAAACTCCTTCATCCATCTGGTTTAACAGCTTTTCGGTAGCAAATATCCTGGCCGGCACCCTCATCCCGGTTTTATAGCTTCGGGGAATTTCCCAGACAGCATTGCTTATTTTAATTATCTGTGATGGAGGTGCCATAATCTTTCCTTATGGAAGACATTGGAAAAAGGAACGGCTGAATGAGGGAAATTTTCAGGTTCAGGCTAATATCAATTCGTTACGCACATCCAATACACCACCGGTGTTTCTGGCTGCAAATTCTGCAGAGTAATAGGCGTTCCAGTGCGGTACCTTACCGGTAAGAGTAACAACCCCCTTTTCAACTGCAATGGTAACAGACTCCAGATCTATTTCGGCCATTCTCTGCAATGCTTCTCTTATCTGTTGAGCGATAGTATTATCATCTTTGCTGACAGTTGGCACAACGGCAAGATCATTTATTATTTGGACAACCCCGGAGAGATTAGAGATGATCTCCTCAGAGCGAACTTTACTCCAGTAAGAATCTACAGAACCATAAAGGGTAACAACGCCCTGATCCACGCTTATTTCAATTAATTCAGATCGGATGTTTCGATCCATTCTTATGGCATTAAGCACATTCTCTGCTATCATTTCATCGGTGATTACCGGTCTGTCACCTGGATATCGGATTTTTATTCTGTTATCCACCTGCTTTACACTTTCGATACTTCTGGCGGCCATTTCTGCAGCATTGAGAGCAGCCAGAGAATCAACAGTGCCAGAAAGATGAACAGTTCCATTATCGACCTCCACTACTATCTTTTTGGCATCGATACGGCTGTCCATCAATAGTTGGGCCTTTATTTTATTCAAAGTTTCTTCCTGATTTGACATAGCCACCTCTTTTTCCCCCATAACAGAGCTATTCCATAACCGTAGGTGACAAGGGAGTGGTAGGCTCCTGTCCAAATAGCTCTGCAAATTCAGCGGGAAGATCATTCAGTATCTCATCTTTTAGACCAGTAGTAATTGCACTGTTTACCATGTTCATCACAGCCCGTGATAAGCGTACTGCCTGAGAATACCTCACATTGGCACGTGCCCCAACTCTTTTATAGTATTCCTCCAGCGAGAATTTGATGTTGTCTGAACTGACTGAGAGATATTTTTTCAACTGATTTGGAAGTTGTGACTGGAATTTGTCGGTAACAGTAGAATGAAGCCTTTCAGCCAGAGTGGATAAGCTAGCCTCTACCGCAACTTCTGCTTCTTCTAGTGAGTGAAAATTACCACTTTTCCTAACCCCCTCTATGAAATCCTGATATTGCATCGCTCTCCCCTTGAAAATGACAGCCAGAAGCAAAAAAGCCAGATTAGTGCCGTTTATAATTTTACAAAAAAGCAAAAGGTGGGCCTGCGCCTTCGCAAAGAAGCTTCGGCGTACAGGTACTCCTTCGCAAAGAAGCTTCGGCGTACAGGTACTCCTTCGCAAAGAAGCTTCGGCGTACAGGTACTCCTTCGCAAAGAAGCTTCGGTGTACAGGTACTCCTTCGCAAAGAAGCTTCGGTGTACAGGTACTCCTGCGCAAAGAAGCTTCGGCGTACAGGTACTCCTGCGCAAAGAAGCTTCGGCGTACAGGTACTCCTGCGCAAAGAAGCTTCGGCGTACAGGTACTCCTGCGCGAAGACACTTCGGCGTACAGATGATCCTTCCTGCTGAGCTTTTTTAGGGATACAGAACGACTCACCATACTCCAGTAAGCTCACAGGAATC
>Ga0209723_1002056_pt1 | contig 28609 bp, 27 predicted proteins | sample BiotimSIPDNA_2_FD_185750 | JGI IMG/M metagenome (GOLD analysis project Ga0209723, IMG submission 185750) | Anaerobic biogas reactor microbial communites from Washington, USA - Biogas_R2 time_0 SIP DNA (SPAdes) (version 2) | ecosystem: Engineered > Bioreactor > Anaerobic > Unclassified | place...
ACTACTCACCACTCCTCTTTCTACTGTGTTTTTTATACCAGAAAAAATATTCTTTCTGTCTTGCCTTCTCTTCCGGTTTTTTTGCCACATAGACTTTACTGTTGGTATAAGGATTAAAACCGGTATAATAGATAAGGGTCGAAAGAGTCATTGGTGTAGGAGTGAAATCCTGGACTTGTTCAGGTTTTATATTGAGCGATTTAATTTTCGTGACCAGTTCTTTCATATCTTCTTCTGTACATCCCGGATGTGAGGAAATAAAATAAGGCACAATTTCATACTTCAATCCTTGCTGTTCAGTTATTCTTCCGAATCGTCTTTTTAGTTCTTTGAACAGATCAAAAGGTACTTTGCGCATCAGGTCAAGTACTTTTTTACTGGTATGTTCAGGAGCTACCTTGAGCCTGCCCGATGTATGTTTTTTTACAAGTCTGGTAAGATATTCATCCTCGGCCCTTCCTGCTTTCCTGTTCCATCCGGGTAAAAGCATATCATATCGTATTCCGCTTCCTATGAATATTTTCTTTACACCAGGTATCTCCCCGGCTTTTTTGTAAAGATCCGACAGTCTGCTGTGATCAATAATCAGGTTAGGACAAATTGCGGGCCATAAGCAGGATGGTCTCGAACATTTAATACATACATCTTTATCTTTTCCTTTCATGCCGTACATATTGGCTGAAGGACCTCCAAGGTCGGTAATAATACCTTTAAAACCGGGTAACTGTGATATTTTTTCCACTTCTCTCAGTATGGATCTCTCTGACCGGCTTATAATCTGTTTACCCTGATGGGCAGCTATCGCACAGAAACTACAACCGCCAAAGCAACCCCTGTGTATATTTACAGAATATTTAATCATTTCAAAGGCTGGGATAGACCCTTTCTTATTGTATCTTGGATGAGGGCTGTACATATATGGAAGATCAAAACTACTGTCGGCTTCTTTTTCATTCATGATATCGCAAGGGGGATTGACAATGACTTTTTTATCTCCTGTTTTTTCGATCAGCCGTGCTGCCTTTATCCTGTTTGATTCTTTTTCAAAGGTCACAAAGTTTGCTGCAAAAGATTTCTTATCATTAAGGCATTGTTCATAGCTATTAAGCTCAATATTTCTCCAGTATTTCCCCGAAGGTAAAGGTTCATTAGCCGATATTACAACTGAAGACTGAGGGAGTGTCCTAAGAGAACGGAAAGGGACACCTTTACCCAGTAATCGCATCAATTCCCTGACTGGGGGTTCCCCCATACCGTAGATAAGCATATCGGCTCCGCTGCTGATAAGGATTGATGGTTCGATCTTATCTTTCCAGTAATCATAATGAGTTAAACGTCGCATTGAGGCTTCTATACCCCCGATAAGCACCGGTACATCAGGGAATAGTGTTTTCAGTATACGGGTATATACGATAGTCGGATAATCCGGTCTGAACCCTGCTTTACCTCCGGGTGTATAAGCATCATTTGAGCGTAAGCGTCTGGCAGCAGTGTAATGATTAACCATTGAATCCATGTTACCTGCTGTTACACCAAAAAAGAGCTTTGGTGCTCCAAGTTTTCTGAAATCGCGAAGGTCATCCTTCCAATTAGGTTGTGAAACTATCGCCACATAAAATCCTTCATGCTCGATGACCCGGCCTATCACAGCTGCTCCGAAAGAGGGATGATCGACATAGGCATCTCCTGAAAAAATAATAACATCAGGCTGGTCCCAGTCCAGTCTGTCGATTTCATTTTTTGTTGTCGGCAGCCATTTTCCGACATATCCGGGAGCTTTTTTCATGTTATAAAAATACGGAAATTTAGTATCTTGCCTGATTAAAATGCAAAAACAGGAATGTTCAGAAAGATACATAAGTATTTTCATTGTTTATTATTGAATAACATAGTTATTAAATGTCTGATCCTCATATCGGGTCTGACTTTTTCTCCATCTTTCACTGCTTTCTCTCAGGATAATACCAAAAGGCCGACTGTAGGTCTGGTATTAAGCGGAGGCGGTTCTCTGGGTATGGCTCATGTAGGGGTCCTGAAAGTTATGGAAGAGGCTGGTCTGCGTCCGGATTATATATCCGGGACCAGTATGGGCAGTATCATGGGTGGGTATTATGCCATGGGTTATACGGCTGACAGTTTGCACAAAATATGTAAGGCTGTTAACTGGGATCTGATAATGTCAAACACTATTCCGCAAAACAGGATCATTTTCCCGGAAAAAAGGCATTTTAACAACAGTATAATATCTCTTCCTGTATCCTTCAAGAAATTCATGCTTCCATCCGGACTGATCTCCGGGCAACAGATAGAGAATTATCTGAGTTATTATGGCTGGCCGGCTGCCGGCATAAATGATTTCTCGAAACTTCCTGTTCCTTTTGTATGCGTTGGCACTGATCTTCTCACAGTAAAGAACGTCATCCTTAATAAAGGGTATCTGCCTGATGCCATGCGGGCCAGCTCAGCAATACCTTCGGTTTTCTCTCCTATTAAGATAGACACTGCCTTATTGTCTGACGGAGGGTTCATCAGGAACTTCCCTGCCATAGAGGTTAAGGAGATGGGGGCAGATATAGTGATTGGATCATATACCGCAGCCAAACCCAATACAGAAGAAGAACTGCAGGATGTAACGGGTATAGTCAAACAGATAGTGATGTCAAGAAGTATCATGGATTTTGATGAACAAAAGGCGCTGGTTGACTATCTGATAATACCGGAATTAAAAGGAATGTCATCGTTCGATTTCAATGCAGCTGACTCTCTTGTTCACAGAGGATACAAAGCGGCTTTACCTTTCAGGGAAAAATTTAAAAGACTTGCTGATTCATTAAACGAACTTGGCGAACAAAAACCTCTGGAAAATATTCTGAACAGGCAACACTATGCTTTTCATGATATTGAGATAAGCGGAAACAATGTAATTCCTGACAAACAGATCCTCGGACTTCTTGATATAGAGCCCCACCAGGAGGTTAGCAAAGAAATGCTGTTTGACAAAATAGAATTACTCTATGGCAAGGGATGGTTTGAAAAAGTCAAATACCGTGTAGAGCCACGTCGTGACTCACTTATCCTTGTAATAGATTGTATTGAAATGCCTAAGTCAATGGTTTATGCTTCGGTCCACTATGATAACGCGCTCGGATCGGGAATCCCTCTTTCTTTATCCTTTAAAAATCTTCTGACTCCGGCTTCAGTATTTGATCTTGATTATTACATAGGACAATATTACCGTATCAGGAACTCATTCCGCCAATATATTAACAGTAATGAGAAACTTGGATTCTCACTTGATTTCAATGCCGATAACACCAGAATACCAAAACTTAATATGGGCAGTGAAACGGGAGATGTCCTAAGCCGTAATATCTCAACCGGATTAAGTATTAACCGACTACTGGGACTTAATCAGATGATGAGTTTATCATTTAGCTACGACAATCTGTATCTGCTGCCCCGCTATGTGTCAGACAGCTACTGGAAACATTACTCTTATGATTACCTCAACCTCTTGTATGATTACAGTATAAACAGTCTGGATAAACCCTGTTTCCCTGACAGAGGAGCAATGATGACAGTTCAGGCAAGCGGTTCACAACTCATCAAGGGTCATATAAAGATGGGGACTGTAAGGAATGGTTACACAAAGGATGATCCGGGAATTTTTTCTTTTGAGAGGTTTTTTACATTAAAAGCTCATTACCAACAATACATAAGCAGGAACAACAAATTCACTTTTTCTTTTAGTGGTGATATTCTTCATATAACAGATTGTGATTCCATTTCGTCACAGAATAATTTTTATCTCCTGGGTGGTCAGACTCCTCTGAACAGAAGATCTGTCCCATTGACAGGCTTTCATTCCAACCAGATACCTGTTAAATCATTTGCCGGCCTCGGAATAAGTCTCGACTGGGAATTACTAAAAGATTTGCACTTCAGTCTATCCGGAAACATCTTTGCAGCTCAGGAAGCCAATAGAGATATTGGGTATTCTCTTATTTCAGGCTATGGGGCCGAGGTTGGATATATGTCATTAATAGGTCCTGTAAGAGCGGGTATAATGTACGGATCATACGGAAAGGAAGAACACTATAACAAAATCAAAGGATATATCAGTATCGGGTATTTATTTTGAAATATTCTGCTCTGCATAACCGACATCCTGGTTTATCATATTGTCATGTTCAAACTGACGGCCTGATTATTGCATACATATTAAAAAGAACATAACAATAATTATCTATTGATAATTTTGGATTTGATTAACAGATGGATACGAGGAAGGTAATACAACAACACAAGCAGCTTTGTTCTCTTGTTTCCGCAAAAAAGATCAAACAAAGCCTTGATATTCTGCATGATATGATGTCATCAGCGTCGTCGGGTGATTTACGCGACGAATATGATAATCTGGTAATGACGTACAGGAACATGCTTACTTATACTATTGAAGGCATTGATGATCCGGAGCGCAGCAAAATATATATCAGGCTAATACAGTCTATTTTAGAGCTTTCTGACAAAGTAAGACAGGACATTTTGTCACGTACTTCGGGATGGAACACATACTGGCTAAAACAGCAAACTGAAAAGGAGCAGAAGCTTTCCGGGAAAACTATTGTTGAGTCGGTTGATGATCTGATGTTTAAATCGGAACTTGATGAATGGTTAAAGTTAAGCAATGAGATAAACCCTGATCCGGAATCTGAAATATCCAAAAAGCATAATCAGCTGATAAAAAGCATTTTCAACCATTTCTGGCTTACAGATTATTATGGAGAAGCAGAGGACAGTCTGATAAATATCTTCCTTAATTCCGGAAAATTCAGGTGGTACGAATCAAGTATATTCACAACTGCTATTACCCTTAGTTTCCTGAGGACCTGGCAGACAGAGAAATTATTTCATCTGATAAAGATATACGAGTCGGGAAAAGAACAGGTAATGGAAAGGGCATTGTCAGGTTTAATACTGAATTTGCATTATTATAACGGCAGGATACTTCTTTACCCGGAGGTGATCACGGCTATAGAAAAGATGGCACATTCCAAAACCTTCAGGGAACACTGCAGGTTAATAGTACTACAGACTATACGGTCACGGGAAACGGAGAAACTCAGCCGGAAGCTGCACGACGAGATTCTGCCACAGGTAGCTAAATTAAGGCCTCAGCTGGAAGATAAGCTGGATCTTGATAATATCCTGCCCAAAGATAAGAATGAAGAAAAGAATCCCGACTGGTCAGAGATGTTCAGTGGTTCTGAAGAGATATTCAGGACAATGGAAGAACTGACAAAGTTACAGATGGAGGGTGCAGATGTTTATATGTCGGCATTTGCCAATCTCAAGCATTTCGATTTTTTTAAAGATTTCCAGAACTGGTTTATGCCTTTCTATCCCGATCATGAGGTTGTGAATGAGATTTTCAGGGACGAGATACTTGGTCCGGGGACGAATCAGTTGGCTGAAGCAATGTATAAAACACCATTTATATGTAATTCTGATAAGTTTTCTCTTATTCTCAATCTCAAATATCTCCCGTCAGCTCAAAAAAGTATGATGTTAAAGGTATTCAAAATGGAGCTGGAAGGATTACAACAGCTTGAAGAAGACGAATCAGTTATTGATCCAGACAGGAAGTTCCGTATCAATGTAACCCAGTATCTTCAGGATATATACAGATTCTTCAAATTATCACCTTACAGAAAAGAGTTTGAGGATATTTTTACAGGGAGACTCGACATATATAATTCCAGTTTCTTCAGGCTTACCTGTAAAACTGAGGAAGCAGAAACGGGGTTGGCAGATTATTTCTTCAGCAAGGATTTTTATGATGATGCTCTTTCGTTATATCTCAGGCAGGTTGACAGGAAGCCGGATGATGCCCAGTTATATGAAAAGACAGGCTATTGTTACCAACAGATATCGGATTACGAGAATGCTTTGAAGAACTACAGGAGGGCTGAGCTGATTGACCGTAAGCCATGGACGATCAAGAAAATAGCTTTATGTCTGCGTCGTCTGGGCCGTACTGAAGAAGCTCTGGAACACTATCTTCAGGCAGGTAATATGGAGCCTGAAAACAATCACACAACAATAATGACAGCTCATTGTTATCTCGATCTGAAAGATTATGAAGCAGCTCTCAAATATTATTTCAGGATAGAATACAATGATCCGGGGAATCTTAATATCCTGAGGCCGATAGCTTATTGTTACCTTGCCCTGGGGAGGCTGGATGATTCAGAAAAATATTATGACAGGCTGGCTGAAGGCAAACTGAATGCCCATGATCTTATCAATATGGGGCATCTTGCTCTATGTAAGGGTAACAGGAAAGAAGCCGTTGACCTTTACAGAAGGTCTTTGTTAAGTGATGAGCTAACACAAGAAAAACTCATGCTTATCCTGTCTGAGGATAAGCCTTTGCTTATCGGGTCAGGAGTAAATCCTGATGATCTTCCCATCTTACAGGATTATCTTCTTTTCACTACAGAGTAGTAGTATCTCCTGTCACTTGCGTTGTTTGTTCTGCCGGAGGAGGCATTGGTTTTTGATCTCTGAAACGGTAATCAGTGTCGGGAGGTCTGTTTCCCGGGAAAGGCCGGTGATCCGGAGGGCCTCCCGGCCGGCGGTCTCTCCTGTCGAAACTCCTGTTAAGAGAATCATTTTCAAAGTTTTTTCTGGCATCTCTGAACATTTGCTGCCTTTTCTCTTCAAATTCCCTCAGTATGTTTTGTTGCTCTCTGGTAAGGACTGATTCAAAATCCTTTTGCATATCTTCCATGTTCTGTTCAAAACCTTTCCGGTAATTTTCCAGAAGATCAAAATTAAGTTTTTCATACTTATCAAGGATCTTATCCAGTTCGACGATCTGTTTTTCGTCTGCCTGGATTGATTTATAAAATCCGTCTCTGAAATGTTCTCTTGAGATATAAAACCTGACCGGTTCCATTTTACGGAGCCTTATCTGTGCCGAAGTCAACATCCCGAGAACGAATCCGATAGCCAGGATAACTATTACAATTATAACAGGTTTTACTTTCATCATATACAAAAATTAAATCCCGGTTAACAAACAAAGAACAGATTCATCATACAGGTTGCCCATACCTAATAACGAATTAATACTTACAGAACCTTCCATCAAATAAATTGAGATCATTAAAAAGACTATTGCAGCTATTCCTGTTATTGCTATACGGTAGAAGACTGTATTAAGAGTTCTGGTAAAATCCGATTCTGGTATCATGGAAACTGTCCGGTCCGAAAGCCGTGACAGTATTTTATTGTTAAAATCCTTGCTGAAATCGAACGATACACCTTTCGCTTCCAGCTGTCTGGCTATTTCTTTTGTATCACAATCAGTCTTCTGTGATTTAAGGATAAGTTTTTTGATTTCTGTGGGGTTCATAATATCAAAGTTTTTGTAAAATCTCTTTTAATTGTTCCTGAGCTCTGGAAAGCCTTGAAAGGACTGTCCCCAGTGGCAGCTTGAGAATTTCTGCTGTTTCTTTGGTGGAATAGCCCTGTAACATTCTCATTACAACCACTATTCTGAATTTCGGATCCAGCTGCATCAAAGCTTTGTTTACCAGTTCTTTTGCTTCTCTCTTATCACTACTTTCCTCATCAGGGATTTCGTATTCATACATTTCATTATTTCCTTTTGACAGGAATAATGAGAACATTCTTTTTCTTCTCTTTATTTCATTCAGGGTAAGATTGACTGCTATTTTCTGAATATATGTTGACAGTCTGGCCTCACCTCTGAATTCCGGCAGTGAATAATATAGTTTTACAAACACTTCCTGCCCTATATCTTCTGCAAACACTGTATCGCCAAGCATTCCTTTTACAGTGCGGGCTACCAGCCTTCGGTAACGGTTGACTATCTCCCCGAATGCTGTGGTGTCTCCTTTCAGTGAAGCTTTCACCAGCACATCCTCGTCAGCCTGCCTGTACGATACATTCATTTTCTATACGTCTAATAGACAATTAATATTCTTTTATTATTCCCCTTTGTTAATTTTTATTAACAAAAGACCTCTTCAATATTTCCACCGGACTATAACAAACATCAAAAAGGTTCTGTTTTCCGTTCCGGTTCAAGTCTCACTTCATAGTCATGAGAGAAACGGACGGGGAATAATTTAATGTTTTCAAAGCCATCATTCATTCTTTCTCTTCTGAACTCAAACTCATTTCTCAGCAGATCGGGATAATGAATTTCGGGGTGTGAAATAAAATCATGCCCAAAAAGTGCCAGTCCACTGGCGAAGTAATATAAAATATCATAGCCTATCCATGCGTAACTTGATTCAGAAGGCTGAGTCATGAACTTGTTTACAAAGTCGGAATTAAACTGGCGTACGTCTTTTTTTGAGTAATCGATCCAATAAGGAGAAAAGAGAAGGAGGTCAAGATCGAAAAGGTATTTGGGATCGAGATTATCAAGTTGACGAATAACAGGATACCCAAAAACTGTAATATCATACTGTCTTGACAAAGAGTGGATATCCATAAGGGTTTCACCAATAACAGCAGCATCTTCCGATGCGATTACAGTAATATTATTAACATTTTCTGAAAGAGCATGTTCCAATCTGTTTATTGAATCACTGGAAAACAACGAACGGCTATAGAACAGTAATTCCCTGAATCTGATCTGTTCATCCGGCATTCTGGAACTCAGTTCGTTCAATATCTTTTCACGGAATTTCATAACATCTCTCTCAATTCCAGCTGTATCGGCATGAATAAACACCACATTACTGTAAAAATACTCTCCCACCTTTTTTGCTATGGCATCCTGAGCTACATCAATACTGGATACAGACAGGAACAGTTCAGGATGATCATTGAGTACTGTATCACTCATCACCGGGACAGGTGATACGATGGGTATCCCTTTCCCCTGCAAATAATCGGAAAGAAGAGAAAGATTCGAAGAATACACGGGACCTATTACAAGGTCAACGTCTGCCAGTGTTCCGTTTTTTATCAACCGGCTTAGTTCTAAAGTATCATCTTTAATATCATAAACATTGAGATTAATATTTATACCCAGGCTCCTGAGGGTATCAGCTGCAAGCAGGATACCTTCATACATCTCAATGAACGCAAGGCTTCTGGGGTATATCCAGTCATCAGGCCGTTTAACGGTTCGATAAACGGGTTTGCCATTTACGTATCTTGAAGAGTCAATATATGTCCTGCGGGCATTCTCATTCAGATAAAAGGGGAGCAGAACTGCCACATCAAGTGTCCCTTTCAGATCAGTGACAGGGATATATTCCTCGGGACGTGGCAGTAATATTACTGAATCAGCTGGCTCCTGTTCCTGCATCAGAGTATCTTCAGGCTGAATGCCGGGCACTTCACCAACATGTGGTTGTTCTATCCTTGAGAGTGGTATTCTCAGATAATCTCCTACCTGTGGGAAGCGGATATTTCTGTTTTCCCTTCGTAATATCCTGAGTGTTATTCCGTATTTCTCAGCTATTGACGATAAGGATTCACCCTGTTCCACTTTATGAAACAGGTATTTTGAGCTCTGAATTGCAAATTCCTGTTTTCCGGTCATGAATTCTTTGCGTGGGACTGCAATCTCAGCACCCACAGGGAGTTTTGTAATATCAATACCCGGATTAGCTGATATGATCTGGTCATCTGAAACACCATAGAGCTTAGACAGAGAATAGACAGTTTCACCGGGGCGCAGCTGGTGATAGATGAACCTGTCATAATCATGCTGTTCATGAACAGGGAAAACTGTTTGCGGAGGCTCATCAGGAACCTCCCTGTACGGTATTCTGAGTGTCTGCCCTTCTTTTAGTCCATAAACAGCAGGCGGATTTTCTTTTGTCAGTTCATCAATGGTAACACCATATGCCCTGGAAACAGAATAAGCTGTTTCTCCTTTTTTGACAGTATGAATATAGAAAGTGGTTCCAGATATTATGACCTTATCATTTGATTTTTCAACAACAACCTGGGCATTTGCCCTGAACAATATGCCTGTGAGAAAAAAAGCTATAAAAAAGAAAGATCTGTTTATATATTTTAAATCCATTATATTCTCTTTACAACGAAGAAAGAAATTTCATACAGTTCATTTCTATTCTTTCTTCAATATTTTCTATATCGGTTCTGATGAATCGTTCACCTGTAATTTTTTCATATAACTCAATATACCGCTCAGATATTTCATTTACGAACTGATCAGTCATTTCAGGGACTTTCTGTCCTTTTTGTCCCTGGAAACCGTTAGCCATAAGCCATTCTCTCACAAACTCTTTTGATAATTGTCGCTGCGGAAGATCATTATCGAGCCTTTCCTGGTATTCTTCCTTATAGAAATAACGTGAAGAATCGGGAGTATTTATTTCATCAATAAGGCAGATTTCACCATTCATTTTACCAAACTCATATTTGGTATCTACAAGAATAAGATCATGAGAGTCAGCTATTGAAGACCCTCTTTCAAAAACAGCCATTGCATATTCCTCGATCATATCGTATTCTTCTTCAGGTATAAGACCTGCTTTGAGGATTTGATCACGTGAGATATCTTCATCATGATTTCCCTGAGCAGCCTTAGTGGTAGGTGTAATGACAGGTTTATCAAATTTCTGGTTTTCCTTCATTCCATCCGGTATCCTGACGCCGCATATTTCTCTTGCTCCTGCCTTATAACTTCTCCAGGCACTTCCTGTGAGACAGGCTCTGACAATCATTTCAACAGGATAGGGTTCACATTTATATCCTATTGTAACAGAGGGATCAGGAGTGGCTATTTTCCAGTTAGGAACGATGTCACTGGTAGCATCAAGAAATTTTGCAGCAATCTGATTCAGAACCTGACCTTTATAAGGTATTCCTCTGGGCAATACGACATCAAAGGCGGATATACGGTCTGATACTATCATAAGGAGATATTTATCGTCAATATTGTAAACATCTCTCACTTTTCCTTTATAACGGCTTTTCTGTCCCGGGAAGTTAAAATCTGAACTAAGGAGTGTCCTGTGCATAAATGATTTTTTAACAGTTATTATCTCTTCAATTTATTCAGGCATTTTGTCATTGCTCATACAAATGTATCATGTTAATGATATAAACTATTCCGGTTTATTATTGTTTGAATTTGTTGTTGTTTTTTCTTCTTCCTCATAGGCTTTAACTATTTTTTTTACAAGTTTATGTCTAATAATATCACGTTCGTCGAATTTTATCACTGAAACACCCTCTATACCGGTCAGTATCCTCATAGCCTGGAGTAAGCCCGAGTCGGTTTTTCTGTTCAGGTCAATCTGGGTAGAATCGCCTGTCATGACAAATTTTGAGCAAACACCCATTCTTGTAAGGAACATTTTGAGCTGGTTTACTGTAGCATTCTGAGCCTCATCAAGGATAACAAAAGCATTTTCGAGGGTTCTCCCTCTCATAAAAGCCAGGGGAGCTATCTGGACAGTCCCGTCTTCCAGCCATGTTTCCAGTTTCTTATAAGGAAGCATGTCGTGAAGAGCATCATAGAGGGGTTGCAGGTAAGGGTCCAGCTTTTCCTTCATATCACCCGGCAGGAAACCCAGCCTTTCTCCTGCTTCCACGGCAGGACGGGTAAGGACTATCTTCTTTACTTCTCTCTCTTTTAATGCTTTTACTGCCAAGGCAATTGAAGTATATGTTTTTCCTGTTCCGGCAGGACCTTCTGCAATTATCAGGTCATTCTTCCTGTAATCATTAACGAGCCTGAGCTGGTTAATAGTACGTGCCCTGATAGGTTTTCCGCTGGTGCCAAAGATGAGAATCTGTTCAAAATCGCCATTGGATGCTGATTTCATATGATCGGCATCAAGGAAATATTTCTCTATATCCTGTTCATCAAGACGATTATATTTCCTGTAATACTCAATGAGATCATTGAATTTTTCCGCAAAAAGAGTTATTTCATTCTCCTCCCCGATACATTTAATCTCATTACCACGGGATAAGATCTTAATTTTGGGAAAGAAACTCCGGATTTTATCAAGCAGCGAATTGTTTGTACCTAAAAAAACAACAGGATCAATATCCTCTAGAAAAATTACTACTTCTGTCATTATCCCAGGTCCTGTGAAACTTATTTATTTTTAATTATTACTGATTTGTAATCCCAACAATTGTTTATAAAAAAAGAGTCCGGGAACAGTGCAAAGTAAGCTTATTTTTCTTTAGAAGATTATCTTTGTCAAAAGTTTTTTCCTATGAGAACAATAACCCTTACTACCGAGTGGAGACCTGATGACATATATCAGGGAATAATTAAGGGTAAGCTCTGTTCCTTATGTCCGGACATTACAATAATCGACAATGCCAGCAATATACCGGCTTTTGATATAATGCATGCTTCGTTTGTTATAAGGAATACCTTCAGAAATTATCCTGAAGGTACGATTCACATTATCTGTGTACACTCAGAAGCTTTACCCCAGCAGGATCATCTGTTAGTGAAAGCCGGAGGGCATTTTTTCATTGGCACAGATAATGGGATATTTAATCTGGTTTTGAATAATGAAATATACGAAGCCGTAAGAATTGACAGTTATGATGACGTAGATGAACTTGAGCTCTTTGCCAGAGTTGCTGCCGATCTTATGAAAGGTAAAAAACTGTCAGAGATTGGAAATACTCCTGTTAAAATAAGTGAACGTTTTCCTCTCCGAGCCACAATCGACAAAGATGTAATAACCGGAAGTATAATTTTTATTGACTCATACGGAAACGCTGTGTCAAATATTACACGTGAGGTCTTCTACAGGGTTTTTGAAGGTAAAGAGTATAAGATATCCGTGCAGAGCAATAAGAATCATACAGGGCATATTGTAAAAAAATACAGCGATGTGCCTGTAGGGGAATTGCTTGCAAGGTTCAACTCTCTTGAATTACTTGAAATAGCCATAAATGGGGCCAATGTGGCTGAACTTCTTAGTCTGGGAACAGGATCCGTTATACGGATTGAAAATATAAAGAAACCGGTTGAGCCGGATCATCTTTTTTAATTAAATAATAATGATTGACAAGAAGAAAAGTGTGGAAGAGTTTGAAAAGCTTCTCAATATCATGGATAAGCTCAGGGCTTCATGCCCCTGGGACAGGAAGCAGACTTTTAATACTCTTCGCAAGCTAACAATAGAAGAAACCTATGAACTGGCAGAAGCCATATTATCACAAAATGATGAAGCTGTCAGGAATGAATTGGGAGACCTGATGCTTCACCTCGTTTTTTACGCAAAAATAGGAGATGAAAAAGGCAGTTTCGACATATATGATGTTCTTAAAGGGATAAACGAGAAACTTGTTTACAGGCATCCTCATGTCTTTGGTGATGTAAAGGTTAAAGAAGCCCGGGAAGTTGAAGAGAACTGGGAACAACTGAAGATCAGGGAAAAGAATGGCTACAAACCTGTCTTGTCCGGAGTGCCGCCATCTTTGCCGGCTATGATAAAAGCCAACAGGATCCAGGAAAAAGTCAGAGGTGTTGGTTTTGACTGGGAAAAAAAGGAACAGATATGGGATAAAGTAAGGGAAGAGATCGATGAACTAAGGGATGAGATAATCAATAATAACAAAGACAATATAGAATCAGAGATCGGTGATCTTATTTTTTCAGTCATAAATGCAGCCCGTCTTTATGATATTGACCCCGAGACAGCTCTGGAAAAAACAAACAGGAAATTCATCAGACGCTTTAACTATCTTGAGAAAAAGACTATAAAAAAGGGCATCCCACTTCAGGACATGACTCTTGATGAAATGAATGCAATATGGGAAGAAGCCAAAGGAGAAGAATAACAGAATATACGAATATGCAAGAGGTTGAAAAGAAAGTTGAAGGAGTTGAAGGAGTTGAAGAAGTTGAAGGGGCGAAAGCAGATTATGCGAATATATAGCTTAGGAACTGATATATGATTTTTGCAGCAGTGAAATCAGGAGCTTTATTTACCGGTGCAGGACACAGTTCGACAATGTCAAAACCCACTATATTTCTTTTTCTTGTAACATCTCTCAGGAAATGCATCATCCTGTAATAATCGAGGCCTCCCGGTTCCGGTGTTCCTGTTGAGGGCATAATTGAAGGGTCCAGCACATCCAGATCAATAGTAACATATACATTGCTGCAGGGAAGGTTGGCTGCATTATCATATAAGGTACTGTCATGATACAGTTCATGAGCGTAAAAGATCCTGTCCTGCCTGATAAAGGGTAATTCTTCAGCAGCCACGCTTCTGATCCCTACCTGTACTGCCGGTACCATCTCCACTACCCTGGACATCACGCAGGCATGATTGAGTGATGAACCTTCATATTGCTGTCGCATATCAGCATGAGCGTCAAGCTGAAGAACACACAGGTCATCGAATCGTTCAGAGAAAGCTCGTACAGATCCTATGCTGACAGTATGATTGCCTCCCACTATTACAGGAAACTTATTATCTCCAAGAATATCGCTCACCCTGTTTCGTACAGCAAGGACCAGTTCCTCAGGAGAACCGCCTGTCATGACAGGTTCAGCAGTATAAATACCTTTCCTGTGCACTTCAGTTTTAGTCTCTATATTATAGAATTCCAGGTTAACAGATGCTTCCATAATGGCTTCCGGACCCTTATCGGAACCTTTCATCCATGTACTTGTTGCATCGTAAGGTACAGGGAGAATTATTATTCCGGAAGATTCATAATCATAAAGGACTTCGGCACCGCCAAAATTCATGACCAGAGGAATAAAGTTTTCATTTTATTTTTTTAGTCTTTCCCGTAGCAGAAGCAGATCCGTCTTTTTCAACTTCAGCTTTTTTCTCCGATGAAGCCTCTCTTTTCTTAACTGTCGCAGTTTCTCCGGATGATTTATTTGTTAGTTCTGCATCATCTTCTTCAACAGTTTGCTCTTCTTCCGGTGTCTCTTTTACAAGCAAATCAAGTGATTGTAAAATATTATACCAGTTAGCAATTTTTCTGATATCGCTTACATAGACTCTTTCCTTGTCGTAATCAGGAACAATTCCGGAAAACCATGTTTTAAGTTTCTCAGGATCGGATTTATAATCGATTGTATTACTTCCGTTCTCTTTTTCGTAAATAACATCAAAGATCTCACTCAGGGCAATATCTTCTTCTTCAGTAAACACTGATATTTCATCGAGGGAACTTACTTTAGCAGAAGCAAATGCAGTACTTCTCTTTTTTGTTTCAAGATGTTCCACAATAATTGCATTTTTACCCTGTGCAACGAACCTGAAAAGTCCGGATTCTCCGGAAATAGACAATATATCCTTTAATACCATATTTTTCCTTTTAGATGCAAATTTAATTGATGTATTGGAATTTTAAGATTTGTTATACAGCTTTTTATTACAAATCAGGTCAGATTTCTTTCCTTTTTGATTTTCTGGTAAGCCTCATTCACTTTTCTGAATTTCTGTCCGGCACTTTTCTTTATATCATCGCCCAGATGACTGACCTTGTCGGGATGATATTTCATAGCCATCCTTCTGTATGCTTTCTTGACCTCTTCATCAGAAGCGGAAGAGTCTATTTCAAGAATTTTATACAGGGCATCAGTATCGGGGATAAACATATTTTTTATTGAAAGGAAGTCGGAAGAAGATATACCGAGGAAAGAGGAGATTTTTTCAATAACAGATTCTTCCTGAGGTGTTACACCTCCGTCGGCCATAGAGACACCAAAGAGCAGGTGCATAAGCTGGAGGCGGGATGAATAGTCCATGTTACCGGCAATTTGCATGCATACATCCCGGAGAGGTATCTCCTGTTTCAGAATATCCCTTAACATTATTGTAGCTTCCGCAGCTGCGTCCTTCCCAAACTGTCGTATCAGGAAGTCTTTTACATAATCAAGTTCGGATTTGACAACTTTCCCATCAGCCTTCATAACAGCTGCCATCAATACCAGCAGGCTAACACCGAAAGCACCGGGAGTAGTTCTTCTAACTCCTCCGGAAAGAGATCCGGTAGTAACAGTGGTATTATCAACAAGCGAACCCACAAGAAATCCCAGCAGGCCCCCTATAGGACCTCCCATTACCCATCCCAGGCCACCTCCTATCCATTTACCAAAATTTCCCATATCACATCAGGCATTCAGATGGTTTAAAATATCATCATGTATTCTCAGTATCACCGGTATGATCATATCATTTTCTGAATTGTGTATTATATAATCCGACATTTTTATTCTTGTCTCGTCATCCATTTGCGATCTGATCCTTTCATAGACCTGTTCACGCGTTAGTTTATTTCTCAAAGTTACCCTTGTAATTCGTTCTTCAATGGGAGCCACAACAGTTGCAACCCTGTCAACCAGCTCTGAAGCTCCGCTTTCAAATAATATAGCTGCCTCCATGATCACATAAGGAGAACTTTGTCTGTCGGCCCATTCCCTGAAATATCTGAAAACCAGAGGATGAACAAGGGAATTAACTTCTTTCAGCCGTTTTTCATCATTAAAAATAAGAGATGCCAGTCCGGCTGAATCAAGATTTCCGTCAGGATAAAGATTTTTCCCTGCTATTTCATTAATACCCTTTATAACATCAGGATGGTTATTCATAATCCTTCGTGCTTCAGGGTCGGCGAAAAAAACGGGTATCCCCAGCACACCGAACACTTTGCATACCGATGTCTTACCGCTTCCTATTCCCCCTGTGATTCCCAGTTTCATTCGTCTGTTTAATTATTAATTGTTTTGTTTAGCCTGAAGTACCCTACGGAGATAAATCCGGATGTAAAACAAATAATATATACTATTATTTGTACAGGAGTTACATTAAGGCTTCAGGATAAAAAATAATCAGTCCGTGCTCTTTTCAAAGCTAAAAAACAAAGTATCGGGTTTGACACCCGTTATCTTACACACAGACTTAAGCTGAGAGCCAATATCTCCGACCAATGCTGAAGTGACGATGAAATAATCCGATGGTTCACCAGATTGAACGGGCCGGTAAGAGACCTGCGAGAGATCAATAATAACAGGGGCTCTGTTAGCTGACATTTTCAGATCCAGTATTGAATATCCCGGGCCTGTCAGATACAGATTCAGCTTTGAAGGGAGTTTATCTTCAGCCAGCACATCATCTCCCGGCGGATTAATAAACCTAACAGGATATCTTATATCTGTTTCGAGGTTTTTGCCCAATGAATTGAGATACCAGAAAATAAATGACAGGAACAGGAAAACAGTAAATATCAAAATCCTGTCTCTGAGAGCATTTGCCCCTTTTTTGGAAGATCTGTCCGATTGTATTCCGTCTTTCTTTGACATTTAATCAATGGGTCAGGCAGCCCTTTTTATTAATTATCGGCAGAAGGATCTTTCAGAAGAGCATTCTTATCAACTTTAAGTTTTACGTCTCCTCCTGCATCCATCATCACATAATTGTCTTTTACTTCAAGAACCCTGCCATATAATCCTCCTGTTGTAATAACTTTATCTCCTTTTTTAAGGCTGCTCCTGTAATTAGTCATCTCTTTCTGTTTCTTCATCTGGGGTCTGATCATAAAGAAATAGAATACAACAAATACCAGGATCAGAGGTAAAAAAGTAACCAGTGGATTATTTTGTCCGGCAGCTGTCTGCTGTCCCAACAGACTCAAAAAAGATAAATTGATCATTGTGTAATTAATTGATTAATATTAATTGATTATTATTTTCTCTTAACAAAGTTTTTAAAGTTCATTTACCACTTCAGCCATTATTCTTATCAGTACAACAGGTTGTTCGGCATTTGAATGGACTGTTATTGATTTGGTCTGAAGTCCGCTATAACCAGCAGTATTGAATACCACCTCAAGAGTCCCATTCTCTCCTGGAGCAAGAGGTTTCTTGTTATACTTTGGTACGGTACAACCACAGCTTGCAGATACTGAATTAATGACCAGGTTCCCTGTTCCTGCATTCTCATATGAAAAGAAACAAGCTACTTTTTCTCCTGATTCTACTCTGCCAAAGTTATGTTCATATTCTGTGAAAGTGATCACTGCTTTTCCTGTATCTGCAACTAATGAGTGGGCTTCATTATTGCTGCTTTTCTGATTTTTTCCGCAACTTATGGTAATTAGTAATATAAAAACCGGAAAAACAGTTATGTTCAATATTGTTTTCATACTTTTTTTGATCATGCCTATTTGTTTTTTTGATAATGTGGTTTTATCAGTATATCCGGAAACACATCTGCCAAAAGCTTATATTTCATGCTTCTTCTGAAAACTCTCCCACAAGTCCTCTGCCAAATTTATTAAATAGTCCTTTTTCCCGTATTTCTTTAACAATATTATCAAGTATTCCATTGACAAATGTACTGCTTTTTGCTGTACAATAATACTTAGCTATCTCGATGAATTCATTAAGAGTTACTTTCACAGGTATTTCAGGAAATTCCATAATTTCCGTAACAGCCAGTTGCATCACGAGTATGTCCATTAGTGCTATCCGTTCTATTTCCCAGTTAGTTGTATTATTCTCGATAAGCTCCGTGTTTTTTCCTGAGTGAAGGACTGTTTTTCTGAAAAGCTGTTTCACGAACTCTTCATCTTCATGGTTTTTGTAAAGAGGCATGAGTGTAATAGAATCATCTGAGGCTGATCTGAACTTTTTCAGTGTTTTCCCGATCATCACCAGCACATATTCAAGATCATCATTCCAGTAAATACTCTGTTCTTCGAGAAATCCGGCAAGGTCTTCGGAGTCGGGCAACAATTCATTTACAAGCTTAAGGATGAATTTTTTGTCAGACTGATAATTGTTTTCGGGCGATGTCATATAAAGTCGGTAAGGATCCCATGAAACCAGTGTATTATAAATTGTACGGGGCACATGGCTATAATTAACCCATGACAATTTGGAGGATGAGACGTATTTTTTTAATTCAGAATTCTTTCTTATTTGGGATATCAGAACATTGTCGGCAAAACGTCTGTTTGGATTGAGATCTTCGGATGTGGGCATCTTTTTATTAAGAGCTTTATCAATTCTGTCAGCGGCTATATCTGATAATTCTACCAAAAGGAGCAGAATATAAAAATAAAGATCATATGTTTTCTCAATGCTGAATAATAATTCTTTTTCAGCCCTTGGCAGGTCATCATCCTGTCTGCGGTTAAAAGCATAGAGAGCCATAAGTGCTTTTATCCGTAATAGTCTTCTGCTTATCATATTTAAAGAACCTGGAATTTACGGGCAAAAATACTCTTTTTCCCTTACCATCAAAACAAGTATACAAAAAAACCCGGACATTTCCTTTGCCCGGTTTTTATTTGAAAAAATATTTATTACATTTGACAACATGAATTAAACCCCTAACATTAACTTACTTAGAAATGGAAGAAGAAAGCGGAATAAAAGAAGATGTAAACGGGAATGGAGAAAAGAACCAGAAGGAGGAGATTTTCACAAAGGTTGTCCGTGCCGGAAAAAGGACTTATTTTTTTGATGTAAAAGCTACCAGAAAGGAAGATTACTATCTTACTATTACAGAAAGCAAGAAGCGTATGGGCAAGGAAGGGAAAGTGTTTTATGAAAAACACAAGATCTTTCTCTACAAGGAGGACTTTGACAAGTTTACCGAAGGGTTAAGAGATGCTGTAGCTTATATTGATAACGGCAGGGATGAGACAGAGAGGACACATTCCCTTTCAGATATTGAAGATAATACGGGTGATGAGGTTCTTAGTACAAAAGAGTTTACCAATATTGAATTTGACGATCTCGGCAAGAAATAATCTTTCTGTCTTTATACAAAACCTGAATGCCTGACTATATTCTTCTTATACTGGGAATTATCCTTATGCTGACAGGGATAATAGGTTGTCTGGTGCCTGTACTGCCGGGTCCTCCTGTCAGTTATCTGGGATTGATACTTCTTCATTTTTCAAGATTCGGACATTTCTCTGCCAACATACTTATTATACTGGCCGTCATGACTATTATTGTCACCTTGCTTGATTATGTTGTACCTATATGGGGTACAAAAAAATTCGGAGGGTCTAAGTACGGCACACGCGGAGCTACTGTCGGCCTGATAATAGGTCTTTTCCTTGGGCCTGTAGGTATAATAGCAGGTCCGCTTATCGGGGCTATTGTAGGAGAACTTATTTTTAAAGATGATATTAAATATGCCATTAAGGCCGGTTTCGGGAGTCTGCTTGGTTTTCTTACAGGTATAGGACTTAAGCTTGCAGCATCGTTTGTTCTGACTTTTTATTTCGTCAGGGAGCTGATAAAATAAAGATCAATCTTTGGTCTTATATTTCACAAAAAGCAGAAAAAGGGAAAAAGATATTTATTATTCACCCAAAGTGGCAACCATAACTGCTTTGATTGTATGAAGACGGTTTTCAGCTTCATCAAAAACTATGGAGTTTTCCGATTCAAAAACATCTTCCGTAACCTCCAGACCGTCAAGTCCATACTTGCTGTACACCTCCTCTCCCACCTTCGTCTCCCTGTTATGAAAAGCGGGCAGACAATGAAGAAATCTGAGCTCCGGATTGCCTGTTTTTCCGATGACCGACCTGTTCACCTGGTATGGTCTCAGCTTATTGATCCTCTCAGCCCATACAGATTCCGCTTCTCCCATTGAAACCCACACATCAGTGTAAAGAAAATCAGCACCTTTGACTGCATCATCAAGCTTGTCAGTAACAAGTATCTTAGCACCTGTTGACCGGGCGATGTCATTACATTCCCTGACCAGATCTTCAGAAGGCTGAAATTCTTTCGGGGCTGCAATCCTGAAATCGACACCCAGCTTAGCTGATCCAACCATAAGAGAATTACCCATATTATAACGGGCATCACCAAGATAACATAAAGTGACTTTCTGCAGAGGCTTTGCCGAATATTCTTTTATAGTCATAAAATCTGCCAGCACCTGTGTAGGGTGAAACTCATTGGTGAGGCCATTCCATACAGGTACGCCTGCATAGCGGGCAAGTTCTTCAACAATATCCTGACCAAAGCCCCGGTATTCTATACCATCGTACATCCTGCCAAGTACCCTGGCAGTGTCTTTCATTGATTCTTTATGCCCTATCTGCGAACCAGAGGGCCCGAGATAGGTAACATTTGCTCCCTGATCGAAAGCTGCAACTTCAAAAGCACAACGGGTACGGGTCGAAGTTTTTTCAAATATCAGGGCAATGTTCTTTCCTTTAAGATATTGCCTTTCTCTATTCTCCTTACGCGATGTTTTGAGTTCTGAAGATAATTCCAGAAGATAAAGTATCTCTTCAGGAGAAAAATCAAGTAGTTTAAGAAAATGCCTGTTTTTAAGATTGATACTCATAGTAAAAAAATTTATTTCCCGGGATTACCCGAAAGCTGATAAAACTGCAAATTTAATAAAAATTTGATCCTCTGTCTTACATGAAAACAGATATCATACAGGTAACAATTCTTATTTATAGCCCATGAAAATACTGAAGGAATGGAATAAAAAAAAATATTACATTTACGTAATTCATAAAACAGTATTTAGTGAGATTGAGATCTGTATTTTTTTTCGCCTTCATTATTGGAGTTACAGGATATTCCTGCAAACATAAAGGGGGGAAATATATTGATGAAGGAGAGATCCATTATAGTATCAGTTATGCCGGCAAATCAGGCCTTCTGCCCAGAGAAATTATGCCAAAAAACCTGATAGTTTCATTCAAGGATGACAAGATCTTGTTTGATATATCTGCCCCCTTCGGTAATTCAGGGATTCTGAACCTGTCCAATCCCAAAGATAAGATATATGATACCTATATAAGTCTGCTCACATGGAGATACTATTATGCTGCAGATCCGGGAGAATTACATCCGGGTTTTGATGCAATGAGTGACATTGAAATAAAAAAGACAGGCAGGACTGAAGTTATTTGCGGTTATAATTGCAGAAATGCTGAAATAACCTTCCCTGCAGACAGGGGAAAGATTTACAATATATGGTATACTGATGAAATAAATGTCAAGAACCCGAATGCAGGAACCCCTTTTCATGAAATAGACGGTGTTCTGATGGATTTCTTTTTTCTTCTGGGTCCTGCTGAATTACATTTTGATGCTGAGACTGTCTATAAAAAAGAGGTTGAGGATAAAACATTCGAGAGAAGAGAGAAATATATCAGGGTATCCCGTGAAGAGATAAACAGATTTATTTACAAGATCTCGACTCTTTGAACGGGCAATTAAAAGATCAATACCCGCGCTTCTGTCTTCTTGTTTCGGCTGAATGTCTATAATTGTAATTGTGTATAAAAACAATTTTCTCCTGCATTGTGCAGGTCAATTTTATTAACTTTGCCTTGCATTTTTCTAACTGTAATGAGTAAAGAAAAAGAAGATAATAAAATAAAAAGCGGCAGGAAGAGTAAAAATTCATCCAGGTCAAAGTCATCTGTCGGTAATGAAAAGATTGAGTTCGTATTTGGCATCCTCATAACAGGATTTGCTTTGTATTTGCTTATTGCCTGTATCTCCTACCTTTTCTGGTGGAAGACTGATCTCAGTCTTCAGAATGCTGATATAATATCCGGACCCGAGGTAGAAGTGAGGAACTGGTCAGGTAAAAGCGGGCATTTTCTGGCCAAAATGATAATTGGATACGGTTTCGGTTTCGGGGCTTTTTTCATACCTGCCATAATAGCATCAATAGGCCTTTATTTGTTAAAATTTCCAGGGATCAGGTTATGGAATCTCATGTCCAGGTTTACTTTTGCTGCTATTATTCTTTCTCTCATTCTCAGTTATATATTTGGTCAATCAGACGGTTACCTGTTCGGCGGGCCCGGAGGAGCACAGGGTTTCGTAATTACAAGATGGCTTAATGCCTTTATGGGGAAAATCGGGACAGGTATTCTTATCGGTCTCATCACTCTCACATATCTGGTGTTTGCTTTAAGAGTGTCTCCTTCTGTCTTTAAGATCAAAGTACCGTCTATGCCACCTTTCTCAGGAAGAGGCAATGATGATTCCTCTGATACCGGAGAAGAAGTATCCGGGATATCAAGTACACTCCTTCATCCGGGAACAGATGAAAGAGAAGAAAATGATGATGAAAGCCAGGTATCATTTCACGTTAAAAACAGAACTGTCACTACTGATGAAGAAAGGGTATATGACAGACTCCCACCCCTGAGCGGATCACTTATACATGATCTGGATAAAGATAAGACAGATAATAAACGTCATCAGGATGTTGATATTAACATTACAAAACCTGAGGCTAAAGATATTCTGTCAGAAGAGGAAGTGGAACAGATAATGGATAATTATGATCCTCGGCTGGATCTTTCCAGATATAAATTCCCTCCCATATCAATACTAAAAGAGCATAAATCAGAAAGTGCTTTTGATAATAAAGAAGTGTTTGAAAATAAGGAAAATATCATCAAAACACTTGGCGACCATAAAATTAGTATCCGGAAAATCTCTGCAACAGTGGGTCCTACGGTGACACTTTATGAGATTGTCCCTGAGCGAGGTGTAAGACTGGCCCGTATTAAATCGCTTGAAGATGATATTGCCCTGAATCTTTCTGCTCTGGGTATAAGGATAATAGCTCCCATTCCAGGCAGAGGCACTGTAGGCATTGAGGTACCGAACAAAAATCCGGAGATGGTTTCCATGAGGTCCCTTATCACTTCAAAAGCTTTTCAGGAATCAAGATTCGATATTGCCCTGGCCCTGGGCCGTACTATAACTAACGATCCATACATTGTTGACCTTACCAGGATGCCTCATCTGCTTGTTGCCGGAGCGACAGGACAGGGTAAATCGGTGGGGATAAATGCTATAATAACCTCTATCCTCTATAAAAAACATCCTGCTGAGGTTAAATTTGTCCTGATTGATCCCAAGAGAGTAGAGTTACCTTTATATTCAAAGATTGAGCGTCATTTTCTTGCCAAGCTTCCAGGAGAAGAAGATGCTATAATAACAGATACCCAAAAGGTAATCAACACACTCAACTCCCTCTGTATTGAGATGGATAACAGGCTTGAGCTTTTAAAAGGAGCCCAGTCAAGAAACATCAAAGAGTATAACGAAAAATTCATATCAAGAAAACTGAATCCTGAGAAAGGCCATAAATATCTTCCCTATATAGTCCTTATTATTGATGAGTTTGCTGATCTGATAATGACTGCGGGGAGGGAAATAGAAGGGCCTATAGGAAGACTTGCACAGCTGGCAAGAGCGATAGGTATTCATCTTATTATATCGACACAGAGACCGTCGGCCAACATCATCACCGGTTTTATAAAAGCCAATTTCCCGACACGTATTGCTTTTCGTGTTTTCTCTTCAATCGATTCCAGGACAATACTTGATTCAACGGGCGCCGACAGGCTGGTAGGCCGTGGCGACATGCTGGTATCATCAGGAAGTGAACCTGTAAGGGTTCAATGTGCTTTCATCGATACTCCGGAAATAGAAGAGCTGACTGAATATATCGGTTCCCAGCAGGGTTATCCCGATGCGATGCATCTGCCGGAATATATTGATGATAAAGAATCAGGCGTCCTTGAGGTTGATCTGAAAAAAAGAGATCCTATGTTCGATGAAGCAGCCAGACTGGTTGTCCAGCATCAGCAGGGATCAACTTCTCTCATACAAAGGAAGCTGTCAATTGGTTACAACAGGGCAGGCAGGATCATTGACCAGCTTGAAGCCGCAGGAATTGTCGGTCCCTTTGAAGGAAGCAAAGCCAGAGATGTTTTATGTCCTGATATGTACGTTTTGGAACAGATTTTGAATAATCTTGAATAAAAAGATTATCATGAGAAACATTTTTATCCTTTTATTTTTTATTCTGATCCCATTCATAACGCTGAAAAGTCAGAGCGATCAGGCTGCAGTAAGTATTCTGGACAAATTCTCCTCTGCAGCAATATCAGCACCTTCCGTATCAATTGACTTTCTTTTAATAACTGACGACCAGATGGAGAATTACCGTGACACTATTACTGGCTCGGTTATTCTGAGCAAAGACAGCTATAAACTTGATCTACCTGATAATATAATATGGTACAATGGTAAAACATCGTGGAGTTACCTGCCGGCCGAAAGAGAAGTGACTATTACAGAACCTGACAAGGATGATGATTCTTTTCAGAGCCGTCCTTCATCGATTTTTACTATGTATAAGAGCGGATATAAATGCAGGTTATTGCAGGAAAAAACCAATTCATGGCTGATCGATCTGTATCCTGAAGACACCAAAGAGGAACTGATCAGAGTGAGACTTAACATAGAAAAACCTTCATTAAAACTCCTTAGTGCCGAATATAAGAGAAGAGACGGTATTACCTTAACGCTGTCTGTTAAGGATTATGATCTGGGGAAAACGACTGAACCGGATATGTTCAGTTTTACGGCATCAAAATACAAAGGAGTCGAGGTTATCGATATGCGCTGACACTTCTTAGAATCTGTCGGGATAGGCTATTCTGACATGGTAGATATTGGAAAGCCTTCTCTTAAAAACAGATTTTATATCCGAAATATCCTTGTAAGTAAGCGGAGCATCAGAATATTGTCCATCCTGTTCCTGAAGATACATAACTCTCTCCACTACTTCACTGATACCTTCCTCAGTATATTTGTCCAGTGTTCTGGATGATGCCTCAACAGCATCAGCCATCATCACAACTGCTGTCTCTTTTGAAAAAGGTTTTGGACCCGGATATGTAAAAGCCTTCTGGTTATTTTTTTCTTCGGGATGCAAATCAACATACTTTTTGTAAAAGTAATAAGCTACAGTAGTACCATGATGAGTCCGTATAAAATCAATTACCTGTACAGGTATTTTATAATTTTTCGCCAGCACAACGCCATGTTTTACATGATTAATGATCACACGGGCACTTTCCTTTGGGTCAAGATTGTCATGAGGACTGACTCCTTCCCTTTGATTCTCTATAAAAAATGCCGGTTCAGCTATTTTCCCTATATCATGATAAAGAGCTCCGGTACGTACAAGATGCATGCTGGCACCTATGGCCCGGGCAGCTTCTTCTGCCAGATTGGCTACCTGAAGAGAATGTTGGTATGAACCGGGAGCTTCAGTGGCCAGTTTCCTTAAGAGAGGCTGATTAGGATCCGCCAGCATTAAGAGAGTGGTATCTGATATCAAAAGGAATTTTTGTTCAAAAAAGATTATAAGAGGGAAGGTTATTAAAACAAGGAATCCGTTTACAGTAAAGAGAATATAATCAGACAAGACGAGATCTCTCAGACTGCCATTGTCCATTATAGTCAATCCAAGACATAAAATATAGTAACTGACTATCACCATCAGTGAGGTAAAAAACAATCTGCTTTTGCGGAAATTATTAGTAAGCGTGTAAATAGCAACCATCCCTGTAAAGAAATTCAGAATGACGAAGGGAAACGGATCCTCAACCAGGAAGCCAGCAAGAAGAAGAGTCATCAGCAATGTGAAAAGTGCCAGACGCGAATCATAAAATGTCCTTATTATAACAGGAATAACAGCATAGGGAACTATATAAATTATGTTTCTGATCTGATAATTTAAAGCTAATTTAGTTAATAGCAGAAATATAATTATTGACAGAAGAATAAAAAAGGTTTTGCGGATAACCTTCAGGGCTTCAGGTCTGAAATGAAGCAGAAAAAGATAGAGTGAAGTATAATAAACAGTAACAACTATAATCGTTCCGCTAATATTAATTCTGTCATATTCTCTGCCTCTGACGAGTATCACTGACACTACTAACGCACTGATAATGAATAACAGTATGTCAATTATTGTTTTTCTGAATTTCTGAAAATCGTTTTGTCGTACTGTTGAAGCTTCCATTTCAACTTTATATTTTGTTGAGTAAATGTAGTATTTTTAATAAATTTTTAATATATGAAACGTTTTATATGCGAGAATGTTTTTGTTCCGTTAAGAATAGCACCTGCTCACAGATCAGAAATGCTCAGTCAGGTACTCTTCGGGGAAACATACTGCATACTTGACAAGATTGACAACTGGACAAAGATCAGAACAGATTTTGATGGTTCTTCCGGTTGGATAGATATGGACCACTTGCAACAATCAGGTCATGATACGCCTGAAAAAAGTTTTATACTGAACAGATCACTGCTCTGTTATAAGAATGATAACACAAAAATGATACTGGAAGCTGGATGTGAAATATATAATCCTGATTATAAAAACCATACCTTCCGTATTGCTGATCATATCTATACAACAGCCCATGACTTCAAAGAATCGTATGTAACAATTAATGAATCACTGTCTGATACAGCCATGAGATTCATCAACTGTCCTTATATATGGGGAGGCAGGATAGCCCCGGGACTTGATTGTTCAGGTTTCACACAGTTGGTCTTTAAGATTCATGGTATAACCCTCCCGCGCAACAGCTGGCAACAGGCAGAAAACGGAGAAGAGATCACTTTTATCACTGAAGCAAGGGCTGGTGACCTTGCTTTCTTTGGGCATGCCGGTGGACAAATAACTCACACGGGTATTATTCTTTCTCAGGGTCTTATAATTCATGCTTCCGGAAGAGTCAGGATAGATCCTGTTGATCATCTTGGCATATATAAGCAGGAAATAAGTAATTATTCGCATAGGCTTATAAAAATCAAAAGGGTTAAGATTCATGAAGAAGGTTGAAGAAGAAGGTTGAAGAAGTTGAAAAAAGTTGAAGGAGTTGAAGAAGGGGGTCAGAAAAGGTACAGATATCGTAGCTGACGCGGAATCTCCGCGTCAGGAGAAGAAGCAGAAATTCCGCGTCAGGAGAAAAAGTTGAAGGGGAGTTGATTCTGTTTTCAGATATTGGAGTGGGAGAACAGAAGGGGCGACAAAGCAGGACAGGAAATCACCGGGAATAATTAATTAAAAAGGCCGTCTCACTAATAATATGAGACGGCCACTTATAATTAAAGATACATATCTTTACTTGGTACTACTGTAACCAAAGTTCTGGACCATACTTGAGTTGGCATTAAGTTCAACTCTTGGTATAGGGAATGCATATTTATAGCTTCCGTATACTGGTCCGCCATGTGTCTGCTGAAGAGGACTGACAAGAGGTATGTCGCTTTCTGTACGTGCCAGATCGTCGAATCTGAAACCTTCGAAAGCTAACTCTTTTCTTCTTTCAAGCATAATATTATCCTTTGTTGCTTCAGTATAGAGTGTTGCATTTCTGTTTTCCGGTATCTTGTTAAGCCATACCAGAGCATCAGGATCAGCATTATTGATCTCAAAAAGAGCTTCGGCGTACAGAAGAACAACTTCTTCATACCTGATAAGGAAAATGTCATCGGAATAATCAATAGACGGATATTTGCCCATGTTTCTGATTCTTGTACCTTCCAGCCCTATCATTCCAAGAGTATCTCCCCTTACATCACCCTGTTCAAAGAGATCGCTAAGGTCGGAAAGAACCTCTATATCTCCGTAATTATTACCACGGTAGATATACTGAAGTCCATCGATATTCTGATTGTCAATATTGCTGAAAGCCAGTTCAAATATTGAATTTACAGGACTGTCATTCGTCCATATTTTAACGAAAT
>Ga0209723_1002062_pt1 | contig 28557 bp, 23 predicted proteins | sample BiotimSIPDNA_2_FD_185750 | JGI IMG/M metagenome (GOLD analysis project Ga0209723, IMG submission 185750) | Anaerobic biogas reactor microbial communites from Washington, USA - Biogas_R2 time_0 SIP DNA (SPAdes) (version 2) | ecosystem: Engineered > Bioreactor > Anaerobic > Unclassified | place...
GGTTGTCTGAGGAAAATTCAATACTGTGTCTGATGACAACAGAGGAAGCGGCGAACAATTCCGCTGCCCGTCATCTGTGCATCGAAGGAAGGAATATTGCGGAGGCTGAGAATCTGCTGTTGCAGACGAGCCAAACGTCATCGAACGAATCGAACAAGGAAGGGTATCAAAAGTTCAATTCGCTTACGCCAGAGCAACGAAGGGCTCTTTTGGAGCGGGTTTATATCCTGGACAACTGTCCATTAAGCAAGGATCTCCAGTCCAATCTGAGCGAGGAGCTGTGGGGTCATTGCGAGCGCCAGCATTCGGATCAATTTCTCACGTATTTGGAAGGCTGGTGGTTCCAGCGGGTCGTGGCCGGGCTTGATGGCAGCGAGCTAACTGACATAGCTGATATGAAGATCGACTCCGAGACCTTCACGCGCAAGAAGCACAAGATCCTCAAAATTACTGGCAGAGAAATAGACGCCCAGCTTGTTGATCTCAGAGAACGATTCAAGTCGGATTCCTTGCCGATCCATCCCGAGATCCAGTCAGCGAAACCCGACGTCACCCCATTTTCAAACTGGGTGTTCATCAAGCAACTACGTCTGATAAACGTTTCCGAGAGCCGAATTAAGCGAGCAGTAACGAATTTCTACAAGGCGTCGGAGCAGCGGTCTCGTTGGGTCAGAGAATCCCTCATCATCGATGACGATCTGGAGCGGTATGACGATCTCCTTAAGGAAGAGTGGGGTATCCACTTTGATCAGTCAAAAGATGCAATGCCCTTGAGTCCGACTGACGCCGACCGTATCGCATCAGGTCAGAAAGTCTACCAGTGGGCAGAGGCCGAGGCGCATATCCCGATTCGTCCCTCATGTCAGGATCGCTTTATAACCAGAGGGTCGTACCAGATGCTCGCGAACCATTTGCGTGTCGGCTGGCATCCTGAGTATGAATCACGCATGGTCGCTCAATCAACGGAGGGAAGCTTATGAAGGATTGGGCGAATAGGCCTCCAGAGATTGCAGCACTTCTGAACCCGGCGTTTTGCGGATTTCTGATATCAACCGGCCTGGATGCATACACCAAGAACGTCAACGAGGGTGCGCCGTATGCTTTCCCTTTCGTGATGTTGCCCCTGATCCTGCACAGGCCGACAAGACAGATATTTCCACGGTCATATCGCACGGCATTTTCAGCCTGGATCACCAATGCAGACACCGCAATTGCCAAAGTAGGCTTTGCAGAACGAGCAAAGAACATGGCTCCCTACGTCAAGGAAGCACTGGCCTTTGCCATGCAGCACAACAATATTTATGTCACAGAGTCCGGGCGGCTAAAGACCTCAAATCCAGCTCCGAAGTCCTTTTCGAATGCGACCCAGGAGGTCAATGAGTGTGCCCGGGCCGCTTTGATGTGCGGAAAGTGGTTTTCCATGGTCGGTGACTTCAAGACTGCAATGGCGCTACTGGGAGTAAAGCCATGAAATTTCAGATTCTTAACATTCTTGTTTACGGGGCGAACGGCCAAATCCGCTCCATTGAGCTCAAACCAGATGCTGTTAATGTCATCACCGGACAATCTAAGACGGGCAAATCTGCTCTTGTTCACATCGTTGATTACTGCCTTGGTCGGAGGGAATGCAACGTTCCCGCTGGCGTCATTCGCAAGCATGTTGAGTGGTACGCAGTAAAACTCCAAACCTCTTCGGGAGAGGTCTTTATTGCCAGGCGCAATCCTGAGCCTGGTAAGGAATCCTCCGAAGACATCTACATCGAGCGCGGAACCTTCCTGAGTTTTCCAGAAGCACGCAACCTGACCAAGAATGCAAATTTAGAAACGCTTGTATCAATACTCAATCAGATCTTGGGAATTGGAGAATACGCTCACGAACCCAAGGCAGGCCAGACCCGCAAAACCGGCACTGCCGATATCGGCAAGGCTCTTTTTTATTGCTTTCAAGAGCAAAGCGAAATCGATGATCAGAAGTTTCTGTTTCATCGTCAGGGAGAGCAATGGATTCCGCAAAGCATCAAGGACTACCTTCCTTACTTCCTCGGCGCAATCACGGATGAATTCATACAGAACAAGGAAGAGCTGCGGAAGCTGAATCGCAAGTTGAAGCAGGTCGAATCAAGAATCGCCGAACACAACAGACTGAAAGGTCAGGATTTTGAGCGCGCTTTTGCTCTGCTGAATGAAGCTAAGAGCGTTGACCTGATTCCTGCTGACGAGCCTCTTCAGGCCTCATGGGATAATGTACGACAACTGATCGAAGCAGCGCTCGCCAAGAATATCGATTACGATCCGGCGGAGCCTGATGTCGATGTCCTCAATGAACTGCTTGATAACCAACAGCGGATAAGGGAGTCATACAGGATCGCAGCCGCCGAGCTAAAGTCATTGAAAGATCTGAAACGCTCGTCAAGCGGGTTCGGCTCTGAAATGGAAGAACAGAAGTCACGACTGGAATCAATCAACATTTTTGGCCAAACCGGAGATCTGAATACCTGTCCGCTTTGTTCATCAACGTTAACCAGCACAATCCCGTCTGCGGAAGCGATTCGAGCATCATTGACCGACATTGATTCCCAACTCAAAGCAGTCACAAACGACACTCCGTATTTAAGTGCGATGATAGCCAAGGCCGAGGATCAGTTGGCGGAGATCAAAAGGCAACTAGATGAAGTCAAGACTTCGATCATTTCTCTTCAGACTACAAACCAGCGTATCTCTGACTTGCGTGACTTCAATTCCAGGCGAGCCATGATAAAAGGCCGACTCAGCCTTTACCTGGAGAATATGCCTGCGAAAGATGTTGATGATTCGGAAGACAAGTTGGAGGCAGAAAAGCTGGCCGAAAAAATCCGTGGTCTAGAGGCTGTACTCGACGATGAAGCACTCGCCGAGCGGTTGGAATCGATCCTCTCTCTTGTTTCCGCTCAAATAACCGCGTTGGCAAGAAAACTTGAGATTGAGCATTCGGACTCTCCGATGCGATTGGATCTTAAAAAACTAACCATCGTCGCAGATCATGTTGACGATGGACCGATCCCCATGCCCAAGATGGGCAGTGGAGAAACCTGGGTCGGCCTCCATCTCGTGACCCACCTAGCTCTGCACAACTTGTTTTTCAAGAAAAAGCGACCAGTGCCACAGTTCTTGTTTCTTGACCAGCCATCCCAGGCTTATTTCCCACCTGACACCTCGGCCGAAACAGTTCGCGAGGAAACCGAAGCGACGAATCCAGACCGACAGTCGGTAATCCGCATGTTCAAGTTGATTGTCGAGGAAACCAAAAATTTCCAGGTAATCGTCACCGAACACGCCGACATCAGGGAGGATTGGTATCAGGCATTGGTCCGTGAAAACTGGTGGGACGGGACGCAAAAGCTCGTTCCGGTTGAATGGATTGAGGTGAAACCATGAGTACAGAATCTAAGGAGAACAGATGAGCAAGAAAATTAGCGGTTCAGAATATCCTCTCTCAAAAATTTTCAGTTCAGACTTCGACTACATCATCCCATCATACCAGAGACCATACGCATGGACCGTCGATGAAGCATCTGAACTCTTCGATGATCTGGATGATTTCTATCAGCGAGAAAAGGAAGACACCTATTTCCTTGGCAGTATTGTACTCATCAAAGAGGATGAGATTCCTCATTCTGAGGTGATTGACGGTCAGCAGCGGTTAACAACATTAACAATACTTTTGGCGGCTATTGCATCACACTTATCTGGTGAACTTAGAAGCGATTTTGAGAGCTATATAAGAGAACCTGGTAGAGCATCCCAAGGTCTAAAGCCAAAGCCCAGGCTGGCGTTGCGTGAAAGGGATAGAGATTTTTTCGCTAAATATGTACAGGCTCTTGAGTTTGATAACCTCCTCGGAATTGATCCAGCAGGCCTAGACAACGAATCACAAAAGAATATTCAATCGAACAGTAGACTTTTACTTGATAGGCTCAATTCGACCTTTGGTAGTGATGCTGGTCAGCTTTGCGATTTTGGCTCATTCTTGGTTCAAAGGTGTTTTCTCGTTGCCGTGTCGACGCCTAGTCAGCAATCAGCTTTCCGAGTGTTTTCGGTGTTGAATAATCGCGGCCTCGATCTGCTTCCCTCGGATATCATCAAAGCTGAAATTATTGGACGTGTTTCTCCGGAAAGACAAGGCGAGTTCACTGAAAAATGGGAGGAGATCGAAGTTCAAACTGGCAGAAGTGGCTTCAATGATTTGTTCGGCCACATACGTATGATCTATGCGAAAGAAAAAGCCAAGCGCGCTCTACTGGAAGAGTTCAAAGCACATGTCTTAAGCAAAATCACATCACCGGAAGATTTGATTGAGAAGGTGCTGGAGCCATATGCGGAGGCCTACCTCATTGCGACAACTCAGCAATATGTTTCGACGAAAAATGCTGAGGATGTAAATTACCTCTTGAAATGGCTGAAACGAATCGACAACTCCGATTGGCTTCCATCTGCCATCCTCTTCCTTTCACAGAAAAAGGACGATCCTCAATATGTATTGTGGTTCTTCAGGAAATTGGAGCGGCTTGCCGCATATCTTCACATATGTGCCAAGAATGTCAATCAACGTATCGAGCGATACGCTGAAGTTATCGAAGCATTGCAGGAGGAACACTCTTTGACTGAACCTGTAGCAAGCATAGATTTATCTGAATTCGAAGTCGAAGAAATGAACGGGGCGCTGGACGGGAATATCTATGAGCTCACAGCCCGAAGAAGAAACTACCTGATCCTTCGCTTGGATTCATTCCTGTCTGACGGCGCGGCCACATATGATCCAACTCTACTAACAATTGAACATGTGCTTCCACAGACAGTTAATGACGGTGGCGCCTGGGAAAAGTCATGGCCTGATCCAGACCAAAGGAAACAGTGGGTTCATCGTCTCGCGAACCTTGTTCCGCTAACTCAGAAGAGAAATTCCAAAGCTCAAAATTTCGACTTTGACACGAAAAAGGCAGCTTATTTCGGAGGCAAACGTGGGGTGTCATCATACATTCTGACGACGCAGGTACTTAAAACAGATGCGTGGATCCCAACTATAGTTGAACAGCGCCAGAAAGAGTTGCTGGACGTGCTGGCCGATCGGTGGGAATTAAGTGATGCCAGTTGAAAATACTGCATTGATTATAATAAAAGCCCAGGGCTGCCTCCTTGGTCAGCGCGCCGGAGACGCCTCAGGAAAAACCTGATGACTGACTCAGGAGTAAGCTCGAAGAAAATACCCTGGTCGGGTCGCATCCTGGCCGTCCAGCCTCGCATCCGACTCATACGCTCCTTCGATGAGCGGAGCCACAGCTATCAGGGATATGTGCTTCGCATCGGCGGAAAAATCGGAGATGAATCCGGTGAATTCCAGATCGCGATAGGGAAGACCACACAAGCAAAGTTCCGTTTTCAGACAGGTGCGGAGGTAAGCGGCCTGGCTGTACCCGTTCCTGATCCACGGCTCGAGACGGCCGGATTCTACAAGGCGAGCGGCTTGAAGGTACTGAAGGATGCCAGGGGTGAACCATCGTCCGGGCCGCCGTTCTTCGGAGTGCCTCCTGACCTGGAAACCTACCGGAGCCGCGGGCATCGGCGTCTGGACACCCGGACCTACGATACCAAGTGCACGACTTGTATCTGGGGTTGCCGAATGCCGGTGGAAATGATCATCGACCAGTGGAATCCATCCAAGAAACAGTATCGATTTGAGACATTCTGCTACGGCCCGAAAAACTGCCCCTATTACCACCCCGGCCCCGCGCGGAAAGTTCCGGGACGCAAAGGTATGTCCTACACCGAGGAGGATTGGGTCGATGATGACGCCACGGCCCACCGGGGGCCGGATGATTAGCCCGCTGCGCCAGGAAGAAATGTTGGAACGTGCCCAGGGCTGTCTGCTCGGCCAACTCGCGGGAGACGCTCTCGGAAGTCTGGTCGAGTTTCAAACGCCAGCCGACATCCGACGGAAATACCCCAACGGGGTTCGTAAACTAGCCGACGGGGGGACCTGGAACACTATCGCAGGACAACCGACGGATGATTCCGAGATGGCGCTTTTGCTGGCCCGAATGCTCGCGGATCAGGGACGCTATGATCCCGCAGAAGCCATGGAAGTATACACCTTCTGGTTGGACTCCGGGCCCTTCGATTGCGGTATAACCGTCGCCGGCGGTTTGCGGGGTCGTCCCAATCCGGACAGCCAAGCCAATGGCGCTATGATGCGGATCAGCCCTTTGGGCATCCTCGGAGCCAAATATGACCTGACGCAAGTGGCTGACTGGGCACGCCAGGATGCCGCGATCACACATCCCCATCCGATATGTCAGCAAGCCAACGCCTTGTTCACGATGGCGATTGCCCATGTAATCAACCAAGGGTGTAATACTCAAAACCTGTATCAGCAGATCGTGAGCTGGGCGGAAGGAATTAATGCGGATGCGAACCTCCTCAATGCGGTCCGAGGAGCCGTCGAGGCGCCTCCAGCGGATTACGTACACCAGCAGGGGTGGGTCCTGACGGCATTCCGCAATGCGCTCTGGCAACTCCTTCACGCCCCGAACCTGGAAGAAGCCGTGGTGGACACCATCATGCGGGGCGGAGACACCGATACCAACGCAGCCATCTGCGGCGCACTTCTGGGAGCTGTGCACGGGCGGAAAGCTGTCCCCGGCCAATGGATCGAATCCTTGCTCAAATGCCGCCCCGCAGCAGGCCAGCCGAATGTGCGCCATCCCCGGCCCGAGTGTTTCTGGCCCGTGGATGCATTAGAGTTGGCAAAAAGACTTATATCGCCTGCCGGTGTGATAGATTGAGTGACGGGAAAATATAAGTTGGCAAAGAGGGTCTTATGAACAGGCAACTTAGAGAACTTTCCTCTTGGAGGATTGTATGCGAGTTGATAAGAAGATACCCAAACAAGTTCACTGTAATTGAGACGCATCCAGGTGGTGGTACTTATGACTGCCTTTCTCTTTTCACTGAACAAGGAGAGCATTGCGCTGACTTTAATCGTGCAGGAACTTTCCATGTCTTTAAGAGGTTTGATGAACTCAGAAAAGAAGATCCTGGTTATGACGTCTGGAGTGAACTTTCTCGAAATGATGATTATAAAGAAACCCTTGATAATATCTGTAGGATGATGGGGCTTAAAATTCCTCATCATCTTCCCTCAAGTACACCCTCTGTCCTTGTATATCGATTTATAGCAACATTTCTTACCCATTCTTGTTTAGGAACAGATTATTGGGAATGCCGAAATGGCATGCTTGATTCGTCAGCCCCCTATGAGTGTGGGGGTGTAAAAAATGATTTTGATAGTTTCCCAGGAGCCAAAGAGAGACTTCGGGTCAATATCAAAAGTGATATACTCAACCAACCCGCTTATCGATTCTGGTTTCTAAAAAGAGATAAGGATCCTTTAATATGCATGGAAACAACTGGCACTCTCTGGACGAAGAATGGAAAGGCTTATGATCTGATGGGAATGTATAATAAAGAAAAGAGGATTTGGCCTCTCATTATTCAAACAGCGGGTAACTTATTGCCATAACTACAAAGCAGATCAATGCGTCCTGAACGGATGCTTCAGGAAACATTAATATATTATTAAGATAAATAGCTATCGGGGGAGGAAGTGTTTTGAGTCTTTTCTTTCATAACATTGTGCAACTGTATTCGCAGGGTGAATATCTGCGTATAATTGAGGAATTGCGCAACTTTGAAAAAGACACCCAAAAGTCTTTACCATGCTGCATTTTTAAGGAACTGGACTACGCCATTTCAAACGAATACAGAATCATCAGGGACGAGAATATATTTCCGATTCGATTCTTATGGCTATTTGAGCTGAAAGAGCAAGTAATGATGGGGGCAGCCATGCCCCTCGAGAGATCGAGCTATAACCCAGAATCGTTATATGCACGGTGGTTGAAATGTCTGGAAGATGAATCGTTTAGACAAGAAGCTATAGAAGCGGATGTTCTTTTTGACTTAGCGAATAAAGCGATCTCATTGACCAAGGGATGGGTACTTATAGGTGACACATTTATAGATGATTTGATGGAAATCGAAGCATTCTACGGTGAAGAATTGATGGTCCCTGATAATAATGGGATAGGAAGACCCCTGTTTGCAAATTATAAATCAAAAAAGAAATGGCAGAATGGTTCCGTCGTAGCAGTAAGATGTGAATCACAAAGGAAGCCACGGAAATGTCCCGCATGTAACTCCTCTAGAATAGCCAATATACTTTATGGAATGCCAGAGCAGTCTCCTAAACTTGAACGGGATATTGAAGCCGGTCGAATCATCCTTGGGGGATGTTGCATAAGCGATGATGATCCAGTTTGGCAGTGCGCTGATTGTCAAATGGTCATTTACAAAAGTCACCCTTAAAGTGTATAAGCAGAGTTGATCGGACTAGCTGATTGCGTCTCTGTGGGCGGTTTTGATCCACGGTAAAAAAAGTTTGCTGGTTTCTCCCGTTTAACAGCCACGAGAAATAGGAGAATTATGAAACAGGTTGCATACGGGGAGCCAATACATGTTGAGCCGGTCACTTTCGCATGAGGGTGTCCGGCTTTTCATTTTACCCGGATCACCAATGCAGGAATCTCAAAGAGTCTGCTCCCATCCTGTTGATTTCGGATTACTTTAATAGAACGGACGGGTGGGGCTGGCGCCAACCCCGCATCAACACCACAGTTCTTAATTTAATTCAGTCAAATACACAAGTAAAAGGTATCGTTCAGAGATACAAGCGGCCTGTCTATTCTTCCATGTGATGAAATTAATGCGCGAAACTCGCATCTTGAAGAAACATTAGCCATTATAAAGGCTTATTGCGCCTGCTTCCGAGTTTTATCCGACGCTTCGCCATCCTCTGCCGAAATTGAAACGTCCCCTTCTCCGACTCCCTGATCCATTTTTTCTTCGGAAGTTGGTCCTTCAATTTCTTCATTCTGCTGTTCTTCGGAATTCGGAGGCGACGGCAATATTTCCGATGAATCGGATTCACCCGGAAGAATTTCTTCCGGCTCCTTCATGACCGCTTCATACTCAGGAATAATGACGCCTCGCCTGACCATGATCCGATAAATTCTTTCGGAGCGATTCCGAACAAATTTTGATGATCCCAGTGGATGATATCGTCTTGGATTCGGAAGGACGGCCGCCAGTTTCGCTGCTTCCCGTGCCGACAAGGCCGATGCCGCCTTTCCGAAATAATGGCGGGCCGCTGCCTCAATGCCGAAAATACCCTCACCCCATTCAGCAACATTGAGGTAAATTTCGATGATTCGCTTTTTCGACAGGGTTCTCTCAATCCGCCAGGTGAGAATTGCTTCTTTGATTTTTCGTATGGGATTTTTTGATGGAGAAAGATAAAGATTTTTGACGAGCTGCTGGCTTATGGTGCTTCCCCCGACTTTGAATTTCCTTTCCCTGATGTCTTCTTCAAAGGCCTGCTGCAGCGCCTCATAATCGAACCCTTCATGATGCCAGAACTTGTCGTCTTCAGAGATAATAACCGCCTTGATAACATAAGGGGAAATACGGGAGAGCCTGACCCAGTGCTGACGGAATCTGATATTTTTTCCACGCTCCTTCCGTTCATCCTCCCTGTATTTCATAAAAGCGGTCTTATCCGGGTTTTCCTTTTTTAATTTTTTCACATCAGGATAAAAAAAATACATCCCCATATTAAACAAAATACCGATGAACATAACAGCCAGAACGATCAAAATAACCTTTTTTATCATAGTTTTATCTATCCAACGCACCTCACTCGATTTTTCTGCATGAACCGGTCTTATTGACGGTGCCGTCTTTTATCTCATTCCCTCGTATTTTGAAAGCATTAAAATGCCGGTATTATTGCTTTTTTAAAATGTAAAGACAAAAATAAAAAAATAAGTTTGACTTATTGGAATAATTTTTATAAATATTCGCCGATTTTGTGTACAGTTTGTCATCCAATGTCAGAATCTGTGCACCGTTAGACAATGTGGCCACCCCCGATCAGACTAAGGAGGTACTTCATGACAAAACGGCGGATTTTCTTTTGGATGGGATTAGCGCTCCTGTTCGTGTTTGGTCTTTTTTCTCAGGAAGGACTTGCAAAGGAAACCTACAAAGTAAAACGCGGCGATACACTCAGCGGAATCGCCGACCATCTCGGCGTCTCCGTCAAGGAATTGAAGCGGGCCAATGGTTTGAAAAAAACAGCTCTCAAGCCCAGTCAAATTCTCACCATTCCCCAGAAATCCAAAAAACAGACAGCAGAAAAACCCATAAAGACGTCCCGGAAGACTTCAGAGAAGGCTTCCGAGTCGAAATCTGAGTATTATACGGTCCGGAAAGGAGACACTCTGGGCGGCATTTCCAAAAAGACGGGAGTTTCCATCGGTGAGCTTCAAGCACTGAATCGAGTCCAGGTCCGCGCTTTGAAGCCTGGCCAGAAGCTTACATTATCCAAACGGGAATCCGTCCCGACGGCAAGAAAAGAGAGCATACGCCATCAGGCGCCTCCGGCAGTGGAAACGTTTGAAGAGGAATTCTATCTGGAAGATGGCCAGGAAGAAGATGAAATTGTCGATGAGGATTGGGCATCCGTCGAGAACGACAGGGCAGTCAGTTCCAACTTGCTTGGCAAATGGAACAGCCCTCATGAAAGGCAGATTTTTATCCGTGTCGCAAAAGGATTCCTGGGGACTCCATACCGTTTTGGCGGCTCATCCGTCCGCGGCATTGATTGTTCGGCCTTTGTTGCAAAAGTTTATCAATTTTTTGATGTGAATTTGCCCCGGACGGCGCGGGAACAGTCCCGCATGGGCGTGCGGGTGGCAAAAAATGAACTTCAGGAAGGCGATCTGGTCTTTTTCAACACGAGGCGCGCCTTCGGCCATGTCGGGATTTACATCGGGAACAATGAATTCATTCATGCCTCTTCAGGACGCAGCTCTGGAAAGAACGTCAGAATAGACAGTCTTGACAAGCCATATTATAATAAACGATTTATCAAGGCTGTTCGTGTTAAGGGCATGAAGGAAAAGGTTGCGGAAGAACGTGATGTTTCCTTATTAGAATCATCACTTCAGCTGTCAGCAAATGCGGTAAACTGAATTTTCCAAAAATGATCTGACATTTACGGCATCGAATCCCGGCCGGGATTCGATGCCGTTTTCTTTGGGAATTTTTCAACTCCCTTTTTCTTTCCTCATCCAGCTGTTTTATTCTTTGTGAATTCTATCTATCAAGAACAGTTGCTTTAACGCACTCTATCCGTTTCTCGTCTCGATGGCTCCGGAAACGAACAGATTCTGGTCAATCTCGTTACGTTCCTCTCCCATAATGTCCGGTTATTTCATTTACACATTTCTGTTGATTTATTTGTTTGCTTTTTATAGTCAGTCCGTTTAATTTTTGATTTTCATCGCGTAATGCCAACTTTATTTCACCAGTTAAAATGAATAGGTGTGGGTATATACTGTCTGCCAATGGCTGCAGTTGAGAAATCCCATTTTGAAAGAATAAAAACCGATAAAAGGAAATTTGAAATCACCTCGAGGATAATGTCTTCTCATGAAAAAAACTCTGACTCAGAAAATTCTTGAATCCCATATGGTATCCGGAAGTTACGTTCCGGGAAATGAAATAGCCATCCGAATCGACCAGACTCTGACTCAGGACGCCACGGGAACAATGGCCTATCTCCAGTTCGAATCCCTGCGTATATCCAGAGTTAAAACTGAACTATCCGTCAGTTATGTCGATCACAATACAGTGCAGATCGGATATGAAAATGCCGATGATCATCGATACCTTCAAAGCGTCGCTGAAAAATTCGGCATTTACTTTTCCCGCCCGGGTAACGGCATCTGTCACCAGGTTCATCTGGAACGGTTCGGCAGGCCGGGAAAAACCCTGATCGGTTCAGACAGTCATACGCCCACTGGTGGCGCTCTGGGAATGATCGCCATCGGCGCCGGTGGCCTCGATGTCGCCCTGGCCATGGCAGGAGAACCTTTCTATCTGACCTGCCCGAAAGTGATTAAAATTTATCTTCTGGGACGTCTTCAGCCCTGGGTGTCCGCGAAGGACATCATTCTGAAAGTGCTCGATCTCTTCGGCACCAAAGGAAATGTGGGGTATGTATTTGAGTATGACGGCCCCGGACTTGAAACTCTGACAGTTCCTGAACGGGCAACGATCGCGAATATGGGGGCGGAGTGCGGCGTGACGACCTCGGTTTTCCCCAGCGATGCCATGACCCGGCGTTTCCTGAAAGCGCAGCAGCGTGAAGGAGACTGGATTGAAATTCGGGCCGACAGGGATTCCGAATACGACCGGGTTGTGGAGATCGATCTCTCCGAGTTGATCCCGTTGACCGCGAAACCCAGCAGCCCGGGCAATATCTCCCCGATAAGGGAATGCGGCCCGGTCAAGATCCGGCAGGTCTGCCTGGGGAGCTGCACCAATTCGTCATACAAGGATCTGGCTACAGTCGCGCAAATCCTGAAAGGAAAAGTAACTCATCCCGACGTCAGTTTCATTATCGCTCCCGGCTCCAAGCAGGTTCTTGAAAATCTCGCCCGTGACGGCCACCTTGCCGATCTGCTTTCCGCCGGTGCGAGACTCATGGAAAATGCCTGTGGATTCTGCATTGGGAACAGTCAGAGTCCCCCGACTGGATCGGCCTCCCTCAGAACATCCAATCGTAACTTTCCCGGACGGTCAGGCACGTTGGACGCAGAGGTCTATATCGCCAGTCCGGAAGCGGCTGCCGCATCCATCATCACCGGTAAGATGACGGACCCGCGGGATCTGGGGATTCCCTACCCCGAGGTTTCCATGCCGGAAACCTTTTACGTCGATGACCGAATGATCCTCAAACCAAAGGATGCCGAGGCAGCCTCAGCGGTCATCATCTATCGCGGGCCGAATATCGGCCCGCCCCCGACCAACGATCCTCTCCCCATTCAACTGGATGGCGTAGTGACTCTGAAGGTCAGAGACAATATAACGACCGACCACATCATTCCCGCAGGTAAACGGATGAAGTACCGCTCCAACATCCCGAAATATGCGGAGTATCTCTTTGAAATAGTGGACAATACATTTTATGAACGGGCGATGAAGATCAAGGAAAGCGGTCGCCACAATGTGATTGTGGCAGGACTCTCCTACGGCCAGGGTTCTTCAAGGGAACATGCCGCACTATGCCCTATGTATGTGGGTGTGAAAGCCGTCCTTGCCAGATCCTTTGAACGGATTCATGCCGCGAACCTGGTCAATTTCGGCATCCTCCCTCTTACTTTTCTCAACGAAGAAGACTATGACCGATTCGTACAGGGAGATGAAATTCACGTACCGGATATCCGGAACAGCCTCAGTGGCCCCGGTGTGCTGCAGATTCATAATGTGAACAGGAACATCGTCATTGAAGTGTCCTTCCAACTCACCGAACGGCAGAAGCAGATCCTGCTGGCAGGCGGGGCCTTGAACAGACGCTGATTCAAACATGATCTTTTGTACCCCATGATTTTATAAACACCGGTTCCGGCAGTCTGACATTGGAGGCCGCACTGAGAGGTGAAAACAACAGGAGGGTTATATCCATGAAATCAAAAATTCGAGTCCATACACCCATTGTTGAAATGGACGGCGACGAAATGACCCGGGTGATGTGGCATATGGTCAAGGAAAAACTTCTTCTGCCTTATCTGGATATACCTGTGGCTTATTACGATCTTCATGTCAGTCACCGCGACAAAACCGACGACCAGGTTACCGTCGACGCCTCAAAAGCTATTATGAAATACGGCGTCGGGGTGAAATGCGCCACAATTACGCCCAATGAAGATCGCGTTCGCGAATATGGACTTAAAAAAGCATGGAAAAGCCCGAATGCAACGATTCGGGCCCTGCTGGACGGGACCGTTTTCCGAAAGCCCATCCCGGTCAGGAATATCCGACCGGCGGTATCTTCCTGGAAGAAGCCCATCATCATTGGACGACATGCCTATGGAGATGTCTATAATAATATCGAAATACGGGTGGATGGACCTGGAATGGCCGAGCTGGTTTTTACTCCCCTCATGGGAGAGCCCATCAGACAAACCATCCATTTTTTTAAAAATCCCGGCATTCTTCAGGGAATTCACAATACGGACGAATCCATTGTCAGCTTCGCCCGTTCCTGCTTTGCCTTCGCGCTGGACCAGAAAATCGATCTCTGGTTCAGCACCAAAGACACGATCTCCAAAATCTATGATGGTCGATTTCGGGAGGTCTTCGCTCAGGAATATGAAACATCCTGGAGGGAAGCTTTTCAAAACGCCGGCATTGAGTATTTTTTCACTTTGATTGACGACGCCGTCGCACGGATCATGAAATCGGAGGGTGGCATCCTCTGGGCGCTTAAGAATTATGACGGAGACGTCATGTCGGACATGATCGCATCGGCGAACGGCAGTCTGGCCATGATGACTTCCGTCCTTGTTTCGCCATCCGGTTATTTCGAATATGAAGCGGCCCACGGCACAGTGCAGAAACATTATTACAAGCATCTCAAGGGTGAGGAAACGTCCTCCAACTCCACGGCGCTGATTTTTGCCTGGTCCGGAGGTCTTCGAAAACGCGGGGAACTCGATGCAACCCCCGACGTCGTTTTCTTTGCCGATCAACTGGAGGCGGCCACACTGGAAACCATTGAATCAGGAATCATGACGGGAGATCTCCTTCTTGTCGCCGACCCCAACCCGGACAATCGCAAGGTTAATACGGAAAGCTTTATCGAGGCGATTGCCCTCAATCTGGACAGAAAACTGATTTAGCTTTCCGTTTCTGACAATCCTGCGGAAAAATTCAGGAAAGCAAAGGCAAATCGGCCCTTATGCCGTCGAGCGCCTTTTCACAATTTTTAAAGAAATTTGCATATGAATCGAATCAATATCAGAGATATGTCACTTGAAGAGATCGAGTCCTTTATTTCCAGTTTGGGAAAGGAGAAATATCGGGCTCGACAGATCATGAAATGGCTTTACTCCCAGGGAGCAAAATCGTTCGACGAAATGACCACCCTGTCCAGGGCCGTCCGCGACCAGTTGAATGAAATGGCCTGCATCACACTGCCGGAAATCGCCAGGGTTCAGCAATCATCCGACGGAACCAGGAAGATCCTCTTTCGACTGCAAGACAACAGCTTCATCGAAAGCGTCCTGATCCCCGGAAAACATAACTGGACCGCCTGCATCTCCACACAGGTCGGCTGCCATATGGGCTGCCGTTTCTGTTTCACCGCTCGACAGGGATTCCGGCGGAACCTTAAACCGTCGGAAATTACGGGCCAGTTGACGATGCTCCAGTTTTACCTTCCAGAAGGACCCGAGATCAAGAATATCGTCATGATGGGCATGGGGGAACCACTGGCAAATTACAGAAACACCCTCAAGGCCATCCGCATCATCACCTCGGATTACGGACTTGGCTTCTCCACCCGGAAAATTACCCTGTCCACCTCCGGCATCACTCCGATGATTGAACAACTGGGCCGTGATCTCTGTATTAATCTGGCCATATCCCTGAACGCCCCGACCGATTCCATACGGAGTGAACTCATGCCTGTCAACAGGAAATATCCGCTTGACCGGCTTCTTCAAGCCTGCCGGAATTATCCCATGCCAGGCCGCCGGATGCTGACCTTTGAATACATTCTCATCGATGGCGTAAATTCCTCACCAGCCCATGCAGAAATGCTCTGCCGGCTTTTGAAAGGCATCCGCTGCAAGCTGAATCTCATCCGCTTCAATGAGTTCCCTGATTGCCCCTTTAAAACGCCTTCCGAGGAAACAGTCCTCGCCTTTCAGCAGATTCTTGTCAAGCATCATTATACCGCCATCATCCGCGCAAGTCGGGGGCGAGACATTCTTGCCGCTTGCGGCCAATTGAGCGGCAAAGCCCTTGAGGAGAAACTCTAAAAAAGGTCCACGCAAAAATGCCCTTTTCAAACCCTACAATACAATTACAGAGGATTGAATTTATTCCCCGCGGCCTTCCCGGGTATTTCATTCTTCTGGCAAATTATCCGGAAAGGGAGGTTCTCAGGTCATTCGCAGCAGGATCCCGGCTTTTCCTTCGGAAAATCGGTTTTTTACGTCAGCTCCCTGATCGAATAGAAAAGAGAAAGCATAGACAAACAAAGAGGTGTTTCGGAAAGCCGGCAGAACGTTTAACGAAAAGGGCGCTTTGCTATGGAGGAGTAGAGATTAGAAAGCGGGCAAGGCTGAAATATTGTGCTGAAATGCCTGCATCACACGCCGGGTGAAATTACTGTAGGGTTCCCTGTTATTCGACAGCCTGCCTATTTTTTTCTTAGCCCGCGTTGGGCCGACATTGTAGGCATATAAAGCCTTCCGGATGGATTTGAATTCATCAATCAGCTTTGATAGAATAGACGCCTATCCGGATGTTTGTTCTTGGATCAAAGAGATCCGAAGAGCCATTGTATGACATGTCGGTTTCCCTGGCGATCGCCTGAGCCGTCGCAGGCTTCAACTGCATCAGACCTCTGGAACCATCGGGCGAAATCGCGTCATGCCTGTAGCTGCTTTCCACCTCGATAAGGGCAAGAACAAGGCGATAATCCACATTGTTGTCCATAGCCGCTCTCTGAACCGTGTTTGCTAAATCATGCAGAGCCTCATGATCCAGCTCAACCCGCTTATTCTTCAAATACTGAGTAATCTGATGAACAGCGGATTGATCCGATTTCCCCTCTTTAGAATTTGCCTCCGCACAGGGAAAACCGGAGGTGATCAGGGAGATAACAGCAAGACATGACAAAACACTGAAAAATTTGTTTCTGTATTTTTTCATGGCGAAATGGTTAACATAAAAAAATACATTATGTCAACCTTATTTCTTTTCAGTCAATTCCTTAGGTCAAGAAGGAAGACCATTCGATGGAGGCTAACGCTATTATCCCTTGATTTTCAATTAGATACGAATTTCTAATTTAAGCTGAACAAATCGGGCAATAAGATTTTCCTTAAGAATTAAGGATAAAGATTGATTATTGATCTGTCGGGAAAGTTATGGCTGCAAAGACTTACTTCAGTGCGGATAATTCCTCTATTTTTCCTCTGGACTTCTCTGCCCATTCCGTATCCGGCGCCAGTTTCATTACTTGCTGAAATGCCGCTTCCGCCTTTTCCAGGTTTTTCTGCTCGATGTAGCACCGACCGAGCCAGTAATGCGATTCCGCCAGGGAAGGCATCAAGGCGATTGACTTCTGCAGATGTTTAAGCGCATCGGCTGTCCGTCCCTGAGCCAGGAGAACAATCCCCATATTTTTTTCAAGAAGGGGAAGATCAACCGTGTCCGGATCCTGAACGAGAGCCAGTTCATACTGTTTCAGGGCAGAACCATAATCCCCTTTTTTATAATAAGCCCACCCCATATTGTAATGGGCGTATGCAGGGGTATCATACAGGATATTGGACAGGGCCTTTTCAAAAGCTTCTATGGCCTGATCCCATTTTTCCATGCTGCTGTAAATCACTCCGAGAAAGTTGTATGCTTCGGAGTAGTCGGTGTCCAGGTTCACGGCTTTTTTCAGCTCCGCTATGGCCAGTTGATTCAGCCCCTTTCCGTAGTAATAGGACACCGCCAGAGAATAATGGACCCGGGGATTTGGCTTTCCCAGTTTCTTCGCCTGCAGGAGCTCCTTCAGCGCGGAATTATATTTTCCCGACTGGATATAGGCATTTCCGATATTCATATGTATATCGGCCTGTTCCTGGTTCCAGGGGGATGTGGCACAGCCCGCAACCGAGATTATCAAACCAATCCATGCCCAAAGAGTAATTATCGATAATTTCCTGCTCATTGACGACCCGCTCCGTTCCTTTCCGGCAAAATGACTTGTCCTGCCTCCTGTCAAATATTATTCTTCTTCAGTCACCGCTGCCGGAATTCATCCTCCTGCTTCCGTTAATCCACCATTCACCTTTATCCTTGAACCACCAGTCGGATGAATCCGTTTCCATGATTCGTCTCGCCGTTTCACGCGCATTTTCCGTGCAGAGGCGCTGAATGGCAAAGTCAATCCATTCCTTGCTGTATTTGTTGCCCAGATCCCCATATTCTTTCAGCTGAAGGATCAAGGCTAGCTGATCCGCATCCCCGGCAATCAGAGCCTCTCTTGTTTTTCTTTCATTGAACTCGTCGATGCAGGACTTGATATCATCCCCGAAGAAGAGTGTTTCCGTCAATTCCCGAACGGCTTTTTCCTCATCCACAGTTACGTATTTTTTGTTGACATAATTCATGTCTCCCGTTCTGGCCTCGGGAAGATCATGAAAGAGGCACATTTTCAAGACCCTGGATTCATCGACATCCTTTTCCAGTTTACACAGGGTATATCCGATAAAGATCGCCCGCAGGATATGCTCCGCAACCGATTCACACCCCGATCCGAGGAACTGGAAACCGGTACGCGGTGTTTTCTGAAGCATGCCGACTTCGAACAAGAAATTAACAATATCCTTCATTCTAACCCTTCTTCAGCATCTTTATCCGATTGGCCATCATTTCTGAAATTTTCTTGATCTGCAGTTGCAAAGAGGCAATTCCTTCGGGTTTCATGGTCAATATTCTGTCAACCTGATCCTTCCAATGTTCGATAACGGCAATTTCATTCTCTCTTACTTTTTTATCAAATCTTGCCTGTACTTCTTTCAAAAAGGCTGCACGATCCTCCTGACTCACGCCGGACACCCCCTCCTCCATAAAAATAGGCCACTCTTAAATTTTCTAAATGAATCCCCAGCCATATGATCCCAGCTGTTGAATATAAGCTTAGAAAATTCCTCAATCTGCCGTCAGTTTCCCTATAACATTTAAATAAATCTTGCAAACAAGAAGTTATGGACTCCATGGCTTCTGAAATTGACTTTTCCCGGTGTTTTCGATATGTACCTGCACTGTCTTGAATTTCACGATCGATGCCGCCAGCGCGGATGTTCTTCGATCGCCGGTTGAGGGTCATTCATGAAAAAGTCTTGCTCATTTTTGTGGTTTTTTTCCGTCTGGACGGTTCTGACACTATTCCCCCTCTCCAGATCCGAAGCAAGGGAAGACACGGCTCATCTGAATCTCCGGAAAACCGCGATTTATGGGGGAAACGTGGAAAAATACGTTGTCCAGCGGGGAGACAGCATCGACAAAATTGCTCAAAAATTTATCGGCAAATCTTCCCGTCGTTATTTGGTGATTAAACAACTGAATCCACAGCTGAAAAATCTCAACCGGATATATCCCGGGCAGCCCCTTGTTCTTCCTGGCAGGGTATCCGCTGAAAAAGAAGCGGTCTCATCGGCATCCCCTACGGAGGAGAAGGTTGTCTCCTACCAGGTAAAGAAGGGTGATTCCGTCACCCGGATTCTAAAGCGGCAACTCCACGTTAAAATGGTGGATTTACCTGAGGCCCTGAGGTTGGTCCAGCAGCTGAATCCTGGGATTTCTGACTTGAACCGCATCCGGACCGGGCAGACAATCCTGCTTCCCGCCGCCGATGTGATCAATTCCCCCCCCGGAATTGCTTCTCCGGAAAATCCTGAGAGCAACTCTTCGAAGATAGAGACTGAACGGAAACTCCTTGTTCCCCCCCAAAAAGAGATGAACCTTTTACGCCAACTGATCAGCAGAAGCCATGGGACGCTGATCAGCAGAGGCAACTACTTTATCCCCCTGCCGGAAACGGGACGGATGACTCTCGACTGCAGCGCCATGCCGATTGTCGAGTTTGACGACGGCAGCACCGTTGTGCTGGATTTCGCGGACCGCGTACCGGCATCCCTGCAGAAACTCATTGAAATGAACTGGAAGAATTATCACATCGTCAAAGTCCGCTCTTCCTGGGACATATTTTTGATCTTTCAGTCGGCGATCAATGCCTCGGCTTCTTACACGGCTTCAAAATGTCTTAACCCTCTCATGCTGGAGAAAAAACCGCAGGTCATGATCGACCTCGACTGGCTTGTGACAAAGAAAAAACCTGTAGAAAACAAACCCCGTTTTCATGGCATCATCCTGGCCTCCGACAAATCGCAACTGCTTCCCGCGCGTTTCCATCAGTACGCATGGCGGAGTGGATACGAACTGACCCAGATCCTGAACGGGGAAGTTTCCTACAATTCCTCTGCGACTCAAAGCTCTCCCGTTCTTGAAGTACCATCCCTTGCGGCGGACAATCCAATGGACTTTACCTTTAACCTGCTGGTCCAACTGGGTTACTCCCCTCTGAAAAACCAGGAAGTGGAACTTTTCGACAAAGCCGGTGATGGCTTCCATCTTTCCGTAAAAGCGGATATCCTGTTGAGGACAGCTGAGCGGGAGCTCCTGATTTCCTCAAAGAAACTGTCGAAAGAGCTTGTTGAGATTCTCTCCCGGCGGCAAAAAGAGGTTGTTATCATCGACAGTGCACTCTCCAGAAACGAAGTCCTCAGTCGGATAATGTCAGTGCTTCACACCCCTTTTTCATCCGGTCAATATAAATTCTCTATCGCAGCAAAGGACGGCAGCAAGGCAATATTGACCATTTCCCTGCCGGCCTTCAGAATTGACCGCCAGACCGGCCCTCTCTATCTGATTGATTATGATCTGGATGGAAATCTTTACACCCTGCTGCATGAGACGTGGAAACTGGAGATTGCGAGATATTGAAAGTAAAAGGAATTGCCGTATTTTCCGGAGGGCTTGACAGCATTATTGCCGTAAAGGTCATTCAGGACCAGGGAATCGAGGTTGTCGGCCTTACCTTTGAGACTCCGTTTTTCAGTTCCCGCAAGGCCCGCGACGCCGCCCGGAAAATCGGTCTGCCGCTGAAGGTCCTGGATATCACGGAAGAACATCTGAAAATGTTGATGAATCCCCGATACGGCTATGGGAAAAATCTGAATCCCTGCATCGATTGCCACACCCTGATGCTGAAAATCGCCGGGGAAAAGATGAGCGAGTTGGGCGCTGACTTTATCTTTACCGGAGAGGTTCTGGGGCAGCGTCCCATGTCCCAGGGGAAACAGATGCTCGGTGTTGTCGCGAAAAATTCCGGTTACGCCGATTACATCCTCAGGCCGTTATCGGCAAAGCTTCTCCCCGAGACAAAGCCGGAAAGAGAAGGCAAGATCAACCGGGAGATGCTGCTGGACATTCAGGGTCGGGGAAGAAAAATACAGATCAGCCTGGCCGAACACTACGGCATATCCGATTATGCCCCTCCGGCAGGGGGCTGTCTTCTTACAGATCCGATGTTCACCAAAAGGCTCAGGGATCTCTTCGACCATAAAAAGGATTTTACGATCCGGGACATTGAACTTTTGAAATTCGGCCGGCATTTCCGGCTGGATGAAAAAACGAAGATCGTCGTTGGAAGAAACCGCGTTGACAACGAAGCGATTCAAAGGCTTACTGAAACGCGGGACATCACGGTTTACACGGTTTCATTCCGTGGTCCGACCGTCCTGATCCCCGATGGCGGAAACGCCGAAGTGCAGCAGTCTGCCGCCGCCCTTTGCGCCAGATACAGCGATGCCCCCAGGGATGAAAACGTGGCAGTAAACTGCGTCAGCGGCAACCAATCCTGGGAGATAGTCGTCACAGCGGCATCTCAGGAGAATATTTCCCGCTGGATGATCTGAAATTTAATCCGCTGCCCTTCTCGGAAATTTTTCTTTCAAGCTGATTCCCGACTCAAGATGATTTCGCGGCTGAGAAGGCCCCGGTTACGCTGGCGGCACATAAGTTTATCAACGACCGTCGAGGCGCTCATGACGAACCCGCATGAATTGCGTCTTGATAAGAATTTGGAATCACTGGTGTTGTGGTCTCAGGAGATCACCGACCGTCTTGACGGGATTGAAAGTTTCAAGGGGGATTTCAACCAGTACGGTATTCCAGTTGGCCATGGCGCCGTTCCATAAGCCCGGCAATTCCAGAGCCTGCAGATCCCTCCCCTTTTCCGTTTTTCTCGCAATGGAAATTGCCCTGGAGTTGACGAACCGCTTCAAGTCATATTTCCGCGACTGATAATCCCGAACGCCACAGACGAGATCCACCGGGTTAAAATGAGTTGCTGCCTTCCACAGGGAACGCTGCTGTTCGGATTTTCCGTCAATCTGTATTTCTTCGACAATCTGAATGGACAGCAAGCCGCTTTCATCCTCCACCCAGAAGGGACCGCCACCCGGTTCACCCACGTTCCGGACGACCCCGCAAACCCGGAGGGGACGGTCAAGTTTGCTGAGAACCCGCTCACACCGTTCCGCCAGAGAACATTCAGAAAAACAGGCAGGGAATGAAACGGACAGCTCCCTTTCGCAGAATTCGACGATTTCTGCCAGTTTCTCCTCACTGACTTCGCCTACGGCAAGCAGGGCCGCATAATCAAAGATGTCTTTCTGAAGCTTGACCAGATACCCGCCCAGGATCTTTTTGTAAAGAATCGTCACCGGTTTCAGAGAATCGGGGACAACATTATCGATGTTCTTGATAAATACGATATCACCGTTCAACTGGTTCAGGTTTTCCAGCAGGGCTCCATGACCTCCGGGTCGGAATACGAGGGAACCATCTTCGTTGCGGAAAGGCGCTCCGTTCAGATCGACGGCCAGCGTATTGGTATAGGCATGCTGGACGGAAAGGGACAGATCGAAAGACACCTTCAGGCGCTTTTCATAGGTCTCGATGATCTGTTTTAAAAAAGCGGCAACCGCCTTTTCATGTTCTGTTGAAACCGTAAAATGGACGCGGCATTTTCCCGCGACATCCTTGACATAAAGCGCCGCTTCCACAAGATGTTCTTCAATGGCTGCCCGCGCACCTTCCGGAGATCGATGAAACTTCAAAAGCGCTTTGGGAAGTTCCCCGTAAGCCAGTCCTGCCGGCGTCAATACATAAGACAGAATATCGCTGATTTTTCCGTCTCCCATGAGTTCTTCGAGGTTCTGTCCACTTTCGGAAACCACAGCCTGCAAGTCCTCAAAAAAGGCATATTTTTTCAGATCACTCAAAAAATCCACCTTCTGATCCGGATTCTCGAGTCCTCCGGCCTCCATGATGCGATACCAGTCCTTGAACATGCGGCTGGCCGCCCCCGAAGCAGGAACGAACTTGATCATCCGGCCGGCCTGTGCTCCCTGATCATGGAGTTCAGCCAGGGCTTTACCCTCGTCCTCTTCAATCTTCCGGATCCCGTCGTTGAGTGTGCAGGGACGGTTCAATTTCAGAGGGACAGCCCCCTCTCTGAAAATCTGAATCTGTTCCATAACCTGTTCAACAGACAATCCCATAGAAGCAATCTGTTCTTTATCCTTTTGAGAAAACACGTTTTCTGATGTCATCTTCCAAATTCCTTATGTGAGTTCATGAGCTGCCGATTACATAATGTTTGATTTCCGTGTTTGACTACAAGCCTGCTGAAGTCGTTCCCAGACCCCGCTCTCGCTTTTTCCATTTAAAAAAGTCCAGTTACGAGCCTGCGCGGAATCCATTTCCTTGATCCGTTATCCATGACGATTATTCAGACTGCCTGTAACACACATTAAAAATCCGGATTTCATGATCCGGATTTTTTCTTTCTGTTTTTATGCACCTTGTCCGGCACAAACCTCTTTTTTTCTCGCAGCAACCGGGCGATGTCTTTCTGTCGCCGATTAACCCGCTCCCTTGACACAACCTTCCTCCCTTACATCCCTGAACCTTTTTGAATCTTTTAAGGAGAGAAACGGGTTTCCGTTCCGGGATTCGTTTTCGTTTCCGTTTCTCATACCCGGAGTCTTATTATCCGAGGATATCCCCATGCATTTGACTCCGTCAAATCGGATAGAACCTCTTCATCGTCTCTCTTCAAATTTCCTTGAAATATATACCAAAATATCGGTCATATTTACACTCCTTTCTGTATCCTGAAAGACACTCTATTATGTGCCTGCCTTCTTCGCTCTTCGCGTCATCCCGCGCCGATTTTCGGATAAAAGCCTTGACAGCGTCATTTCTATAAATGTATAAACCCGTTAAAATATCAGCTTAGAGGAGGATTATACAGATGCAGGTGAAAAAACTGGGTGTTCTTGGCGCAGGCGCCATGGGCGCGGGTATTGCCCATTTAGCTGCTCAACGAGGCATTGAAGTTGTTCTTTGTGATATTGATATGAAATTTGTCGATGGCGGTGTTGCTCGGATGGAAAAGCTGATGGCCGGCTCCATCAAAAAAGGGAAAATGACCGAAGACGAAGCAAAGGCCGTTCTCGGAAGAATAAAGAAAACCGTACAGATGGAAGACTTTGCCGACTGCGATTTCATCGTTGAGGCCATTATCGAAAACCTGAAAATCAAGCAGGATGCCTTTTCAAAACTGGATACGATTACACGGCCTGAAGTCATTCTGGCCTCGAATACCTCATCCATGTCCCTGACTGAAATCGCCGCCGCCACGAAACGGCCGGAAAAGGTCGTCGGCATGCATTTCTTCAATCCTCCCCAGGTCATGAAACTCGTTGAAATCATCAGAGGTTATTATACTTCCGACGAAACCTTCAAGGCGACGGAGGAATTTTCCAAGCAGCTGGGCAAGATCACCGTAGAAATCAAAAAGGATGCCCCGGGCTTTGTCGTCAACAGAGTCATGATGGCCTCTGCCATGGAAGCCATGAAGCTCTACGAAGAAGGCGTCGCCAGTATGGAAGATATCGATCAGGCCGTCAAGCTGGGTCTGAACGCTCCCATGGGACCTTTTGAATTGATGGATTTTGTCGGCATCGATATCAACAAATCAATCCTTGACTATTTAGCCGATGAAACAATGGACGTCCGCTGGAATCCCCCTCTATCCATCAAACTGCTGCTGAAATCAGGCAGGCTGGGTCGCAAAAACGGCGCCGGCTGGTACAAGTACTAAGTGACAGGGGGACAAAATCTCATGGCATATGAAACGATACTCCTCAAAATCGAGGGTAATATTGCAACGATAACGATCAATCGCCCCCCCATGAATCCCCTGAACAGCGGAGTTTTCCGGGATGTCATTGCGGCCACTCGAGAAATCGAAGCCGACGATAATGTCAAGGTCATCATTCTGGACAGCACCGGAGACAAGGCTTTCGCCGCCGGCGCCGACGTCAAGGAAATGGTTAATTTGACGCCGGTCGAGATCTACGATTTCAGCCTGAACTTCCGCAAGGCCTGTGAATGTTTTGCAGCCAATCCGCTTCCTACGATTGCCGTCATCAAGGGATTCGCCCTTGGAGGCGGCTGCGAAATGGCCATGGCCTGTGACCTTAGAATCGCTGCCGACAACGCAAAATTCGGTCAGCCGGAAATTAATCTGGGTGTGACTCCCGGAGCGGGCGGTACGCAGAGGTTGACCCGTCTGGTCGGCGCTGCCCGGGCCAAGGAGCTGATCCTTACGGGCGACATGATCGACGCGGCAACAGCGGAGAGAATCGGCCTCGTAAATAAAGTCGTGCCTCTGGCGGAACTGGATGCCGCTGTGGCCGCCCTGGCGGAGAAACTGGCGTCCAAACCGAAAGTCAGCCTGAAACTGTGCAAATCCGCGATCAACACGGCAGAGGATGTCGACATCAGCAGCGGTATCGCCTTTGAAGTTCTGACGTTCTCCCTTGCCAATGCATCTGCTGACAAGCTGGAGGGAATGAAGGCGCTTCTTGAAAAGCGTAAAGCGAATTTTCAAGACAAGTAGGCTTCTATTCCTTAAAAGACGATTCGGAAGGGAAGCCTGATCTGGAAACCGGATTTCTCCCTGAAATTCAACATCCTGGAAATTTCAGCGTATCTGTTTATGGACACGCTGAAATTTCCAGCAATGATACCCTTCACGGCAATTCTGCTCGCTTCGTTACCCCTGCGGCTGGATCCTCCCTCTGATCCACAGATTAAAAGAGTTCCCGCATTCCTTTCCGGAAACCCTTCTTTGCTTTCTGTTTTCGATTTTCCGTTGTAATATCTTTCTATTTATCATATGGTGCGGGGTCATCTTATAATGTATAAGAGCTTTCATCATAAGCTACAGAAAATGGTTATGCGTATATTCTCTCATGAAAGAAGACATCAACATTCCGCATGAAATAAGACTATGATCGATATTCAAAATCTGGAAGACCACAGAAAAATCAACATCCAGAAAGTCGGAGTCAAAGGCATCAATTATCCCATCGTTGTTCTGGATAAAGCAAAGGGCACGCAGCACGTGAACGCTTCCATAAACATGTACGTCGATCTGCCGCATCATTTCAAGGGAACGCACATGAGCCGCTTTATCGAAGTCCTCAATGAGTTTCGGGGAGAAATCAACATCCGAACATTTCATACCATCCTGGAAAAAGTCAGGGATAAACTCAAAGCAGAATCGGCACACATGGAAATCACGTTCCCATATTTCATCGAAAAAACAGCCCCGGTTTCCGGAGCAAAAAGTCTGATGGACTACATTTGTGCTTTCAGCGGCATGAATGCCGAAAACAAAAAAGATTTTCTCGTGGGCGTTGTGGTTCCGGTCACAACCGTCTGTCCCTGCTCCAAGGAAATCAGCTGCATGGGCGCCCACAATCAGCGGAGTCATGTGACGGTCAAAGTCCGATTCAAAAAGTTCTTCTGGCTGGAGGACATCATCCGGCTCGTGGAAACATCAGCCAGCGGCGAGGTCTATTCCCTTCTCAAGCGCGTGGATGAAAAATACGTGACGGAACAGGGCTATGCGAATCCCATGTTTGTGGAGGATGTGGTCAGAAACGTCGCGGAACGTCTCAATGAAAATTCCAATCTCACCTGGTACAGCGTTGAAGCGGAAAACTTTGAAAGCATTCATAATCATAATGCCTATGCCTACGTGGAAAAAGAGTGAAGCCTATGCCTTCCGATCCTGTAAATTTCTTTAATATATACTCCCACGGCTTCATCAGGACGGCGATCTGCATTCCGGATGTCCGCGTCGCCGATACGGAGTTCAACGCGGAAAAAACCATCTCGATGGCAAAGGAAGCGGCCGCCGGCAAGGCAGTCTTCGCTCTGTTCCCGGAATTGAATCTCTCGGCTTACTCCAATGAAGATCTTTTTCATCAGGACGCTCTGCAGGAGAATGTTTATGACGCCCTCTTCAAGGTCGCCCGTGAGACGGCTTCCCTGAACCTGATTCTCATTGTCGGCGCTCCCATCCGGGTGGACTGCCGCCTTTACAACTGCGGGGTAATCCTTTATCAGGGCCGTATCCTTGGCATCGCCGTCAAATCCTATCTTCCCAATTACCGGGAATTTTATGAAGCCAGACAGTTCAGCCCGGCAGACCAGGCGATCGCCACATCCATTGACCTCGGTACTCAGAATGACATCCCTTTCGGGGCCAATCTGATCTTTGAAGTAAAGAACATCAAAAATTTCAAATTTTTCATTGAGATATGCGAAGATGTGTGGGTTCCCATACCGCCGTCCAGCTTTGCGGCCATGGCTGGGGCAACGGTTATCGCCAATCTGTCGGCATCGAACATAACGGTAGGAAAGTCGGAATATCGTCACAGCCTTACGGCAAATCAGTCGGCCCGGTGCGTTTCGGCTTATCTTTACGCCGCCGCCGGTCCCGGCGAATCCACCACAGATCTCGCCTGGGACGGGCATGCCATGATTTATGAAAACGGCAACCTGCTTTCTGAATCACAACGGTTCTCCCGCGTTCCTCAGATTATTTTTGCGGACGTCGATCTGGACCGGCTGGCTCAGGATCGAATGCGCCTGACGACCTTCGGGTTGAATGCCCGCACCCATAAGGATATCCTCTGCCGGTTTCGCAGGATCGCCTTCGATATTGCTCCCGTATCAGGAAAGATTTTCCTGATACGGCAGTATCCCCGTTTTCCCTACATCCCGGCTGACCCCAGCAAACGGGACCAGCGTTGCTATGAGTCATACAATATCCAGGTTCAGGGATTGTCAAAGCGCCTCGAATCCACGGGCATAAAAAATGTCGTGATCGGCATCTCCGGAGGGCTGGATTCAACCCATGCCCTCATCGTCGCCGCAAAGACGATGGATCTTCTCGGATATCCAAGATCCTGCATTAAGGCCTACACCATGCCCGGTTTTGCGACAACGGACAAAACCTACACCAATTCTCTCCGGCTTATGAAAGCCCTGGAAGTGGAAGCCAACGAAATCGACATCCGACCCAGTTGCATCCAGATGCTGAAAGATATCGGTCATCCGTTTGCTGAAGGGAAGAAGCTTTACGACATCACTTTTGAAAATATTCAGGCGGGGGAACGGACCTCCCACCTTTTCCGGATCGCCAATATGAGGAACGCCCTGGTGCTCGGCACGGGAGATTTGAGCGAACTGGCCCTCGGCTGGTGCACCTATGGCGTCGGCGATCACATGTCGCACTACAGCGTAAACGCGAGCGTACCCAAAACCCTCATTCAGCATCTGATTCGGTGGGTGGCGCAGTCGAATCAATTTTCTCCGGAAACTTCGGAAACTCTTATTGAT
>Ga0209723_1002064_pt1 | contig 28530 bp, 25 predicted proteins | sample BiotimSIPDNA_2_FD_185750 | JGI IMG/M metagenome (GOLD analysis project Ga0209723, IMG submission 185750) | Anaerobic biogas reactor microbial communites from Washington, USA - Biogas_R2 time_0 SIP DNA (SPAdes) (version 2) | ecosystem: Engineered > Bioreactor > Anaerobic > Unclassified | place...
GCAGGAACAGGCAGCGGCGGCGCAGTGCCTCGGATAGCTCGCGGGTGGCGTTGGAGGTGACGACGACGAAGGGGGTGTGGACCGCCTCGATCGTGCCGAGCTCGGGCACCGTGATCGCGAAGTCGCTCAGCACCTCGAGGAGCAGGCCCTCGATCTCGACGTCGGCCTTGTCGAGCTCGTCGATGAGGAGGACGACCGGCTCCTCGGACCGGATGGCGGCGAGCAGCGGTCTGGCGAGGAGGAACTCGTCGGTGAAGATGTCATCGCGCACCGAGGCCCAGCTGGGGGACCGGCCGTCCGGGGACGTCTCGGCGCTCTGCCGCTCAGCGGTGATCCGAAGGAGCTGCTTGGCGTGGTTCCACTCGTAGAGCGCCCGCGCCTCGTCGACTCCCTCGTAGCACTGCAGCCGGATCAGTCGCGATCCTCGTGCGCGGGCGACGGCCTTGGCGAGCTCGGTCTTGCCGACTCCGGCTGGGCCCTCGACCAGGAGCGGCTTGCCGAGCTGCTCAGCGAGGAAGACGGTCGTCGCGATGGCGTCGCTGGCGAGGTAGCCGGCCGCGGCCAGCGCCTCCTGCACCTCATCCACCGACGCGTGGCCTGCGGCGGTGGGCTGCGACGTGCTCACGCCGGGTCCGGGCGGTGGGGAACGGCACCATGGATGGTCATGTCCCCATTGTGGGTCACGCGTCCGCGTGCGACGTCCCGGCCGGACTCGCTAGGTTCGTGAGCCATGTCGAGCTCGCCGCAGGATCAGGTCCGTCGGGTGGAGACCGCCTTCTCGCGGATCGTCGGCCACCCGCCGACCGGCGTGTGGTCGGCGCCCGGCCGGGTCAACCTCATCGGCGAGCACACGGACTACAACGCGGGGCTCTGCCTGCCGATCGCGCTGCCGCACCGCACCTATGCGGCTGCGGCCGGACGCGACGACGGCCTGCTCTCGGTCACCTCGCTGGCCGAGGGGCTCGGCGGCTCACCCACCGTCGTCCCGGTCGCCGACATCTCGCCGGAGAACCCGGGCGGCTGGGCCGGCTATGTCGCCGGGATGGTGTGGGCGCTCCGCGAGCAGGGGTATGCGGTGGGCGGCCTGGACATCGTGCTCACCTCGAGCGTCCCGATCGGAGCGGGGCTCTCGAGCAGCGCGGCCCTCTCCTGCTCGGTGGGAGCAGCCGTGTCGGGGGTGTACTCCCTCGACCTGCTGGATCACGAGGAAGCACGAAAGGTGCTGGTGCGTGCCGCGATTCGGGCCGAGAACGACATCGTGGGTGCGCCGACAGGCGGGATGGACCAGACGGTCGCCCTGCTCGCGCAGGAGCGGCATGCGCTCCGCCTGGACTTCCGCTCGGACGAGGTCACGCCCGTGCCGCTCGACCTCGAGGCCGCGGGGCTGGCGCTGCTCGTCTGCGACACCCGCGCCTCCCACGTCCTGGCCGACGGTCAGTATGCGGAGCGCCGCGCCACCTGTGAGCGGGCTGCCTCGGTGCTCGGGGTGTCGTCGCTCCGTGAGGTGCTGCCGGATGAATTGCCCGGTTCACTGGCCCGGTTGGACGAGGTCTCGGCCCGGCGGGTCCGGCACGTGGTGACCGAGAACGCCCGGGTGGAGGCCTGCGTCGAGGCGCTGGTGCGCGAGGACTTCGGTGAAGTAGGGGAGCTGTTCGTGGAGTCCCACGCGTCGTTGAGGGATGACTACGAGGTCTCGTGCCCCGAGCTCGACGCTGTCGTCGCCGAAGCCCTCGCCGCCGGCGCGCTGGGTGCCCGGATGACCGGGGGCGGCTTCGGTGGCTCGGCGATTGCGCTACTGCCCCGGGAGCTGGTCGACGCGGCGACGTCCGCGATCGAGGCGCGCTTCGAACGCGAGGGCTGGCGGGCGCCGGAGTGCTTCGCCGTCACCCCGGCGGGCGGCGCATACCGGGACCTCTGAGGCGACTGCCGCCTCGGTGCCTGAGTCGCCTTGGGCGAGCGGCGCATACCGGGACCTCTGAGGCGACTGCCCGCTGACTCGCCGCTTAGCCCTTCGTTCGACCTTTACTCACTCGCTTGACACCTGCCACGCCGTTCGACCGCAATTGCAGGCGAATCACGGAGTGCGCGGCGATCGAGGGAGTAGGTGTCGAACGACGGAGCAAGGGGTCCCCGCCGTCGTCGAGGATCAGCTCGGGTGGCCCTCGGCCTCGCCCAGGTCGTCTGCGTCGGAGGCGGCTTCGGCCTCGGCGAGGGCGCGGGCGCGGCGACGGTCGAGGAGGCGCTTGGCGATCCCGCCGGCGACGACAGCACCGACCGTGCCGGACATGATCCAGGCGAGGGCGTGACGCTCGTCGTTCGAGCCCAGGGCATCCTGTTCGTCGCTCATGGGCTCACTGTGACATGTCCGGCGACCGAAGTGGGAGACCTGTTACCGAACTGAGTCGTCGAGACGAGCGACGGTGGCCGACAGCCGGATCCGCAGCGGTCCCAGGCCCGTGGAGCAGTGAGGGCGAGGGTTCGTCGAGCTGCTCAGCCGAGGGCGTCGAGGTCCCGCTGGCAGCTGGCCTCCCACGCCTCGAGCTCGGCGATGGCAGCCTCGATGTCGGCCCGGCGCTGCTCGAGGTCGGCTCGGCGCTCGTCGATCTGGGAGAGGACGTACTCGAGCTGGGAGCGCTTGCCGCGCGGCAGGTCGTAGAGGTCGATGATCGTGCGGATCTCCTCGAGGGGGAAGCCGAGCCGCTTCCCTCGCAGGATGAGATTGAGCCGGGTCCGGTCCCTGCGGTGATAGATCCGCCGGGTGCCGTCACGCTCCGGTGAGATGAGCCCCAGATCCTCGTAGTGCCTCACCGTGCGGTGCGTGATCCCGAACTCCTCGGCGATCTGGGCGATCGTCCAGGTCTCCTCCGAGGCCGACTCCGAACGACCCTCTTGCCCCTGGCGACCGCGACCGTTCTGCCCACCGACTGTGGCGTCCCGCTCGGTCCCGACGTGCTCGTTTCCAGCACTCCCGACCCCACCCACACGACGGGTCGCGCGCGTCTCAGGGGGAGTGGTCGGTGGGGTTGCCATAGCCCCACAGCATGCTTTACGTTAACGTAAACGTCAAGCAGGCCGCGAGGTCCACCGCACGCATCGCAACGGCACCCGCGCGTTACCACCAGCCCCACCCAGGAGACCCGATGTTCGAGCTCGCCCCCGACCACGAAGAGTTCCGCCGCCTCGTGCGCGACTTCGCGACCGGGGAGGTCGAGCCGCACGTGCACCAGTGGGACCGGGAGCACCACTTCCCGACCGACCTCATCCCCAAGATGGGCGACCTCGGTCTTTTCGGCCTCGTCGTGCCCGAGCAGTACGGCGGCTCGCTCGAGCACGCGACCGGCGCCTTCACGTCGCTGTGCATCGCGATCGAGGAGCTCGGCCGCGTGGATCAGTCGATCGGCATTACCCTGTCGGCCGGCGTGGGCCTCGGCATCAACCCGATCCTCACCTACGGCAACGACGAGCAGAAGCAGACCTACCTGCCCGACCTCGTCGCCGGTCGCGCGCTCGCGGGCTTCGGCCTCACCGAGCCGGACGCCGGCTCGGACGCCGCGGCCTCGCGCACCCGTGCCGAGCTCGTCGGCGACGAGTGGGTCGTCAACGGCGCCAAGGCCTTCATCACGAACTCCGGCACCGACATCACCTCCGTCGTCACGGTGACCGCCCGCACCGGCACCATCGGCGGCGGTGACGGCACCCCGGGCAAGCCCGAGATCTCGGCCATCATGATCCCGAGTGGCACGCCCGGGTTCGAGGTGGCCCCCGCATACGACAAGCTCGGCTGGAACATCTCCGACACCCACGGCCTGTCGTTCACCGACTGCCGGGTGCCGGCGGAGAACCTGCTGGGCGAGCGCGGTGAGGGCTTCAAGCAGTTCCTCAAGACCCTCGACGACGGCCGCATCGCCATCAGCGCCCTCGCCCTCGGCCTCATCACCCGGATGCGTGAGGAGGCCGCCGCATACAGCAAGAGCCGGCTCGCGTTCGGCAAGCCGATCGCCGTCAACCAGGGGGTCTCCTTCCAGGTCGCCGACCTCGCCGTCATGGAGGAGACCGCGCGGCTGCTCACCTACCGCGCGGCCTGGCTCAAGGACGAGCTCGAGGCCGGTCGTCGAAGCGTCGCGGAGGTCAAGCAGGCCGCCTCGATCGCCAAGCTCTACACCTCCGAGGCGGCCGTGAGCGCGACCCGCATCGCGACCCAGATCTTCGGCGGCAACGGCTTCATGGAGGAGTACCCGGTCGCCCGCTTCTACCGGGACGCCAAGATCCTCGAGATCGGCGAAGGGACCTCCGAGGTCCAGCGCATGGTCATCGCCCGCGGCCTAGGCTTGCCTGCGTGAGCCAGTCGATCCAGCCCCAGCAGGGCGACCCCCGCGTCCAGGACGTCCGGGAGCGGCTGCACCGGGCGTATGCGGCCTCGGCTGCCCCGACCGAGGCGGCTGCGGCGAAGCTCGCCCAGCAGAACAAGCTCTATGTGCGCGACCGGATCGCGCTGCTCGTCGACGAGGGGTCCTTCATCGAGGACGGGCGCTACGCCAACGCGATGGTGCCCGGCCTGCCGGCCGACGGCGTGGTCACAGGCCGTGGCACGGTGGACGGCCGCCCGGCGATCGTGATCGCGAACGACCCCACGGTCAAAGCGGGTTCGTGGGGCGCGCGCACCGTCGAGAAGATCGTACGCGCCACCGAGATGGCGATGCGCGAAGAGCTGCCGGTGTTCTGGCTCGTCGACTCCGCCGGGGCACGGATCACCGACCAGGTCGAGATGTTCCCGGGCCGCCGCGGCGCTGGACGGATCTTCAACAACCAGGTCAAGCTCTCGGGCAAGGTGCCCCAGATCTGCTGTCTCTTCGGCCCGTCGGCGGCGGGTGGCGCATACATCCCGAGCTTCTGCGACATCATCATCATGGTCGAGGGGAACGCCTCGATGTACCTCGGCAGCCCCCGGATGGCCGAGATGGTCGTGGGGGAGAAGGTCACCCTCGAGGAGATGGGCGGTGCGCGGATGCACTGCACCGTCAGCGGGGTCGGAGACCTGCTCGCGCATGACGACACCGAGGCGATCGAGCTCGCGAAGCTCTACTTCTCCTACGTGCCCCTCAACTGGCGCACGCAACCGCCGAGCTACCACCCGGAGGAGCCGGCCACGCCGCTGACCGACGAGACGGTGCCCGAGCGGGAGAGCCAGCCGTTCGACATCCACGACGTCATCGACGGACTGGTGGACGACGACAGCTTCTTCGAGATCAAACCGCTCTTCGCGCCCGAGCTCGTCGTCGGCTTCGGCCGGATGGACGGCGAGACCGTGGGCATCGTCGCCAACAACTCGGCGGTCAAGGGTGGCGTCCTGTTCACCGACAGCGCCGACAAGGCGACCCGCTTCATCTGGACGTGCGACGCATACTCCATCCCGTTGCTCTACCTGGCGGACGTCCCGGGCTTCATGATCGGCTCGGAGGTCGAGCGCGGCGGCATCATCCGCCACGGCGCCAAGATGGTCTCGGCTGTCTCCTCGGCGACCGTCCCGCAGATCTGTGTCGTCGTCCGCAAGGCCTACGGCGCCGGGCTGTATGCGATGGGCGGGCCTGGCTTCGAGCCGGACGCCACGCTCGCGCTGCCCACTGCGCGCATCGCCGTCATGGGTCCCGAGGCCGCCGTCAACGCGGTGTACGCCAACAAGATCGCGCAGCTCACCGATGAGGACGAGCGCGCAGCCTTCATCGCCGCCCGTCGCGAGGAGTACGAGGAGGACGTCGACCTCGAGCGCCTCGCCGCCGACCTCGTCCTCGACCAGGTCATCGACCCGGCCGACCTGCGCGACGAGCTCATCAAGCGGTACCGCTATGCGGCCCACCGGGACCGGCACTTCTCGACGAAGCGGCGGGATATCCCGCCGGTCTGAGGCGTTGGCTGGAGCCGCGAGTAGCGTGGCGAGGGTGCCCTGGAGAGCGGTTCGACGCGCACGACGCGGAGCGGTTGCTGCGCTCCTCCTGCCTGTCCTCCTGGCGCTGGGTGGGTGCGGCATGGTTGGGGCGCAGGAACAGGCCGAGCTGCGTTTCACCGCCGAGCTCACCCAGGACAGCCGGGACACCGCGGCCACGCGCGTCGCGGTGATCGTCGCGAACGAGGGCTCCGAGCCGATCACGCCGGAGGCGATCGTCTACACCGATCCGCGGCTCAGCCAGTCGCTCACCGGTGGGCGGCTGCGCGAGATCCCGCCCGGCGGGGAGCGCCGGTTCCCGCTTCCCCTCGCCGACCCGGTATGCGCCGGTCCGGTCGATCTCCCACCTCGCCTTCTCGTGCGGGTCGGGTCGCTCGAGCGGGAGGTCGAGGTCGGCGACGACGTCGGGGTCATCGACCGCTGGGTGGAGCGACGCTGCGCGGAGCTCGACGTCGAGGCGGTGGCACCGCTGGCGTTCACCGAGGTCCGCGTGCGTCCCGGTGGCGCGACTGCCGAGCTGGTGCTCACGGCGACGCCGACGGGGAACGGGAGCGGCGCATACGTCATCGAGACGGTGGGCGGCACACCGGTGTTCACCTCCGTGTCCGCCCCGTGGCAACCGGGAGTGCGGGTGAGCGCGAGTGGGTCGCCGGTCCAGGTCGTGCTGCCTGCCCGGCCGGCCCGCTGCGACGGGCACGCGTTCGGCGAGGCAGCAGGGGCGACGGCGTTCCTCGTCACTCTGCTGCAGGACGGTGAGCGCCGCCAGGTGCTCGTCCGGATGGAGCCAGAGCTCACGGCCGAGGCGATCGACTTCGCGGTGCGCGCCTGCGGCCTCTGACAGGTAGGGCGAGGCGGCCTTTCTCTCCCCGTGGGAACCTGAGACCTCGCACCAGTCCTTTGGGTATGCGATGTCCGACCTTCTCCTGTGAAGGCCGTCGCTGGGGCGGTGATGAGAAGGGGAGCCTCACTGCCACCTGACGACGGCTTGTACTAACGTCGGGAGCTCAGGGCCCAACGGCTCTCGGGGGTCCTGATGGCGCCAACGGAGGAGTGTCACAGTGGACAAGCAGCGGGACGTTGCCCCCCTGTCAGCCTTGGGGACCGGCCGGCTCCGAGCGGGGCCGGTGCGGACCCAGAAGCCCGTCTATGTCGACCTCCTCCCACCGTGCAACGCGGGGTGTCCGGCGGGGGAGAACATCCAGGCGTGGCTCGCGCACTCGCGGGCCGGCAGGCACGAGGCGGCGTGGCGTCAGCTCACCGCGGACAACCCGTTCCCGGCGATCCACGGCCGGGTCTGCTACCACCCGTGTGAGACGGCCTGTAACCGTCGCCAGCTGGACGGCGCGGTCTCGGTCCACTCGGTCGAGCGCTTCCTCGGTGACCTCGCCATCGAGCAGGGCTGGACCTTCACCCGACCCGCCGAGCGCTCCGGGAAGAAGGTCCTCGTCGTGGGCGGTGGTCCGAGCGGGCTCTCCGCCGCCTACCACCTCAGCATGCTCGGCCACGACGTCGTGATCTTCGACAGCGGCGAGCTGCCCGGCGGGATGATGCGCTACGGGATCCCGGCCTACCGGCTGCCCCGCGACGTCATCGACGCCGAGATCGCGCGAATCGCCGCGCTGGGCGTGCAGCTCGAGCAGGGGCATGTCGTCACCGACCTGCAGTCGGAGATGCAGGCGGGCGGCTTCGACGCGGCCTTCGTGGCCGTGGGTGCACACCTGTCCAAGCGCATCGACATCCCCAACCAGGACGCCGGCCGGGTGCTCGACGCGGTGAGCTTCCTGCGCGGCGTCGAGACCGGGGAGGCCCCGGAGGACCTCGGCCGCGTCGCGGTCTACGGCGGGGGCAACACCGCGATGGACGCCGCCCGCGTCGCGCGACGGCTCGGTGCCGAGGACACGATCATCGTCTACCGGCGCACCCGTGAGCAGATGCCCGCGCACGAGGAAGAGGCCGTCGACGCGGAGGAGGAGGGCATCCGGATCAACTGGCTGCGCACGATCGCCTCGATGGGCGAGGGTGACCTGACCGTCGAGATCCAGGAGCTGGACGAGAACGGCCGACCGCGACCCACCGGACAGTTCGAGACGCTCGCGGCCGACACCGTCATCCTCGCCCTCGGGCAGGAGAGCGACACCCGCTTCCTCGCCTCCCTCCCCGGCATCGCGTTCGACGGCGACGTCGTCCAGGTCGATCCGGCGACCCTCATGACCGGCGCCCCCGGCGTCTTCGCCGGCGGTGACGCCGTGCCGAGTGAGCGGACCCTGACGGTCGGCGTCGGACACGGCAAGAAGGCGGCGCGCAACATCGACGCCTGGCTGCGGGGCACGACGTACGAGCGCGGGCCGAAGAACCCCGAGGCCACCATCGACAAGCTCCACCTCTGGTACTTCGGGGACCACACCCCGCGACAGCCGGACGAGCTCGACCCGGAGACCCGCGTCCGCGGCTTCGACGAGGTCGTGGCCGGGCTGTCCGCCGACGAGGCCGAGTTCGAGGCGGGACGCTGCCTGTCGTGCGGCAACTGCTTCGAGTGCGACGGCTGTCTCGGCGCCTGCCCCGAGGACGCCATCATCAAGCTCGGCGTCGGCCACCGGTACGCGTTCGACTACGACAAGTGCACCGGCTGCTCGACGTGCTACCGCCAGTGCCCGGTCCACGCCATCGAGATGATCGCAGAGACGGATCCGTTGCCGCACAACGTCTTCCTGCCCCTGACTCCGGTGAAGCCGTCAGGAGGTGCGCGATGACCGCCGCGCCCACCCGCGTCCCAACCAGGGTCACGATCGACGGCAATGAGGCAACGGCCCGCGTCGCGTACCGACTCAGCGAGCTGTGCAGCATCTACCCCATCACCCCGTCCTCGACGATGGCCGAGCTGGCCGACGAGTGGTCCAGCCACGGCGTCCCCAACCTCTGGGGCTCGGTCCCGGCCGTCGTCGAGATGCAGAGTGAGGGGGGCGCTGCCGGCGCTCTCCATGGAGCACTGCAGGGTGGTGCCCTGTCGACGACGTTCACCGCGTCGCAGGGCCTGCTCCTCATGATCCCGAACATGTACAAGATCGCCGGGGAGCTCACCTCGACGGTCATCCACGTGGCTGCGAGATCCCTTGCCGCGCAAGGCCTCTCGATCTTCGGGGACCACCAGGACGTCATGGCGGTCCGGCAGACCGGGTTCGCGCTGCTGTCCTCCGGCTCGGTCCAGGAGGCGCACGACCTCACCCTCGTCGCGCACGCGTCAACGCTGCGCAGCCGGGTGCCGTTCCTGCACTTCTTCGACGGCTTCCGCACCTCGCACGAGCTGAGCACGGTCGAGCTCATCGACGACGAGGTCCTGCGCGCAGTCGTCCCCGAGGAGCTGGTCCGGGAGCACCGGCTCCGCTCGCTCAGCCCCGAGCGCCCCTTCGTCCGCGGCACCGCACAGAACCCGGACGTCTACTTCCAGGCCCGCGAGACGGTCAACCCGTTCTACACCGCCACCCCGGGCATCGTCGCCGACGTCATGGCGCAGCTCGGCGCACTGACGGGTCGCCACTACGACCTCGTCGAGTATGCGGGGGCACCGGACGCAGACCGGGTCATCGTCGTCATGGGCTCGGGTGGGCAGACCGCGGACGAGACCGTGCGGCACCTCACCGCGAGGGGCGAGAAGGTCGGCGTCCTGCGCATCCGCCTCTACCGGCCGTTCCCGGCCGAGCAGCTCGTCGCCGCCCTGCCTGAGTCGGTCCGCGCCGTCGCCGTCCTCGACCGCACCAAGGAGCCCGGCTCCGGCGGCGAGCCGCTGTACCTCGACGTCGTCGCCGCGCTCGCGGAGGCGGTCGCCACGGGACAGCGCGCCCGACTGCCGAGGATCGTCGGGGGCCGCTACGGCCTGTCGTCCAAGGAGTTCACGCCCGGCATGGTCGCGGGGGTCTTCGCGGCGCTGGCCCGGCCCGAGCCGCCGCACCGCTTCACCGTCGGCATCACCGACGACGTCTCGGGCACGTCCATCGACTACGACGCCGGCCTCGACATCGAGGACGACGACACCGTCCGTGCCGTGTTCTACGGCATCGGCTCGGACGGCACCGTCGGAGCGAACAAGAACACCATCAAGATCCTCGGCGAGGACCGCTACGCCCAGGCGTACTTCGTCTACGACTCGAAGAAGTCCGGCGGCACGACGATCTCCCACCTGCGCTTCGGGCCGCACCCGATCGCCGCGCCCTACCTCGTCACCGCGGCCCAGTTCGTCGGGGTCCACCACGAGAGGCTGCTCGACACCCTCGACGTCCTCGACGTCGCCGCCCCCGGTGCTGTGGTCCTCCTCAACACAGCCACCCCGGTCGACGAGGTATGGACGAGCCTGAGCCGTTCGGTCCAGGACGCGATCCTCGCCAAGGGCCTACGCCTCTTCGTCATCGACGCCGACAAGGTGGCCCGCGACGCCGGCCTCCCCGGTCGCACCAACACCGTGCTGCAGACCTGCTTCTTCGCGATCTCCGGGGTGCTGCCGCGGGACGAGGCGATCGAGCGGATCAAGTCCGCGATCCGGCACACGTATGCGCGGCGCGGCCAGGAGATCGTCAGCCGCAACGAGGCGGCCGTCGATGCGGCCGTGGCGCACCTCCACGAGGTCCACGTGAGCCCGGAGACCCGCTCGACCCACGAGCCGCCACCCCTCATCCCGGAGCACGCGCCGGAGTTCGTGCGCACCGTCACGGCCACGATGATGGGCGGCCGCGGGGACGCCCTCCCGGTGAGCGCCCTCCCGGTCGACGGCACCTTCCCCAGCGGGACCACCGCATACGAGAAGCGGCGGATCTCCGACCTCGTCGCCGAGTGGGACCCGCAGGCCTGCATCCAGTGCGGCAACTGCGGATTCGTCTGTCCGCACAGCGTGATCCGCGCGAAGTTCTACGACCAGGACGACCTCGACGGTGCTCCCGAGACCTTCGCCAGCGCCCCGCTGAACGCAGTCGGACTGCCGAACACGCGCTACACCCTGCAGATCTACACCGAGGACTGCACCGGCTGCGGGCTCTGTGTCGAGGCGTGCCCGGTGAGCCCGGTTCCCGGCTCCACGCGCAAGGCGATCAATCTCGTCGATGCCGGACCACGGCATACCGACGGGCCGCGGGAGGTGGCCTTCTTCGAGACCATCCCGGTCAACGACCGCTCCCGGGTCGACTTCGGAACCGTGCGCGGCACCCAGTTCCTCGAGCCGCTCTTCGAGTTCTCCGGTGCCTGCTCCGGCTGCGGGGAGACGCCGTACCTCAAGCTGCTCAGCCAGCTCTTCGGCGACCGGGCGACGATCGCGAACGCGACCGGCTGCTCGTCGATCTACGGCGGCAACCTGCCCACGACCCCGTGGACGAAGAACAGCCAGGGCCGCGGTCCGGCGTGGTCGAACTCGCTCTTCGAGGACAACGCCGAGTTCGGCCTCGGGCTCCAGCTCGCGAACGATCTGCACACCCGCCTGGCGCGTACCCGGCTCGACGAGCTCCGCGATCTCATCGGCCCCGAGCTCGTCGACGCGGTGCTCGAGGCGCCCCAGGTGCGCGAGTCCGAGCTCGCCGCCCAGCGCGCCCGGGTCGAGGAGATCCAGCGCCGGCTCGAGACGATCGACGACCCGCGCGTCGCCGACCTGCGCAGCGTCATCGACCACCTCGTGCGACGCAGCATCTGGATCGTCGGCGGTGACGGCTGGGCCTACGACATCGGCTCCGGAGGTCTGGACCACGTCCTCGCCAGCGGCCAGAACGTCAACGTCCTCGTGCTCGACACCGAGGTGTACTCGAACACCGGAGGCCAGTCCTCCAAGGCCACGCCGCTCGGTGCGGTCGCCAAGTTCGCGGCCGCCGGGAAGACGGTGGCGAAGAAGGATCTGGCCCTCCAGGCCATCGCCTACGGCAGCGTCTACGTCGCCCGGGTCGCCATGGGCGCCGACGCGCAGCAGACCCTGCGCGCCTTCCGCGAGGCCGAGGCCTACGAGGGGCCGTCGCTCATCATCGCCTACAGCCACTGCATCGCCCACGGAATCGAGATGAGCGAGGGGCTCAACCAGCAGCAGCGGGCCGTCCGCTCCGGCCACTGGCCGCTCGTGCGCTACGACCCCGTCGTCCGCGACGCCGGCGGCAACCCCTTCCAGCTCGACTCGCCCCGTCCGTCGATCCCGCTGTCGGACTACATCTACCGCGAGCTGCGCTACCGCATGCTGAGGAACGCGAATCCCGAAGAGGCAGAACGGCTTCTGGAGCTCGCGCAGGAGTCCGTCAACCAGCGCTGGGCGGTCTACGAGGAGATGGCCACGCGCAGCGCAGCCCAGTTCACCCCTGATGCACGAAAGAGCCGGTCATGGACCTGACGACCACCTACCTCGGTCTTCCTCTGCGCAGCCCTGTCGTGGCCTCCGCATCGCCGGTCACGGCACGTCTCGACACCCTCAGGGCCGCCGTCGACGCGGGGGTGGGGGCCGTCGTGCTGCCGTCGCTCTTCGAGGAGCAGGTCCGGCAGGAGGAGCTGCGCGACCTCGCGATCACCGAGGCGCACGAGCACGCCTTCAGTGAGGCGACCACCTACCTGCCCGGTGGGCCGGACGTCGACTTCGGCGGCACCACCCCCTACCTGCGGCAGCTGGAGAACGCCGTGCGGGCCCTCCCGGAGGTCCCCGTCATCGCGAGCCTCAACGGCTCGACACCGGGCGGCTGGACCGGGATCGCCCGGTCCATGGAGACCGCCGGCGCCGCCGCGGTCGAGCTCAATGTGTATGCGGTGCCTGGCCGGGCGTCGCTGACCGGCGCCGAGGTGGAGGAGCGGCACCTCGACATCGTGCGCGACGTCGTCGCCTCGGTCTCTGTGCCGGTCGCGGTCAAGCTCAGCCCGTTCTTCTCCTCGACCGCGGCGATGGCCCAGGCGATTGCGTCGGAGGGTGCGGCCGGACTCGTCCTCTTCAACCGCTTCGTCCAGCCCGATGTCGACACCGAGACCCTCACGGTCGAGCCGGCGCCGACGCTGTCGACGAGGGAGGAGGGCCGCCTCGCCCGGACCTGGATCGCGCTGCTCCACGGCCGGCTGGGAACCTGCTCGCTCGCGGCCACGACGGGAGTCGAGGACGCCAGCGACGTCGCGGCGTATCTCCTCGCCGGCGCCGACGTCGTCATGACGGCCTCCGCGCTGCTGCGTCACGGCCCGGAGTACGCCGCCGACCTGATCAGCGGCCTCGAGGCGTGGATGGACCGCAAGGGCTTCGCCTCGTTGGCCTCGGTGCGCGGCGCCCTGGCCGTCGGGCCGGAGGCGGATGGCGACCGGGTCGAGAGGGCCGGCTATGTCGCCGCACTCACGAAGGCACGGTCGGTGTACGGGGACCTCGCGCCGCGTCCCTGACCGTCAGGTGGTGAGGTCGGACCAGCGCACCCCGAGGTCGCGGAGCAGCTCGCGCAGCAGCGGGAGGGACAGCCCGACCACGTTGGTGTGGTCACCCTCGATGCCGCGGACGAACGGGGCGCCCAGGCCGTCGATGGTGAAGGCGCCGGCGACCTGGAGCGGCTCGCCGGTGGCGACGTAGGCCTCGATCTCGTCGTCGGTCAGGTCGGCGAAGTGCACGACCGTCTCCGCGGTCGCGCCCAGGGTGCCACCGGAGCCTTCCTCACGGTCGTCGATGACCCAGTGGCCGGTGTGCAGGATCCCGGACCGGCCGCGCATCGACCGCCAGCGGGAGATCGCCTCGGCGGCGTCGGCGGGCTTGCCGTGGATGCTGCCATCGAGCTCGAGCACGGAGTCGCAGCCGATGACGATGTTGTCGCCGTCCAGCTCGTCCGCCACCCACTCCGCCTTGGCCCGGGCCAGGAGGAGCGCGATGTCGCCGGGCGCGAGCTCACCGTACTTCTCCCGCGCCTCGGCCTCGATTGTCGCCTCGTCGACGTCGCTCGCGTAGATCGTCGCCTCGATGCCGACCTGCAGGAGGAGCTTGCGACGGGCGGGTGAGGCAGAGGCCAGGACGAGGTGGGGGGAGTGGTGCACCGCACCACTGTATTGCGCAACCCTCCGTGTATTGCGCAGCCCTCCGACGCCTGGGCCCACCGTCCTCGGGTCGGACCGATCACGCACCTCATGTACCGTCACTCCGGTGAACAGTGCTCCTCCCCGTCAGACCACCGCGGTCGATGCGATCGCGACGGACTTCTACGAGAAGACCGTGCAGAACAGCCCCGTCTACGCCACCTACCTCGGGGTCCCGAGCCGCCAGGACGAGCTCGACGACCTCTCCCCGGCAGGCCTCGAGGCCGACTCGGTGCTGCGCCGGGAGACCCTGGCAGCACTGGCGGAGGTCCAGCCCGTCGACGACGTGGACGAGGTGACCGTAGCCGCGATGCGTGAGCGCCTCGGCCTGCAGGAGGAGCTCCACGCAGCCGGCGAGGAGCAGCGCACGCTCAACGTCATCTCCTCACCGATGCAGCTCTTCCGCGACGTCTTCGACCTCATGCCGACGGCCACCGATGAGGACTGGGCCACGATCGCGCGCCGCATGACCAACGTGCCCAAGGCGCTCGAGCAGTGGTGCGAGTCGCTCGAGGACTCCGCCGCGAAGGGGCACGTCTCGGCCCGTCGCCAGGTTGAGGCCTGCATCACCCAGTGCGCCGACCTCACCGCCGACGACGGCTACTTCGCCGCGCTCCTCGAGCGGGCCAGGACCGACCAGGGCGAGCTCGCCGGGCCGACCACCGACCTCCTGCGTGAGGGTGTCGCGAAGGCGGCCGGCGCATACCGTGACCTCGCTGTCGTGCTCCGCGAGAAGCTGCTGCCGTTGGCGCCCGAGGAGGACGCCGTCGGGATCGAGCGCTATGCGCTGCACTCGCGCGAGTTCCTCGGCGCCACAATCGATCTCGAGGAGACGTATGCGTGGGGCCAGGAGGAGCTGGCCCGTATCGTCGCCGAGATGGAGCGGACCGCGCAGCGGATCAGGCCCGGCTCCACCGTCAAGGAGGCGATCGCCGCCCTCGACGCGGACCCGCGCTACCTGCTGCACGGCACCGACGCGCTCCAGGCCTGGATGCAGGAGCAGGCGGACCGGATCATCGACGAGTTCGCCGACGTCCACTTCGACATCCCCGAGCCGGTCCGCCGGATCGAGTGCATGATCGCCCCGACCCAGCTCGGCGGGATCTACTACACCGGCCCGAGCGACGACTTCAGCCGACCCGGCCGGATGTGGTGGTCGGTGCCCAAGGGCATCACCGAGTTCGGCACGTGGCGGGAGCTGACGACGGTCTACCACGAGGGCGTCCCGGGCCACCACCTGCAGATCGCGCAGACGGTGTACCGCAAGGAGCTCCTCAACCCCTGGCGTCGGCACATGTGCTTCACGTCGGGTCATGGTGAGGGCTGGGCGCTCTACGCCGAGCGGCTCATGGACGAGCTGGGCTACATGGACGACCCGGGCAACTACATGGGCATGCTCGACGGGCAGTCGCTGCGCGCTGCGCGGGTCGTGCTCGACATCGGCGTGCACTGCGGCTTCGAGGCGCCCGCCGAGGTCGGCGGCGGCGCGTGGAGCTACGACAAGGCATGGCAGTTCCTCGTCAACCACGCGAACATGGAGGAGGGGTTCCTGCGCTACGAGCTCGACCGCTACCTCGGGTGGCCGGGGCAGGCGCCGAGCTACAAGGTCGGCGAGCGGCTCTGGCTGCAGATCCGCGAGACGCTCGCTGCTCAGCAGGGAGCAGACTTCGACCTCAAGGCCTTCCACCGCCGCGCGCTCGACATCGGCTCGGTCGGTCTCGACGTCCTGCGCGCCACGCTCTGCGGCTGAGGCGTCACACCCCGGCTTGGGTGTGAAGAGAGTGTCGTCATAGCGACGCTCTGGTCACACGCTGTCGAGGCCCGAGGCTGCTGTGTGCCGTCCGCGTGGTCCGGGACTGCATCGAGCATGACGGTGTGACGAAAGGGCCGTCATAGCGACACCCTTCTCACACGTTCGGGTGCCGACAACCTGCGATCAGCGCAGCCGGGCGGCGGAACGCCACCAACCAGGCCCGCGCGGGTGCGCGGGCCGGGTCCACGGACCACGTGAGCCCCAGCCCGCCAGCCGGGGACCGGGCGTCGGCTCCTCGCCTCCGCCGCTCGCCGCGGCCAGCACGGTGACGATCGCGGCGATGTCCTCGGGCGCGGGGTTGCCCCGGACGACCTGGATGACGGGAGCAGGAGCGGCAGAAGCCCCCGCATCCGTGCCCACAGCGTTCGCGGCATCCGGCGTCTGCTGCCCGGTCACAGCGGGATGTTCCCGTGCTTCTTGGGCGGGAGCGTCTCCCGCTTGGTCTGCAGTGCCCGCAGCGCGCGGGTGACGTGCTTGCGGGTGTTCGACGGGGAGATGACGGTGTCGATGTAGCCCCGCTCGGCCGCGACATACGGGTTGGCCAGCTCGTTCTCGTAGTGCTCGATGAACTGCTGACGGGCCGCCTCGACGTCCCCGCCCTCGGCCTCGACCGCGGCGAGCTGCTTGCGGAAGAGGATGTTGACGGCACCCTGGGCGCCCATGACGGCGATCTGGGCGGTCGGCCAGGCGAGGTTGATGTCGGCACCGAGGTGCTTGGAGCCCATGACGTCGTAGGCACCGCCGTAGGCCTTGCGGGTGATGACGGTGACCTTGGGCACCGTGGCCTCGGCGTAGGCGAAGATGAGCTTGGCGCCGCGGCGGATGATGCCGTCCCACTCCTGGTCGGTGCCGGGGAGGAAGCCGGGGACGTCGACGAAGGTGAGCACCGGGACGTTGAAGCAGTCGCACGTGCGCACGAAGCGGGCCGCCTTCTCGGAGGCGTCGATGTCGAGGGTGCCGGCGAACTGCATGGGCTGGTTCGCGACGATGCCGACCGACATGCCGTCGACCCGGGCGAAGCCGGTGAGGATGTTCGGCGCGAACAACGGCTGCACCTCGAGGAACTCGCCGTCGTCGACGATCCGCTCGATGATCTTCTTCATGTCGTAGGGGACGTTCGGGCTGTCCGGGATCGCCTGGTCGAGCCAGAGCTCGTCCTCGGTGGGGTCGAGGTCGTCCCCGGAGCCGGCGTAGGCCGGCGGGTCCTCGTGGTTGTTGCTCGGCAGGTAGGAGAGCAGCGCCTTGACGTACTCGATCGCGTCCTCCTCGTCCTCGCCCATGTAGTGCGCGACGCCGGACTTGCTGTTGTGCGTCTTCGCGCCGCCGAGCTCCTCGAAGCCGACGGTCTCGCCGGTCACCGTCTTGATGACGTCGGGGCCGGTGATGAACATGTGCGAGGTCTGGTCCACCATGACCGTGAAGTCGGTGATGGCGGGGGAGTACACGGCTCCGCCGGCGCAGGGGCCCATGATGAGCGAGATCTGCGGGATGACGCCTGAGGCGTGCACGTTGCGGCGGAAGATCTCGCCGTAGAGGCCGAGCGAGACCACACCCTCCTGGATGCGGGCACCGCCGGAGTCGTTGAGACCGATGACCGGGCAGCCCACCTTGAGCGCGAAGTCCATGACCTTGACGATCTTCTCGCCGAAGACCTCACCGAGCGAGCCACCGAAGACGGTGAAGTCCTGGGCGAACACCGCGACGGTGCGTCCGTCGATCTGGCCGTAGCCGGTGACGACGCCGTCGCCGTACGGCCGGTTCTTCTCCTGGCCGAAGGCGGAGGAGCGGTGCCGCGCATACTTGTCCAGCTCGATGAAGGTGCCCTCGTCGAGGAGCATGTCGATGCGCTCGCGCGCCGTCTTCTTGCCGCGCGCGTGCTGCTTCTCGACCGCGCGCTCGGATCCGGCGTGCGCCACTTCCCACACGCGGCGTTTGAGGTCCAGCAGCTTCCCGGCCGTCGTAGAGAGGTCGATCTCCTCGTGCGGCGGCGGCGGAGTGGACGGCGAGTTCTGCGCAGCGGTGGACATGCTCAGAAGCCTAGCCTTGACCACGTGCGCACGCCCCTGCAGGTTCAGCAACTGACCGGTAACCTTCGGCACCCCTGGACGACCCTCACCCTCGTGCCGGAGTCGGCGTCGACGAACGCCGATCTGGCCCGGGCCTCCGCGCGCGGCGAGGCGGCCCCGTGGACCGTTCTCGTCGCCGAGCACCAGAGCGCCGGCAAGGGTCGCCTCGGCCGCACCTGGACCTCGGTCCCCGGCACCGGACTCACCTTCTCCGCACTCGTCCCCGTCCCCGATCAACCCGGCTGGGTCCCGCTCATCACCGGACTCGCGCTGGTCGAGGCGATCACGAGCAGGTATGCGGTGCGCACCTCCCTGAAGTGGCCGAACGACCTCCTCGGTCAGGTCGGCGACGACCGCGCGGAGCGGAAGGTCGCCGGCATCCTCTGCGAGCTCACGGCGGGGGGCATCGTCATCGGGATCGGGCTGAACGTCGACCAGGACGAGGCTGAGCTGCCCGTTCCCGGTGCGGGATCGCTGCGACTCCTTGCCGGAGGGCACCCGGACGGGCTCACCCGCGAGCGGCTGCTGCTCGACATCCTGGACCGTCTCGCCGACCGGCTCACGGACTGGGGGAGGGATCCGGAGGTGGTGCGCACCGCATACCGGGGCCGGTGCGTGACCCTCGGCCGGGAGGTGCGCATCGACCTCGGTGCCCGCGGCCAGGTGCCGGGTCGGGCGGTCGACGTCGACGACGACGGGCGGCTCGTCGTCGACGTGGGCGGGCGGACCGAGGCGTTCTCGGCCGGGGACGTCACCCACGTGCGGTGAGTGGCGCGCGACAGGAGCCGCCCGTCGACTGGGATCCGAGTCCCCCGGAGATAGGGAGGGGATAGCCCGGCGGTGCCGTTCGCGCGCTCTCTAGAGTGGAGGTGTGACGAACGACACGGGGGACCACCCCCGCAAGGAGGTGAGCTGGGAGGAACTGCTGCTCGGCCAGCCGCCCTCGATGACTCGTCACCAGGTCGCGGAGGAAGCGGGGGTCCCCGACGAGATCGCCAACCGGTTCTGGCACGCGCTCGGGTTCCCCATCGCCGAGGACGACGAGGTCGTCTTCACCGAGGCCGATGCCGCCGCGCTGCAGAGGGTCTGCTCCCTCCTGGGGGCAGGTGTGGCGGAGGAGACGGCGCTGGCGATGACCCGCGCCCTCGCCCGCACCACCGACCGGCTCGCCGTCTGGCAGACCCAGCTCCTCGCCGAGCTCTTCACGCCGCACGAGATCACCGACGACAGTCCCACCGACCACGACGTGCGCCAGGGAGTCGACCCGTCGGCGAACGTCAAGGACACCCGGACCGTCGTGAACCGGCACATCGCCGAGGCGGCCGCGCGCGAGCTGGTCCGGATCAGTGACGAGATCGAACCGCTCCTGATCTTCGCCTGGCGCCGGCACGTCACGGCCGCCATCACGCGCATGCTCGCGGACGCGACCCCCGACGAGGCGAGCTCCGAGCCGCACCGGGTCGTCGGATTCGCCGACCTTGTGTCCTTCACGAGCCTCGTGCGGCGGATGAGTGAGCGGCAGCTCGCCCGGGTGGTCCAGCGCTTCGAGGCGCTCGCGTCCGACATCGTCACGGCCCACGGCGGGCGGGTCATCAAGACCGTGGGCGACGAGGTGCTCTTCGTGCACACCGATGCGGCACCGGCCGCGGGCATCGCGCTCGACCTCGTCGAGACGATGCGCGCCGACCCGCTGCTGCCGCCGGTCCGGGTGGGCATGGCATACGGGCGGGTCGTCTCGAGACTCGGCGACGTGTTCGGTGTGACGGTCAACCGGGCCAGCCGGCTCACCGCCGTCACCCCGGAGAGTCGGGTCTACGTCGACGAGCCGCTGCGGGCGAAGCTCGGTGACGTGAGTGGCTTCGAGGTCCTCCCGGCGCGACGGCGGCTCCTGCGCGGGATCGGCGTCGTCCGGCCCGGAGAGCTGCGCCGACACTCCGGCGAGCGGCGAGCAGCGATGCCGATCGACGGCATACGATGACAGGCATGACGCGCGTAGTCCTGGCGGAGGACGATCCGGCGATCTCGGAACCGCTCGCGCGCGCCCTCGGCCGTGAGGGCTACGCGATCGAGGTCGCCGAGGACGGCCAGCGCGCACTGGAGCTGGCGAGCAAGGACGATGCGGACCTGCTCATCCTCGACCTGGGCCTCCCTCTGCTCGACGGCCTCGAGGTGTGCCGTCGCCTGCGGGCCGCGGGGTCGGACCTGCCGATCCTCGTCCTCACCGCTCGGGCCGACGAGGTCGACACGGTGGTCGGCCTGGACGCCGGCGCCGACGACTACGTCACGAAGCCCTTTCGGCTCGCCGAGCTGCTCGCCCGGACCCGGGCGCTGCTCCGCCGTGGTCCGAGCGAGAGCTCCGAGACCGGACCCATCGTGCGGATGGAGGCCGAGGCCCGCCGTGCGTGGTTCGGCGACACCGAGCTGCAGCTCGCCCCCAAGGAGTTCGATCTGCTTGCTCTGCTCGTCAAGGAGCAGGGCAAGGTCGTCTCCCGGGACCAGATCATGAAGGAGGTCTGGGGCAGCCGCTGGATGAGCTCGAGCAAGACCCTCGACATGCACATCTCCGTGCTGCGCCGCAAGCTCGGTGACGACGCCACCGCTCCGAAGTTCATCACCACCGTGCGCGGGGTCGGCTTCCGCTTCGACGCTCCCACCCTGACCAGCTGAGGCGCTGCCATGCGCGCTGCGCTCCTGCGCGTGACGATGCTCGCGGTGGGATGGGTCATCGCGATCCTCGTCGTCCCCGTCGCGATCCTGCGCATCATCGCGCTCACCCTGCCGGATGTCGATCCCTTGTCGATCCTCGACGACCTGCGGGGGCCACGCGGCGTGGTGCTCGTCGTGGCGGTCGCCGTGATCCAGGTCGTCGGCGCACTGCTCCTGGCCCGGCTCATCGCCTCACGTCAGGCGAGACGTCTCACGGAGCCGATGACGGCGCTTGCGGAGCGGGCCGAGCGGCTGGGTGCCGGCGAGTCGCGGCTGCGGCCCATGGACAGCGGCATCCCCGAGATCGACCGGGTGAGTGACGTCCTCGCACGCAGCTCGGCGAATATCGCCCGGCAGCTCGCCGAGCAGCGGGACTTCGCTGCGGACGCCTCGCACCAGCTGCGCACGCCGCTCACCGCGCTGCTCATGCGGCTGGACGAGATCGCGACGACCGACGACCTCGAGGCGGCCCGGCACGAGGCATCGATCGCGATCTCCCAGGTCGAGCGACTCGCGAAGGTCGTCGATGACCTGCTCAGCCGCTCGAAGGCCGAGCAGTCCGCGGTCTCGCTCGACTCCATCCTCGCTGCCCTGCAGCGGGAGTGGCAGCCGGCCTTCGCCCGTGCCCGGCGCACGGTCCGGGTGCACGGCGAGCGGGGACTGTATGTGCAGGCCGCCCCGTCAGCGGTCTCCCAGATCGTGTCGACGCTCTTCGAGAACTCGCTGCAGCACGGCAGGGGCACGGTCGATGTCGAGGCGCGTCGCAGTGGACCCTCGGTCGTCCTCCAGGTGAGCGATCAGGGCTCCGGCGTCCCGACCGAGATCGCGGGGCAGATCTTCGAACGGGAGGTCTCCAGCAGCGGCAGCGGCCTGGGGCTCTCCCTCGCGCGGGACCTCGCCGCCGCCAACGGGGGTCGCCTCGAGCTGCTCTCGGCCCGTCCGGCCCTGTTCGCCCTCTTCCTCAGCGAGGCGCACCGCCCAGAGGTCTGAGCAGGGGTCGGGTGGCCCTCAGCCAGGTTCCAGCCGCGTACCAGAACGTGACAATAGGAAGGTTTTGGTACGGCGCCACGATGGCTGAGCCGGCCGAGGTGACCGCAGACCCTCCTGAGCCGGGCTACCGGAGCGACCCGTCCTCGTCCAGCTCGAGGTGGGCGGCCTTGACGACCACCTCAGCAGCCGCATCGGTCGGTGGGGTGATCCCGGAGAAGACGATGTAGCGGTAGGCGACGAACCGGAAGATCGTGCCGATGCCGATCCCGACGATGGTCGCGACGTTGTCGGCGAGGACGGACTGGAACCCGAGGCCGTAGTGGGAGAGCGCGAGCACAGCAGCGGCAATCACCAGCGCGACGCCGTTGACGGCGAAGAAGAGGACGACCTCCTGAAGCGGCGCCCGGTTGCGGCGGTGCCGGAAGGTCCATGCCCGGTTGCCCACCCAGGCGAAGAGGGTCGCGAGCGCGCCGGAGATGACCTTGGCGGTCGTGACCTTGTCCTGGAGCACGGTGTGCCAGAGCAGGTTGGCGCCGCCGAGGTCGATGACGAAGGCGATGGCACCGATGACCCCGAACTTGATCATCTCGCGATAGACGAGCCCGATGGCCACCCGGAGGCGGTCCAGGAGCGACGTGAAGGCGGCCGGCACCGGTCCAGCGTAAGCCTGCGCCCTCTCCGGCAAAGTATTCTCGGCCGCGTGGCCGACCTCATTCCGCACGCCGACGAGCCCCCGACCCCGGAGTCCGCCGGTGCCGCGATCCCGCCGCCGGCTCCGACACCAGGCGGGTTCCCCGTCGTCGGCATGATCGGCTCCGGCCAGCTCGCCCGGATGTCCGTCGGCCCGGCCGCTGAGCTGGGCATCACCCTGAGCGTTCTCTCCACGGACGCCTTCGACAGCGCTGCCCTCGTCGCGGCGCACGCCCCCGTCGGGCACCACGCCGACCTGGAGCGGGTGGTCGAGTTCGCCCAGCACTGCGACGTCATCACCTTCGACCACGAGCACGTCCCGGACGATGTCCTGGACGCGGTGGCCGAGCTCGGGGTCCCCATGCACCCGAGCCCTGCAGCGCTGCGGTATGCGCAGGACAAGCTGGCTATGCGGGAGCGGCTCGGCGAGCTCGGCATCCCGTGCCCGCAGTGGGCGCGGGCCGAGTCCGTCTCCGACGTCGTCGAGTTCGGTGACCGGATCGGCTGGCCCATCGTGGCGAAGACTCCGCGAGGGGGGTACGACGGCAAGGGTGTTCGACAGATCCGCTCCGCCGAGGATGCCCGCTCCCAGATCAGTGAGTGGTTCGACGGCGGCGCAGTCCTGCTCGAGGAGCGCGTGGAGTTCGTCCGGGAGCTCGCGATCCTCGTCGCGCGCAGCCCCTCCGGTCAGGCGGCCGCGTGGCCGGTCGTCGAGACCGTCCAGACCGACAGCATCTGCACCGAGGTCCTCGCGCCGGCGCCGGACCTGGTGCCCGGGCTCGCGGCTGCGATCACCGAGGCCGGGCTGCGGGTCGCGGGTGAGCTCGAGGTCACGGGCGTGCTCGCGGTGGAGCTCTTCGAGGTGGTCGCCGCGGACGGGACCCCTGCTTTCGTCGTCAACGAGCTCGCCATGCGCCCGCACAACAGTGGCCACTGGACCATGGACGGTGCGGTGACGGGGCAGTTCGAGCAGCACCTTCGCGCTGTCCTCGACCTGCCGCTCGGCTCGCCGAGACCGCGGGACCGGTGGACGGTGATGGCCAACATCCTCGGCGGCGAGGTCGAGGAGCTGTACTCGAGCTACCGGCACGTCATGGCCCGCGATCCCGAGATCAAGGTGCACCTGTACGGCAAGTCGGTTCGGCCCGGACGCAAGCTCGGTCATGTCAACGTCGGTGGCACCCATCTGGCGAGCCTTCGTGAGCGAGCCCGCCACGCCGCCGACTACATCCAAGGAGTGATCGACGAATGAGCAGCACCACCCCCGTCGTGGGGCTCGTCATGGGTAGTGACAGCGACTGGCCGGTCATGTCGGCCGCCGCTGAGGTCCTCGAGGAGTTCGGGGTCGGCTACGAGGCCGACGTCGTCTCGGCGCACCGGATGCCGCACGAGATGATCGCGTATGGGGCACGCGCCTCCGAGCGCGGGCTGCGGGTGATTATCGCCGGAGCGGGCGGGGCGGCCCACCTGCCCGGCATGCTCGCCTCGGTCACCGAGCTGCCGGTCATCGGGGTCCCGGTGCCGTTGGCGCACCTCGACGGAATGGACTCACTTCTCTCGATCGTGCAGATGCCGGGCGGGGTGCCGGTGGCGACCGTGTCGATCGGCGGTGCGAAGAACGCCGGCCTGCTCGCGGTCCGCATTCTCGGTGCCGGCGACGGGGCCGAGGCAAGCCGTCTGCGCGCGGCGATGACCGCATACCAGGAGAGCCTGCGGGACGTGGCGCACGCCAAGGGTGCGGCTCTGCGCGAGCGTCGGTCAGGGACCTAGCCCTCGCGAGCGTAGACCCGGCCTCCGCCGCGACGGGGGAGTGGTGCCCTAACGGGCTGCGCCGAGGGTGCCGAGTCGACGAGCCTCGATCTTCGGGCAGGTGTCCATCACGACGTCGAGGCCGGCCTCGCGGGCCCGCTCGGCCGCGTCCTCGTCGACGACGCCGAGCTGCATCCAGATCGCCTCGATCTCGAGGCGGTCCTTCTGGGCGATCGCCTCGTCGACGACCGCCCCGACGCGGCTGCTGTTGACAAAGCAGTCGACGACCTTCACCGGCTGGTCAGGGATGTCGGCGAGCGACGCATACCCGGTCTCGCCGAAGACCTCCTCCGCCTTGGGGTGGACCGGGATGATCTGCTTGTCCATCTCGAACTTCAGCCAGCGGGTGACCCGGTGGGCGGTCCGGTGCTCGTTGTTCGACAGGCCGACGACCGCCCAGGTGCCGGGGTCGGCCAGCAGGGCGGCGATGACGTCGGTGTCGTTCTGGTGCGCGATGGACATGAGTCCACTGTGCCCCATGTGCGGGGACCCGGCCATGGCTGGCGTGAGCCGGCGTGATGCGGCTCGGCCGGGGGAGAGCCGGCTCGAGGGAGCGGCCTCAGATGTGCGGGCGTCCCAGGGCACGATAGGTCCAGCCGGCCTCGCGCCAGCGGGCCGGGTCGAGCTTGTTCCGGCCGTCGATGATGACCGGCGTGGTCACGGACGTCGTGAGGGTGCTGGGATCGAGGTCGCGGTACTCCTGCCACTCGGTGAGGTGGAGCACGACGTGGGCGCCGGCGACGGCCTCCTGGACCGTGTCGACGTAGTCCGGACCCGGTCGCTGCACCCGCGCGACATGGAGGGCGCGGGGGTCGTGGACCCGGACGCTGGCTCCGGCGGCCTGGATCATCTCGGCGATGTCGAGGGCGGGGGAGTCACGGATGTCGTCGCTGTTGGGCTTGAACGCGGCGCCGAGGACGGCGACGGTGCGGCCGTGCAGCGTGCCGCCGCAGGCCTCCCGGGCGAGGTCGACCATGCGGGCCCGCCGGCGCAGGTTGATCGCGTCGACCTCGCGCAGGAAGGTCAGTGCCTGGTCGGCGCCGAGCTCGCCGGCTCGGGCCATGAACGCACGGATGTCCTTCGGGAGGCAGCCGCCGCCGAATCCCACTCCGGCGCCGAGGAACTTGTGACCGATCCGGTCGTCGTGGCCGATCGCCTCGGCGAGGGCGACGACGTCGCCGCCGGCCGCCTCGCATACCTCCGACATGGCGTTGATGAAGGAGATCTTCGTCGCGAGGAAGGCGTTCGCCGCGACCTTCACCAGCTCGGCGGAGGGGTAGTCCATGACGAGGCGCGGGGTGCCGTCCGCGAGGGACTTCGCGTAGACCGCGTCGAGCAGGGCCACGTCCGCCTCAGCCTCGGGCGTGCCGGGCTCGGCGACCCCGTAGACGAACCGGTCGGGGGTCAGGGTGTCCTCGATGGCGAAGCCCTCGCGGAGGAACTCCGGGTTCCACACCAGGCGCACCTGTGAGGCGGGGCGGCCGGCGGCCGTGGCGATCCGGCGGCGGAGTCGCTCCGCGGTCGCGACCGGGACGGTGGACTTGCCGACGACGAGGGCGTCCTCGCGCAGGTGCGGGCCGAGGGCATCGGCAGCGGCGTAGACGTAGGTCAGGTCGGCCCGGTTCTCGCCCGGTGCCTGCGGGGTCCCGACGCAGATGAAGTGCACGTCCGCGTCGGCGACATCAGCGAGGTTGCTGGTGAAGGTCAGGCGGCCGGTGGCCAGCGAGGACGCGAGGAGCTCGTCGAGACCGGGCTCGTAGAGCGGTGTCCGGCCGTTCGCGAGCGCCGTCACCTTCGTCTCGTCCACGTCGTAGGCGATGACGGTGTGCCCGAGGTGCGCCATGCATACGGCGTGGACTGCCCCCAGGTACCCCGTCCCGATGACCGAGATCGTCTGTGTCACCTCAGCAGAGTAACGTCGACTCGGAAACGCGGCCGATGCGGCCCAGCCCGGCACGCGTGCCCTCCCACGTCAGTGCAGCCAGAAGACGGCATCGAGAGCAAGAGGTTGAGTATGAGGTTCGGCATCTTCATCCCGCAGGGCTGGCGCAAGGACCTGGTCGGGATCGACCCGTCCCTGCACTGGGGGGTGATGGGCGGTCTGGCCCGGCGCATCGACGCCAACGAGGACTGGTCCTCGATCTGGGTCTACGACCACCTGCACACCTACCCGCACGCGATCGAGGAGGCCACCCACGAGGCCTGGTCGCTCATGGCGGCCTTCGCCGGCGTGACCGGGCGGGTGCGGCTCGGCCAGATGTGCACCTGTATGGGGTACCGGAACCCCGCCTACCTCGCGAAGGTGGCGGCCACCGTCGACACGATCTCCGAGGGGCGCCTCGAGATGGGGATCGGCGCCGGCTGGTACGAGCACGAGTGGCGCGCCTACGGCTACGGCTTCCCGCGGGCGGGTGAGCGGCTGTCCATGCTGCGCGAGGGCATCGAGATCATGCGGCAGATGTGGACCACCGGGTACGGTACCCTCGCCGGGAAGCACTACCAGGTCGACGGCGCGATGTGCTTCCCGCAGCCACTCCAGGGGACCTCGCTTCCCGGCAGCAGGGCCAACGGCATCCCGATGTGGGTGGCCGGCGGGGGCGAGAAGAAGACCCTGAGGATCGCGGCCGAGTACGCCGACTACACCAACTTCTCCGGTATGCCGGAGGACTTCAGCCACAAGAGCGCCATCCTCGAGCAGCACTGCCGGGACATCGGCCGGGACTTCGACCAGATCGTCCGCAGCGCCAACTTCAACGTCGTCATCGGGCGGGACGAGCGGGAGGTGGAGGCGCGCTTCGAGTGGATCCGCGCCCACTACGCCTCGGCCGGTCTCACCGACGACCAGGTGGAGAAGATCGACAAGTCGTTCCGCGGCGGTCCGCTCGTCGGGACCCCGGAGGAGATCCTCGAGACCCTCACCGACTTGCAGTCGCGCGGAATGACCTACGCCATCACGTATTTCGTCGAAGCGGCCTATGACACGACAGGTATCGAGCTGTTCGAGCGTGAGGTGCTCCCCGAGCTCGTCGACCACGAGGCCCACAACCAGCTCTGGGGTCTGTTCTCGGGCCGCTAAGCGCTCGCATACCATCGGATCATGACTGCGAGAACCGGCTCCGCCAACACCGACTTCCAGGCATACCGCCTGCTGGAGGACCACGAGGCGATCCGCGAGGCGGTCCGTGAGGTCGCCGAGGCCAAGATCGCACCGTTCGCCGCCGAGGTGGACGAGCAGGCGCGCTACCCCCAGGAGGCGCACGACGCACTCGTCGAGACGGACTTCTTCGCGCCGCACGTGCCTGAGGAGTACGGCGGGGTCGGAGCCGATGCGCTCGCGACCTGCATCGTCATCGAGGAGGTCGCGCGGGTCTGCGCCTCGTCCTCGCTCATCCCCGCGGTCAACAAGCTGGGCTCGCTGCCGCTGATCCTCGCTGCGGACGAGGACCTCAAGCAGCGCTACCTGCGACCCCTTGCCGAGGGGAGGACGACCTTCTCCTACGGTCTCTCCGAGCGCGAGGCGGGCTCGGACACCGCATCGATGCGGTGCCGCGCTGTCGCGGACGGTGACGACTGGGTCCTCTCCGGGCAGAAGTCCTGGATCACCAACGCCGGTGTGTCCGAGTACTACACGGTCCTCGCCGTCACCGACCCGGACGGCCCGCGCGGGCGCAACGTCACCGCGTTCGTCGTCGAGAAGTCCGACGAGGGCTTCGGGTTCGGCGAGAAGGAGCGCAAGCTCGGTATCAAGGGCAGCCCCACCCGTGAGCTGCACTTCGACAAGTGCCGCATCCCCGGCGACCGCATGGTCGGTGAGGTCGGCGAGGGCCTGAAGATCGCGCTGCGCACCCTCGACCACACGCGCGTCACCATCGGAGCCCAGGCCGTCGGGATCGCGCAGGGTGCGCTCGACCAGGCCGTCGCATACGTCAAGGAGCGCAAGCAGTTCGGCAGCAGGATCGCCGACTTCCAGGGCATCCAGTTCATGCTCGCCGACATGGCGATGGAGCTCGAGGCCGCGCGTCAGATGGTCTATGTCGCTGCGGCCAAGTCCGAGCGGAACGAGGCCGACCTGCCCTTCTTCGGCGCGGCGGCCAAGTGCTACGCCAGTGACGTCGCGATGAAGGTCACGACCGACGCGGTCCAGCTGCTCGGGGGCGCTGGCTACACCCAGGACTTCCCGCTCGAGCGGATGATGCGCGACGCCAAGATCACGCAGATCTACGAAGGAACCAACCAGGTCCAGCGCATCGTCATGGCGCGCCAGCTGCTGAGGTAGTCCCGGCCTGAACCTGCGATCGGCACACCCCTGAGCCTTGTGCCCAGGTGGGTGTGCCATGCGCGTCTCATACCCCGCGGACGGCACACCGCCGACGGTCTCGTCGGGGCCGGTGTGCCAAGCGCGTCTCATACCCCGCGGACGGCACACTCCAACGAGGTAGAGGACGCTGGCTCTGAGAGCCGGACGTCCTACGAAG
>Ga0209723_1002065_pt1 | contig 28528 bp, 26 predicted proteins | sample BiotimSIPDNA_2_FD_185750 | JGI IMG/M metagenome (GOLD analysis project Ga0209723, IMG submission 185750) | Anaerobic biogas reactor microbial communites from Washington, USA - Biogas_R2 time_0 SIP DNA (SPAdes) (version 2) | ecosystem: Engineered > Bioreactor > Anaerobic > Unclassified | place...
ACACTCCAGGACTTCGCTACGCGTGGCTTTCGGGCGTCTTGTTCTCCGCGGCATTGTCTATCCCTCCACTTCGCTTTTTCCCCTATACTATCCCCGTTTGCCCTCCTGTCTAGCCAGTTTTGCTACCATAGAAAAAAAACAGTAGAGTATCACATGACGAACATCCTGACAAAATTGAATGTCACTTCGCGACTGGAGGCAACTGCTTGGGTCCGCGACCATATACTAGACGAATTGCGAGACAACAATTTCGCAGCAATCCAAGGAAAATCGCACAACACAAACTAGGGTTTTCCCTGGGGACAAGCCCTCAAGTGTGTGATATACTGAACCTAGGACTCTGTAAAAGGATGATTTCGTGATTCGTGGTGTATTTTAACCCGTAGAATTCGGGAATTTATACTCTTCAGACCCTAAAGTCAGGTGTAACAGGTACTAGAGCAGAACAAGGGGGTTAAAAATGCGCGCGGTTAAGCTAGTAGGATTGTTCATAGCGTTTGCACTGCTGATACCTGGTAACGGTACAATCGTTGCCTATGCACCCGAAGGTTTTCACGTCACAAAGTCCGGCACTACAGAAAACCCTTGTGTTTCAGGATCGCCAAAGTACGGGGACGCCACTATTAATCCTTTGCAAGGAGTTAAAATCGAGCGCCAGGAGGAATTAACAGACCAGGAAAAAGACGCAGTGGCAAGCAAAGTATTACAAACACCCGATGTCCTTAATGTACTTGGAACATCACGCACAACACCTGAGCCAACAATGGCCGTAGCAGTACGGCATATCCTGGATAATGGTAACACCTTGTTAGCTGTAGCAATCCCTACAAAGGAAGAAAATGGCCAGGGTCTATTGATCTACTACGAAATGGCGAAACCTTTAGTGGAGACATTAGAGCTAGAATATAGAAATATATACAAAAGTCAAGCTATGTTCGTAAAAACTGAAGGTGAGGTGATCGACCTGATTTCGACAAGTATTAATGGTCATCTCCCCAAAGCAAATCCCTCTCTCCAGTCCTCCTGTGGTAACTGTACTGATCCCTTTCAATGGGATTATTATGGCAGTTATTGCACTCAATACGACGGAGCATGCATCTTCAGGTGTTGCGCTGCATGTATGATTCCATGTGGCACACAAAATTGGCCAGCTTGCATCATATGTGGAGTTGTGTGGTGTCCATTATGCGCGTTTTCTTGCTGCACTCAAGCTGCATATGGTTGCATTTCATGCGGAACCATGCCATAATAATACAGTGTTAATGAGAGGTGTAACTTGCTACTCAACCAGGTTTGAATCTCGCCGGCTAGACGCCGAGAACACGAAGTCGCCAGTAAGGAGAATATGCGTATTGAGAATGTGATCTTCAAGATAGGAGGCTTGGCCGCGTTGCTGATGGCGCTCGACTTTGCGATCAGTGGCTTTGTGCATCCCTGGTTCGCCATTAGCTGGGGCGTCATTGTCGCCATCTGTCTTTTTCGAACCGAGAGCATCTCCCAGCAACATGGAAGCAAAATCAATATCACGCCTCCACTCCAGTTTGTTCTGGTGTTGCTCTTACTCGTGGTTACTGTAATCACAACGCGATGGGCGGCACTCGGATGGCAAAACCTGAGGCAATGGGGACTCGTCATTTTCACCGTTGCGCCCCTGTATTGGCGCGGGCTTGTGTGGGCCAGGTCGTATCTTAAAGGCACAAGGTAGAACGTTTGTTCTGCTAACGCACATAGAATTAGGGCCTAACCACGCAAATTCTTGCCCAACGAGCAAGAAACGGGCGTCGCAAGTCCTTTTTGGTTCCGGCTTGTCCGGGTTAGGACGCAGATTTTCGAAGATTCACGCGGATAAAATCTCAAAAATCTGCGTCCGGCATTTTATTGAGGCTCATTCAGGAACAACTAAATCTTCGTACTCTTCTTTCGGCTCAGTCTCCGGTTGCGGTGTTTCTCCCTTCGACTTAGCAACCTTGACGTTCACGTCGCCGCTGAACAGGGAGTAAACGCCCAGCAGAAAGCCCAGGTTATACCACGCCCCGTTATTGCGCGTCTCGTAGATGCTCACCCCTTTGTTAAACAGGCTCACCACAAAGGTAATCGCTGCAATATTGCCGTGCCAAAATCCCGCCCAGAACCTGGACGGCTTGGCCTCCAACTCCTTGAACCGTGAATTCTCTCCTGCAACTGCCAATTTGTTGACCGTCGAGCGATACAGTTTCCGATGGCACATCGGCTGTCAAGACGTCGTCCGTCCGCTGCCGCCGGTAGTAATCGACGGCCACGTTAACCCGGCACGGTCGCGCCGGTAGCGATCCCGGCTGCGCCAGGCTCTCTCGAACGTCGTCGCCGTCAAATCCTGGGCCGCCTGATGATCGTACACCCGGTAACGGAAGAAGTTGTAGACCCGTGGCAGTTCGTCGACGTACACAGCGTTCCAATCAATACTCTGGGTTGCGTTATCAGCATTCACGTCATATCCATCCTGCTCTATAATAGTATACGCAAGACGGACAAAAGTATCACACCGGGCCGGTGTTTGCTTTTGGGGATAAACAAAATATTATGGAAGCTGCAAAAAGACGGCGGATTGTGATCCGCCTTAAACGTTGAAGTAAGGTTATTTTGCCAGGAGGAATCACACACATGGAACGACTTTTAGGAACCGTAGCGCGCGGCATTCGCACGCCCATTGTATGCGAGGGCGATGACGTGGCGCAAATTGTGGTGGACAGCGTGCTCAAGGCCTCTGCAGCAGAAGGCTTTGCCATCCGTGACCGGGACGTGGTGGGCATTACGGAGTCGGTCGTGGCGCGGGCGCAGGGCAACTATGCCACGGTGGACGCCATAGCCGCCGAACTGCGGGCGAAATTCGGCGGCGAATCTCTGGGGATTGTGTTCCCCATCCTCAGCCGCAACCGCTTTGCGATTCTGCTCAAGGCCATCGCGCGCAGCACGAAACACCTCGTGATCCAACTCAGCTATCCCTCCGATGAAGTCGGCAATCAACTGTTTGATCCAGAACTGTTGGATGAACGCGGCATTGATCCCTGGACCAACAATCTGACGGAAAGCCAATTCGCGCAGGCGTTCGGCGGCGCCGTGCACCCCTTTACCGGCGTCGATTACGTTGCGTATTACCGGTCATTGGTGGAAGGCGAAGGCACAACCTGCACCTTCCTTTTTTCCAATCATGCCCAGACCATTCTGAACCACACCCGCAATGTGCTGACGTGTGACATCCATACCCGCGCACGGACGAAACGGCAACTACTTGCCGCCAGCGCGGGAACCGTGTACGGGCTGGACGAAATTCTGGCGTCTCCCGTGGACGGCAGCGGCTATCATCCAGAATACGGGCTGCTCGGCTCGAACAAAGCCACCGAAGAAACCGTGAAGCTCTTTCCCCGCGACGGGCAGGCGATTGTCGACCGGATCCAACAGATCATCAAGGAGAAAACGGGGAAAGCTGTAGAAGTGCTGATCTATGGCGACGGCGCTTTCAAGGACCCGGTGGGCAAAATCTGGGAGCTGGCGGACCCGGTGGTTTCGCCCGCGTACACGACTGGTCTGGAAGGCACGCCCAACGAGGTGAAGATCAAGTATTTGGCGGACAATCAATTCGCCGGGCTGACCGGGCAAGCGCTGCGCGAGGCCATCGTCAACCAGATCAAGGCGAAAAAGGGAAACCTTACCGGAGCCATGGAAGCCCAAGGGACGACACCCCGCCGGTTGACGGACCTTGTCGGTTCGTTGTGCGACCTGGTCTCCGGGAGCGGCGACAAAGGCACGCCGGTCGTGTACATCCAGGGGTATTTCGACAGTTTAGCAGCGGAATAGTCGGAAAAGCCTATGCCAGAAAAGAAGGATGCCCCTATGGGATTCGCCGCACGCAACGCAAAACTAATCGCGCTCCTTCTATTTCTATGCCTGTCATACGCCGTGATCATTTTGACCATCCAGAGCAGCCTCGGTAGTCCGCTATTGCGCCGGACAACAGGAGGAGACAATCCAACTTTCGAATTTATCTCTTCGAACTGGACCCAAAAACCATACAAAATCAGAATGGACGATATGTGGCAGTCGGAGGGAATCAACGCCACAGGACAAAACTATTATTTCTTCCCCAAACCGGCCAAAGGGCACAGGTATTCGGAGCGATTCAATCCACAGTCGGATTATTTCCAGTCCTGGTTCGGCGCGTACACGATAGAGGATACGAACGACAAGACGTATGCACTGTCGGGGGACAGTATCGATCCCCAGGCCATTCTCGATCTGGCGATTGCCGATCAAAAAGGGTGGCTCAGATCATTCGGATTGCCAGAGCCGCTTGTTGCAGTGGACACTTCGATTCCGGTCAATGTCACAGAGATCCAAATCGATGGCGGTTCAGGGTGGAAGATCACCGGAAAGATCAACGCCAACGTCGACGTTGGCGCGGATAATCCCTGGTGGGTTCTGCCAGCTTTGCTTAGCGCCCCGACCAGAGCATGGCATGGACTGGTCGAAAGCTATGGATCAGCAAGCCTGGATGTTGTTTCATATGTGTGGTATACCCCTGAGAACAAAGAACTCAATGTGGTCTATTACAATGGAATCGAGTTCAACGATTTAGGCCATTCACATCATCGAACACTCCCCCTGATTAAAACAGAGTTGGATGCGATGGCGCAAAGTGTAACGGTGCGGAAATAAATCAGTTCACGCATTTCTCAAGAAAAAACGAATGGGCCGTTTGGCCCATTCGTTTATTCGTTCATCATTCGTGGTCAGCCCGACCCTAAACCCACATCAAATCCGGATCCTCGACCAACTGCTTGATGTACTGCAAGAACCGCGACGCCGGGCCGCCATCGACCAGGCGGTGATCGAAGGTTAGACTCATCCACATCAGCTTGCGGATGCAGATTTCGCCGTTGTAGACTGCCGGTTTGTCCTGGATGCGCCCCACCCCGAGGATCGCAATTTCCGGCAGATTGATGATCGGCGCGAAAGCATCGATATCGAACATTCCCAAATTGGTGATCGTGAACGTCCCGCCGACCAACTCGTCGGGTAGCACTTTCCCCGCGCGCGTGCGCTGTACCAGATCATTCGTGATGCGGGCGATCTCCAGCAGGCCCCTGCGATCCACATCCCGCACCACCGGCACAATCAACCCGCGCCTGGTATCCATCGCCAGGCTGATGTTGATCTCGTCCAACTGGTGAATCACACCCGCCGCTTCATCCAACCGTGCGTTGACGGCGGGGAACCGGCGCAGCGCCTTCGCCGCGATCACCATCAGCAGATCGTTGTAGCTGATGTTGAAGCCCAGCTCCTTCGCAAAGCGCGTCTTGAGCTTCTCGCGCAGCGCGGCAAACGGCGTCGCGTCCACTTCTACGGTGAGCGAGGTCGGCGCGGTGGTGACGTGGCTCGTATGCATCCGCTGCGCGATAATGGCGCGCACACCGGTCATCGGCGTCTCGACCAAGACCCTAGCCGGAGGCACTGACGGCGTTGCGAGCGACGGGAGCGACGCTGCTTCGCTAACGCGCGGACTGGCCTTCAATACATCTTCCTTTGTCACGCGCCCCGCCGGTCCGGTTCCAGAGACAGTGCTCACATCCACATCCAGGCTATCCGCCAGACGCCGCGCGACTGGCGTCACCTTGAGCGCCGCCGCGAGGTAAGCCGCGACATCCTTCTCCACGATCCGACCGCCCTGACCGGTGCCGACAATCTTTGTCAGGTCCACGCCCTCCTCCTCCGCCAGCTTCCGCGCGCGCGGCGTGACAAAGAGACGACCGGGGGCATCAGGTGCAGGCACAGGAGGTTCAACGGACGGCGGAGCGACTGGCCCACTCACCGGCTCGGCGGCTTTTTGCTGCCTCGCCGGTCCAAGAGGTTCATCCATCGTATCGGTCAGCCGCGCGACCACCGCGAGGACGGGCACACGCTCACCGGCAGGCGTCAGAATCTCGCGCAGGAACCCCTCTGCCGACGCCTCGACCTCAAGGATGGCCTTGTCGGTCTCGACGGCAAACAGCACATCGCCGCGCTTGACCTCTTCGCCCATCGCCTTCATCCACTCGACAATGACGCCATCATTCATGGTCTCGCCCAACATAGGTAGAATCACGTCTTTCACTGCCATAGCGTTCCTCCTTAAATGAAGTAAGGAGTAAGGAGTAAGAAGTAAGGAGTAGGGACTGAGCACATCCCTTACTCCATACTCCCTACTCCGTACTCCATATTAAAGCACCTTGCGGATACCGGCGATGATGGCGTCCACGGAGGGAACCATCGCACTTTCCAACGACTCGCTCATGGGCACGGGCACATCAGCGCCTGTCACCCGCACCACCGGCGCGTCGAGCCAGTCGAACAACTCCTCCTGAATGCGCGCCGCCAGTTCACTGATGAACGAGTTGACACGGTACGCTTCGGTCACGCCGACCACGCGCCCGGTCTTCTTGACGGATGCCGCGATAGTGTCCATATCCAGCGGCTTGAGCGTACGCAGGTCGATCACTTCCACGCTGATCCCCTCTTCCGCCAGCTTCTCCGCCGCCTTCAGCGAACGATGCACCATCTGCGAGTAAGTGACCACAGTGACGTCGGAACCTTCACGCTTCACGTCCGCCACACCAAAGGGGATGATGTAATCTTCTTCTGGGACGAACCCTTCGATGCCGTAGAGCATCTTGTGTTCGATGAACATCACGGGATTGTCATCGCGGATGGCGGCTTTGAGCAGGCCCTTTGCGTCGTAGGGCGTGGAGGGCATCACCACGTAAATGCCGGGGAAGTGCGTCCACAGCGATTCGAGGCTCTGCGAGTGGTGCGCCGCGATCCCGCGCCCCGCCCCCCCCTCAGTGCGGATGACCATCGGCACTTTGGTCTTGCCGCCGAACATGTAGCGGTTCTTCGCGCCCTGGTTGGCGACCTGATCCATCGCCAGCGGGGTGAAATCGACGTACATGATTTCGGCGACGGGACGCATACCACACATCGCCGCGCCCACCGCCGACCCGCCAATCGTCGCCTCGGAGATAGGCGTATCGCGCACACGCTCCGCACCGAACTCCTCGAACAAGCCACGCGTCGCGCCATACGCGCCGCCGTACAGGCCAATATCCTCGCCCATCAGGAAGACCTGCGGGTCGCGCAGCATCTCCTCGCGCATCGCGTCGCGCAGGGCCTCCCAATAGCGCGCTTTCTTCACGCCGGGACCGCCGTTGCGGACGCGCTCGCGCAGTTCCTTCTCACGGGCCACGTCGGCGTCCGTCCAGAGGGAAGGTGCGTAGACGTACAATTCCAATTCTTCAGCAGGCGGCAGGGGCGAACCGAGCGCAAAGTCGGTCGCGACCTGAATCTCGCCCTTGACCTTGGCCTCAATCGCGTCGATCTCTTCCTGCGTGGCCACCCCTTCGGCCACTAACAACGCGGCGAAATTCGGGATAGGATCGCGTGTTTTCCAGGCGGCTTCCTCTTCCTTGGTGCGATAAGCACGCGGGTCGGAGCGGGAGTGCCCGTACCAGCGATAGGTCTGGAACTCGAGCAGGTAGGGGCCTTCGCCACTGCGCGCGTGTTCGATGGCACCAGTCACGGCTTCGCGCACGGCCAAAACGTCCATCCCATCCACGATCTTGTTGGGGATATCATAAGCATCGCCGCGCGTCGCCACGGCGGGCGTACACGTTGAACACGAGAGCGGCACCGACATGCCGTACAGGTTGTTCTCAATGATGTAAACCACCGGCAGTTTCCACAGCGACGCCAGGTTGAGCGATTCGTGGAAATTGCCGGTATTCGACGCGCCATCGCCGAAGAAGCACAACACCACGCGCCCCGTCCCCTGGAGCTTCTGCGCCAGCCCCGCGCCCGTCGCCACAGGGATGTTGCCGCCGACGATGCCCGTCGCGCCCAGATTGCCGTGTTCCACGTCGGCGATGTGCATCGAGCCGCCGCGCCCCCGGCAATAGCCGGTCGAACGCCCGCACAGTTCGGCCATCATCTTGTTGTAGTGTTCCTGGCGTTCCTCGTCGGTGGTGTGCAACACTGCGCCGCGCGCGTGACAATGCCCGTGCCCGCGGTGCGTGCTGGTGATAAGGTCGTCCTCACGCAGGGTGGACATCGCGCCCACCGCCACCGCCTCCTGCCCGGCGTAGAGGTGCGAAGCGCCGCGGATAAGGTTCTTGCCCAACAGATCGTATACCGTGTCCTCAAACATGCGGATTTCCCACATCTGCTGCAACATATCGAGGGCCTTGGCCTTCGTCAGACCGGTTTTCTTCAATAGACCAACTTCCTTACCCATAACTACCTCTCTTTTACAAGTTTGATAATAACCTTTTTTGCAAGGATGCACAGGACAAAACGTCCCCTTTATCTTGTTAATCCCGCCAAAAACAACTAAACAATCACAACTTCGACATCCGCCGCGCGGACCTGCGCGACGAGGTCGGGCGGGGCTTGGGCGTCGGTGATAACGGTATCGACATCGGTCAAGCTGGCATACGAGGTGACGCCAACACGCCCCCATTTGGCTGCGTCGGCCACCACGATGACTGTCTGGCACAACCTGACCAGTTGGCGCTTGATCTCGGATTCCGGCGCACTCCCATCGGTCAATCCGACGTCCACACTGAGGCCATACGCGCCGAAAAAGCCCTTGCGGATGTGATATTGCTCCAAAAATGCCAGGCCGTCCGGCCCGATGAGCGAGACGGTGTCGTGGTGCAGCGTACCGCCCGGCATCACCACCGTGATCTCCGTCAGGCCGAGCATCTCTTGCGCGATGACCAGGCTGTTGGTAACGAGGGTAAGGTCACGGCGGGACTTGAGGTGCTGCGCCACCGCGATCGCCGTGCTGCTGCTGTCGAGGAAGACGGCTTCACCATCGGCAATGAGCGCCGCGCCTGCCGCACCGATGCGCTGTTTTTCGGGGATATGCTGCTGGCGGCGTTGAAGCAGTGAAATCTCCTGTAAGTTATACGTTGCAGAGATCGCGCCGCCATACGTGCGGACGAGCAAGCCGCGTTCGGCGAGCGCCTGGAGATCAGCGCGGATGGTCACTTCGGAGACATCAAACCGTGCACTGAGATCGGGCACAGAAACCCGTCCGTGGTCTGTGATCAAATTGAGGATAGCCTGCCGCCGTTCTTCGAGATACACGCGCGCCCCAGCTTTCGTTTCCTTTCGATTTCTTTCATTGTAAAACAAATATGAAAGATGTCAAACGAAGGCCAGGGGTTTCCGCCCCACGTAGACGCCATACCCCATAAGACGGAGAATCTGCTTGGGCGCGGTTGCCAGCGCGGTTTTGATGACACCTCTGGATTTAGGCTTGAAAAAGGTCAGGAGCGTGCGGCCTACCACTTTCAGCATCTCCCCTGTTCCGTAGTATTTGAGCCGGCCTTTGGCCTCTTCGCGCAGGTTCGGCGGATAGGCATTGGCGACGATGTCCTGCAATCCGGCTTCTTGCAACAAAGCCACCCATTCCTCTTTGATGAGCGCATCCGCGCCGAGACTGTGCATAAACGTCACGGCCTCCAGTCCACGCTCAACCCACGTGGTCTCGTTCATCCCCACATAACCGCCGGGTTTGGTCACGCGAACGTACCCACGAAACGCCGTGGGGCGGTCCGGTAGGAATGTGCTGACCGATTCCACAAGGACCACGTCGAACAGGTTGTCCGCAAAGGGCAAATCCTGCGCATCGGCCACACGGAACTCACAACGCTCTGCCACGCCCTTATGCTGCGCCAGCGCCGTAGCACGTTCGATCATTCTCGGTTCAATATCGACGCCTACCACACGGCAGCCATACGTTTTGGCGAGATAACACGGTGTCGCGCCAATCCCACACCCCGCATCGAGGACGTAGCTGCTCGCGTCGATGGAGCACAGTCCAAGCATTTCATCTGTCGCCTTCAAGCCGCCGACATGCTTGGTCACGCCGATATCAGCCAAAAATTCGAAATATCCTGCCTGACTTTTCTGGCGTGCATCCTGCACTGATCTCATCTCCCTCTTAAAACAGTTTTGTGGGGCGAGTTAGCAGCTCGCCCCACAATGGACATTTACGAAGCGGCCAGCAGTCCCCCACCCTCATCCTGCCAGTGCGGCATCCAGACGAGGGAGACCAACTGCACCGTGATGTCAGTTTTCTTCGGTTTCACGATCACGGGGATCAGCTCCTCAGTCATCGGGTCAATGCTGGCGGCCAGAGCAGCCGCTTCGACGTCAAATTCTGCCTGCAAATCCGCCAACTGCTTCTGCAAAGCCTCGACGGTCTCTTCGGCGCGAGCGATGTCCTCGCGCTGTTGCGAGGCGCGGCCCAGACTCTTCGCCGTCGTCGCCGCCTTGCCTACAGTGGAAGAACTGACCGCTTTACGCCCCAACAGCGCGCCCAACAGCGTCGAGCCGACGTTAACGGCCGTTTGCAGCCCGGCCTGGCGCGCCTGCGCCTGCTCGCGTTCGACGGCCTGCTCTGCCTTGCGGATGCGCTCCTGCAGGGTTGTCATCTTGGACGCATATTTCTTACGCAGCGCGTCGACGCTATCGTCGCGCCGTTCACGCGCCAGCTGTTGCAAGCGGAGACGGAAGTCGCGTTCAGTCTCGCCCGGTTCGGAAGTCAGTTTTAAGCTAGAGCTGCGGAACATCTCCAACTTTTGCGTACGGTAGGCCCACATGGCAAAGTTTTTGCTCCAGGTTGTATAACTCTTGGATTGTCCAGCCGCTGCCGGTAGAGCGCCGTACTGTGCATCCAAATCACCGTTCTTTTCCAGATCGGTCACGGCGAGGTCAATGACTTCGCCCTGCTCCCAGTCCACGGGGAGTGCAGCATCGACGATTGGAGTTACAGCCACGATATCTTCCAACTGATCTACGCCCAGCTTCGTATCGATGAAATGCGTCCGCGCTGCACCGAGCAGGTACGGTTTGTAGACGACCGTGCGGCTCTTGCGGCTGCCGCGCACAGGGATGAAGAAACGGGACACATCCGGCGACAATGTGGGCGCTGCCCCAGCGGCCGGCGCAGCCGCCACCGGAGCGACAACAGTTGGCGCGGTCACCGTTGACGCAAAGGCAGTCGTCGCCGCGATCGCCGGAGTTGGCATAGTCGCAGGCGCAGTCGTACGCGCTGCAGCTTTGCGCGGCTCCATAAGGACGCGGATCTGCTCGCGGGTGATCGGGCCGCGCAGGTATGACATCGCCCAACGCGTGCTAAAGACGACAGGCTCATCCTCGTGAACGTTGTTCAGCAGGAAAACGCGGCTGCCCAGACCCGCGAGCGTTTGCTCCATGGCACGCCGGTCGAAGCGCCCGCCGGTGCCCGCAGCCGCGCCCTCCAGACCGTCAAGCAGGCGTGCCTTGTCGCGCTCGGTCTGCAAGCGCCCGATAAACCACGTTCCGGCGTTGGAAAGTGCCTTGTAGTCGAGGTCCACCGGGTTCTGTGTCGCCAGTACCACGCCGACGCCAAACGCGCGCGCCTGTTTCAACATCGTCAACAGCGGCATCTTGGAAGGTGGGTTGGCACTGGGCGGCAGGTAACCGAAAATTTCGTCGATGTAGAGCAAGGCGCGCAGGCTGGTGGTGCCGGAGAGGCCGCGCATCCAGCTCAAGACCTGGTTCAGCAGCAGGGAGACGAAGAACATGCGTTCCCGGTCGCCGAGGTGCGCGATGGAGAAGATGGCAATGCGCGGTTTTCCCTGCGGCGTGTACAAAATCTGGCCGATGTCCAATGGCTCACCTTCCAGCCAGGCACTGAAGCCGGGGGAAGCAAGCAGGTTGTTCAATGCCATGACCAGGGCAAAACGGTCTTTGGCCGGATAGAACGAGTCCAGATCGAGCACGCCAATTTTGTCCATGGGCGGGTTCTGCACCAGTTGGATCAGCGCGGCGAGATCGACATCGCGCCCCTGTCGCCACACATAATCGAGGATGGTCGAGAGCAAAATGTATTCGCGGCTCTGGACGGGATCGGCATCGACGCCCAACAGGCCGAGCAGGCTGGTGACGGTGGTACCGACGCGCTCGCGCATCATTTCTCCGTCGTCCAGGACGGTGGCGGGGGGCGCGGCGAAGGATTGGAGGATGGAAACGGATACACCTGCATTGCTGGCCGGGGTATAAACGACAAAATCAGCGGCATCCCTGAGTTTTTGGATGCGCGCACCGTCCTGTCCCCAGTCCGCCAGGCCCTTTTTCCAGAGGGCGGCCTGCGCTTCGGCGTAAGCGGCGGGCGTCATATCCTTCTTCCGCGCATCGTCCTCGTTGATCCAGGGCAGAAAGTCCTCGCCGCGCAGTTGCGGGAAGGTGAGCAGCAGGTTCCCCAGGTCGCCTTTGGGATCAATGATGATGGCGGGAATGCCGTCAATGGCGGCTTCCTCGATCAAACCGATGCAGAGACCGGTTTTGCCGCTGCCGGTCATGCCGACAGTGACGGCGTGCGTCACCAGGTCTTTGCTGTCGTAGAGCAAAAGGGCGTCTTTGGCGGCCTTCTTTCCCATATCGTACTCTTTGCCCAGATAAAAAACGCCAAGTTTCTCAAAGTCTTCCATAGTTTCCTCCCAAAATACAGTTTACCAGTCAGGTAGTCGTTAGTCAGATAGTCTTTACAAAGTATAGTAGTAGATAAGGAAAAGGTCAAAGTCGGATACAACTTTGATTTTATTCCAGCTTACAGTAGAATGACACGTACTGGAATGACCCGACTAGCGACTATTCGACTAACGACTATCTGACGATCAAGGAGAGATCATGACGCTGCACAAGCACTACCAACGTGAAGTGAAGTTATTCGTCAAAGTGTGCCGCCGGCTGGCGCGCAATCTGTACGTCACCGGTTACGGCGGCAATCTGGCGTGGAAGCTGGAGGACGATCTGGTGCTGATCACGCCGACGCAGATGAACAAGGGCGACATCCGCCGCAAGGACGTGGTGTTCGTCAACTTGGCGGGCGAAACGGTTGAGGGCGAGCGCCGCCCCACCGGCGAACTGCCGATGTATCTTAAGTTCTTCCACGAGCGGCCGGATGTCGTCTCCGTCATCCACTGCCACGCGCCCGCCGTCGGCGCGCTCGCAATCTCCGGCGGCGAGAACTACCTGATGCTGCCGCTCTACCCGGAGACCACCACCGAAATCGGCCCGGTACCCGTCGTCCCCTACGCGCAGCCGCTCACGCAGGAGTTGGCCGACAGCTTCGCGCCGTATCTGCCCAAGTACAATAGCTTCATCATGGAAAACCACGGCCTGGTGACGATGAGCCGGGGTGACATCTACTGGACGCTGATGAACATCGAGTTGCTGGAAGCCACCGCGCAGTCGATCCTCTACGCCGTGCAGCTCGGCGGCGGGATCAAGGCGCTGGATTACGCAGCGGTCAAGCGGTTGGGCGAGGTGATGCATCTACGCGATCTCCCGCTTTTTGGCGCGCCGGGCGTCAATGCGTCGTTGGAGGCGCTGTATTTCGGTGAATAGGCACTCATGCAACATCCTAACCAGGCGTTGATGGCGCAAGCGATTGAGTTTGGTTTCACCCATTGGACGGTGGGCTGTCTCATCGTACAAGGTGACGAGATCATCGCTATGAGCGGCGGTACGATCTTTTCGGCGGATCACGATGTGACGGGCCATTCGGAGATCAACGCGATTCGCCAGGCGTGCAAGACACTGGGCCGTCATCACCTGGACGACTGTTGGCTATACACAACGTATGAACCCTGCCCAATGTGCATGGCCGCAATCTGCTGGGCGAAAATGGCGGGCGTGGTCTACGCTGCAACGCAGGAAGACCGCAATGATCGCTGGACGATGGAAGTTCACATCCGTGCGGCAGAGGTCATTGCGAAAGCCGAGCATAAGCCACAGCTCATTGAGGCATTTATGCGGGAAGAATCGCTGAAAATACTGGAACTGTAGGAGGAATATATGGTGTCTGACGATCGCAAAGTCAAGATAGACAACTTTCTGGCCGCGCCGCTGCTGGCGCGATTTGCCACCGCCTCGCCGGAGACGTTGCAGCCACACGTGGTCCCCGTGTGGTACGAATGGGACGGCGAGACGTTGTGGATCAGTTCCTACGAGAGCACGCGCAAAATCGGCGAGCTGCGCGCCAATCCCAGGTGCGCCGTCGTTATAGATGTGGCCGAAAGTGTGGATGGCGTCTCCGCCGTGGTCTTCGAGGGCGAGGCGGAGCTGATCACCGCGCCACGCGAGTTCGTGCGCGATATGTCGCTGCGCATCTATGCCCGTTATATGGGACCGGAGGGTGTGCTGGCGCCCGAGCCGCAAGAATGGGCCAACTCGCCGGAGAATCTCATCATCAAGGTGACGCCGGAATTTGTCAAAGTATGGTAGACGGGGGTTGGGAACAGGGCGTTAAACACGTCACCGGTTACTCTTAACTCTTTACTCTTCACGGAGGAAATAATGTCAGAACAAACAATGCTTACGTCCCGATTGTACGGGATTCGGGATTTGCGGGTGGAGCGCGCGCCGGTTCCCACGCCGGGACCGGGTCAGGTGTTGCTCAAGATCGCCTCGGTGGGCACGTGTGGGTCGGACGTGCACTATTATCGCGAAGGCGGCATCGGCGATGCGATCGTGAAGGAGCCGATCACGATGGGCCACGAGTTTTCGGCGTGGATCGCCGGATTCGGGCCGGGTGTCGAAGGGGGGCACGGGCTACAGTTGGGGCAGTTGGTCGCCGTGGAACCGGCAATCCACTGCGGCGTATGCGAATACTGCCAGCACGGGCATCCCAACATCTGCCCGCACGTGCGCTTCTGCGGCACACCGCCGATCGACGGCGTCTTCGCCGAGTACGCGGTGATGCCGGCCGAGAACTGCTTCCCGCTGCCGGAAGGGTTCAGTGCAGACGACGGCGCGCTATTGGAGCCACTTGGCATTGCCATTCACACCGTCGATCTGGCGCACCTCAAGGTCGGGCAGACGATTGCTATACTGGGGGCCGGCACGATCGGCCTGATGACGGCAGCAGTGGCGAAAGCGGCGGGTGCAGGCGCGATTTACATGACCGAGCCACTGGCGCACCGGCGGCAATTCGCGCTGGAATACGCCGCCGACGCGGTTTTCGATCCCAAGTCGGAAGATGTGGTTGCCGCAATCATGCGCGCGACGGGCGGGCGCGGCGTGGACGTCGCCTTCGAGGCGGCGGGCGCGCACGACACACCCGATCAGGCCGCGCGCGTGACCTGTCCGGGCGGCAAAGTCATCGTCGTGGGCATCCCCTCCGACGATACGATGACGATGAATGCCTCCGTGATCCGGCGCAAGGGCCTCACGATCAAAGTCGTGCGGCGGATGAAGCACACGTATCCGCGCGCGATTCGCATGGTGCAGCGCGGCCTCGTGGACATCGCGCCCCTGGGGACACATCGTTTCCCACTGGAACGCATCGTCGAGGCGTTTGAGTTGGTCGCGGGATATGAGGATGGTGTACTGCGGGCAATGATTCAAATTGGAAGTGAGAACCAGTGACATTTCAATTGCCACTCATAATTGTGGAACCCACCACCCGACAACTACCTTGCCGGGAAGGCTTGGTCACGCTATTACGCGAAGACCTGGATTTTCACAGCGCGGATAGCAGTTACGCTTCTCACAACTTCCACGCCTTCCCGGCCAAATTCCCGCCGCAGTTGCCACGCAAGTTCATCGCCGCCTTGACACAACCCGGCAACAATGTGCTCGACCCGATGATGGGGTCAGGTACGACCCTGCTGGAAGCATTGCTGGCCGGTCGGGTGGCATTCGGCTGCGACATTGACCCGTTGGCGTTGCTGCTCACCCATGTAAAACTCACAACGGCGGACAAAAACGCCATTGTTACCTACCAGTATCGAATTTCAACACAGGCACAAACGTTGGTCAGTCAAAACCCTGACAGGCTACGGCAATGGCTAGCGCAACGGCGGGATTCCGCCACTCGCAAGTTCATTGACTATTGGTTTGCTGAAGAAACGCAACTGGAATTGATGGCTCTGCTCCATGAAATTGAACAAGTCTCCGACCCGGCACTGCAATCATTCTTCAAATTAGCTTTGTCAGCAACCATTATTACCAAATCGGGGGGAGTCTCATTAGCCTTCGACCTGGCACACACACGCCCGCATCGCGTCAAAGTCGCGCGATCTGCAACAGGGCAGATCATTATGGGAGAAGACGCACTGGCATCTGTGCCAGAATCCCGACACCGTTATCAGGTCAAAACCTTACGGTCGCCGCTGGAAGAATTCAACAAACGAGTTCAAACCAATCTTAAGGGTTTCACCGAACTGAATAGTATCGACACACCGCACTATTTGGCGCGGGGAAATGCTCAAGCGTTGCCATTACCGGCCAATTCCATTGATTTAATTGTCACCTCGCCTCCTTATGCCTCAAATGCGATTGACTATATGCGCGCCCATAAGTTTTCACTGGCCTGGTTAGGTTATCCGATTGACGATTTGAGTGAACGGCGCAAAACTTACATTGGTGGAGAAAGCATCAGTGATTTTGCTTTCGAGGACTTGCCACCCGATGCGGCACAGATTGTGGATGCCCTACGTCAAAAGGACGCATCTAAAGGCGCAGTGGTACATCGTTACTACTCGGAAATGACCCGCGCCCTCAAAGAAATGTTTCGCGTGCTTAAGCCAGGCAAAGCCGCATTGGTTGTCGTCGGAACCTCTGTGATGCGTGGGATCGATACCCAGACCCAAAACTGTCTGGCTGAAATCGGACAAACACTAGGCTTTGAGGTTCCAGCTATCGGCGTACGGCAACTCGATCGGGATCGCCGCATGATGCCGGCTGGACGAAAAGTGGATAAGCAATCACAAATCCAACAACGTATGCATGAAGAATATGTGATCGGTCTTTATAAACCAGAAGACTTCACGGAGGGTTCTATATGAGCTTAGCGAACTTACGCAAACAGTATCACGCGCAACTCTGCGAAAAGATTATCCGACTCAGCCAAGAAGGGGGAAGTGAATACCCAAATTTTGCCGACCGGGATAATGTGTCCAGCCGAACCATTGCCTGGGGGATAATCCGTCGCATGGGATATATCGCCAACTATCAGGTCATTTCAGGACAGACGGCTGGTAGGCTATTCGAGGCATTGACGAAAGATTTCTTAGCTGTTGCTTTCACTTTGTTGCATCATCTGCGCCCTGGCCAATGGTATTACTCGACCGAAGTAGCAATCTCGGCTTTCGCACAATACGAGCACCTCACTCATTTAGAGAGGCTGGTTGAACAGAACAATGAGTTAGCCACAGCTTTGGGCCGTGACTACATCGTGCATCCTGATATCGTTATAGGTCGTCGGTCCGTGAATAACGCGGATATCAACCAATACGAACTGCTGATTTCTCCTGAAGATGAAATCGCCCGGTTAACACCGTTGAGAGAAAGCAATGAGGCACGCGCGCCCTACATTCTCCATGCAAGCATCTCATGCAAATGGACTTTGCGTAGCGACCGGGGACAAAATGCCCGCACTGAGGCACTCAATCTGATTCGGAACCGCAAAGGACACACACCACACATTGCTGCGGTGACCGCCGAACCCTTGCCTACGCGGATCGCCTCTTTGGCCTTGGGAACGGGTGACCTGGATTGCGTCTATCACTTCGCACTACCTGAGTTGCAGGCAGCCATTGTGGAAACCAACAACGTCGATCAAATGGATATGTTGACAACGCTGGTTGAGGGTAAACGCCTACGTGACATCAGCGATTTACCCTTCGACTTAATTGCTTGACCAAGGGAGACTACACTATGAACAACCGCGAACGCGTCCACGCCATTCTCCACTACCAGGATTACGACCGGATGCCCCTCGTGCACTTCGGCTATTGGAATGAGACGCTGGACAAGTGGGCGGCGGAAGGGCACATCACCGGCGAGGAGGCGCAGGCGTGGGGTGACGGCAATCCCACGGACGCCGTCATCGGCGCTAAACTCGGCTTCGACTTCAACTGGAGCACGTGTTACAGTCCGCATACCCGGCTATGGCCACCCTTTGAGCCGCACGTGATTGCAGAACTACCAGATGGCGGTCGCCATATCCAGAACGAAGAGGGCACAATCGTCCTGCAAAAGGATGACGTCACTTCGATTCCCACCGAGATCGAGCACTTGCTCAAGGATCGCGCCTCGTGGGAGGAACATTACCTGCCCAAGCTACAATGTAACGAAGTACGCGTCACCCACGCCTGGGTGAACTGTGACGGGCAGATGGTGCGCTTCGACTGGGGCGGGCTGGACTACTTGCGGCGTGGCGCGTGGACGAATCCCTATGGCATCAACGTGGGCAGCCTGTTCGGCGTCATCCGCAACTGGATCGGCCTGGTGGGACTGTCGTATATGTTGGCGGACGATCCCGACCTGTTGCAGGAAATCGTGGACGTCACCGCCGAAGTGTGCTACCAGACCACCAAAACGGCATTGGAAATGGTATGCCCCAATGGCGAACCGGCCCCCTTCGACTTCGCGCACTTCTGGGAAGACATCTCCTTCAAGAGTGGGCCGCTCATCAGCCCGCGCACGTTCCGCCGGATGACGGGCCACCACTACAAGTGCATCACCGGCCTGCTGAACGATTACGGCATCGACATCGTCTCGCTCGACAGCGACGGCGACGTGACGAAGCTCGTCCCGGTGTGGCTGGAGAACGGCGTCAACACGATGTTCCCCATCGAAGTGGGGACGTGGCGTTCGAGCATCGCGCCGTGGCGGGCGCAGTACGGGCGGGCGCTGCGCGGCGTCGGCGGGATGGACAAGGTCGTTTTCAGCCGCGACTACGCCGCCGTGGACGCCGAAATCGAGCGCCTCAAGCCGCTGGTCGATCTCGGCGGCTACATCCCCTGCCCCGACCATCGCATCGCGCCGGATGCTAAATGGGAGAATGTGCAGTATTATTGTGAGAGGATGCGAAAGACTTTTGGTTAAGCAATGATCAATACCCCTCTTGAAATCCTTGAGGCGCAACTTAGCGACTTCGACCTCACCCGCCGCACGGCTGCGCTGCGCGAGCTGCTGGCTTTGGCCGACCAGGGCGTGGTGGACATCGCGCCGCCTGCCGAAGTCGCCAACATGCACTGTCACACCTTCTTCTCGTACAACGCCTACGGCTATTCGCCGACGGCACTGGCGTGGTTGGCGAAGAAATCCGGCTACCCGTTTATGGGCATCGTGGACTTCGACGTGCTCGACGGCGTGGGTGAATTCCTCGCCGCCTGCGATCTCGCGGGCGTGCGCGGCAGCGCGGGGATGGAGACGCGCGTCTTCATCCCGGAGTTCGCCACGCGGGAGATCAACTCGCCGGGCGAGCCGGGGATTTTCTATCACATGGGCATCGGCTTCACCTCAACGGATCTAGCGGATGCAACGGATACAATAGACTCTCCGTTAAAATCCGTTCAATCCGTTGAGAAAACAGAGGCGCGGGCAATCCTCGCCAGCCTGCGCGCGCGGGCCGAGGCGCGCAACCGCGATATGGCGGCACGCGTCAACGCCCACCTCGATCCCGTCGTCATCGACTACGACCGTGACGTGCTCCCCCTCACGCCGGCAGGCAACGCCACCGAGCGGCACATGGTCGTCGCGTACCTCGCCGCCGTCCGGCGAACCGTTTCCGATCAAACGGCATTCTGGGCCGAAAAGCTGCATAGATCCCGCGACGAAATTGATGGAATCCTGAACAACGGCCCAAAAATTCAAAATCTGGTGCGCGCCACACTGATGAAACGCGGCGGCGTGGGCTACGTGCAACCATCGCCGGAGACGTTCCCCTCGGTGGAAGAAGTCAACCACGTTATCACGGCTTGCGGCGCGCTGCCGTGCGCCACCTGGCTCGATGGGACGTCGGCGGGCGAGCAAGCCGAAGAGGAACTGCTGGAATTGCTTATCGGCAAAGGCGTCGTCGCGCTCAACATCGTCCCCGACCGGAACTGGAATATCGCCGATCCAGAGGTCAAGCGGACCAAGCTGCTCGAGTTGTACAAAATCGTCGATTTGGCACGACACCTCGATCTGCCACTTAACGTCGGCACGGAGATGAACGCGCCCGGCAACCGGCTGGTGGACGACTTCGCCGCACCGGAGCTGGGACCGGTGCGCGAGGCGTTTATGGACAGCGCGGCCTTCATCTACGGGCACACCGCGATGCAGCGCGCGCTAGGCTTGGGATATGGTAGCGCTTGGGCGCACGCGCACTTCCCCACACGGAAGGCGCGCAATGTGTTTTACACGCAGGCGGGGAGAATCATTCCGCCCGGCAAAGCAGGAACTGCTCGGCTCAAGGCCATATCCGCCGCGTCCACTGAAACAGATCCACGTGTCGTTCTGGCGCGCCTGATCGAAGGTCAGTAAGGCACTATGAACCAAACCAACATTCTTATTGTTGATGATACGCTGGACAATCTGCTTTTGCTCACGCATATCCTGACGCAAAAAGACTACAAGGTACATACGGCATCCAACGGTGAAGAGGCGCTCGTAGCGGCTGCGGCGGCACCACCCGATCTGATTCTGCTCGACATTATGATGCCCGGTATGGACGGCTACGCGGTATGCGAACGTCTGAAAGCCAGGCCAGAAACGGCGCATATCCCGGTGATCTTCATCAGCGCGCTCAACCAACCGTTGGATAAGGTTAAAGCCTTTACCGCGGGCGGCGTGGACTATCTGACCAAGCCCCTTCAAGTAGAAGAAGTTTTGGCACGCGTGGGCGTTCACCTCACGCTGCGCAAACTACAGCGACAACTGGAAGAAGCAAACGCGCAGCTGGTCGCGCAAAACGAGGCATTGCAACAGCGCAACGCCGAACTACAAGAAGCGTTGACTGCCATCAAAACACTGAGCGGACTCGTGCCGATTTGCGCGTGGTGCGGACGCAAAATTCAGGACACAGCCGGACACTGGATCAAAGTAGAAGACTACATCGAAGCCCATTCCGAGGCCACCTTCACTCACGGTATCTGCCCAGATTGCCTATCGAAGTGGAACCAAAAAACAGGAGAGCAAGAATGAAAACATCTCGCGGCGCAAAAACAATCGTCTACCCAACGCCCGTCTTTATCGTCGGCACCTACGACAACACGGGCAAACCCAACCTTATGGCGGCGGCCTGGGGCGGCATTTGCTGCTCGAAGCCACCGTGCGTTTCCGTCTCGCTGCGCAAAGCGACGTACACCTACGGGAACATCGTCGCGCGCGGCGCGTTCACGGTCAACATCGCCTCGGAGCGGTACGTGAAAGAGGCGGATTACGTCGGCCTCGTCTCCGGGCGGGACGTGGACAAGTTCGCCGCCGCCGGTCTCACGCCGGTCAAGAGCGACCTGGTCGATGCGCCCTACGTCGCCGAATTCCCGATGGCGCTGGAGTGCAAACTGCTGCACACGCTCGAAATCGGCCTGCACACACTCTTCGTCAGTGAAATCCTCGACATCAAGGCCGATGCAGAAGCATTCGACGCCGACGGCAAGCTCTCCGTCCAGAAAATCCGCCCCATCCTCTGGGCACCCGATGACGGCGGCTACTACGGCGTGGGCGAATACCTGGGACCGGCGTTTGAGATCGGGAAGGCAATCAAGGATAGATGACATACGCCTATGAAGATCGAGCAATTCGACAGAGATACCCTGCGGATACGACTTGGCGGCCCTGGTATCCTGCTTATGCTAGTAAGCCCAGTACTCATTGGGATCGCATTGTTCGTTACCGGAGGAACGACTACATTGAGTTGTATCCGGGATAGCGCTGAAGTGCCTGTTTGCGAGCTAGAACGTTCTTTATTAGGTGTTCCGGTATATACAACACAATTCAGCAATCTGAAAGACGCGTATGTTGCCGAAGAAGTTGATAGTGAAGGGGTCTCCGCTTACCGCGTCGAACTCGTCACCGGTGACTACCACCTGATTCCATTTACAAAACATGCAAGTAGCGGCTATGTGAAGAAGCAATACGTTGTTGAGAAAATCAAGCTGTTCGTTTATGCCCACCAACCAACGCTGGAAATCGTACAGAAGGACAACGGAACACTTATTGTAGGCTTAGCCCTTATCACTGTTAGTTTGGTTGCCGGCATTGCCGGAGTGGGAATTAGCAAAACAACCTGGACTTTTGATCGTATCAATGAAGTGGTCATCCACCGCAGTGGTACGATTTTCGGTACCAAAGTCAGCGAGTACCCACTGTATGATATCACCGACGCACGTGTAGAAGTCAGCCAGAGCAGTGATAATGATAGCGAGACACATCGCGTTGTGTTAGTAACAAAGCACTGGAAAACTATCCCACTGACCCTTTTCTATACTTCTTCTAATCTGAAAGAGAAAGAAATGATTGCAAAACAAATTAACAAGTTTCTTGATATGAGATGGCAAACTCAAAAAAAACACCAATAAGAAACGGAGGAAGACTTATGCCTATCATCGAACAAGAGTTCATGGAACTGACGAAAGACTTGGACGTAGCGGCGTTCTGGGAAGAGAACGCCCAGTGCCAAAGATTCACCACCGACAAGCCGCGCTGCGCGCTGTCGTTCTCACCGGACGATCACTGGATCTTCGAGTTCATGGACGTGCCCTCAACGCTGCGGTACTACCAGGACACCGCCTACCGCAACGCGTTGCACAAAGAGGTCAACGCCATCTTGCAGGAACACGTGGGCCGCGCCTTCTTCAACGAAGACACCTGGGAAAACGAGCCGCATCGCATCGAAAACCTCTTCGATTGCGTCTTCACCTACTACGAGGGTGGCACCCCCTGGCTCACTGCCGTCAACGTGGGTGACGGCCCGGAAGACGCCGCCGCCTTCGCCCGCATCCTCGACAAGGCCGAAGCCACCGACGTCCGCGCGTGGACCATCCCAGAGGCATATCTGGCAGAATGGGAAGCACACAAGGCCGCCGGAAAGCCGCGGCCCAAACTCGGCGCCGGCAGTCGCGGCCCGGCGACGATTATGACGTCCGTGCTCAAACCGGAGACCGTCTTCTACTGGATCTACGACTATCCCGACATGATGCGCCGCTTCCGCGACATTCTGGCGGAGAAAATGGTCGAATTCAACACCGTGCTGCGCGAATTCAGCGGCAACACCGAGCCAGGCTGGTGGATCACCGACGACAACTGCGCGCTCTTCAACAAGAAACTCTACCGCGAGTACTGCTTCCCGGTGCTCAAGCGCGTCCTCGAAGCGATGGCCCCCGGCGACGCCCGCCGCTACCAGCACTCCGACAGCGCCATGGGCCACCTGCTGGAGATGCAGTACGAACTCGGCATCCGCGCCGTCAACTACGGCCCCACCGTGGACGCCGGTCTGATCCGCGAGAAAATGCCCGACGCCTACATCCACGGTCAGCTCCCGCCGATGCTTCTGCGCAACGGCAATTCGGAGGAGATTCGCCAGCACGTCATCAACGACTTCAAGAAAGCCGGCGCGACCGGCGGCCTGGAAATCACCACCGCCGGCTCCACCCCCGCCGGCGTCGGCGTCGGACGCATGCGCTGGCTGATGAAAGTGGTGCAGGAAGAGTGCCGGTACTAAAGGATGCAAGAGGCAAGATGCATGATACGTAATTGGTATCAGGCCCAACGCCCAGAGTGAAAATCTGACCACCAATCTTCACAAATTCACACTGGTTTTGATTTCTATTCGTGAAAATTCGTATAGATTCGTGGTCGGTTTTTTTGGAGGAAGCTATATGACCGTCAATATTCGCTTCACGGAATCCGATTGGGAGCGCATTGCGCGGGATTGGAATGCGTGGTGGGCGGGGGAACTGGAGCGCCCGCTGGTGGTGCTGGAGACTGTCGATCCAATCGAAGCTGACTGGTCGCAACTGACGAAGTACGGCCTGGATACGCCCGTGGACGACATCCTCGACAACTGGGAGCGTATCCTCGAAGCCGCCTACTGGCTCGGTGACGCCTTTCCCAAGTGGTGGGTGAACTATGGCCCCGGCACCATGGCCGCGTTCCTGGGATCGCGCGTCTCGTGGACACCCGACACGACCTGGTTCTGGCCGCTGGAAGGCGTGAGCAGTCTGCATGACATCCACCTGAGCTACGATCCCGACAATCCCTGGTGGCGGCGCGTGTTGGAGGTGACACAGCGCGCCGTCGAGCGTTGGGGCGACCAGGTGCTCGTCGGCATTACCGACATCGGCGGCAACATGGACATCCTCGCCAGCCTGCGCACCTCGGAGAAGCTGCTGTTCGACCTGACCGACGCGCCGGAGGAAGTTGAGCGGCTGGCGAGCGAAATCACCCCACTGTGGCTGCGCTACTACGACGAACTGTACGCCATCACCAGTTCAGTCGGGCGCGGCAACGCCTGCTGGGGGCCGTGCTGGTCGTCGGGCAAGGGCTACATGCTGCAGTCCGACTTCGCGTACATGATCTCGCCGCGCATGTTCGAACGCTTCGTCCTGCCCGACCTGACGGCGTGCTGCGCGCACCTGGACTACGGCTTCTACCACCTGGACGGGAAAGGCCAAATCCGGCACCTCGATCACCTGCTCAGCATCGAGCGGCTGCGCGGCATCCAATGGCAGCCCGGCGACGGCCAACCGCTCGCCGACGGCTGGCTCCCGCTCCTCCAACGCATCCGCGACGGCGGCAAACTCTGCCAGGTCTACGTGGACCGCCAAGGCGCATTCACCATCCAGAGAGAACTCGGTGGCAAGGGCTTCCTGATGCACATCGTCGAGATGCTAACGCCGGAAGAAGGCGAAGCGTTTTTGGAAGAATTGCATAAGAAATGAGTGGAGAATTGTACACGGATTTGATGGATTCCACGGATTTTCAAAGGATGAAATCCGTGGATTTAAACCGCGAATCACGCGAATCTTCGCTAATTTTTAGGAAAGATTCGCGTAGATTAGCGAGATTAGCGGTTTATATTTGGAGGAGTTAACAATATGACTGACAAACTTGCACAATACCGTCGCGCCGATGCCCCCCTACCGGCGACGAACCGCCTCTGGCCCCTCTACGGCGCGGGGTTCGAAAACTTCGGCGTGGACGGCAAACCCATCACCGTCCCGATGCCCGAATACGGCCCGGACGAGCTGCTCGTACGCCACGACGCCTGCGGGCACTGCTTCTCCGACATCAAAGTGATCAACGCCGGGCAAAATCACCCGCGCATCCATCGCAATATGCGCGAGCGCCCGGTCGTGCTCGGCCACGAGGTGAGCATCACGGTTGTCGCTGTTGGCGACAACTTACGCGACCAGTACAAGGTCGGCGACCGCTTCATCGTCCAGGCGGACATCTTCTATCACGGGGAGAACTGCTCCTACGGCTACGAGATCGACGGCGGGCTTTCTGAGTACACCGTCATCGACCAGCGCGTGCTTAACGGCGACCACGGCAACTACCTCATCCCCATCCACGAGGCTGCGACCGGCTACGCCGAGGCCGCGCTCACCGAGCCATGGGCGTGCGTCATCGCGGCGTATCAACTGCGCTACCGCACCACGCCTCGCAATGGCGGCACGATGTGGATCATCGGCACCGACCGCGCCAAACCAATGTACACCTTCAGCCAGGGCTTCGATGAGGCCGCCCACCCCGCCAAACTGCGGCTGACGAACGTGCCCGCGCCCTTCGCGGCGTGGCTCCGCGAGCGCGCCGCGCAGCTTGGCATTGCCGTGGAAGACGTCCCCGAACTGCCCGATCCGGCAACTGTCGAAACCGACGACGCACCCGTCTCTCCGGCAGAGACAACCGGCGGCAGCGGCAAAGGCGTGGACGACATCATCCTCCTCGGCGCGGACCCCGATCTCATCGAGCGCGCCAGCCCCAACCTGGCGAGTTACGGCATTATGGCGCTGATGGACGATGCGCCCATGCCGCGCAAAATCAAGCTGGACGTGGGGCGCATTCACTACAACCGCTGGCTCTACGTCGGCAGCAGCGGCGCGGACATCGCCGCCGCGTACAGCGATACGCCCGCGCGCTCCACACTCAAGCCCGGTGGGAAAGCCTGGTTCGTCGGCGCGGGCGGGCCTATGGGACGGATGCACGTCCAGGCGGCGATTCAATCCGAGGCCAGCCCAACAGTCATCGTCTGCACCGACGTCAGCGACGTGCGGCTGGACGATCTCTGCACCAGCTTCAGCCTGGAAGCCAAAAGCAAGGGCATCGAATTCGTCTGCCTCAACCCGATGAACAAGGAAGCCTACGCCGAAGGCATGGCACGGTTCAAAGCGAGCGGCTTCGACGACATCATCGTGCTTGCGCCGGTCACGCCCGTCATCGCCGACGCCGCGACGTACCTGACCCAGCAAGGCGTGATGAACATCTTCGCGGGTGTGCCGCGCGGCAAGTTCGCGGACATCGACCTGAGCAACGCCTACCTCAAGCAAGCGCGCGTCATCGGGCACTCCGCCTCCACCATCGAGAACATGCGCTTTATGCTGGATCAGGCTGAAACCGGGCAACTGTCGCCCAATCGCTCCGTCGCTGCTATCGGCTCACTCGAAGCCTCTTACGACGGCCTCAAAGCCGTGGACGAGACGCGCTTCCCCGGCAAGATCGTCATCTACCCGCACATCAAACCGCTGCCCCTCACTTCGCTGACCGATCTGAAGGACGTGCTGCCCACCGTCTACGCCAAGCTCAAGGATGGGCGCGAATGGACGACGGAGGCCGAGGCGGAACTGCTGCGGGTGATGTTGCCGTAATGAGGATTGGGAACTGGTAACTGGTAATTGGAAACTGGGGATTGGGGATTGGTGCATGGCGGCGCATAACCCACAACTCATGACTCATGTCCCGCCGCCCCTGATGACGTCCGAGCTGGGATCATTTGCGCGGGCAACGATTGTGGAGCGCAAGCCGGAAATTATCCGCCGCGTCATTGCGGATAATGCTTATCCGCCGGAGATTGTGGCGGCGCTGGAAGCGTTTCGCGATGAAATCGCGTCCGGCCTGATTGCGCCACTGAGCGAGGGCGCGCCGGATGTAGCGTTCTGGAATGAGCGCCAGGCGCAGTACGCGAACAAAACGTGGCTGGAAGTTCCGTGGTACTTCGCCGAGACGTATTTCTATCGCCGATTGTTGGAGGCCGCCCGTTACTTCCAACCCGGCCCGTGGCAAGGTGTAGCCCCCTTCGCGCCGCAGAAACGCGCACAGGAGGCCGCCGCCATCGTGCAACTGGCGACGGTGTGGGCCGCCATCGAACAACTACCGCCCGACGAACGTTTTGTGCTGCTCCTGCACTCCGCCCTGTGGGGCAACCGCGCCGACCTGAGCAACTTCACCGTCAAAGAGAGCGCGCATCGTGGTCTGGAGGCCCACACCGAGCGCGATAATCTGCTGATTGACGACACTGAGACAGTGTTGGCGTTCTTTTCTCAACGGATTGAACGGATTTTAACGGATGAAGAGAAATCCGTTCTGTCCGTTGAATCCGTTGAGGAAGTTGCCTTCATCAACGACAACGTCGGCTCGGACAGCCTCTTCGACCTGGCGCTGGCCGATTTTCTGCTCACGCAAGGCTGGGCGCAGCGCGTCGTCTTCTACCTCAAAAACCAGCCCTTCTTCGTCTCCGACGCCATGCCGGAAGACATCCGGCTTGTCATCCAGCAACTCCAAGCCGCGCCAGAACCCACCGTCGCAGCTCTGGGACATCGCTTGCATAACGCCTTACTCCCTACTTCTTACTCCTTACTCCTTACTACCGATCCCTTCTGGACAAGCTGCCTGAGCTTCTGGGACCTGCCGCCCGAGCTGCACGCCGGCCTGTCCCGCGCCAGCCTGATCATCCTCAAGGGCGATGTCAACTACCGCCGCCTGCTCGATGATCGGCACTGGCCCCATCACACACCCGTCAAGCACGCCGACGCCAACTTCCCCCGCCCCTACCTCGTCCTCCGTACCCTCAAAGGCGAGATTGCCGTGAGTCTGAAACCGGGGCAAGCGGAAGCCTTATCGGCGGATGAGCCGGATTGGTTGATCAATGGTAAACGGGGGATTATTCAATTAGTCAGGACACCTCAAATGGATGAAGTTACTTTTATAACCACCATCGACTGCAAATTTCCTTATGATGATGAGCAAGCTTGGCAGTCAATCGTAATTCAAGGGGCTACAATCTCTGACAATGCTGCTTTTATGGTGCTTTATGAAATCTGTCGTGCTCCCGTAGGTAAAGCATCTGCTGCCCTTCGACACAAAATGCTCGAGTTTTGGGCAACCCAGTATTCACATCCCATCAGCCTAATAGTAGTTGAGGCAGGCAAAGCAATCATAGATCAAACTGATTTGCCCATGGGAACAGTGCTGAAGTATATGGATCGAATAACACCATATTGCGGATTATACAATGCTCTAGCCATTGTTTACTTTGCGTGCGATGATATAACCGGAGAAGTAGATAAAAAAGTATCTTATCAAAAAAACGGGGGAATCACGGCGCAGCCCAGGAATCCTCCAGATGCAGAGCTTGCGCCGTTTGAGCGATCAATTCGGCTAAGGGTGGAATAGTATGGGTCGCCAGAATGCGATCACG
>Ga0209723_1002066_pt1 | contig 28527 bp, 26 predicted proteins | sample BiotimSIPDNA_2_FD_185750 | JGI IMG/M metagenome (GOLD analysis project Ga0209723, IMG submission 185750) | Anaerobic biogas reactor microbial communites from Washington, USA - Biogas_R2 time_0 SIP DNA (SPAdes) (version 2) | ecosystem: Engineered > Bioreactor > Anaerobic > Unclassified | place...
TAGTTTAAAAAACATTTAAAATATTCATTATGAAAACAACAGTTCTTAAATTTTTTACGCTCTCTGCAGCCATCTTCGCTTTCTCAACAATTTCTTTCGGACAAGGTAACACAGCAACTGCTTCTGGTGTAAATGCCGGAGCTAATATCATTACACCTATTGGGATAACTAATGATGAAGGAACCGAATTGCAATTCGGTGATTTGATTGCGACTTCGACCGAATATACAGTAACAATTGATGCCACCTCAGGCCAAAGAGCATATACAGGAAATGCTGCCTTTTTTACAGAAACCGGATATTCAACTGCAGATTTTACTGTAACTGGAGAAGCAGGAGCCGCTTTTAAGATTACTTTACCCGCAGATGGAACAGTTTCTCTGGTTTCTAAGACTGGTACTGGAGCCGATATGCCTTTGACAACTTTTGCAAGTAGTATTGGTTTAAGTTCAAGTTTAAGCGAGACTTCAGGCAGTAAGACTTTTTCAGTCGGTGCCACATTAACGGTCGGAGCAGACCAGACAGCTGGTGAATATAGCGCAACCTTTGATGTAACCGTAGCTTACGAATAATAAATAGCTCCACAAAAATATATTTCCTCGGTCGCTCCTTCCGCCTGGATGGAGCGTTCCGGGGAAAAATCAAAAAAAGACAAACTAAAAAATCACCCCCATGAAAAAGCTGATACTTCCCCTGTTCTTTAGCCTCCTGTTTACCGGGTTTGCCCTGAACTCCTATGCCATGGATGACGACCCCGTTGTTACGGCTACGGCCACTGCCGAACTGGTGGAAGTCCTTTCCGCCACGGAAGAAAATCAGCTCAACTTCGGCCGGTTCATTGCCGGTGAAAGCGGCGGAAGCATTGCCATTGCCAATACATCGGCAGGAACCGTGAACGTTACCGGTACCGTCGCAACCATAGGCGGCGGAGCCCCCAGTTCTGCCTCGTTCAGTGTTACAGGACGCCCCAATACAGAAGTGACCGTTACCCTGCCCGCCGACGGAGCAGTAAACCTGACTCATACCACCAGCAGCGATGTCATGAACATAGCTACTTTCTCCGTTTCTGACAGCTCCCCCGCATTGAGCGCCACAGGCGTAGCTACCGTCTACGTGGGCGGCACCCTGACGGTACCCAATACCGAAATTGCCAAAGGCATTTATACCGGAACCTATACCGTTACCTTCGCTTACCAGTAAGAGTTTAAGAATGTTTTCATATAAAAACGCTTCTCCGGATGGAGGGGCGTTTTTTCTTTGTCTTTCAACAGGGCCGATAGTATTACTACATTTCATTTTTTTACTATATTTGTAGGAATTGTATGTGATTATAAAAACTGCGGATCATGTTTAAATCTAAAAGTATTGTTTTTCTGCTGGCATTGGCTGTGTTTTCCGGTGCCGTTGTTCTTCCTGCCATCGCGCAGGGGAATCTGCTTGTCACACCCCGGCGTGTGGTGTTTGACGGCTCCCGCAGGGTTATGGAATTGAATCTGGCCAACACGGGACAGGATACGGCCCGTTATAATATTTCCTTTATTCAGTACAGGATGACCGAAGCAGGGAGTTTCGAGGAAATTACCGAGCCCGATCCCGGACAGAACTTTGCCGACCGCCACATCCGTTTCTTCCCCCGTTCCGTTACCCTGGCTCCCAACGAAGCCCAGACCGTGCGCATGCAGGTGGTGGGGCAGGAACGCCTGGATCCGGGAGAATACCGATCGCACGTGTATTTCAGGGCGGTTCCCAACGAAGTGGCCCTGGGCGAGGAAGATCCCAACCGGGATACCACCTCGGTCAGTGTGCGCCTGATCCCCATCTTCGGGATCACCATACCGGTGATCATCCGGGTGGGAGAATCCACCACGGAGGTATATATCTCCGACCTGGCCCTGGAAAAGGGAGATAATGAGGAAACATTCCTGAACCTGACATTCAACCGCTCGGGGAACATGTCCGTGTACGGCGACCTGTCGGTGACCCACGTGGCTCCTGACGGAAAAGAAACGCAGGTAGGCGTGGTCAACGGGATCGCTGTATATACTCCAAACGCCCTCCGTAAATTCCGGATACAGCTCAACAGCCAGGCCGGTGCCAATCTCAATACAGGCAAATTGCTGATCACCTACAACGCCCAGTCAGACGTCAGACCCCAGACATTCGCTTCTTCACAATTAGAGTTGCCCTGAGGTTATTCTCTATGAATGCTTCTATGAAATGTAAATTGCTGTTTTCTGTTTTTGTTCTGTTCCTGACTGTCCATACGGTCAGGGCCCAGAGTGATATAGGAGTGGATGTTGTTAAAAATTTCAATTTCGGAAAAGTGGCGGTTACCGGTTGGTGGGGGACCGTATCACTGGACGTGGCCAACGGGAATTTGGGCCGTTCGGCAACGGGAAGCGTTGAACTCAAGAGTTCCGTTTTCCACCCGGCAGAGATCTATCTTTACAATACGGGAAAAGGGAATGCCAACGTCCTTCATATTGCCCTTCCGGGAGAGGTAATCCTCACCCGGGAAGGCGGTTATACAAGGAAAATCTATAATATTACACTGTGGCCCGCTCCCCCCTATTATAATGTAAAAAACAACCCAAAAACCGCTTACCTGGGAGGTACCATAGGCATTGCGGATTACGCTACCAACCCCGGGGGAATATATACCGGCAGTTTACAACTATCCGTTGTTTTCGAATAATGGCATTGGCCGCCTGAATGAAAAAAACAATTGTTATTATTTTTATTTGTTTTCTGTGTCCTCTGACTCTATGGGGCCAGTATCTGAAGGAGACGGAACCTGAACCCCGGGGGTTCAGGGCAATTACCACTGCGGATAATATGTTTTCCTTATGGGTGGACGGATTCCTTCACCTGGACGGAGGCATCTTTTATTTATATTACGAAGATTACGATCACATCCCCAACGGGGGCGCCGTACGGAACGCCCGCCTGGCCCTGAAAACAGAGATCGCCAACGATTGGTTTGGCATGCTGGAGGTGGACTTCTCCAACCTTAAACCCCGGATTACGGAAGCATACATTACTTACAGCGGCATTAAAAACCTGCAAGTTGAAGCCGGACACTTTGAAAAACTATTTTCCATGGAAGGAGCCGGCCTGCCCAGGGAACAGGCATTCCTGGAACGCCCTATGGTTGTGGAGGCCATGGTCCCGCTGGATCTGCTGGCTTTTCAGGTGCGGACCAACCAATACTGGTTCATGGGAGCCCTGGGAGTATCTTTTGACAAAACGGGTTATCTGAAACAAGATTCTACCGTAAGGACTTCTTTCGACGCCCGTTCGGTTACTGCCAAAGCCGTGGCCATGCCCTTTGTGAACCGCCGGGATGTGGGATTGCATTTTGGAGTGGCCGCTTCTTACAGGTTTCCCGTGAAGGATCCTCTCACGGAAGCATCTCCCGAAATACGGTACAGCGCCCGGAACGTTGCCTTCATAAACAGGTACCAATACCTGGACACTTATGTGATCCGCAATATCAGGGACCAGTTGCTCCTTGACGGAGAATTTGCGGCTTACTTCAAGGGCTGGCGTTTCCAGGCAGAATACATCCACAACGTCATAAACCTGACCCGTCCGCTCTCGGGAACCTCGGGACCGGTTACGCAATTGCATTTCAACGGCTGGTATGCCCAGACCGGAATACTTCTCTTTGGCGGGAACCATCATTACGACACGGGCAGCGGCCTGTTCCTGAGTCCTTTCCGGGGCCGCAAATGGGGAGATATTGAACTTCTGGCCAGGTACGATTACATGGACCTCAACTTTGATCCCGTCAAGGGAGGTGCCGCCCAGAACTATACAGCCGGAATAAACTATTACGTAAACGACCACGTTAAGCTGATGGTCAATTATATATATACAGATAACGACCGTTACGCCAACGGAGCCGGTAATTTTTTCATAGGTCATGACGCCTACGGGTATCCTACCACGGATTATTCCCAGATCGTGGAACCCGTAAAGCAGGCCGGCGTGAACTATCATTCCGTTTCGTTACGTTTTGAACTGACTTTCTGATATGAACCACCGCACCCGATAATGTATGAAAAAACCTTCCATTATTATCCTGCTCTTCTGTGTCTCACTACCTCTTGCCGCCCAACAACGCGACACGACGGATAACCAAACCCTTATAAATCAACATGGTGTAAAAGTCAACCGGAACAGGCTTATGGCTGAAGAGCGGAACGGGGTGCTGGTATTCGAATCTTTAAACAGAAACTATTCCTTCTGGATGGACAGCCGTCTTCAATTTGACGGGGCGGTCTTTTTTGGAAAAAGTCCGGACCTTGAGCCCATAGGCAACGGGGTGGCTGTTCGCCGTGCCAGGCTGGCTGTAAACGCCCGGGTAACCAAAAACTGGTACGGTCAGCTGGATCTGGATTTTTCAAAAGGTATCCCCGAGATTAAGGACGCTTATATCAGGTACAGCGGACTGGGGTTTCTGGAATTCCAAATGGGGAATTTCAAAGAAATGTTTTCCATGGAACAGAACAACACCTCCCGCTATCTGGCCTTCATGGAACGCCCCATGGTGGTGAGTGCGCTGGCTCCGGAACGACATCTGGGCCTTCAGGTGCAGGCAAATTGCACCTGGTTGCTGGCCGCTGCAGGCGTTTTCTTTCAACCCCTCGAAGATGCGGACATGTACGATAATGTGCAGAAGAACAATGAGGATTATGGCCGCGGACCCGGATATTCAGTGACGGCAAAATGGGTCGCCATGCCTTTTGCAGAAAGGGAGGACAGGGGACTGCACATAGCCCTTGCCGGATCTTACCGTACACCCACAGCGGACGTGGCCCCCAAAAACTACGGCAGTATGCGCTACAATTCACGGAATGTAAGTTTTATCAACCGGAAGAAATACCTCGACACCAAAACCATCCAGGACGTGCATCACAGCTTGCTGATGAATGCCGAACTGGCCGGCTATTTTAAAGGCTTCAGGTTCCAGGGTGAATATATCCGGAATTTTGTACGGCTTAATTCCCCGGTAGAATCGACCGGCGGGAGTATGTCCCGGCTGGCTTTTGGCGGATGGTATATCCACGCAGGTATATTGCTCTTTGGCGGAAGGCAAAATTACGATGCACACACCGGAGAATTCTCCCAGCCGGTACGTGGACGCAGTTGGGGCGACATGGAACTGATGCTTCGGTACGATTGCCTGAACCTGAACAGCGGTCCGGTACAAGGCGGGGAAGGCGGGAACGTTACGGCCGGACTGAACTATTACGTGAACAACAACATAAAATTCGTTCTCAATTACGTGTACTCCCGAAATAAATCCATTACAGGCGGAAATGAAGGCATCAGCTACCACGGAATGATGCTGCGTACCGAAATAGATTTCTAAATCAACTCACATGATGTCCGATCCACTGGATATCTCGCGTTATAAAATGGAAAAACTCCCCGACATCTAATGGGAGAAGCCTCCTTTTCCGGGATCAATTACGCCATGCTGGCCGTCTTTTCCGCTGCCATTGTTTTGTGGATCACCCAGGCTGTTCCCAATTACCTTACTTCCCTGATCGTCATTGCTGCGATCATACTTACCGGGATCCTTCCCGAACAAACGGCCCTTCAGCAACTGGGACATCCGGTCATGTGGCTGAACATCCTCTCTTTCATCATGGCAGGCGTGCTGGTCAAAACAAGGATCGCCAAACGTTTTGCACTGTGGCTGGTAGTGCGCTTCGGGAAAAAAGCCGGGGGCGCGATCCTTAGCTTCATGCTCATCAACCTGGTCTTGTCTGCATTTATTTCGGCCACAACGGCCAAGGCCGCTATCCTTATGCCCATATTCATGGTGGTGGCGGCTGTATACGGGGCAACCGGCGGAGAGAACAGAAACGCGTTCGGTAAAAATTTACTTTTACAAAACCTGTTTCAGATCAACCTCGGGGCCAACGGCTTCATTACAGGATCCGGAGCGACCTTGCTTGCAGGTGCCCTGATAGCCGGAGCGCTGGGAAAAGATTTTTTCGGTTATACAGACTGGCTGGTGGCCGCATTGCCCCTGAGCATAATCCTCATGCTGATTGCCTGGGTAGTGGGAACGCGTTGGATCTTCCCGGTAAAAAGGGAGGAAAGAACGCCCCGCATAGAAGGAGGGATGGAACGGCTGCATCTCGAACTGAAGGAAATGGGACCCGTTCAGTGGTCTGAATACAAGGCCATTTTTATCTTTTCAGCCGTCCTGCTGCTTTGGGCTACCGAAAAATGGCACGGTCTGAGTCCCACCATCGTCGTTTTCCTGGGTGCGGCAGTTTCCTTACTCCCGGGAATTGGCATCGTAAAATGGAACGACGTGGATATTCCCTGGCACCTGATGCTGTTCTCTGCAGGGGCTTATACGCTGGGAGCGGGACTGGATGCCACCGGCCTGCCCGGATTGCTGGTCGGGAACTTGTTTCATGCTGTCAGCATCACGGAACACACCCCTTTCTGGGTATTGTACATGCTGCTTACCGGGACCATGTTGCTGAGCGCGCTCATCTTCCAGTCAAAGACCATGCAGACGCTCATCTTCGTTCCCATAGCCATCAGTGTGGCGCAGCAATTCGGATACCCCGTCCTGTCCCTGGCCTTTCCGGTGGCACTGCTCATAGGTCACGTGTACGTATTGCCTTTCAACTCAAAGCCTGCAGCCCTGTTATACACCTCCAACCATTACAGCCTGGGAGATGCCTTTCGTTTTGGGATGGTCATGATGGTGATCAGCTGGGGAATGATTATCTTGTGGGGAGAAACCGTACTTCGTTGGCTGGGCTACACCAACGGCGTCTTTTACCGGTAATCATGATCGAGGTCAGATACAAGATACACGATGAGTATTCCATAGAATTCAAGCAACGGTTCCTTGTGCGGCAGGGAATAAAAGACAACCGTTTTGAGGTCAACACATGGCTGTTCATTCCCAACAGCCTGGATATCACTCCGCAAACTTACGGTCAGGATCTGTTTTACAGGGACGTCAAATCCAACGTGCGCCTGATCACTCCGGTATACACCTTATATGATCTGGGCCGGGCGGATGCGGCCCCTTTCCGCTACCTGAAACAGGCCTTCACCACCCTTGCCGGGAATCCGGATAAGGACAATACCGCCGAATTCGTGTACCAGATCAAAATGGTTTCCGTGATCATAAAAGGAGCCTTGCGCGATCATGCTTCTGCCATGATACGCGAGGTTGATACAGGAAGGATCCGGGAGGCGGGGCAGGAATTTATAGCCTGTACGGTCAAGGTGCTGGAGCAATTCAGGAAAATGAAAGAGATCATTAACGTTCCCGCCGTATCGGAGGACCGGAAAGCACATTTTCTTTTCGGGGACGAGGCTGTCAGTCAGCTGGTGATCGTCTATGCTCTCAAGATCCTTTCTTTCCTCAGGGACCAGGGCAGTTGCCCTGAAGAAGAACAGGCCCTCCGGTCTTTTGTCACTTCGGAATATCACTACAAACGGAAGATGGGTTACAGCGTGCTGGACACCTATGACAGGGAAAAGAACAAAGAGCTGGTGTACCGGTACGGCCTGCTGAAAAAATATATTGAAAGTGATCTTTTCGTTACCCTCGATCAAAAAAAGGACGGCATAGCCCTGGAACAGATCTATTACAGCATTGCCGCGGGAGTGGCCATGATCTTTGCCACGGTGGTGGCATTCATCTTTCAGCGAAGGTTCGGCATGTTTTCCATTCCCCTGTTCCTGGCCCTGGTGATCAGTTATATGCTCAAGGACCGTATCAAGGATCTGATGCGCTATTACTTTGCTTATAAAAGAAAAGGCAAGTATTTCGACCACAAATCCACAGTCCGGTTCAAAGACAAAGCCATTGGGTGGATCAAGGAAGGGATGGACTTCATCTCGCCTGCCAAAGTCCCCGCCATTGTGATGGACCTGCGCAACTGTTCCAATCGGATGATGTCTGAATATTCCTTACTGGACGAAAAGATCATCCTGTACCGCAAGCTGGTGCATATTGACAGCCGGGAAATGGAGGAAAACAACCTGTATACCGTAGACGGCATCAACGACATTTTCCGTTTGCACATCAACCGCCTGACCCAGAAGATGGACAATCCCCTGGTCCCCCTCATGAAACTGGACGAAACAACCGGGGATCTTCTGACCATTGAAGCGCCTAAGATATACAACCTGCACATTATTATGCAGGTACGATCGGAAGACCATTCGGATTTCCGTGCTTTTAAAGTGGTGGCATCCAGGGACGGGATCAAAAAAATTGAAACGCCTGACCTACCGGGGCGGGAATAATTTACGCATCAGCGCCTCGGGTTGGGGATCGCGTCCGCGGAATTTCCTGTACAATACGTCGGCGTCCTCCATGTTGCCGCGGGAAAGTATATGTTCCCTGAACTTTTCGGCCACCTGAGGGTCAAAAATGCCTTTTTCCCTGAACAACTCGTAAGCATCCGCTTCCAGGACTTCGGCCCATTTGTAGGAATAATACCCCGCGCTGTAACCGCCTGCAAAAATATGAGAGAAGGAAGGAGAAAAAGCACTCCCCCGGACCAGGGGCAAAACGAGGTGGTTTTCCAGGACTGTTTCTTCAAAACGGACAATATCCGCCAGGGGGACACTGTCCGCATCGTGCCAGGCCATATCCAGCATCCCGTAATGCAATTGCCTTACCTGGGAGTACCCGGCAAGAAAATTCCTGGAGTCCAGGATCCTCCCTGTCGTTCCCGGGGGCAGGGGTTCTCCTGTCTGGTAATGCACGGCGAAGGTCTGTAGAAATTCGGGTTCGTAGGCCCAGTTCTCCAGAATCTGTGAAGGCAGTTCCACAAAATCCCTGGCAACACCGGTCCCGGTCAGGGATGCATAGGACCCTTCGGCCAGTATGCCGTGAAGGCAGTGCCCGAATTCGTGGAACAATGTTGTCACTTCGCTGAATGTCAGCAAAGACGGAGTGGTTGAAGTCGGCTTGGTAAAATTGGCCACCAGGGAAACCAACGGACGGAATTCAACACCATCCCTGATGTGTTGCTGCCGGTAAGAAGTCATCCAGGCACCTGCGTTCTTGCTTTCCCGGGGATAGTAATCGGTATAGAGCAAGGCCATAAACCGTCCCGCCCGGTCAGTTACCCGGAATACCCGGACATCGGAATGATAAACAGGGACTTCGGGCGCCGGTGTAAACTGCAGCCCGTAAAGTGTTCCGGCCAGCGAAAATACGGCTTCCTGAACCTTTTCCAGTGAAAAGTACGGTTTCAGCAATTCTTCGCTCAGATCAAATTTCTCTTCCCTGTATTTTTCTGACCAGTAAGAAAAATCCCAGGGCATGAGCAATCCCCTGAATCCTTTGGTACGTGCAAACTGCTGTATCACGGCCACATCTTCGAGGGCGTGAGGCAGCGTCTTTTTCATCAGGTCCTGAAGAAAAAGATGCACCGTTTCCGGGGTTTTGGCCATCCTCTGTTCCAGAACATAAGTGGAATACTTCCCATAGCCAAGGATTTTGGCAGATTCAAGCCGCAACGAAACGATCTCCCGGATCAGGTCCTGATTGCTGAATTCATGCAGACACCTGCTGTTGTACGCTTTCCACATTTGTTCCCGTAAACCCCTGTGTGCACTGAATTTCATAAATCCTCCGTAACTGGGATAATCCAGGGTATAGATCCATCCTTCCGCCTGGCGTGCCAGAGCTGCTTCTTTTCCCATTTCTGCCATATAAGGCGGAAGCCCTTCCAGGTCGTCTTCATTTGTTATATGAAGTGTATAGGCATTGGTGGCGGCCAGCACATTACGCGAAAATTTGATGGAAGCCAGCGAAAGCTTCTCCTGAATGCCGCCGTAGGTCTTTTTCTCTTCCGGAGAAAGATTTGCTCCTCCGCGTTCAAACTCCTTGTACGTTTCATCCAGCAGGCGGCATTGTTCCTCTGTAAGTTGCGACGTGTCTTTCTTTATGTAGACTTCTTTTACCCGTTGAAACAGCTTTTCGTTCAGAGACACATACAAATAATAATCTGTAAGCAGGGGGGAAAGCTCCTGTGCCAGTTGCTGCATTTCTTCAGATGTGTGCGCCTCGTTCAGATTGAAAAAAATGGTGCTTACCCACGTGACTTCCTGACCCGCTCTTTCCAGGGCTTCCACGGTATTGATGAAAGTGGGGGGTTCCGGGTTGGCAGTAATGGCGTCCACCTGCTTTTTGGCAACCTCAATGGCCCGGATCAGTGCCGGTTTGTAATCCGTTAATTCGATACGGTCAAAAGGAGGCTCTCCGTACCCGCCGCGAGGTATTTCCAATAGGGGATTTTCGTGATTCATACTACAGGATGTCAAAAAAACAAGTAAGAGATTTATCAGAAAAAAGTTGTTCAAAACAGTCATAAGGCACTTGTCAGGATGTCTCCGCTTAGTAAAAGCAGGGAGATTTCACATACTTTTATATTATATTCCACCGTGGAAAGGCGTTCTTCGGATTTGAGCAGACTCAGCTGTGCCTCACGCAGTTCAATGCCTGAAAGTTCCCTCAGCCGGTAACGTTCCATGGCTATCTCGAAATTGCTTCGTGCCACACGCAAATTACTTTTTTCTATGTCCCACAAATTCAGATTGTTGTCATATGCCATCCAAAGACTTGCCAGGTCCGCCCTGAGGGAATTTTCCAGCTGTTCCTGTCGCAGGCGGCTGTTCTCGATGGTCAGCTTTGCGTTTGCCTGTTCCCTTTTTCTGTTCCCGCCGTCATACAGCGCAAAACCAAGCGATGCTCCCAAAGTGGGCCCGAACTGGTTGTTCCTGTCATAATTGCCGTCTGTATACCAATATTGCCTGTATCCATAACCGGCATTCAGTCTCAGGTAGGGATAATTTCTGCTCTTTACCCGTTCCATGTCGAGCTCTGAAATGGTGCGTTCACTTACCGCCTGCAACAAAACAGTATTGTTCCTGAGCGTATTCATCCACAATTGTTCCTTGTCCAGGCAACAATTCAATGCGATGGCCGTATCTGCGGGGATGTTCCTTCTTTCAATATCTTCAAGTGCCATCAGCTTGTTCAGGTTGATGACCGATCTTCGCACAAGTTCCACCTGGGTCAGGTAGTCCGAGGTGTCTGCATTGTAATCCACCTGTGCCTGCTGGTAATCCAGGCCGGAAGAAGCCCCGATGTGAAAGCTTTCCTGAACTATACGCAAACGTTCCCGGGAAAGCGATACCGTCTGCCGCAGATTACTCAGCCGTACCCGCTGTCTGATCAGATGATAATATTCAGAAGCGACGGAAGCCACAAAATCTTCCAGGGTCAGGCGCATGTCCAGAGCTCCCCGGATTTTCATTTCCTGCAATTTTTCGTAAGTAGCCCGGATGCTGAATCCGTTGAACACGGTCCAGTTCAGATCTACTCCCGCCTGTACGTTATTGTTGAGCGAAGAAGCCGATGTCACTTCGCCGTCCGGATAATGATACCTGTTGTCATACCAGGTTCCTCCGTAGGAGGCGTTCAGGCCCAGGGTGGGAAGCTGTCCGGCATTGCCTCTTGTGGCATTGTTGACGGCCTGTTGTTCCAGGTTTCGCATTATGCGCACCGAGAAATTGTTCTGCAGTCCGGTTTCAATACATTCTGCCAGGGTAATGTGTTTTTCGATAAGGTTCCCGGTCACGGGATCTTCCCCCGCCGTGGCCGCCAGGGCGGTTCGGGGAACCGCCGCGGCCAGGACAATCATGACCCTAACAATCATGAGCTTATGCATATGTCTTTTCATAGAACACCCTCCTCTGTTTTTCTCTTTTTGTTTCTGTCTGTAGCAATGTAACCATACATGGCCGGTACAATGAACAACGTCATGAGGGTCGAGAAAACCAGACCACCCACAACGGCAACCCCCATGGCAACACGTCCGTTGGCACCTTCTCCCGAGGCAAATACCAGCGGGATCAGACCCAGGATCGTCGATATGCTTGTCATGAGTACCGGACGCAACCGCTGTGCGGCAGCAGCTGTGATGGATTCCGTTTTCATTTGCCCGGCAGCCTGTTTCTGGTTGGCAAATTCCACGATCAGGATACCGTTCTTTGCCACCAGGCCAATGAGCATGATCAATCCAATCTGACTGAATATGTTCATTGTCTGCCCGGTCCAGCTCATCAGGGCCAGTCCTCCGGCCAGGGCCAGCGGAACGGTAAACATCACGATCAGGGGATCCTTGAAACTTTCAAACTGGGCGGACAAAACAAGAAAGATCAAAACAAGCGCCAGGACCATGGCAAATATGAGGCTCGATGCACTTTCCCTGAATTCTTTGGATTCTCCTGCCAGTGCCGTGCGGAAGCTGTCGTCCAGCACCAGGGAGGCAATCCTGTCCATTTCCTCCAGTCCGTCCCCTATGGTGTATCCCTGGCTGAGCCCGGAAGAAATGGTTGCCGAGACAAACCTGTTGTAACGGTAAAGCTGCGGCGGAGCCACATCTTCGTAAAGGGTGACCAGGTTGTCCAGCTGCATCATCTGTCCCTGGTCGCTCCTGACAAATATGGACTTCAGGTCTGCCGGCTTGTTCCGCTGTTGGCGGTTGATCTCTCCCAGGATCTGGTATTGTTTTCCGTTCATGTAAAAATACCCCATACGCTGACCGCTCAGGGCATACTGCAGTGTCTGGGCAATGTTCCTTGTACTGACTCCTGTGGAATTCGCCTTGTCCCGGTCAATCACAATACGTGTCTCGGGCTTGGTGAATTTCAGGTTTACGTCTGCCATTCTCAATACCTGGCTGTTCTCCACTTCTTCCATGAAACGGGGAAGGATGTTTTGTAATTTGGCAAGTGTCGGCGCCTGCAGGACATACTGCACCGGCATACCGCCGCGCCTTCCTCCGAAAGTAGAGGTTTGCTGCACAAATACGCGGGCCTGGGTTTCACGGGCCACCCGTTGTGTTACTTCTTCGGCAATTTCCATTTGTGAACGCTCCCTTTCGCTGATATCGGGAAGCATCACGCTCACAAAACCGTTTCCCGTAGAGGAACGGGAGGTCAGGGCCCTTCTTTCATAGGCCACCGAATCCGCGATCCCGGCAATACGGTCCGTAAAGTCACGTATGTATTCAAATGTGCTTCCTTCCTGACCTGTTACCCGGACGGTAAACTGTGAACGGTCTTCCAGGGGAGACAATTCGGATGGGATCGCATTCCAGAACCAGGCGATCACCCCAAAAAAGACAACCACCAGGACCAGGGCCACCCATTTGATTTTCATAAAGGCCTTAAGCATGCGCATATACCCGGTGATCATCCCCTGGAAAAAAGGTTCTGTTTTGGCATACAGCCAGCTTTTGGTATCCCTTCTTTTCAGAAGTTTTGTCGCCAGCATGGGGGTAAAGGTCAGCGCCACGAGTGAAGAAAAAGCCACGGCCCCTGCAATGACTACGCTGAATTCCCTGAACAAACGCCCTGTCATGCCTTCCATGAAAACGATGGGCAGGAAGACGGCGATTAAAGTGACCGTTGTAGAAACAACGGCAAAGAAGATCTCCTTGGAGCCCTCAATACCGGCCTTCCTTGGGGACATCCCGCGTTCAATGCGGATATAAATATTCTCGGTAACCACAATGGCATCATCCACCACAAGTCCCACCGAGAGCACCACCGCGAGCATGGACAGCACATTGATGGAAAATCCGGCCAGGTACATCACAAAAAAAGCACCCACCAGTGAAACGGGAATGACCACCACCGGGACCAGGGTAACGCGCCAGTCGCGCAGGAATACGAAGATGATCATGACCACCAGGAAGAAAGCAATGAATATGGTATTGCGGACTTCCCGGATCGAGGCCCTTATGTATTGCGTATTATCGTACAGCACATCCACCATGACATCTTCCGGAAGGTCTTTTTTCATTTGTTCCACCCTCCTGACGGCCTCATCGGCAATCAGGATATGGTTGGCGCCCGGTTGCGGAATGATCACGACCACCACCATGGGTACCCCGTCCTTGCGAAACGCGCTGCGGGTATCTTCAGGTCCCAGCTCGGCACGCCCCACATCCTGAAAGCGAACGATACGTCCCCGGTCGTGTTTGATGATCAGGTTGTTGAATTCAAAGGGAGAGGTCATCAGACCCAGCGTACGTATGGACAATTCTATCCTGTCCCCCTCTATACGCCCCGAGGGCAATTCCACATTTTCCCGGTCCAGTGCGTTTTTCACATCAATGGGTGTCACTCCGTACCCCGCCATCCTGGCAGGATCGAGCCACAGCCGCATGGAATAACGTTTCTCCCCCCAAATGGAAACCCCGCTCACATCCTGGATGGTCTGTAATTGCTCTTTAACCGTCAGGTCGGCAATATCGCTGACTTCCATCAGGGACCGTTTGTCGCTGCGGACACTGATCTGCATGATGGGGGTGGCATCGGCATCGGCTTTGGATACGGTGGGAGGATCGCAGTCCCTGGGTAAAAACCTCTGGGCTCGGGATACCTTATCACGCACATCATTGGCCGCTGTTTCCAGGTCAACGCTCAATTCAAATTCAACGGTTATGCGGGAACTTCCCTGACTGCTGACACTGCTCAGCGAGCGTATCCCGGGGATCCCGTTTATGTTCTGTTCCAGCGGCTCTGTGATCTGGTTCATGATCACATCTGCATTCGCCCCCGGATAACTGGTGCTAACGGTAATTATTGGCTGGTCCACACTGGGAAATTCCCGGGTGCCCAGGAATGTGTACCCGATCAGACCGAACAGGGTAATGACCAGGACCACTACTGTTGCCAGAACAGGTCTTTTTATACCTAATTCGGATATATTCATAAGCTGTCTTCTCCCTCCACAAACTGGTCAATAATGACTTCCAGGCCGCTGCGCAGCTGCATCACTCCGGATATGATAAGCGTATCTCCCGCTGCCACTCCGCTCAGTGCCTGGACCCTTGACGGGGTACGCAAACCCGCTTCTATGGTTACCGGTTGTGCCTTCCCGCTCCTGTATACGTACACAAGGTTCTCTCCCATTTCAGGAATGATGGCCTCGGAGGGAACAGATATGGCATTGGGGATTTCCGCTTTCAGTATCTTGACTGATACGTACCTTCCCGGCATCAGACGGTTGTTCACATTGGAATAGAGTGCCCTTACCATCAGGGTGCGTGTTTGGCGGTCAATACCCGATTCAACGGCATACACATTGGCCCGGAAGGTTCTTTCCCGGCCCTGGTTGTCGGTCAGTGTAAATTCAATGGGGGTGCCCCTGCGGATATCGGTGGCATAGGTTTCCGGAACGGCAAATTCTATCTTCAGTTCCGAGACTTTCGCCAGGGTGGCGATTTTTGTCCCGGGCGAGGCGAAAGCCCCTTCGCTCAACTGACGGAGTCCGATTACCCCGTCGAACGGAGCCCGTAATTCTGTCTGTGCTATCTGGGCCCTGACCAGCTCTATGTCGGCCAGCAGTTTGTTGTAATCGGTCAGTACCGATTCAAACGCCTCCTGGCTGACCGCATCACGCTCCAGCAGCGTCTGTTGACGGTACACGCGGTCTTGTGCCAGTTTCACCTGGGCTTCGAGCTTCCTGAGCTGCGCCTGTAGCGGGGCATCATTGATCTTGGCCAGAAGCGTCCCTTTCTCAACAAAAGCCCCTTCGGTGAAATAAATGGCCACCACCTTCCCGGATGCCTCGAATATCAGATTCACTTCTTCTGCCGGCAGAATATCCCCGGTGGTGACGGTATGGTCAGACATGGGATGTGGTGTGAGTATCTGGGCATTCACGTTAAGTACCCTTTGCCGGAATCCGTTCCCCCCGGGAACGATCCCGGTTGTTTCCCTGCTGAATTTCCTTCTGACCATTGGATAGAATATGATCCCTCCCGTGATAAGCACTATCAGGCCAATGATGATCCATCTGACTCTTTTTGACATTATATCTACATATAAAATTAACAAACATTCAATGAATGTTTGACTGTAAAACGGCAGTAAGGTTTAAAGGGGTGGTATTACCGTACGGCCTGTATGACACTTTTGCGTGCCTGGAAAAAACCAAAAAGGATCGTGGTGGTGCACGCAAAACTCAGGATGCCGATGATAACGGACCGGAGCCCGGGTGAGAAAGGGGGATAAAACAGGAAGGGCAACGTCATGAACAGGAAGAAGAATGATACAATCATCAGCGTGAATGAACCCCTGTTTTTGAGTACCCGGTATATTTTATACGAAAGGACACATTGCATGATAAAGGCCAGGATCAGCAACACGGCCGTGAACTGTATGGCGTACATTTGCAGATAGGATCTGAAAAACAGGATGACCACTGCCATCAATATGGCAGAAAGTCCAATATAAACAAGGAACTTCAGAGGTCTTTGGTCTGCTTCGGGATGGTGTACCCTGTCCATCCCCCATGTCACAAATGCCGCTTCTCCTCCGACGATGAACAATATGGCAAGCAGTACAACATGGCATTCGGGCGACATAAAAGACAATATGCCGGCTACAAAAACCAGTAGGGCAGCGACAAGATTCATATAAACTAGCCTTATGTCCGGAATGCTCATGAGAATGGTATAATATTGAACTTAAGCAAATATAATATTATTTTTTGTTTTTGTGCTGCAAGTACAGCACTCCCGAAAAAACATCTGCCGCATACAAGAAACAAAGAATGGCCAGTACCCGGGAACTGGTCTGGAACAAGAAGGGACTATATACCACAAAAGGTATGGTGGCTGGCAACAACGTTACCGTGATGATCAACAAAATCAACGGGAAGGGTTTTTTATAGGCCTTGTAGAGTTTGTTCGTGATATAACACTGGATGCTTACGCCCAATGTCAGGCCCAGTGCGGTAATATTCAACGTGTACATTTCCAGGTATTGCCTGAAAGACAATAAAAGAACGGCAAAGATGAGCGTAGATATTCCAGTGTAAAAAAGAAGCCTGAGGGATTTCCGTTCCTTATGGTTGATCTTGCTTATGCCCCATACCATAAAGGAGGCTTCTCCTCCCACAATAAATAAAATAGCCAACAGGATAAGCTGAAACTGGGGGGTCGCATACAGAAGAAGCAGCGCCGCGGCGATGCCAATAAACCCTCCCAGCAAACTAACCAATACAATTCGTTTGTCTGGAATACTCATAATGGAATGGTTGTGAACTAAAACAAATATAATAATTATTATCTTTGTTCAATGTAAACCAAAAGAAATAACTTATGAAAATCTCTTCCTATAAAGATCTGGAAACCTCAAATAATCCGCATGGTGTGGACGCCCGGATCATTTTCAACACAGACGCCGTACAGGTGGTCCACATTTCCCTTGGGAAGGGAGAAGGCCTGAAACTGCACACTACGCCTATTGATGTTTTTTTCTACATACTTGAAGGCGAAGGTTTTATAGAAATAGGGGACGAAACACGAAAAGTGGAAAAAGACATGCTCATTGACAGTCCGAAAAACATCCCCCACCGTCCTTTTAACCAGGACAGCGACATGTTCCGGCTCCTGGTCATCAAATTAAAAAAGACCGCCTGACCCCCCCCGGCCCGCCTGTTACCTTAGGCTGGCTTTGCTGAATATATGTTCCGGGATCTGTGTGTCAAAAACAATCGAAGAAACCGTAAATTCCGTGCCGCCACCTGTTTTGAGCATATCCCTGTATACCATCCTGGTGGGAAACCACCGGTCCTGGATACGCCTCACCTCAAACAAGTCCACCCTTTTGAGCAACTGCCCGCTGCGGGCATACATTTCCTGTCTTAAGGGCACGAACTTTTCCGCATCTATCCACATCTTCTGTACGGGATAGGCCACATCGCCACGGCGGGCAGTCAATTGCAGCACCACCACCCGCTCACCCCCGAGTGTGTCCCGCGCCACTACTTCTGCACTATAGACCTCGGTCAGTTTTCGGTCGTCCATCATATCTTCATAGGAAAGATCTGACCCCATGACCGACTGCCGTAACATGTGGCCGGATATCTGAATGGTCCGGTCTGCCGACGGGGTATAGATCCACAGCTGGTCTTCCAGCTTCAGCATCTTTGTTCCGGCTTCGGATGCCGGGGAAAGGTATTCGGTCAGGGCTTCCTTTTCTCCCCGGCTCCAGCTTTTTGAAGTAATGGTACGGGAGGTCCTCCTGCCGTGTATGGTCATGGAAGATTCAAAGATCCTGTTTTGAGCCGAAAGGTTCCTGTCTACTTTTTCCAGGATGGTCAGGGCTTCGTTTTGTTCCTGTGCCTGCAAAGTCAGCAGTCCCGTGAACAAGATCAGGGCAAATAGCAATATTGTTGTTTTCATCTTGATTTGTTTTATACTTCCAGTTCGTTAAACAACCTGGATGTCTGACGTTTGTATATACCCCGGCCGGCCAGTGCGTTGCCAAGCAGCATGGATAAGACACCGGGAATAAAACCTATGTAGTAAATGGCCGGAGTAATGGCCGGCCGCATAATCCCCGGTATGAGCATGCTGGCCTGCTGCATCATGGAAGAAAAGTTGAATCCAACATGATGGAATATATATACGAAGACCACCCCCACAAACGTACCCAGGATCGAACCTATGCTGCCGATGACCAGGGCTTCCCATAGCAGCGATCTGTAAATATGCCCTTTGTCTTCCCCTAACGCTATCCTGATTCCAAATTCCGTATACCGTCTCAACCCGCCCAGCAGGCCGGCGTTCCACAGCACAATGGACATGGCCAGCACAAACAGGAAGATCAGCATCCCGCTTATGGCCTCGGCATAGACCAGCATTTCGGCCATTCCCGCCTGCCGGCCCAGGGTAATCATGACAGGTGCATATTCCTGATCCTGTCCAGAAATACCGTCCCCGCTGCCTGCTCCGGCTTGAAAACGCGACACAACCTCTTGTGCCATACGGTCATCATAATGGAATACCGGCAGGAATCCCAGGATCTCCCCCGCCGCATCTTCCATGGCGAAAGCCGCACGTGCATCCTGCAAATCCATCAGGACGGCGCCCCGATCCAGTCCGGTGGCCCCAAAACGAACGGTCCCGGCTATGGTATAATTAACGAAAGTAAACCCGCCTTCCATGGTGGTCCCGAAAAGCGTGAAAGAATCTCCCGGCCCGGCATCAAACCGGGAGGCCAGGTTTTCCGCCAAAAGGACTTCCCCTCTACTTTCGGGCATCCTGCCCCTGACAATGGCAGCCGGCAGGTTAAAACGTTCCGGTTCCCGCGAACCTTCCCCTAACAGGTCCACGGCCCATCCCGCGACCGGTCCCTGACCCCGTGTTTCTCCCAGGCTGTCGGGAAAATCGGCAAGGGCCCCAAACCGGATGCGCGGGGCCCAGTCCATATCCGGAAACCCGGCTTTCAAAGCCTCCAGCAGTGTGTCCACCCCCAATATTGCCAGGTCGTTCGGATACTGATCTGCCTGCCGGGCATAGGCACGAGTAACCACTTTTACATCGCCCGTATCAAAATTCGAGCTCATTTCTATAGAATCACCCATGACCCCCTTGACCCAGCTGTACAGAAATACCGTAAGCAGCGCCCCAAGCGAAACCACGATCACAGGCAGCAGACTCCTGCCTTTATCTTTAAGGATACCTTTCAACAAAAACTTTTTCATAACAATTTCCCTTTAAGTGCCCGGGTAGGTTCCATCCCGGCAATTTTTCGTGCAGGTATATAACTTACAATCAACGAGGTGATCACAACCAGCAGGACGGTAGAGAGGATCATGGCCATACTATATGCGGGAATGATCTTCTCGCCAATAGCCAGACCGGCCTGATCGCTCATATCAGGCATGGGAATTCCCGTACGGTGCAGCCAGGACAGGAGTGGAATACCCCAGAGCGTACCCAGCAGGATCGCCAGCAGGGCATGTATGGTCCCTTCAACGGTAAAAAGCATGATCACCTTTAACCTGGTCATCCCCAGGGCTATATACGTCCCTATCTCTTTCTGCCTGCGGAATATGGATAACACCTGTGTATCGAAAATGGCCAGCAGGGCTATGCACAGCAACAGGAACGAAATGACCATCATCCCTCCCTGTTTGGCCTCCACAACGGTCTCAATGTCTTGCATCAATGTATCAAGTGGCGTATAACGCCACCCCCCGTAACCTGTCCTGTCCCCTGTCCACAGGGAAGATCCGGCCAACTCTTCTCCAATGACAAAATACGTTGTTTCTCCATACATCCCCGTGATCAGGCGCAACATTTCCAGGGGGATCCAAAGCTGTCCCGCATCTACGGTGGGCACATTGGTTTTGAATATCCCTGCAACGGTCACCTCCCTGGCATCAAAGGTCCCGTTCACATCCCGCCAGCGTATGACCATCCGGTCCCCGGTCTTCAGTCCGGCAGATCGTGCCATCCTTTGTCCAATAACTGCAGGGATGGTCGTTCCCCGGATCCCTTCCGGCAACGAGTCGAGCCACCGGGAGGGTAGCTCCAGCAGGGATTGTGCGGGATCAATGCCTTTGAGCAGCACATTCACCTGGCGGCCGTTGGGGTAAGCCGAGGCCTGGGTAACCAGGACGGAGACCGTCTGTCCCCCCGTCAAAACTTCTTCCGGGAGACCCGGAATGCCGTGGGCACCGGAAAAAGAATACGGATCGTAAGGATCATACAGCGGGTGGCTCAGCCGTCCGTATCCCGTTTCCCAGGCAATCGTGTCTGTTTTTGCCTGTTTGTTCCAACCGTCAAGCAATCCGTTAAAGAATATGATGACGACAAAGGCCAGGGAAAGTACCGAAACATTCAGCCAGGTCCTCCTCCCGTTGCCCATAAGGTTTTTGAATGACAATGTAAATATCAGCATAACTCGTCTTTTTCTACGGCGCCGTCTTTCAAATATATAATACGGTCAAGGTATTGCATCACCTTTTCGTCATGGGTGGAAAACAAGAATGTGGTTCCCAGTTCCCTGTTCAGCTCCTTCATGGTCCTGACAATGTGGTGTGAATTGGCCGAGTCCAGATTCGCCGAGGGTTCATCTGCCAGCACCAGTGCCGGCCGCTTGACAATGGCCCGGGCAATGGCCACGCGCTGGCATTCTCCGCCGGAAAGGCTGGCCGGTCTGGAGGCTGCCCGGTCTGCCAGTCCTACCCATTGGAGGGACTCCATGACACGTTTTTTTCTTTCCGGGGCGCTGATTTTCTGCAGCAACAAGGCAAATTCCACGTTCTCATAAACCGTATAGACCGGTAACAAATTGTAGGTCTGGAATATGAATCCTATCCCGTTGTTCCGTAACGCGGCCGCTTCCTTTTGAGACAGCACATTGATCTTTTTTCCCAGAACGGTAGCCGTCCCTTCTGTGGGAGTGTCCAGTGAGCCTATGATATTCAAAAGCGTGGTTTTTCCGGAACCGCTCGGTCCCACTATACCGGAAAACTCCCCTTTACCGAAGGTCAGGTTAATGTCCTTCAGAGCGGTGAAAGTTCCCTTTCCCGCAGGAAACCTTTTGTAGAGCTCGCGAAGTGTTACAATAGCATTGTCTGTCATATCTTGTGTTATTTAAAAATTGCATGTTTACTGTTTTGCCTGGTGACTCAGCACCAGCATGATCTGTATCCCCTTGCCCGGCAAACGTCCGGCCGTGTTGCCCGTATCGGGCAGTACAGACTCATCGGGATTTGCATAGGCCATCACGTACAGGTCCCCAAAACCCATAGCGTGTTTCCAGCGCAGAAAATGATAGGTCCCTTTTCCTTTCCAGTCCAAATAAAAAATATAGCTCAGATTGTCCCACAATCCCAGGGGATAGTTAACGGAAATCGCGCTCATATGCCGTCTTTCTGTAAGGTCGAAAGGCTTTTCCGCGTTGGAGATCAGCATATGTTCGGCCATGATGTTCAACCCGTTTCCCAGACCAAAAGTGTAATCGGCTCCCGCCATCCATAACTGTTGGTTTGTCATAACCCCGGCCGCTCCCCTTTTATTGATCCAGGCTGCCTCTGCCCAGAATCCAATAATATAGTCAAAACGCAGGTCAATGCCGTACCTGTTCTCGTACAGCCCGTGCCATTGGGTTTTTCTGCGATGGAAAGAAAATCCTGCAGCACCCGTGGCAACGGGAATTTGAAGCCGGGCTCCGAATTCCGGAATGCGGGCAGATGAGAGCCCGATATCCCAGGGTCGCTGCCGGTCGTTTCCCAACAGGCCCCAGACCCACAGATTGGCATTGTTGCTGAAATAATACCGGCCAAGCGCGCCCCACACACCGTCGGTCAACTGCAGGGGATCCCTGGGATCCATGGAATCAAACCACATCAGCGGACGCAACATCAGGGCCGGTCCGAAATTGATCTTTTGCAGGCCCAGCCGCAGCTCTGTGCGGGACCCCGCAACACGCACCCATCCCCGGTACAGTCTTGCCTGAAAGTCCTTCCCGGTGATTCCCTGTTCTCTTCCGTAATGTGCATAAATATTCCCTGCCACTTCCCCTTCAACCCTTAGTCCACGGCTTCCCGGAGGGTCTCCTATCCGGAAACCGAACTGCGGGATGTAGCGCATGCCGGCAGAAACAGAGCGGATCCCGGCTCCTGCCCATGAACTGAGCTGCCCCCTCAGCACCAATTCCCCCGGCAAAGTATCCGCTTTACGGCTTTCGGTCGTATCGGCACCCGGACGCGGCTGTGCGGTCACAGCCCGGGCCCGGCCTGTGTGAAAAAGGCCCAAAACCATAACAAGGCAAATGACAACGGGGACTTTCATAATCTCATATCTCATTTTTAGCCGAAATGCCGCAGGTCAGGATCCGGGTCATCTCCACGATCATTTCGTTGGCGCTGGAATAAATTGAATTCAAGTGTTTGTCGGTTAGCAGGTCTATCATTTTCATGCTCATGGCTATGAGCATCTCGGGTTTGAAATCCTTCCGGAAAAAGCCTTTTTCCTGTGCCTTGCGGAATGTTTCGATGATCATCCCGGCTGTTTTCCCTGTAAGCTGCATCATGTATTGCTGCAGTTCTTCGCCCCGGCTGCTGTAAATATCTTCTATGAACTCCCGGCTGATATCAGCAGTCCCTTCCGTTTTCAAAAGTATGATCCTGCGCATTTTTTCCTCGGCGGACACCTCACTGTCCATGATCCCGCTGAAACGCGCAATGCCTTCTTCCACAGCCCCGTCCAGTATCCGTTTTGCCAATGCGGTCTTGCTTTCAAAATACCGGTAGAATGTCATTTTACTTACTCCGGCACTTTGGCAGATCTCCTCAACGCTTACTTTCCTGAATCCGTATTTCCAGAAAAGCATCCGTCCCCCTTCCAGCAATTTGATTTCCGTGGTTTTTTTTCCGGGTTCACCCATAACTGTTACTATTTATTATTAATGTTACTATTTTAGTAATTTGTGGCAAATATAGTAACTTTTTTAATAATCCAAAAAAAACGATTACTTTCATATTCCAATCAAAGCCAAACCTGAAACCGCAAGGACATGAAAAAACACAGACTGTCTGTTCCCGATCCCCTGATCCTCGCCCTGGGCCTCACGGGCATTACCTTGATCCTGGCACTGTTATTCGGCCCGGCACTGCGACCGGGCCCGGCCGGGCTGATAGATGTACTGATCTGCTGGACAGAGGGATTCTGGGACCTCCTGGCATTCTCTATGCAAATGGTGCTCATCCTGCTGCTGGGATACATGCTGGCGCTGTCCCCCGTCCTGGACCGCCTTTCTTCCCGTTTGAGCATCCTGAGCCGCAAACCGGTCAGGGGGACGGTCATACTGACGGTGACCGCCCTGATTTTTGGATGGCTTAACTGGGGACTGGCCCTGGTTTTCGGGGCCATACTGGTAAAAAAGATCGCCGAGCAGGCTTCCCGTTCCGGCCAGGCAGTCAATTACGGGCTGCTGGGAGCCTCGGCTTACGTTTGCATGATGGTCTGGCACGGCGGTTTGTCGGGATCGGCCCCGCTTTCGGTGGCCGACCGGGGGCACTTCCTGATGGAATCCACCGGGATCATCCCTTTGGGCACGACCCTTTTTTCTCCCATGAACCTGGCCGTTACCGGGGTACTGCTGCTTCTGATCCCCCTGACTTCCCGGTATTTCGCAGGGAAGCACCCGGGGAACGTTCCGGACCTTCCGCCTGCAGAGTCCCTTGTGAAAGACGACCGGACCACCGGAAAACGCTCTTTCATGCTCCCGGTTTTCGGGGTCCTGCTTCTGGCTGGTTTCCTGTTCTTTTATTTTTCGGGCAGCGAAAGCACCCTGGGATTGAACCAGGTGAACATCATCCTGTTCGCACTGGTACTGATGGCGTTTCCCAATGCCGCGAAACTGGGCAACGCAGCTGCCAAAGCCGTAAGCAGCACTACGGGCATCATTATACAGTTTCCGCTTTATGCAGGGATCATGGGGGTTATGAAATATTCGGGACTGCTGGTAGTGATCACCCATTGGTTTGTCTCGGTTTCCACACCGCAGACACTGCCCCTGTTATCCTTCCTGAGCGCTGCCCTGGTTAACCTGTTCGTTCCCAGCGGCGGAGGACAATGGGCCGTGCAGGGTCCCGTACTTATCGAAGCGGCAGGTCTTGTGGGAGTTGGCTACGCCAAAGAGGTGATGGCCCTGGCCTACGGAGATCAGCTGACCAACATGTTGCAACCGTTCTGGGCCCTTCCCCTGCTGGGGATCACGGGACTGAAGGCGGGCCAGATCCTTAAGTATTCCCTGTCTTTCATGCTGATCGGCCTTGTTGTCTTTTGCCTGGCCCTGTTAATTTTCTGATGTCGGTCTTTTAAAAGCCGAGCTCTTCCTCGATCGGGGAAAGCGCCTCCAGTGCGAGGGCCGCGAATTCGCTCAGCGGAATGCCTGTCTGTTCACACTCCATTATGGCGTCCCGGTTGACAGATGCGGCAAAGATCCTTTCTTTCATGCGCTTGGTTACCGACTTGGTTTTGACACTGGATATTTTTTTGTCCGGATACACCAGTGCCACGGCAAAAATCAGTCCCGTGATGGTTTCCCCTGCCGCCAGGGCGTGCTGGAACAGTGTCGTGCGTTTCTTTTCGCCCGTAGCCTTTTCATTGTGCATGGCAATGGCATCCAGCACCTCTGCCGGCAGGTCTTCCCGCTCCAGCATGAGGGCTCCCTGTGGTCCGTGCCGCAACGGATCGGCCCCTGTCAGCTCCACGTCAATATCGTGAAGCAATCCGGCCAGGCCCCAGGCGTCCTCGTTTTCCCCTAACCTGCGGGCCAGTGCCCTCATGACAGCCTCAGACGCCAGACTGTGCGCGATCATTTTAGGGTTGCCCACCCGGGAATGTAACAATTTCAGGTAGTGATCCCTGGATTTCATTTACTCCTCCACCAGGTTAAACACCATTTCCCCTAAAGATTCAATAGTCATTCTCAGACTCGTTTCCGAAGGGAAGTCAATTACGATCTCTCCCAGCATTTCATAATCGGGAGCAATGGCAAGTGTCATTTGTTCACCGTCTTTGGAAAGGTTGAAATAGAGTTGCAGGGGATACCCTTCATTGAGTTCTCCCCCCATGAACTTAGAATACGCCATGATCCCGTAAACGGTAAACCCCCTGCCAAGGACAAACGTCCAGTGAGGTGGCATATAAAGGGTCTCTATCATAAGCGTGGCTGTCTGATCTTCATCATCAGGATCCTGCGCCAGGTAAATATTCCCGTCGAGTCTGGCCAGTACCTGGGCCTGGGCGGCAGAATACTCAAAAGGAACCTCCTGGATGGTACAGCCGGCAAACAGGACGATTCCGCTCAAAAAAGCGAGTACATGTAAGGTTTTGTTCATTTTCAATTTTATTCAGGTCTTTACAAATATACGATTCGTGCCGATATTTACTAAATTTGTTTTTATGGAGTATATGAATGTCCTTGTCTGGATAGGGTTTTGTCAGGCACTTTTCGCTGCAATACTTATGTTCGCAAAAAAAGAACGGACAGTATCTGATAAGGTGTTGTCGGCCTGGATGATGTTGTTGTCAGTTGAGTTTCTGACTTGCGGGATAGACTACCAGGTATTTCAAAGACCTTTATTATCAGGCTCGCATTTGTTGTTCAATGCAGCGTTGTATTTGTATGTAAGATCGCTTACAGAGGCAGGGTTTCGCCTGAAATATGTTCAGCTTTTCCACCTTGTGCCATTTGTTTTGTTCGAGGTCCTGGCATATATCAACGACAATGACCTGTTCAGGTTGTCTTTTACCATTATCAACCTTATTTCCTGGCTGGTATACAGCGTATTAAGCATATCCATGATCCATAAATACCGTACCAATCTTCTGAATGAAACTTCAAATATTCAAAGAAACGAAAACATAAGATGGCTTTTGTCCGTGACCCTGTTTTACATGGTTTATTGCATTCTGGAGTTTATGCTGTCCTCTTTTCTCATTATCAGAGGGTATCATTCTATGGCTCCTCATATATTCAATTACTCAATGCTTTTGGTTTTGGTTTATATGTTGAGCTTTTACGGGTTGCTGCAAAAAAACATCCCCGAACAATGGCTGGTAACAAAAAAGAGCAGGCAATACAAAAAACCTTTGTTAAGCGATGGGGACAGAAAAGACCTGGGGGAAAAAGTGCTTGCCTATTTTGACAAACATAAAGCATACCTCAACCCCGATCTGAGTATGGAGGTCCTTTCTTCGGATCTGAATGTCCCCAAACACCAGCTTACAGAAGTCCTGAACATTGGCCTTGGGAAGAATTTCTTCCACCTGGTCAATGCATACCGGGTGGAAGCTGTCAAAAAAATGCTGGCAGATCCCGGAAACATCTATTCCATAGAAGCCATTGGATACGAGTGCGGGTTTTCGAATAAATCCTCTTTTTATAAAGTCTTTAAAGAAACAGTGGGTAAAACTCCGGCAGAATACAGGGACAGCCTCACTTCTGTCTGATCGTCCCTGGTCCGTCTTTTACAATGCGTACCGGTTGAAGTGGTCCTTCTTTTAAATTGCGGACTGCCTCAATTTTCGTTATCTCTTTCTTTGTGAAAACAAGAAAGGATGAAACGGATTGTCATATTTCTCACCCTGGTTCTGGCCTGCGCGCCTGTTTTTGCTCAGAAAAGGGATGATACGCATATCAACATCAACGGTTATGGCCGGGGCTCGGTATTCGGAGGCGGGACGGCCTACGATCTGGCCTCGGCTTTTGCCGAATTTGCCCTCCAGACTTCCCTGACCAGGGGGAAGGCCCTGCTTGTATCGGATATCAGGTTCAGGACGGGAGTGTTCTTTAATGAGAATGAGTCGGCCTTCCGGATCAAAGAGCTTTATGCCGGCTACAAAGGGGAAAAGCTCCATGTATTACTGGGCAACCAGATAGTCAATTGGGGCCGTTCGGACGGATTCAATCCGACCAATAACATCACGCCCGATGATTACTTTTTCCTTTCTCCGGATCCTGCCGATCAAAGGCTTTCCAATTTTATGTTGAAACTGAACTACCTCCCTGTTCCCGGGATCAACATAGAAGTGATCGGGATCCCGTTTTACAAAATGTCCGACTACCGGTTCGATCTGTTTGACATGGGTGAAACTGTCCGGTTTGGCAAAGAGGTGATTCCGCAACGAATTCTGGCAAACGGGACTCTCGCAGCACGTGTGAATTTTGATTTTCCTGCGGCAGGAGGGTCCGTTTCATGGTTTCGCGGGTATGATCCTTATCACGGATTTGATGTGATCTCAATTGACTGGTCTTCCGGCCGGCCCATGATAGCCAATGCCGCTGCTGCCTATCGTAAAACCACACTGGGCGCAGATCTGGCCCTGCCTTTAGGAAATTGGATCATCAGGGCCGAGGCTGCCTGTAATATCACAAAGAATCCTGACAATGAAATGTATATTCCGAATCCTGACCTCAGTTATGTGGCCGGACTGGAAACGAATGTGGCCGGGTTTACGCTTATAGGACAATATATTGGGAAATACACCCTGGACTTCAAGCCGCTGATCCTTCCGCAACCCGGGAACAGTCCCGATCCGGGGGCCATTGTACAGTATACGAACGAAATGATAGCGTATGAAAACAGATCGTTCAACCGTAAGGTTTTTCATCAGCAGGAACAAACCAATCACGCGGTTTCTTTTACCTTGACCAGATCGTTTGCCTATGATGTGCTTAATGCCGAATTTACTGTTTATTACAATTTCACCTCAAACGAATGGTTGTTGAGACCCCGTTTGACCTGGAAAATCTCAGATGCCTTGTCTGCCTGTATAGGCGGGCATTATATGAAAGGAGACCCTCAGACCCTGTTCGGCTATTCGGGAGCCGTTTTGAACGGGGCTTTTCTTGAACTAAAAGTAAGTTTTTGATTTATGAAAAAAGGTGTGTTCGTGATCAAATACAGATGGTGGATCATCATAACAACAGTATTGCTGGTTGTCGCAAGTATTATTCCCCTTCTACAGATCCGTATAAACCCGGATCTGGAATCGTACATGCCCGGGTCCATGCCGTCAAAACAACACAACCGGATCATAAGCGACGTCTTCGGGAATGATGAAATGATCCTGATAGTCCTTGAGACCCGGGACGTGCTGGATAACAAAACACTCACAAGGGTAC